>ERZ1673699.4-NODE-4-length-382172-cov-9.002298_pt1 | contig 382172 bp, 394 predicted proteins | sample MGYA00580229_ERZ1673699 | MGnify/ENA primary metagenome ERZ1673699 (study PRJEB41218, sample SAMN15661785) | gut metagenome | host: Homo sapiens | place: Canada: London | collected 2015-08-20/2019-03-30 | study: EMG produced TPA metagenomics assembly of PRJNA649273... | reverse complement strand
ATAATATCTTACCACTTAATTACCAACTTGTAAAGTCTTTTTTGAATTTTTTTGAATTTTTTTCACTTTTTTTAATTGTAAAGTTAAATGCAGTTCCTAAATGTGTCAAATACTACATTTAAATAGTAGTAACATTACTATTATATTTTAAATAAAATCAAATATTAAATTAATTATTTACAATCAAAAATACAAAATAAACTAATATATATTTATAATGTAACTCAAAAATTAATATTATAACCTTAAATATGCCGAATAACGACGATAATCATTTCGTTAATAGTAAATTACCAATACTATATTAAAATAATCATATACACAAATATTTGCAGATTTTAGTATCTTCAAAAAAAAGCCATAACCAAAGGTTATGACTTTAATATAATTAATCTAAAAACTCTTCTTCTAGCACTTCAGAAGCATCCTCATCAAAGAATTCCTTCTCTAAAGAATAACCAACATCCATATACTCTTTAGCACCAGTACCAGCAGGGATTAACTTACCAATAATAACATTCTCTTTTAATCCTTGAAGTTTATCAACTTTACCCTTAACAGAAGCCTCAGTTAAGATTCTAGTAGTCTCTTGGAATGAAGCTGCTGATAAGAATGAATCAGTTTCAAGTGCTGCCTTAGTAATACCAAGAAGTATTGGTTGTCCAATAGCAGGTTTCTTACCTTGAATAATAACATCTTTATTACCCTTAGTAAATTCTTGTAAAGAAACAGTAGTACTAGGAACTAATAAAGTATCTCCAGCATCCATAATTCTAACTTTAGAAATCATTCTCTTAGCTATAATTTCAACGTGTTTATCACTAATATCAACACCTTGAGATCTATATACCTTTTGTACTTCTTTTAGAATATATTGTTGAACAGTGTTAGGATCAGTTACTGCAAGTAACTCTTTAGGAGAAACACTACCTTCAGTAATTCTATCTCCAGCTTCAATCTTATCACCTTTTTCTACTCTAAGTTTAGCACCATATAAAGTAACATGTTCTCTAGTCTCAGTATCATTCTTAACATATACCTTAAACTTACCACCAGCATCTTCAATCTTAGATACAGTACCAGATATCTCACTAATAGTAGCTTTACCTTTAGGATTACGAGCTTCAAATAATTCTTCAACTCTAGGAAGACCTTGCGTAATATCCGCACCAGCAACACCACCAGTATGGAATGTTCTCATGGTAAGCTGAGTACCAGGTTCACCAATAGATTGAGCACCCATAATACCAACAGCTTCACCAATTTCAACTAAGTTACCAGTAGCAAGATTTCTACCATAACAATGTTGACATACACCATGATCAGTCTTACAAGTTAAAACATTTCTAATTTCAACTTCAGTTATACCAGCCTTAATAATCTTATCTGCTATAGCCTCAGTAATAAATTCATTTTTATCAATAATAACTTCTTTAGTTTCAGGATTAATAACTTTCTTATTAGTATATCTACCAACAATTCTATCATATAATGGCTCAATAATACCATCTTTATCATCCATAAATGCACTAACAACAACACCTTGAATAGTACCACAATCTTCTTCTTTAACAATAATATCTTGTGCTACATCAACAAGTCTTCTTGTCATATAACCAGAATCAGCAGTCTTTAATGCTGTATCTGCACTACCCTTTCTAGCACTATGTGTAGATAGGAAGAATTCAGATACCGATAAACCATCACTAAATGAAGATAAAATTGGAATCTCAATAGTTTCACCATTAGGTTTCAACATAAGTCCTCTCATACCAGCAAGTTGTACGAAGTTAGAAATAGATCCTCTGGCTTTAGAGTTCATCATTATAAATATTGGATTATCAACATATTCCTTTGCATAAACTTGCAATTCATCTTGAATTTCTTCTTTAGCCTTAGTCCATATTTCAATTACATGATTTAATCTTTCTCTATCAGTAATAAGTCCTCTTTGGAATTGCTTATTAACTTTCTTAATTTCTTCATTAGACTTCTCAATAATAACATCCTTATTCTTACTAGTAACAACATCAGATACTGCAATAGTAATACCAGAGAAAGTAGAATACTTAAATCCTAAATCCTTAAGTTTATCTAGGAATATACTAGTTTCAGTAGTCTTATATCTCTTAAACATTTGAGCAATAATTTTCTCAAGTGCACCCTTATTAAATGGAGTAGATAAAGGCATCTCACTAATTCTAGCCTTAACATCTTCACCATAATCAATAAAGTATTTACTAGGAGTAATACCTTCAATATTTTCACTAGTAGCCTCACATAAGTAAGGGAATGAATCAGGTAAAATCTCATTAAAGATAATCTTACCAGGAGTAGTAACTAAATACTTATTCTTATCTTCATCTAAGAATACTTTATGTTTAAATGAATTAACAGGAACAACAATTCTTGTTTGAAGAGTAATCTCTCTTCTTTGATAAGCCATTAAAGCTTCATTAGTATTCTTAAACGCTCTACCTTCGCCTTCTACACCAGCTTTTTCCATAGTAATATAATAGTTACCAAGAATCATATCCTGTGAAGGAGTAACAATAGGATCACCATTTTTAGGAGAAAGAATATTATTAGAACCAAGCATAAGAATTCTAGCTTCAGTTTTAGCTTCTTCACTTAAAGGTACGTGAACAGCCATCTGATCTCCATCAAAGTCAGCATTAAATGCTGTACAAACAAGTGGATGAAGTCTAATTGCCTTACCACTAATTAACTTAGGTTCAAATGCTTGAATACCAAGTCTATGTAAAGTAGGAGCTCTGTTAAGCATTACAGGATGTTCTTTAATAACATCTTCAACAATATCCCATACTTTAGGATCTTGATTATCAATCATCTTTTTAGCAGACTTAATATTATTAGCAAGACCTCTTTCAGTTAAACCATGAATAACATGTGGTTTGAAAAGCTCAAGAGCCATTTCTTTAGGAATACCACATTGATACATCTTTAAATCTGGTCCTACAACAATAACACTTCTACCAGAGTAGTCAACTCTCTTACCAAGTAAGTTTTGTCTAAATCTACCCTGTTTACTCTTAAGCATAGAACTTAAACTCTTAAGAGCTCTATTACCTGCTCCAGTAACACTTCTACCCCTTCTACCATTATCAAATAATGAGTCAACAGCTTCTTGAAGCATTCTCTTCTCATTTTGAATAATAATTGAAGGTGCACCTAGTTCAATAAGTTTCTTTAATCTATTATTTCTATTAATAACTCTTCTATATAAATCATTTAAATCACTAGTAGCAAATCTACCACCATCTAGTTGAATCATCGGTCTAAGTTCAGGAGGAATAACAGGAAGAGCCTCAATAATCATCCATTCAGGTTTATTACCAGATTGAACAAATGAATTAATAACATCAAGTCTCTTAACAAGTCTAGTTCTCTTCTGACCAGTAGCACCATCTAATTCTTTTTGAATTTCTTCTAATTCCTTATTTACATCAACTTCAGAAAGTAACTCTTTAATAGCTTCAGCACCCATACCAACTCTAAAAGTATTACCATATTTTTCATAATATGCTCTATACTCTTTATCAGATAAAGTTTGCTTCTTAATTAAAGTAGTAGCTCCTGGATCAAGTACAACATAAGAAACGAAATATATAACTTCCTCTAAGTCTCTAGGAGACATATCAAGAGTAAGTCCAATGTATGAAGGAACACCCTTAACATACCAAATGTGACTTACTGGAGTAGCAAGTTCAATATGTCCCATTCTCTCTCTTCTAACAGAAGATTTAGTAACCTCTACTCCACATCTATCACAGACAATATTCTTATATCTAAGTCTTTTATACTTACCACAAGAACATTCATAATCTCTAGTAGGTCCAAATATCTTTTCACAGAATAATCCATCCCTTTCAGGTTTTAAAGTTCTGTAATTAATAGTCTCTGGTTTTAATACTTCACCATACGACCAAGACCTAATCTTCTCAGGTGAGGCAATTCCTATCTTAAGAGCCTTAAAATCATTAGCTTCTAACATTAGAAATCATCTCCTTCCTCAATTGAATCTTCAATATTATTATCTATATCATCAATATTTTCTTCATCAAAATCATCATCGATTTCATTATCATCATCAAGATCATCAAATGACCTTTCATTTTGAACTTCTTCTGCTATAGGATTATCCTCCAAATCAGCTTTTCTTTCAAGTTCACTAAATGATACTTCATCATCATTATTATTAATAACTGAAATATCAAGTCCCAATGCCTGAAATTCTTTAATAAGAACTCTAAATGCTTCAGGAATACCAGGTTTAGGTAGTGGTTGTCCTTTAACTAAAGCTTCATATACTTTAACTCTACCTACAACATCGTCAGATTTATAAGTAAGAATTTCTTGAAGTACATGAGAAGCTCCATAAGCTTCAAGTGCCCAAACTTCCATTTCACCAAATCTCTGTCCACCAAGTTGTGCTTTACCACCAAGTGGTTGCTGTGTAACAAGAGAATATGGACCAGTTGCCCTAGCATGTAACTTATCATCAACCATGTGATGTAGTTTAATCATATACATGACACCAACAGATATTCTACTATCAAATGGATCACCAGTTCTACCATCATATAGAATAGTTTTACCATCTTCATCCATACCTGCTTCTTTCATAGCGGCAGCTATATCTTCTCTCTTAGCACCATCAAGTACTGGAGTAGCAAAATGAACACCAAGTTTTTTACCAGCCATACCTAAATGTAACTCAAGAATCTGGCCAATATTCATACGTGATGGGACACCTTGTGGATTAAGCATAATATCAACAGGAGTACCATCAGGTAAGAATGGCATATCCTCACTAGGAAGTATAAGTGAAATAACACCCTTATTTCCGTGACGACCACTCATTTTATCTCCAACTTGAATCTTTCTCTTTTGAATAATATATACCCTAACAACCATACTTACACCACTAGGTAAGTCTTCATTGTCTTCTTTAGTATAAACTTTAACATCATGAACAACACCATCACCACCATGTGGAACAGTAAGTGATGAATTTCTAACTTCTCTTGTCTTCTCTCCAAAGATAGCATGAAGTAATTTCTCTTCACTAGTTAAATCAGCCATTCCTTTAGGAGTAACTTTACCAACTAGAATATCACCTTCATGAACCTCAGTACCAATCTTAATAATACCATTTTCATCAAGATTCTTTCTAGCTTCTTCTCCAACACTAGGAATATCTCTTGTAATTTCCTCAGGGCCAAGTTTAGTATCCCTACATTGAACTTCATAATCTTCAATATGTAAAGAAGTATAAACATCATCCTTAACAAGTCTTTCATTCATAATAACAGCATCTTCATAGTTATAACCATTAAATGTTGTAAAGGCAACAACTACATTCTTACCAAGAGCAAGTTCACCTTTATCAGTACTTGGACCATCTGCTATTATTTGTCCTCTCTTAACCTTGTCTCCTTCTCTAACTATTGGAACATGATTAAATGTTTCACCTTGGTTAGATCTTTCAAAAGTAGCTAAGTGATAAATATCTTCACCTTTAGCATTCTTAACAACAATTTTTTTAGCATCAGCATAACTAACAATACCATCAGCCTTAGCAACTACTACAGAGCCACTATCTCTAGCAGCAATATATTCAGCACCAGTTCCAACAAATGGAGCCTCTGTCTTAAGAAGTGGTAATGCCTGTCTTTGCATGTTTGCACCCATTAAAGCACGAGTAGCATCATCATGTTCAAGGAAAGGAATTAAACTAGTTGTAACAGAAACAACTTGTTGTGGAGAAACGTCGATATAGTCAACTTTATCAGGACTAACAAGAACATTCTCTCCTCTATATCTACCTGCTACTATATTATCAGTAATCTTATTATCATCATCAACATTAACAGTAGCTTGAGAAATATAAAAATCTTCTTCTTCGTCAGCAGTCAAATAAACAACTTCATCTGTAAGATGTCCATCTACCACTTTTCTATATGGAGTTTGGATAAATCCATATTCATTAATTTTAGCATAACTAGCAAGTGAAGTAATAAGTCCAATGTTTGCTCCTTCAGGAGACTCGATAGGACAAATTCTACCATAGTGAGAAGAGTTTACGTCTCTTACTTCAATACCTGCTCTATCTCTAGATAATCCACCAGGTCCTAATGCTGATAATCTTCTCTTATGAGTAAGTTCAGCAATTGGATTAGTTTGATCCATAAATTGTGATAGCTGACTACTACCAAAGAATTCTTTAATAACCGCAGTAACTGGTCTAATATTAATAAGTGTTTTAGGAGTAACAGTTTCAATATCTTGAGTAGTCATTCTCTCCCTAATAACTCTTTCCATTCTACTAAAACCAATCTTAAATTGATTTTGTAATAATTCACCTACTTGTTTAACTCTTCTGTTACCCAAGTGGTCAATTTCATCATCTTTACCAATACCTTCATTTAAATTCAAATAATAACTAACAGAAGCATAAAAATCAGACATTGTAAGATTCATAATATTAGCAGATGGATCATTACCAATAACTTTAACAATTTTCTTATCATCTACATTAGAATATAAATGAATAACTTGAATCTTGTTATGTTCTTCTATACTTGAGTTAATAGTTAAATCCTCATTAACTTTAGCCTCAGTAACACCATAACCATTATCTAAATAAGTACATAATTCCTCATATACCTCTTTATTAATAAGAGTTCCTTTTTCAATCTTAACTTCACCATCGATAATAATATCTTCAGCAAGTCTATTACCAAGTAATCTATCTTTAACATTTAATTTTTTATTAAACTTATATCTACCTACTTTAGCTAAATCATAATGAAAATCATCAAAGAATCTAGTAATCAATTGGTTCTTTGAACTGTCTAAAGTAGTAGGCTCTCCTGGTCTTAATTTCTCATATATTTCAATAAGAGCCTCATCAGTATTATGAGTAGAATCTTTCTCTATAGTATTTTTTAAATATACATCATTATCAAATAAAGAAAGAATATCCTCATCACTAGATAAACCAACTGCTCTTAAAAGAGTAGTCATTGGTACTTTTCTATTTCTATCTATTCTAATATAGATAACATCTTTAGCATCAGTTTCATATTCAAGCCAAGTACCTCTAGATGGAATAACTTTAGATGCAAAAACAGGTTTACCATTTTTATCAATTTCCTTAGAATAATATACACTAGGAGATCTAACAAGTTGTGATACAACAACTCTCTCAGCACCATTTATAATAAATGTACCAGCATCAGTCATAAGAGGCATATCACCTAAGAATATTTCTTGTTCCTTAACTTCCCCAGTTTCATTATTAAATAGTCTAGTCTGTACCTTTAAAGGAGCAGCATAAGTAATTTGTCTATCCTTGCACTCTTTAATAGAGTATCTAGGAGTACCAAATTCATACTCACCAAATTCTAAAGATAAACTACCAGAAAAACTTTCAATTGGTGAAAATGTTTCAAAAACCTCTTTTATCCCTTCTGTTGCAAACCATTTATAACTTTCAGTTTGCACCTCTAATAAATCACTAATTGCTAGTGAATTTTTGATCATAGAAAAGTTTCTTCTTTTTCTATAATCACCGCTTTGTTTTAACTTATAAGCCATTAATTTTTCACCCCAATACCTAGAATTTTTTTAAATTTCAGTCACATTAAAAGATGTGTTACCAATTTATAAGTTTATCAGCATTTTACGAGTATGTCAATAACTTTGACATCACTTTTTCATTTTTTTCACATTTTTTTACCAAAAACATAAAAAAGCATCATTATCGACACTTTTTTAACTCTACAACATAAAAACCCTTATCTTTATCAATAACATTAACCATATATTTATTTTCTAATTCTTTAATCATTGATTTAACACCATGATCTTTCCTCATAACAAAATATATTACTCCATCGTCTTCTAAATAATCATATCCATCAAATAAAAATTTTCTTATAACATCCTTTCCCGCTCTAATAGGAGGATTAGTAATAATATAATTATACTTCTTATTAACATTATCATAAACATTACTAACAAATACATCAGCCTTAACATTATTAAGTATAAGATTATCTTTAGTAAGAGAAATAGCTCTCTCATTTACATCAATCATATCTATATTAATATTCCTATTAAAAGTACCAAGTATAATACCTACTACTCCAAGTCCACATCCGAGATCAAGAACATTGCCAGATAAACTATCTATATCAATACTACTAAGTAAAACTCTTGTACCATAATCAAATCTATCTTTAGAAAACACTCCATTATCACTATATATAGAAAATTCTTTATTATTAAAATTAAACTTAATTAATCTTTTCTCACTCTTAATATTTTTATCATTATCAAAATATTGACTCATATCAATCACCAACAATATTATAATAGAATTATATTAAAATTACAATATCTTTTTATTGCCTTCCGAGCCTGTAGTCTCGTAAGGCGAGTCTGAGCCCAGGTCTCATCCTCGAAAAATTATACAAAAGAAAAAGGCTACTATTTAGTAACCTCAATTAAATACCTATTAATATTTCCATCTTGTACAAAATCAGCATAAGGAACAACTAATATATTCAAATTACCATTATCGTTTACAAAATACAAAATACTGCCATCATTTATAGAAGTTTCCAACATTTTATTAGCAATGTTATAGCAGTTCTTATCTTCCGCAAAACATAAAGTATTCAAGTCAAAATCAGTTCCCCATAACTCATTCATTTTATTTTTAAGTAATTCCTTTTCTTTATCCAATAAAGTATCATTATCATAACCAAGAGTCGATACCATATCAGAATATTTAATTTCCTTACCAGAAGTTAAGTCAATATTATAAATATTATAATCTAATACCCATTTAGAAGTAGCTTGAATTGAAGAAATAATAACGACAGACAAGATATTATTATATTTAAAAGTCTTATATGTAAGTATTTGTGAACAACTAACAGCCTTATCTTGATCAATTTCTGCACAAGCATCAAATCTTTTTGCATATTCTATATATATTTTTTTAATTTCTTCATTAGATGCCTTAGCATAATCAGAATTAATATTCAAATATGGAACCTTTAAATCTGATAAATATTGTTTACCAATTCTACCACTAACAGATAATCCATAACGATCTATATTAATAACTTTATCATTACCATTTTTTCTGACAAACTCAGTATACTTATTATCATAAGAATAATCAGCATCATATACATAATCTTTTTCAGTATTAATTCTAATATCTTTCACAACATTATTATCGATGTCATTATCCTTATTGATAACTTTATCACATATAATATAACCTCCAAGTCCTCCTACTAATAAGCATAGTATAACAACCAAAACAATAAAACCTGTATTTTTCTTTTCCATATCATATCCTCCTACTTAAATAATAACACAAACCAAAAGTAAAAGCAATATTCTAATATATATATTTATTCTTTAACTAAATGTTTAACTTTCCAAGTATCAAATTCTTCTCTTTGTTCTTCAGTTTCAATTTCCATATGATAAAAATGTTTAGTAAACTCACCACAAGAACTACCAACTTCTCTACCAGGAGGACTATAAGTTTTAATTCTAATATTTGATACTCTATTAGAAATCTCTCTTACCCATAACTGCTCATTTTTACTTATCTCTAGTTCATTAATAGGATTAAATCTAATAAACTTTATTGTAATATTATATCTGTCAAGTAATTTACACATTCTATCAAGTTCTTTCATATCATCATTAACACCATTTATTAAAGTATAATGTATTTCTATAGGATCATTATTACTATGTAGCTTTACATACTTATTCATTAATACTTCATTCTTTTGTAATAAATTTCTATAACTAACTAAATATGCAAGAGCATCTTGAACAGAAACCTTAGTACTAGGAATTAATTCATATCTTTTTACATCAATAGGATTATGTAAAGAAAAATGTACTTTAAGGGGCATATCTAAACTATTAACCATTTCACCCAATTTAATAATATTATCATTAGGCATCATCGTGGCAAGAGCATATCCAATATTCTTATAACCAAGTTTCTCTCTAATTAAATCTTCTTTTCTATATACATCTTCAATTAACTTCAAATTAAGAAGAGGCTCACCTACTCCCATAAAAGAAATAAGTAAATTCTCCTTATCAGTTCTTCTTTTACCATTAATAGATAATGTATTAATTAAACAATAAATAAAGTCTTCCCATTTAATCGGAGTCATTACTTTATTAAGGCCTTTATTAGTTAAATGACACATCTTACAACCTAAATTACAAAAATGATGAGTAGGAACACAAACTACATCTTTATCCTTCTTATTAAATAATAAAGACATTTCTATAATCTTATTATCCCCAACATCAAAAACAGTTTTTAATGTACCATCATTATAATCCTTAAAAGTACCAATTTTATTAATCATAATTATTACCTCCAACTACACTTGTTTTCTATTATAACATACTTTTTAATAAAAGAAAAAAGAAATCTAATTAAATAGATTCCCTATCTAATAGAAAAACTATTATTTATAGTTAATATACTATACATAAAAAGAACATCTTGATCCTTAAATTTTATATAATTATTCAAAATTCTTGAAGAAACATATCTAATATCAACAACAGTAATTTTCTTATAACCTTCTATTAATAGAGGAACTAAACTACTGCCATAAGAATCACGAAAAACAATTAACTCTCTATTACTATTTGAAATAGGATTAACAATATCTATAATAGAAGATGCTCCCGATAAATATATATCATATTTATCTAATGATTTTATTTTATCATAATCATATATTTGTGTATATTTTTTAGTTTCATAATTATACACACTACTATTAAGAGTAGATGGATTAGATATTGTTTTTATAGTATCAATATCTTTGGTTACTGATAATCTACCAGCATAACTCCCCTTAAAAGTAGTAACTGTATTTACAACATTATTATTAGTTATATCAGAATTCATTTGATTAGCAATAGTATTTGCAACATCAAATAAATCTTCTTGTTTCCAATGAGTATCGGTCTTATAATAATTATCAAGAGTTAATTTATCAAATATATTTATATAATTAATATTTGTTAAATTATTTTTCATCATATCTTGTAATTTATTATAAGAAAGTTTTAAATTGCCATTATTAACAAAATAATTTTTATCAGGTATAATAGTATAATAAATATTACTATTATCGTTCAAATATGTATCTTTTATATAATTAATCTTACTAGTTAAATTATTAATAGAATTGCTATTTAAAGGAAATATTTCTTCAATAATATAATCATCATACAAATATAAATTATTATATTCACCTTTAGTAGATAATTCTATATCTATTTTAATTTTTCTAAAAGCATCTCTTTCTACAAATTGATCCGTAACATAAGAATCAAATTTCTTAAAATAAGTACCATCAAATAAACTTTTAGTAGTTAATTCTGGCATGGTAGCAAGTTTTCTTCTCTCTGCTATAGAAATATCAGTATCTTTTTTTATAACATTAATCAAAAATAAAGAAATTATAGTAAAAAGAAATATTATAGTTACAACTATATCTTTAATTTTATCGTTCATGTATAACCTCCTTAAAATCTAAAATATAAAAATGGATTATATGAATTATCTATCAAATAAGAAGTAACAACAACTAATATTACAACTATTAAAATTGGTTCTAAAATATTAATTATACCATTTATATATTTATTTTTTCTTAATTTATCTATTAATATTTTAATAAAAGGAGTAGCCCCAAATAAAGCAATAATTAGTACTGGTAAATAACTCTTTAAATAATGAAGTGTATAATCATTAATAAAAGCTTCTCCATTCATACCAAACAAGCCTTTAATATTAGACAAAGCCACCGACATATTATCAGAACTAAATATAATAAACAATATTATAACAATAAATAATACATATATTCTTCTTATAAAAGAAGGTAATTTTTCCATAAATTTATTAAGAAATATTTTTTCTATTATAAGAATAATTCCAAACAATAATCCCCATATTAAAAAAGTCCAATTAGCACCATGCCATATTCCAGTTAATAACCATACTATTAAAATATTTCTTATTTGCTTATATCTACTTACTCTATTACCACCAAGGGGAATATAAACATAATCCTTAAACCATGTACTAAGAGAAATATGCCATCTACGCCAGAATTCAGTTATACTTTTTGATATATATGGGTAATTAAAGTTTTCAGGAAAATGAAATCCAAATATTCTTCCAAGACCAATAGCCATATCACTATAAGCAGAAAAATCAAAATACAACTGAAGCATATAACTTATACCAAATATCCAAAAGAAAACTACTGTTTCTTCAGAAGTAGCAGAAGCTTTACTACAAAGTTCTCCTAAAGCATTAGCTATTAATACTTTTTTGGCAAGTCCAATAGAAAATCTTCTTATACCATATGCAAAATTATTAAAACTATGCGTTCTATTATCAAGTTCTTTTTCTACTGTCTGATATCTAACAATAGGTCCTGCGACTAACTGTGGAAATAAAGATACATAAGTAGCTAACTTTATAATATTTTTTTGAACTTTAACTTTACCATTATATACATCAATAATGTAACTTATAATTTGAAATGTATAAAATGATATTCCTATTGGCAATGCAATATTTAATAATTTAATATTAACATTAGATATATCATTAATAGTTTGTATAATAAAATCAGTATATTTAAATATTATTAATAAGAATACATGTATAAATAAAGTTATTATTAATATATTTTTACTTTGATTTTTATATTTATCAATTAAAATAGCTCCTATATAAGCAATAATAATTTCTAATATCATTAAAAAAACATACTTAGGTTCCCCATAAAAATAAAACAATAAAGAAGCAATTAATAAAATAATATTTTTATATTTTTTAGGTGTTATAAAATATATAATTATTAACGCTGGCAAAAAATAATATAAAAAACTAATACTAGTAAATAACATTTTATCCTCCTTTTAAAAAGGCACCTTAAAAGGTGCTACATTATTCTGCTGCTGGCATTTCTGGCGGAAGTTCTATATTTTCTTCATCATTCGATTTTTCTAATTCTTTTCCAATATTATTATTTACATATTTTTTAAAATCATCATATACTGCCTTAGCAATATCTTTATCAGCCATTACAGAGAATATTACATTACCACTATTAGTAATATATAATTGTTCTGCAGAAACACAAATCCAACGTCTCATATCAATATTATCTAACATTTCTTGCTTAATTTTTTCAACATTGGCAGTATCTTTAACCTTAACAACAGCCACTGAATAAGCTTGTGATGTCATCATTGGTACTGATACAACAATTGATTCAATATCATTATTTGTTTTCAAACCAGTATAACTAGTAACTTCATCAATATTCTTTATATCTACTTTCATCGTTTCAAGTTCTGGTAAAACATTTTTATTATCTTTATCTATTATATTAATCATTTTAATAATATCTTTAGTTGTTTCAAGACTACCTGTATTTTCCTTTCCAGATACTAATATAAATATACCAAATGAGATAACCGCTAATAATATCAAACCTATTATTAAAATATTTTGTTTTTTCATTTTTTCTCTCCTCTCTATGTTTAAATTGTACCATAAATCAGAAAAAAAAGAAACCTATAAATAGATTTCTTATAATTCAAATGTCTACAAATTAATTACTTTAATTCAACAGTAGCTCCAGCTTCTTCAAATTGAGCTTTAATTTTTTCAGCTTCTTCTTTGTCGATGCCTTCTTTAACATTTCCACCATTGTCAGCAATGTCTTTAGCTTCTTTTAATCCTAAACCAGTTAAATCTCTAACTAATTTAATAACAGCAATTTTGTTAGCTCCAGCAGCAGTTAATACAACATTAACTTTTGATGGACCTTCTTCTACAGCAGCTACTGCAGGACCAGCAACAGCAACAGCTGATGGGTCAACACCATATGCCTCCTTCATTGCGTCAACTAATTCTTTAATTTCAAGAATAGACATTTCATTTAGTGAATTAATAAATTCTTCTTTTGTTAATTTAGCCATTTTAATTTCCTTCCTTTCTTATAACTATATTTTTATTAATTTTCTTCTTTTTGTTTAGCATATAAATCTAAACAGATAGATAAATCTTTAACAGTACCCATAAGTCCTGCAGCAAGCATTGTAAGTAATCCTTCTCTTGATGGAATAGCAGCATATTTAGCAAGCTCTGAAGCTTCAGCAACCTTTCCTTCAACAATACCAGCTTTTAATTCAAGATTAGTATGTTTTTTAGCAAACTCACTAATAACCTTAACAGGAGCAAGTTCATCGCTAGAAAAACTAATCGCAGATGGTCCTTCTAAGAACTCATCTAACTTAATATCTAAACTATTAACAGCTCTTTTTACTAAAGTATTTTTATATACTTTGTAATCAGAACCAGACTCTCTAAGAGCTCTTCTAAGTTCAGTTACTTCAGCAACATTAAGTCCTCTAGGATCAAATACAACTACTGATTTAGCATTTTCAAACTTACCTTTAATCTCATCAACTACTAAAGATTTTTGCTCTAATATTTTTGCATTTGCCATAGTATCAATCCTTTCCTATACCAAAATAAAATCCCTCTACATCGAGGGATAAAAAGAACATTTCTTATTCCTCGGTAAGATTTTCAAGCATTACTGCCCTTACTGTCTTTGGCATAATATTTTCTCAAACAAACTTATTATATATTAAATATTATTATTTGTCAAATGAATTTAAATCAATTTTAACACCAGGACCCATAGTTGAAGAAATACTAACATTCTTAACGTATGCTCCTTTTACAGTTGAAGGCTTAACTTTCATAATAGCCTCAACGAAAGCTTTAAGATTCTCTACTAATTTAGCATCATCAAAACTTGCTTTACCAACAATTCCGTGTACATTTCCGAAACTATCAGTTCTGTAATTAACTTTACCTTTTTTAGTTTCTTCAATAGCTTTAGCAGTATCCATAGTAACAGTACCTGTCTTAGGGTTTGGCATTAAACCTTTAGGTCCAAGTAATTTACCAATTTTACCAAGCATTGGCATCATTTCAGGAGTAGCAATAATAACATCATAGTCAAACCAAGATTCTTTTTCGATTTTTTGAATCATATCAAGATCTCCTACAAAGTCAGCACCTGCTTCTTTAGCAGCTTTAGCTTGATCTCCTTTAGCAAGAACTAAAATTCTTTTAGTCTTACCAGTTCCATTAGGTAAAACAACTGCTCCTCTTAGTTGTTGATCATTCTTTTTAGTATCTAAATTCAAATTCATAGCTACTTCAATAGTAGAATCAAACTTAGCATTAGAAGTCTCTTTAACTAATTTAACAGCCTCAATTGCAGAATATGCTTTATTCTTATCAAGTTTTTCTAAATTAGAAACATATCTTTTACTTCTTTTCATTCGTCTTCCCTCCTTATGTGGTATTTGCGGACTAAACAATATCCTTCCACATAGGTATAAACCTATATGACATATTAATTATTTTTTATTATTCTTCAATTTTAATTCCCATGTTACGGGCAGTACCTTCAACTATTTTCATAGCTTCTTCTACTGTATAAGCATTTAAATCAGGTAATTTAGTTTCAGCAATCTCTTTTAATTTATCTTTAGATAAAGTTGCAACTACTTCACCCTTACTAGATCCAGATTTAATCCCAGCAGCCTTCTTAAGTAAGAATGCAGCAGGTGGAGTCTTAAGTACAAAGTCAAAACTTCTATCATCATAAATAGTTATTTCAACTGGAAGTACATCTCCCATCTTATCTCTAGATGCATCATTAAATTTAGTACAAAATTCTTGTAAGTTAATTCCTGCTGGTCCAAGTACAGTTCCTACTGGAGGAGCTGGTGTTGCTTTTCCTGCTGGAATTTGTAATTTAATTTTCTTAGTAACTTCTTTAGCCACGAAAAACACCTCCTATTAAAATTTCTTTTTCGCGTGTGGTCCCATCGGCCAGTCCGCCTTCCACTTACTAACATAATAATATGTCTCGCACCGATAATGATATCACACTTTTTTTAAAATTACAACTATTTTTTGTATTTTTTTCTACTTTATGTTTTATTTTAATCATATTACATAGTTTCTACTTCTTGCATATCAACTTCAACTGAAGTTTCTTGACCAAATAAATCAACTAAAACAGTAAGCTTTTGCTCTTTTAGATCAACACTATCAATCTTAGCCATCATATCTTTAAATGGCCCAGCAATAATCTTAACTTTCTTACCTTCAGTTAAATCTTTACTAATATCTACTCTACTCATTCCCATACTATTAAGTATTCTATCAACTTCTTGAGGAAGAAGAGGAATAGGTTTAGCACCCTTACCAGATGATCCTATAAATCCGGTAACACCTTGCGTATTTCTAACAATATACCAAGCTTCATCAGACATAACCATTTCTACCAAAACGTATCCTGGAAACATCTTCTTAACTTTTTCTTTTTTAACACCATTTTTATACTCTATTTCTTTTTGTTCTGGAACAATAACCCTAAAAATATTTTCTTGTAAATCCATAGAGTTAATTCTCATTTCTAATTTTTCTTTAACCTTATACTCATGTCCACTTACAGTATTAACAACATACCACTCTTTTTTCATTATAAACTACTCCTTAACACAGCTACTAGTAAATCGATTAGATAAAAGAATACACCAAAGAAAATCATAAATGCAATTGTAGATGTAGCATATTTAAGTAAATCTTTTTTACTAGTCCATTTAATTCTAGATACTTCTTTTTTAACACCTTTAAAATATTCAACCATTTTCAAATCCTCCCAACATTTGATTAAAATAAAAACACCTTTCGGTTGACATAACTATACCACAATATATATATATTTGTCAATTATTTTTATTACTTTTCTTTTATTTTTCTATAGTTTGTCAAGCCTAAGGTCTTGACAAATAGTTTTGAGCTTGTAATCTCAAAACTAAAACATTCTTGTTCTAACATATTCACAGTCAAAATTTATATACTTATAACCTTATCAATTAATAAAAATATATAACATTAAAAAAATAAGATAGGTCGTAAATAATAAAAAAAGAATCTATCAATGATAGACTCTTAATTATCAAATGGCGGCCAATGTAGGGCTCGAACCTACGACCTATCGGTTAACAGCCGAGTGCTCTACCGACTGAGCTAATTGGCCAGTACATCCACAAGACTTCTTAATTATATAACACTTTTTTTAATTAATCAAGTACTTTTTTTAACTTTTTAAATATTTTATGCATTTTTTAATAAAAAATACCAAAAAAAAGAAAAGTTTATCAACAAAAAGCTGTTGATAAACTTATAATTTTTTAAGTTCTTCACCAAGTACCATGTTAGTAACTCCAGGATTTACTTTACCAGAAGTTTTTTTCATAATAAGTCCCATAATAAAACCATTAACATTTTTACCAGACTTAAAATCATCTATAACTTTAGGATTTTCATCAAATACCTCATTAATAATTTTTCTAATTTCTTCTTTATCACTTATTTGAGTACCAATAGATTTAGCAACCTCTAATACATTTTTATCTTCATCTAAAGCTTTAGTAAAGATATCCTTAACCTGTTTATTAGAAATCTTACCATCACTCATCATTTTAATAATTTCACTAAAATCTTTTGGTTCAATATTAATATCTGCAATATCTTTATAATTCTTATTCAAATATCCAAGTAAAAAACCAACCACTACGTTAGAAGTTTCCTTAGGATTAGAACCATAACTAATAACACTTTCAAAATAGTCAGATAACTTCTTATCCTTAGTAAGCGTACTAGCATCAATATAACTAATACCATACTCATCAATATATTTACACTTTCTTTCATATTCAAGAACAGGCATATTCTTCTTTATATCATTAATAAACTCTTCTCTTAATTTAATCGGAGGAATATTAGGTTCGATATAATACTTATAATCAATAGCATCACTCTTTTCTCTCATAGATACCGTAGTTTTACTAGCCTCATCATATCTTCTAGTTTCCTGTTTAATGATACCACCTGCCTCAAGTATTTCCGTCTGTCTTTTAATTTCAACATCAATAACTTCCTTAACAGTAGAAAAAGAATTAATATTCTTCATCTCAGTTCTAGTACCAAGTTTACTATCCCCTTCTTTTTTCATAGAAACATTAACATCTACTCTAATCTGACCAAGATCAGCTCTTGCATCACTAGCATCCAAATATAAAAATATATTTCTAAGTGCTTCTAAGTAAGCAATAGCTTCTTTTGAAGAACTAATACAAGGCTCAGAAACAGTCTCTAAAAGAGGTACACAAGCTCTATTATAATCAATTAAAGAATAAGTACTTAAATGATCCATATTCGCCGTATCCTCTTCCAAATGCGTATCATGAATATCTATCTTCTTATGAACTCCATCGACATTAATCATAACAAAACCATTAGTACCAATAGGATTATGAAACTGTGTAATCTGATATCCCTTAGGTAAATCAGGATAATAATAATTTTTTCTATCAAAAGTAAGTTTTTCAGGTACTGTAGAGTTTAAAGCTAAAGCAACCATAATACTCTTTTTAACTGCCTCTTTATTAACACAAGGTAAAATACCAGGATAGCCAATATCAACTACTGATAAATTAGTATTAACATCTCCATTACCATTTTTACCAGTACTAAAGTTCTTACTATTACTCTTAAGTTCGCAGTGAACCTCAAGCCCAATAACTGGAATATACTTACTCATCTTTAGCCACCATACCTTTACATCCAAGTACTTCTTCTATTTTATTAGCCATATTAAGTACTAAATAATCTTCTCTTGCTCTACCAGTAATATTTATACTAACAGGCATATTATTAACAAAACCGCTAGGAATAGAAATACTAGGAAATCCTCCAAAATTACCAATAACAAGATGATTGCCAAGAATCAAATATTCATCCGATAATTTATCACTAGCTTTATCAAATAATGGAGCAATATCACCACTCGTAGGCATAATAAGACCATCATACTTTTTAAATAATTCATTCATTCTATCAACAATAAGTCTTCTAACTCTAGAAGCATTTAAAAATAATTTTTCTTGATTCTCTTTTTGAAGAACATAACTACCAATAACAAATCTTCTCTTAATAAGTTCAGAAAAACCTTCTGTTCTTGTCTTCATCATAATATCATAAACATTACTTGCTTCTACTCTACTACCAAATGGAATACCAGTTAAATTAGAATTATTACTAGTAGCCTCTGCACAAGAAATAACATTATACACAGGATATATAGCTTCAAGCAATTCCTTACCAAAAGTAACTTCTTCTACTTCAAATCCTAAAGATTTACATTTACTAATAACTTCTTTAAAATTGTCCATAATATTTTTTAATTCATCATTATCACTAGTTATATCCATAACCTCTTTAATATAAAATAATTTTTTACCTTTAATATCATTATCTATATTATCAACATAAGAAATATCTTCGTCAGGTAAACTAGTCATATCCTTTTCATCATGACCTTTAACTATATCCATAACATAACTTACATCTTTAACACTTCTAGCAAATACTCCAAGATGATCTAAACTAGAAGCAAAAGCAAATAAACCATATCTAGATATTCTACCATAAGTAGGTTTATATCCAACTACTCCACCATAAGCAGCAGGTTTTCTAATAGAATCGCCTGTATCAGAACCAATTGCAAAAGGAACAATACCAAGAGCAACTGCAGCAGCACTACCAGCAGAACTACCACCAATCATTCTTTCCTTATTCCAAGGATTTCTAACAATGCCTGTGTGTCCAGTAGTTCCAGTACCACCCATAGCAAGTTCATCAAGTACAGATTTACCCATAAGTACAGCACCTGATTCCTTTAACTTCTTATAAATAGTGGCATCATATAAAGGAATATAATCTTTAAGTATATTTGAAGAAGCAGTAGTAAGTATACCTTTAGTAGAAATGTTATCTTTTAAAGCGTAAGGGATTCCTCTAAGTATACTATTTCCTTCTAGTTCTTCTTTATTATCCATAATTGTAACAAACGAGTTATATTCATCTTGATATTTTTTAGCTTTACTAGTAGCCTCTTCAAATAACATTTCACTAGTAACATTACCATTATCTAAATTATTTCTAATTTCATCAATAAGCTTATTTGTCATTATTCCACCACCTTAGGAACCTTTACTCTATTATCTTCATAATCCTTGACATTAATCTTCATATCATCAAAAGTAATTTCATTATTATATACATCTTCTCTTAAATAATCATCATTTAATTCTAAATCAAAAGGAAATGTCATTGGTTCCACTTTATCAATATCTTTAATATTGCCAATTAAATCCATTTGTTTAAGAATAACATCAAATTCTTTTTCTAAAGTTTCATACTCATCATCATTCATTTCAAACATAAGTTTTTTAGCTAAACTTTCTAACTCACTTTTTGATATCATAACTTCCTCCATTCAAATCATTAATATTATAGCAATTTTATACTCAAAAAACAAGAGACTTTTAATCTTCTCCCTCAAAAAGTCTCTTTTGCATACCATATGGATTATCTAAATACAATCTATAGAGATTATATATTTTTGTATCTTCATATTTGGTAATTTTAAAATTATTATCTAAATCCAGTATTACTCCCTTATAATAAGAAATCAAAATAGGAGAATGTGTTGCTATAATAAATTGACATCCTCTTTTTACTAAATCATCTATCAAACATAAAAGAGACATTTGTCTTTCTGGTGATAAAGCTGCCTCCGGTTCATCTAAAATATACAATCCATTATCACCAAATCTATTTTTAACAAGTTTTATAAAAGATTCCCCATGTGAACAATTATGTAAATTTCCTCCATAATATTTATAAAGACTAAAATATTGATCTTCTTCAACTAATCGTTGCACTTCTGAAGAGAAATTATAAAAACTCTCTGCTCTAAGAAAAAATTTATTTTCAGGATAGTTATGTCTAGATATTTTTAAATAATTAGACAAATTTGAACTGGTATTTTTAGTAACAAAATTAAAATTCTGCGTACCACCTTCAGCATTAAGTCCCATTGCCACCGCTATTGCTTCTATAAAAGTAGATTTGCCAGTTCCATTTTCACCCACAAAGAAAGTAACTGATTCTGTAAATTTTAATTCTTCAAAATTTTTAATAATTTCAATATTAAAGGGATATTCCTCAAAGCTACTTATTTTATCTCTATTAAGACTTATCTTATCAATAAACAAATTTGTTTTCAAAATAATCACCTCTAAAATAATTATATCAAAAATATCTATTTTTTACATAGAATAGTCAAAATCAGATAATAATTATTTCAATCTTGGTAATAATATTATCATAGTATTACAAATAAAAAATAATTTATTATAATAAAACTAGTTTTTGGAGGTAAAAATGAAGTTAGGTGAAAAAATAAAATATCTAAGAAAAAGTAAAGGGATATCACAAGAAGAATTAGCAACAATGTTAAAAATTAATAGAAATTTCTTATCTAGAATAGAAACAGGAAAATCGGACCCAAATGCTGGTATACTAAAAAGTATTGCTCAAATTTTTAATGTTGATCTAAACTCACTATTAGACATAAATAATAGTGAAGAACAAGGTATTGATAAAATAAAATACATAACAGAAAATTGCAAATACTTACAGGACAAAGACTTAGAATTTATTGTAAGAATAATGTCTGTAATGCGTGAAGAATATGTAAAAATAAATACAGACATAGATTAAGAATGATATTTTTATCATTCTTTTTATATACTTTAATATGAGTAATAATAAAGATCTTTTAAAAGAAGTAAATATAGATATTGTCTTTTTCTTTTTAATAATAGTTAAATCATTAATTTCCTTTTATATAATAACAGAAAAAAAGAAAAGCATCTTAAATATTCCCAGTATAACCAACAAAGAAGCTAATAAATTATATTATTATAATCGTAGGCTAAATGTTATAATAGCTATTTATTTCTTTATAAATGCCTATAACAATTATCAAGATAGTGATCCAAATGACAATACTGGTGAGAGATACTTACTTGCTGCAACATTCTTTATATTAATTGGTTCTCTTTTATATTTACCATTAGGAAATAGTAACTTAATAATAGAAAATTAGTATAAAAATATTTTCCTATTCCATAATAAAAAAGAAAGGAAGATATATATGCTATCAAAATATTATTTAAACGATTACTTTCCTCTTATTGATTCTCCACTACTTAAAGAAAGAGAATATATGAAAACAGATATAAGAGAAGAAGTAAATAAATACATTATGGAAATAGATTTACCAGGATTAAAAAAAGAAGATATACTAATAAATTATGAAAATGGTTACTTAACAATTAAAGCAGTTAAAAAAGTAGAACTAAAAACAGAAGTATATGTAAGAAGAGAAAGATTTTATGGCGAAGTAAAAAGAAGCTTCTATATTGGTGAAAAAAAAGAATCCGATATAAAAGCCAACTACGAAAATGGTATTTTAACTATATCTTTTCCTAAAGAAGAAGCCCCTAAAAAAGAAATACCAAACATAACTATTAAATAGACTAGTAAAAAACTTCTAGTCTATTTTTAAATATAATGGTATAATTAACTTGAGGTGCAAAAATGAATATAAGTAATAAATGGAAAGATTATGAATGTATGAAAACAGGAAACGGAGAAAAATTAGAAAGATGGAAAAATATTATTCTAATAAGACCAGATCCTCAAATAATATGGAGTAAAAAAGAAAAATGGAATAGCTTTGATGGCCACTATCACAGAAGTAAAGAAGGGGGCGGATCATGGGAATTTAAAAAAAAATTACCAGAATATTGGACTGTAAATTATAATGATTTAACATTTAAAGTATCTCCAACTAATTTTAAACATACTGGTATATTTCCTGAACAAGCAGCAAATTGGGATTTCATCCAAGCCAAAGTAAAAGAGTACAAAGAAAATCATAATGAAATGAAAGTATTAAACCTATTTGCATACACAGGTTGTGCTTCAATGGCAGCCTCAAGTGCCGGAGCAGATGAAGTAGTTCATGTTGATGCCTCTAAAGGAATAAATGAATGGGCCAAAGAAAACATGAAATTATGTCACTTAGAAAATAACAAAATAAGATTTATAACTGAAGATACTATTAAATTCTTAGAAAGAGAACAGCGAAGAGGAAGAAAATATGAAGGTATAATTATGGATCCACCAAGTTATGGTCGTGGTCCAAATAAAGAAGTATGGAAATTTGAAGATGATTTTTCAAATTTATTAGATAACGTAAAAAAAGTTTTATCTGATGATTTCTCATTCTTACTAATCAGCTGCTACACAACTGGTATAAGTCATATTTCTCTTGAAAATATCTTAAAGCAAAATTTTCCTAACTGCAAAATAGAAACTGGTGAAAACTGTCTACCTGTAACTGAAGATAATCTAATATTACCATGTGGAATATATGGAAAAGTTACCAAAAATTAATATAATATATGAAGATAATCATCTTCTAGTAGTAGAAAAGCCAGTTAATATACCAGTTCAAGAAGATATAAGCCAAGATATAGATATGATAACATTATTAAAAAAATATCGTATTAAAAAAGAAAATAAAAAAGGTGATGCCTATATAGGTTTAGTTCATAGACTAGATAGACCAGTTGGTGGAATTATGGTATTTGCCAAAACTTCCAAAGCAGCTTCTAGACTAAGTGAAGAAATAAGAAATAATACTTTTCATAAAACATATCTAGCCGTAATTCAAGGTACCATGCCTAAAGAAGGTAAGTTAGAAGATTATCTAATCAAAGACAATAATAAAAATATCAGTTATATAGCCACTAAAGATAAAGGCAAATATTCTGCCTTAGAATACAAAATTCTAAATACCAAAAATAATTTATCATTAGTAGAAATAAATCTAATCACTGGTCGTTCCCATCAAATAAGATTACAATTTGCTAGTCGAAACCATCCCTTATTAGGAGACTCCAAGTATGGAAATAATCCAAACAATATAAATATAGCTTTATTTGCTAAATCAATAACTTTTACTCATCCAACTACCAAAGAAAAATTAACATTTACTCTTGATATTCCAAATAGATATCCATTCAACATATTTTAAAAATCACATAATTATACCATATTTAAATTCTATAATTATAAGCAAGGAGGAAAATAAAATATGAATAATAATATAATAACCTACGATTTACTAATATGGATAGGACTACTCATAACAATAATATCACAAATATTAGTATCGGCATCCTATAGTAGATTTAAAAAGAAATTAAATAATAAAGATATTACTGGCTTTGATGCTGCTAGAAAAATATTAGATAAAAATGATCTTAAAGATGTAATGATACTTGAAACAAAAGGTAATCTAACTGACCATTACGATCCAACCAGAAAAGTAATTAGATTATCTACCGATATCTACCATGGTTCAAGTATAGCATCAGTTGCTGTAGCAGCCCATGAATGTGGTCACGCTATTCAAGATAAAGAAAACTATAAACCAATGCGAATAAGAAGTAAAATAGTCCCTACTGTTAATTTATGTACAAAACTTGGTTATCTTGCCATTGTAATAGGAGCAATCTTCTCATACAAATTAATGGAAATAGGTATAATTTTGTTACTTGCCCTATTAGCATTTCAATTAATCACTTTACCAGTAGAATTTAATGCTTCTAGTAGAGCCTTAAAAGAGTTAAAAAAATTAAAATTATTAGATAATGAAGAAATCCCTAATGCTAAAAGTATGTTATCAGCAGCTGCTTTCACATATGTAGCAGCAATGCTATCAACACTATTAGAGATATTAAGATATGTATTAATCTTTACAGACAGGGACAACTAGTCCTTTTCTTTTTATCAATGATATGCTATAATAAAGCACATAAAGGAGTCTAATTATGAAAGAAAATTATTACAAAAAATTTATACGTTTTTTAAAAGAACACAATTTATATGATGCAGAAGCGTTAGAGTATTTACGCAATAATGGAGTATTTTTTGACTTTTTAGAGGAAGAAAATCGTGATTTCATAGGTTGTCGTTATATACTAGATAAAAATAAAAAATTACAAAAAATACAAATATGTGCCCCATTTATTAGAGATGAAAAAACTATCCTAATAAATATTCACGAATTTACTCATGGATTAATGCTTTATAAATATCTTGGAAAAAAAATTAAAACAGGAAATGATATAGAAATACTTCCTATGTTATATGAAAAAGTATACTTAATAGAAAATTATAGTGATCAAGTAAAAGAATATATTGATTCTTTAAATTCCCAAATTACAGAAAAAAGTAAAATTGCATATAGAATTGCTTTAGAAGTTCAAGATGAGATGCTATTATATCAAAAATCAGAAAGCAATCCACAAAAATTAAATATCAAAGCTAAAAAATTAGCAAAAAAGTATAAATTAAAATAACTATTTTTAATTAAAGAAGGTTTTTAAATGAAAAAAAATAAAAGAGAAAATAAAAAGAAAAAAAACATACTGAATATTATACTTTCAACAATAACAATAACATTTATAATATTTCTTAAAATAATAAATATATTGCCAACACTATATTTCATAATAGTATCAGTAGTAATAATATTATTTACTATATTACTTCTAGTTCTAAATAAAAAGAAAAAAAAGATAGGTTATATACTAAGTATCCTCATAATACTAATATACTTATTATTATCATACTATCTAGGTATTACCAAAAATTACTTTAGTTCTTTTTCCAAAATACATTATAATGAAGACACATATTTAGTATTAGTAGATAAAGATTCACCATATGACAAAATAAAAGATTTAAGTAATAAAAGTATTGGTTATATAAATAGTGAATTAAAGGATATGAATAAAGTACTAGAAAAACTAGATAAAGAAGTAACTATGAATAAAGAAGAATATACTGATTATGATAAACTATTTAGCGATTTAAGTAACAATAATATTGATTCACTATTGATAGATGAAAGTTACTATAATATAAAAGCAGAAGAAACTGGAACAGATAATTATAAAATAATATATAAAATAAAAATAAGAAGTTTAGTAAAAAGTGATACCAAGGAAGTTGATATAACTAAAGATCCATTTACTATTTACATAAGTGGTATTGACACCTACGGTAATATTGAAACAGTATCACGTAGTGATGTAAATATATTACTAACTGTCAACCCCACAACTAAACAAGTACTATTAACATCAATACCAAGAGATAGTTATGTTCAGCTAGCGGGTACAAAAGGTTATAAAGATAAACTTACACATGCTGGAAACTATGGTGTAAACATGTCAATTGATACTATTAAAAATTTGCTAAATATTGACATAAATTATTATATTAGAGTAAACTTCTCAACAGTAGAAAAAATAATAGACTCCCTTAGAGGAGTAGATGTTTATTCAGAATACTCATTCGTATCATATATAGATAACTATAAATTCTATAAAGGATATAACCATATGAATGGCAAGCAAGCATTAGCTTTTTCCAGAGAAAGAAAAACATTACCTAGTGGTGATATAGATCGTGGAAGAAATCAAGAGGCCGTAATTGAAGCCATAATTAGAAAAGCCACTAGTAGTGAAATAATTTACAACTATCCAACTATTCTTAAAAATACTAAGAATACTTTCCAAACAAATCTAACTGATAAAGATATAACTAGCTTAATAAAAAAAGAACTTACTAATTTAGGAGGATGGAATGTAACATCAAATGTCATAACAGGAGAAGGAAAATTAGATTATACATATTCTTATCCAACCCAAAAATTATACGTTATGAATATAAATAATGAAAGCTTGAATAAAACTATCAATTTAATAAATAAAGTAATAAATGGTGATAAGTTAGATAGTTCTTATGGCCAGCCAGGAAATATTAAAAATCCCGATAAAGTAATAGTTACAGAACCTAGTCAAGATACTGAAAAGCCAAAAGAAGATAGTAAAGATAATGATACAAAAGATAATGTAACTGATAATACTAAAGATCCACTAGATGATATCTTACCAGATGATGATAAAAGCAAAGATAATAATGATAACACTAGTAATAACAATGAAGAAAATAACAATGATAACAATGAAGAAAATAATGATCAAAAAGATGATAATCTTAAAGATATCTTACCAAATGAAGAAAAAGCAAATAACCCATAATTTGCTTTTTTTCATATCTTATGATAAAATTATTTCGGTGAGAAAATTATGAAAATTAATACAATCGAATTAATAATATCAGCAGTACGTGAAAGTCAGTACCCTACAGATCAAAAAAAAGAATTCCTACTTGTAGGAAGAAGTAATGTTGGTAAAAGTAGTTTTATTAATTCAATAATCAATAGAAAGAACTATGCAAGAACATCTGCTACGCCTGGGAAAACTCAAACATTAAACTTCTATAAAATAAATGATGAATTCTATCTAGTAGATGCCCCAGGATATGGTTTTGCTAAAGTAAGAAACTCTCTAAAGAAAAAATTTGGTCTAATAATAGAAAACTATTTAAAATCAAGAAGTAATCTTCAAATGGTCTTCTTACTAATAGATTTTCGTCACAAGCCAACTGAAGATGATGTTTTAATGTACAATTATTTAAAATACTACAACATACCAGTAACAGTAGTATGTACAAAAGTAGATAAAGTGTCAAAAAACAATCATCAAAAAAACAAAAATGTTATTATTAAAGAATTAAACCTAAATAATGAAAATGATATTATATTATTTTCTAGTATAACAAAAACAGGTAAAAATGAAGTATATGATGAAATAGAGAAATATCTATGATAGAGTTCCCCTTTTCATCTTTTTTCATAAATTATAATGGAAGTGAAATATGATAATATCACAAGTAAGTAAAGATAACTATCAAATAAAACTACCAAGTAAAATAATAAATATTTATGACCATACTGAAATACAAAATATAACTAAAAGAGTAATTAAAAAAATAAGCAAACATAACAAACTATATGGTCTAGCCATATTAGAAATATATCAAGATATAAACTATGGAACAATAATAGAAATAAAGAATATCAAAAAAATCTTTTCTTCTAAAGATGAACTAGAAATAAAAATAACTATTCATACTGATACCCCATTTCTTTATAAAATAGACTATTTTGATATAACCCAAAATAACAAAGATAATATTTATTATTATCAAAATAATTTTTACTTAGAATTAAATAAACCTATAAATAAAAGAAAATACCTAGATATTTTAGAAAAATCAGAAATACTATATAATGACACTTATAAAGTAATAAATGAAGGACTAAAAATAAAAGTATAGTATTTTTTTTTATTTTCTGATATAATACTAAACGAAGAGGTGATTTACATGAAAGTGCCATCAGTAGCAATAGTCGGAAGACCTAATGTTGGTAAATCAACAATATTTAATAAATTAATCGGAAAAAAAATTTCAATAATTGAAGACACTCCTGGAGTAACTAGAGATAGAATCTATGGAACTGTAACTCATAATAACTACAAATTTCATTTAATCGATACTGGCGGAATAGATGTATCTGAAGAAGATTTTAATGATGAAATAATAATTCAAGCAAACATAGCTATTGAAGAAGCAGAAATAATACTATTTGTCGTAGATGGATTAGAAGAATTAAACCAAAACGATTATGTTATAAGAGATATATTAATGAAATCAGGAAAAAGAGTAATAGTAGTAGTAAATAAATTAGATAATGTTAAAAGAGAAGAAAATATTTATAACTACTACGAACTTGGTTTTGAAGAAGTATTACCAGTAAGTGGTGAACATTCTCTAGGATTATCTGATTTACTAGATAGTATTACCAAAGACTTTAACGAAATAATTGAAGAGGAAAAACCAGATGACCGCATAAAATTTTGTTTAATAGGAAGGCCAAATGTTGGAAAAAGTAGTTTAGTAAATGCTCTACTAAATGAAGAAAAAGTTATTGTATCCCCAATAGCGGGAACTACAAGAGATGCTATCGATACCGAATTTACTTATAATAAAAAGAAATATGTTGCTATCGATACGGCAGGTATTAGAAAAAGTGGTAAAATATTTGAAAGAATAGAAAAATATTCTGTACTAAGGTCAATGAAAGCAATTGAAAGAAGTGATGTCTGCCTTCTAGTAATAAATGCTGAAGAAGGAATAATTGAACACGATAAACATATCGCAAGTTATGCTCTTGAAGAAGGAAAACCAATTGTAATAGTAGTTAATAAATGGGATACCGTAAATGATAAAAATGATATAGCAGCATTTACTAAACTCGTAAGAGCAGAATTCAAATTCCTATCTTATGCTAAAGTAACATTTGTATCAGCATTAACTAAGAAAAGAATTTTTACTATCATGCCAGAAATAGATAAAGCCTATGAAAATTCACATCGTGAAATAAAAACAAGTGTTTTAAATGAAGTAATAAGAGATGCAGTAATGATGAAAGCACCACCTTCATATAAAGGTAAAAGATTAAAAATATCCTTTGCCCAGCAGACAGGAACAGTTCCTCCAAAATTCACTTTATTTGTAAATAGTAATAAATTAATACACTTCTCATATGAGAGATATCTAGAAAACAAATTAAGAGAAAATTTTGACTTTGAAGGAACACCAATAAAATTAGAATACAAAAATAAAAACGATTAATTAACAAAAAAGAATCTCCTAACATATAATGTACTAGGAGGTTTTTTATGTTTTCAGATAATTTTTTTAAAAAAGTAGAAAAGAAAACTAATGTAAATAAAGAAACAATACTTTCCTTAGCGGATAAATTACAAAAAGGAAATATGAAAGATGAGACAACTTTAAAAGAAGTAATAAATGACTTAGCCAAAATGACAGGTAGAGAGGTATCTAAAGAAAAAGAAGAAAAAATAATAAACACTATCTTAAATGACAATGTACCAAAAAATTTAGATAAATTCTTAGATAAATGAGTAATATAACTATTGGTCTTATAGCAAGAGATGATAAAATAAATGATACTCTAGTACAAATAATAACTAAAAATAATTTAAAATATTTACATAACAAGTGTAACTATATAGGTATCCTAAACTATGATAATTCTTTATTAAATACTAATATCTTATCTCTATGTGATGGTATTATCTTTCAAGGAGGAAGTGATATATACAACTATCATTTTCAAATACTAAATTATGCCATAAATAATAATATCCCAGTACTAGGAATATGCATGGGACATCAAATAATAGGTCTCTATAGTCAAAACACTACTAATGATAAAGCATTAATAAAAATACCAAATCACAATAATAAAGATAAAATTCATGACATAAAAATAAAACCAAATACCATTCTCTATAAAATATTTGGTCCCACCCTAACAGTAAATTCAAGACATAATGAAGCACTATCTAAAGTAAATTATCCCTTTAAAGTATCAGCATTATCTAAAGATAATGTGATAGAAGGCATCGAATATGTAGATGATAATCACTTCGTATTAGGAGTTCAATTTCATCCAGAAGATTTAGATAATACTGAAAACTTATATAACTATTTTTTAAAAGAAGTATTGAAAAGAAAAAAATAATTCTTTTCTTTTTTCATATTTACAAATAAATAACATATAGTTTAGTGATAAAAAGAAAAGAGGTATGTTAATGGAAAAAATAGAAGTTATAAAAAGTATTGGTAAAAGAACAGGAGGAGATATCTATCTAGGTGTAGTAGGAGCAGTAAGAACAGGAAAATCAACTTTCATAAGAAAATTTATGGAAAATTTAGTAATACCTAATATTGAAGATGAATACGAAAGAAAAAGATGTTTGGACGAATTACCACAAGCTGCTGCGGGTAAAACAATAATGACAACAGAACCAAAATTCGTTCCCGCTACTGCTGCCAAAATAAAAGTAGAAGACTTTAGTGCCAATATAAGAATGATTGACTGTGTAGGCTATGTAGTAAAAGCCGCTAAAGGATATGAAGACGAAAACGGACCCCGTTTAGTAATGACCCCATGGTATAGTGAACCAATTCCTTTTACTGAAGCTGCTGAAATAGGAACAGAAAAAGTAATAAAAGAACACTCCACCATTGGAATAGTAGTAACAACTGATGGTTCCATCGGAGATATTCCAAGAAGCGAATATGTTGAAGCCGAAAAAACAGTAATTGAAGAATTAAACACTGTTGGTAAACCTTATATAGTATTATTAAATAGTGTTCATCCAATGTTACCAGATACCGAAGCACTAGCAGGCAAACTAAAAGAAGAATATAATGTTCCAGTAATGCCAATAAGCATTGAAGCAATGCAAGAAAGAGATATGTATAATATTCTAAAAGAAGCCCTATATGAATTTCCAATAGAACAAATAAAAGTAAATATGCCCGAATGGATAGCCATATTAGCCCCTGACCACTATTTAAAAAAAGAATATATATCCAAAATAAAAGAAGCCATAACCGAAGTAAACAAATTAAAAGATATAGATAAAATAAATAACAACTTTACCGAATCAGAATATATAGCTAAATCATATATATCCGAAGTTGATCCTTCAACAGGAGAGGTAACAATAAATTTAGAAGCACCACAAGGACTATATAGCAAAACATTAAATGACATCATGGGTATTTCAGTATCATCTAAAGCTGAATTGTTATCACTATTCCAAGAATTAAATATTGCTAGACGTGAATATAATCAAATAAAATCAGCCCTAAAAATGGTAAAACAAACAGGTTACGGAATTGCTTCCCCTACTCTAGATGATATGAAACTGGATAAACCAGAAATAATTAAACAAGGTTCTCGTTATGGAATTAAATTAAAAGCCAAAGCATCATCAATTCATATGATAAAAGTAGATGTCGAAAGCACCTTTGAGCCAATAATAGGAAGTGAATTACAAAGTAAAGAACTAATAAACTATCTAACTGAAAATAAAGAAGGAACAGATATTTGGAAAAGTGAAATATTTGGTCGTAGTCTAGATGTTATAGTTCAAGAAGGAATTCAAGCCAAACTATCAATGATGCCAGACAATGTAAGATATAAACTATGTCAAACACTAACTAAAATAATCAATAAAGGTTCATCAAATATGATAGCCATAGTATTATAAAAAGACTTAACAATCAAGTTAAGCCTTTTCTTTTACTTTAGTAACGATCTTATTACTCTTAAGTCTATCATTTACCATCTTAGTAAATAAAGCATATAATAAAGAACATAATGGTGTAGCAATAAGCATACCAAGTATTCCACCAATACTACCACCAACAGTAACCGATAGAAGAACCCACATACCAGGAAGTCCAATACTCTTACCAACAACTCTAGGATATATCAAGTTACCTTCAATTTGTTGAAGAACAATAATAAATACCACGAATAGGATAGCTTTAACAGGACTAACCATCATAATAAGAATAAATCCAATCGCCGTACCAATAAAAGCCCCAAAGATAGGTATCAAAGCCGTAAAACCAAGTAACACTCCAATAGTAGAAGCATATGGAAATCTAAATATAAGCATACCAACAAATACCAAACTACCAAAAATTAAAGCCTCTAAACATTGTCCAGTGACAAAGTTAGAAAAAGTTTTATTAGCAAGAGTACCAACTGTATTAATCTTATTAATAGTTTTAGGTTTTAAATAAGCCTTCATAACTTTATTAATCTGTCTACTAAGAGTCTCCTTTTGAGCGATCATATAAATAGCAAATACCAAAGTAATAATACCTTTACTAATAATATTAATAACCGAAGTAGCAACCTCAGTAGTAACTGTAATAACATCTTTAGAATTACCTTTAATATAATCAGTAATAACCTTTCCAAAATTATCTAAGTATTCCCCAACCTTGTTAACAGTAGACTCATCAACATCAAACTTATTCAAAATACCAATAATATCCTCCTTATAAGCAGGAAGTGTATCAGTAAATAAAGAAGCCGAATTCTTAAGTTGTGGAATAAGTAAATTCATAACAAAGAAAATTGTTAAAAATACCAATATCAAACTAAGTGTAATACATAGCGGTCTTTTAATCTTATTCCAAATCTTACTAGGTTTAATCTTACCAAAAATCTTCTTTTCAATAAAATTATTCAAAACATTAAGTACAAATGCAAGAATAATACCAAGTAAGAATGGTGAAAATATACTAATAACCTTTCCTAAAAAAGCAAAAATTTTACTAAAATTAACCAAAGCAAATATAACAAGAGCAATATAACTAATAATTATAATAATATCCTTTCTCGTTTTATCCTTCATACTAACATCTCCCCTCAAAAAACAGCCTTATTATACCACAAATAAAGAAAACTTACAATAATATTATTAACAATGAGTAAAAAGTTATACAAGTAGTTAATTTTCGTAAAATAATTACTATAATTTCCTTAAAATACTTGATTTTATTGAGATATTATGGTATCTTTATGTAGTAAGCATAACATATATTGCTTAGAAAAAATAATGGAGGTAATAAAAATGACAAAAGCAGAATTAGTAGATTTCATTGCTGAAAAAGCAGATTTAACAAAAGCTGATGCTGGTAGAGCATTAGAAGCTATGATGGAAGGAGTTACAAACGGTTTAAAAGAAACTGGAAAAGTAACATTAGTAGGTTTCGGAACTTTCACTGCTAAAAAAAGAGAAGCTAGAACTGGAAGAAACCCTCAAACTGGAGAAGCAGTAAAAATCGCTGCTAGAACAGTTCCTGGATTCAAAGCTGGAAACAAATTAAAAGACGCACTAAACTAATAAAGTGTCAAGGACTTCATTTAAGAAGTTCTTTTTTTGTATCATAAAAAAAGAAATAAATTACTTTATCTCTCTACTTAAAGTCTCTACTTTACCAAGTATCATATCTTCTGAAAAGACATTAACAACAATAGTTTGATACTTAGGATTCATAGCCTGAAGAATAATAGCTTTACCACTTTTATATAGTCTTCTGACAGATAAAACATTACCCTTAACAGCAATAACAATATCATCACCACTATTATAACTATCTTTCTTTCTAAAGAATACCCTATCACCCTTCAAATAAATTGGAGCCATCGAATCATCCATTAACTTAATAGATAAATCACACATCTTACTAACCGGCTCGTAGGAGGCATTCCTATAACTATTAACAATCTTTTCTCCTCTAGAAGTAATATTATTATTACCAGTCATTGTATTAACATAACTACGAATCATTTTCTTCTCAAACAAATCTTTCTCATCCTTAGTCATAGGAATCTCATCAAATACATCAGAGTTAATATTAAAAATATTAGCAATATCAAAAAATATCTCATAAGGAATATTCAAAGTACCAGTTTCATACTTATGTAAAGTCTGTCTATTCTTCTTATAATTAAGCGCTCTAGCCAAATCCTCTAAAGAATAATTATACTTCTCTCTATATTCTTTCATAATATTACATACAAAAGGTTTTAAATCATCACTAACTAATTCTTGTTTTCTTGTTCTCATAATACACCTACTTATCTTTCATCTTAACAATTGTATATACAGGAATAAGTCCTATCATACCAATCATAATTTTAATTAAATATCTAATAACAATCATTCCAAATAACAAAGTAAAATCAAATTCTCCAATATAAGAAATAATAACAAAGATAATACTTTCTAACATTTGAATAAATAACATTGTACCAATATTACTAAACCAAAGAATATTCTTACTTCTTCTAATATAGTAATAAACATAACTACTACTCCAAAGCATCAACATAATTGATACAAAACCACCAATAAAAATTCTAATATTATTTATATCATAACCAAATAAACTATTAAAAACCTCATTACTAGTAAGTACATAATCACTATTAATAGTAAGTGACAGTAGTGAAACAATAATTCCCACTACTACATATGCTATCCCACTAGTAGTCATTATTCTCTTAACTTCATCAATACCAAATCTTTGAATAATAATATTATTACATATAAATAATCCCATAATAATAGGAATACCAAGATTTACCTGAAAAGAAAATAAATCTATTGTCTTAAACATAATAATACTAGCTATACTAGACATTAATACCATATATAAATATAAACCATTCTTTTTACCAACTTTATAAAATATAAACATTAGAAAGAAAGTAAAAATAACTTCTAATAAAATTAATATATAATTCATTACTTCACCTTCTTTACACTAAGTATTTTATTAATAATAAATACATATATAATCATAATAATACTCTTAATAAAATAATTCTCTATAGCAATAATAATAGCCTTATCAAATCTAATAAGAAAAGCATAACTAAAATAAATAAAGATAAAAGTATCAATAAACATAAGTCCTACAATAGTAGCAATAATCTTAATATTTTTCTTTTCTTTTTCTTCTTTTAATGCCTTAAAACAATAACCACCTAAATATAAAGTAACAATCATTGCTATTGGATAAGTAATAAACATAACTAAATTATCTAAAACTAAACTTTGATATAAAGAAGAAGTTTTATCATATATCGAAGGAATCATAAAAGCATTAGATAAAAGAAACATATAAAGTACAACATTAGTAATTAATACTAACATACTAAATTTCTTATATTCTTTAACATCATATCTCTTAATAAAATAATATAAAATAGCTAATAAACCACTACTAAATATAATACTAGGATTAATATTTAAACCAAATATATTTATTAATTTAAAAGACATTAAAAAAGAAATAACTGTATAAATAACACCTAAAAAATAAAATTCATACTTTCCAAAATATTTATGTACTATATATATAAGTCCTATACAAATAACTATAAATAAAAGAAATAATACTTCTCCCACTATAAACACCTTCTTACTCATATCTATTATATCACACTTCTTTTAAGATACAAATAATTTTATAAGTATTTATATTAAAATATTTTCATTTGTCTAGGAAAGCTATAATCTTTCCTAGTAATTTATAGCCTATAAGTCTATAAATTATAAACTATCATATTTGGGGTGTAAACTTGCTTAAAAAAAAGAAACCTAAGTCTGTTTCCTTTTCATTTTGATCATGTCATAGAAGGCTTCTAGTCTAGTATCAACGCCAACTTCATTATCTTCAGCATCAAAACTCATATAAATTATTGGAATACCATATTCATCATTAATAAATGGCATAATACTCATTGCAGATATCTCTGGAGTACATCCAAAACTCTTAAGATGTAAAATACCATCAAATCCCTCTAATCCATATAAATAACTTTTAACAACACTACCACTAGCATCTGCCCCTAAATGATATTTAATATATTTCTTACCATTCCTAATCATTCTATTAAGTATAAATCTCTTAGTAATAAGTAAATAAGTAAGATCAGTATCTCTATATACTTCTACTCCCATTTTCATAATCTTTCTTTCACTATTATAAGTAGTATTAGCATCAATTAAAGAATATAATTCTCCAAGTATAGCAACTCTAAGAGGTTTAGTAGGCTTGTTAATTAAAATATTTCTAAATTTCTTTCTATACTTAAAATAGTTATAAATATTTTTAAATATCCCATTATCCTTAAAACTATCCAAATATTCTTTTTCTATCTTTTCAAAAGAACCTTCTACTACTTCAAATCCCATATTAAGTCTAATATATTTTTCTATCTTATCCATACAAATAATCATAACTAAACTATTAATCAAATAATAAAAAGTACTAATAGGATTAGCCTTTTTATTCATTTTTTTACAAAACTTATATCCCTTCTTAAGAGAAATATGATTATCACTAATCATATTATAAAACTCAAAATCATAACCTAAATCTCTTAATATCTTTTCTTCAAGTTCTCCATAATATCCATATCTACATCCACCACCACCTTGAACTAAAGTATTAGCCCCTTTTTCTAATGCCTCAATATAATTACCAAGATTATATTTAAAAGGTACACATACAAAAGAAGGAGCATACTTACTACCAATTTCAATAGTTCTTTTAGTAGTAGCAGGTGGCACAATTACTTTACATTTAGTAGCCTTTCTAATAAAATAATCAAAAACAATATAATAATTTCCCAAATGCGGAAAAGAAATAACCCTATCCATTATCTCGCCTAGCCTTTATAATATCCACAAAACTCTCTAGTCTAGTCATTAACCCGCTAGTAGCAGTACTATCATCAATAATAATATTAATAACAGGTACATCTTTTAACTTTCTAATAGCAAGTTCATTAACTAAAGAATCAGAAGCACAAGGAAAAGAAGATAAAAAGACAATACCATCTACACAATCTTTATAATAGAAAGAACTACCAATATTCTCTTTAGAATAAAGAAAATATAAAGTATTAGAAAAATCTTCTGCATAAGAAATAGCAATCTTTCTATTAAGCCTATCAGAATATAAAATATCAATATCTTCATCCTTAAAATAACGAATAATATTACCACATAAATATTCATCATAAACAACATAAGGATGTGCTACAATAAGAATCTTCATTTTATTAGTTCTAAGAATCTTATCTTGTTTATTAATAAGACTTAAATAATATTTTCTGTTTTTAATTTTACCCTTAATATAATAAAATAAAACTTTAAAAATATTCTTATTAAATTTAATTCCCATCTTAATAAAACCAAATAATTCAAATTTACCCTTTATATAATCAATATCATAATTAAGTATTTTATCTTCAAATAAATTATTCACAACATCATATATCCCATTAAACTTCATACATACCCTATTGCCTTTTCCATAATTACATATTCTAGGTACTAGTATATAATCACATTTTTGAGATAGTTCTTTAACATGTCCTAAATAAATCTTAGCAGGAAGACAAGACTCATCAATTGATATATTACCTCCTTTATCAATAATACCCTTATTAGTAGGAGGACTTAAAATAAGTGTGCAACCAATCCCCTCAAAAAAAGTCTTCCATAAAATATAATCACGATAATATAGTAATCCTCTAGGTATTCCAATTCTAATCTTTCTTTTCATATAGCCTCCATCTAATACTATGAAATAAATAAAAAAAAAGAACTAGTTCTCACCACCTAGTCCTATATCACTAACCAATATCTATTTATCGTTTAATTTTCTCTTTTTAACATAAGGCTTATTTTTTTCAATAGTATCATCCTTATATTCAACCTTATCTTCAGATAAATCCATATATAATTTACCATATTCATTAACCGATAAAGCTAGATCTTGTTTTTTACTAGAAATTTCCATACTTAACTTATCAATATATTTTGAAATCAAATTTAATTTACTATATAATTTATCAGAATTATCTTCATATTCTTTCTTCAATATCTTTTCTTTTTTTTCAAAAACATCCATCACTTTACAATATCTCTTATAACTAAGGAATAGACTAGAAACAAAACCAACTTCCATAGTAATTAATATAGCCAAAGGATTAACATCAATAAAAAAGGTAAAAACACTAAAGATAAAACAAAAAAATAAACTCATATATATTGATTTAAAAAGTCTATTTGTTTCTTTTTGTCTTTGCCTATCGTTCTTATTCTTAACACTTTTCATTTTTCTATTATACTCGTTAAAAAGGGCATCATATTCACTATCTAAATCATTGTATTCATAAATCATAGTTTCTTTCAAAGTTTCCAATTCATCAAGAGCAAGTTCCTTAACAAATTTATTGTATGTTTCTTCATAATAATTCATAATAACCTCCAAATAATACCAATATTATAATATACTAAATATTAAAAGTCAAGAAAAAAGAACTAGTTCTCATCTTCTAGTTCTTCGTCATCTACTATAGTTAAATCAGCATAATCATCATCTATTAAATCAGCATCACTATCATCAGTATAATCATCATCATAATTATCTTCTTCACTCATATTCTCATCATCAATAACATCTTCATCTTCTTCTTCAGAGTCAACTTCTTCATATATATCATCAATATCAATTTTAACAGAATGATTAGCCCTTAAATCCCAATTACCATCATTAAGTAAGATAAATTCTTTAGAAGTAGTAAGTGATTCAAAGAAGTCACCAATTCTTTCTTGGTACTCTTCATCAGATAACTCAAGTAATTTACATACCTCTTTAAATAAATCAGCAGTATTCATTGGTTTTTTATTTTCCTTTAAATATAATTCTGCTATTTTAGCATAAGATAACATTTCAAGATTTTCTTTACTCATTTTACTAAGCATAATATTTCCTCCTACATTTCCTCTCTAAGAATTAACCCTAACATATATGCAGCATTGTTAATAACAACTTTAACTGCATTAATAAGAGCTATTCTCTCCTTAGTATATATTTCATCATCAGTAACAATCTTCTCTACTGAATAATAACTATGGAATAATCCAGCAAGTTCAAATAAATAATTAGCAACCAAATGTGGTAATCCTTTTGAAGCAGCACTAATAATAACATCTTCAAATTCTAATAATTTATTCAAAATAGTATATGCACTATCACTCTCTATAGTACTAAATTTAATATCTTTTGGAATTTCTTTTCCTCTAAGAATAGAACTAATTCTAGCATTAGCATACTCAATATAGTAAATTGGATTCTCATTACTATTTTTAACTGCTAAATCAAGATCAAAATCCATTTGTGTATCTAAACTCTTAGAAGCAAAAAAGTATCTAGCGGCATTAACACCAACATCTTCAATTAACTCATTAAGAGTAATAGTTTTACCTGTTCTTTTACTAAGTTTAACCTCTTCACCATTTCTAAGAAGTCTAACCATCTGAAGAATTCTAATATCAATCTTAGATGAATCATATCCAACAAATTCAAGTGAAGATCTAAGTCTATGAATATAACCATGGTGATCTGAACCTAATACATCAATAAGTCTATCATAACCCCTATTAAATTTATCGCTATGATATGCAATATCAGGAAGAAGATAAGTATAATTACCATCACTCTTAACTAATACTCTATCTTTCTCATCATATAAATCAGTAGTCTTAAGCCATAAAGCCCCTTCATCAATATAACATTTACCACTATTTTTAAGTTTATTCAAAGTATTTTCAACAAATCCACGATCATATAAAGACTGTTCACTAGTAAACACATCAAAATTAACTCTAAACTTATCTAAATCCTTCTTAATACCATCAAGTAAAATATCAAGACCTTTTTGTCTAAAGAATTCAATATCTTCATCTAATTTACTATCACCATATTCATCATATAAAGATTCCGCTATTACAATAATTTCTTTACCATGATAACCATTCTCTGGAATAGCAAATTCTACTCCACATCTTTCCTTATATCTTTCTTTAATAGATACACCTAAATTATACATCTGATTACCAGCATCATTAATATAATATTCTCTTGTAACATCATATCCAGCAAAAGACATTATCTTAGATAAACAGTCACCATACACAGCACCTCTACCATGACCAATATGTAAAGTACCTGTTGGATTAGCAGATACATACTCAATATTAATCTTTTCTAATTTACCAAAATCACTCTTACCATAGTTCTTTCCCATATCATTAATAACATTAATATTATTAAGTAAATAATCTTTATTAATATAGAAATTAATAAATCCAGGATTAGCAACCTCTATTCTATCAATCATATCATCACTAATATTCTTAATAATATCATTAGCAATATTAATAGGACTAGACTTAAGTTCCTTAGTAAGTAAAAAGGCTACATTTGTAGAATAATCACCATTTTTCTTATCTTTAGGAATCTCAATAACTATTTTATTAACATCCATATCTACTGGTAAACTCTTTTTTATAATATACTGTAATTTATTTTTTATACTCATAAAATATCACCCATTTCAATTAGTAATTCATATTCGCATTCTGTATCAGCAATAACATACTTAATATAAATCTTATTATCATTAACATCAAACATCTTCATATTAATATCAATATCAACAGAATAACCATGTTCTTTAAGATAATAATTACTTTTACCATGTTTCTCGTTAAAAGAAAAACTATTAATAAAATCATTACCATCTCTAACAAGTAAAATATCATTATCATTAATCTTAATAGAATACTTAACACCATCAAATACAAAAGATATCTTTTCCTTATTTTTAATACCTTTTTCATTAAAAGTAATAAGTTCATTTTCTGTATTATTTTTTAAATAACCATTAATTTTAACTCTAATAATATCACTTCCAAACATTTCATTTGAAATCATATCATATCTTTAAAAAAAATACAACATATTTTACGCAATTTTTATCATAATAATAAATGACATACAAAAACAACAAAAATGAGGGATATAAATGAAGAAAAAAACAAAGAAAATAATACTATTAAGTTTATCACCATTACTAGTATTTATATTAATCCATATAGTAGTCTTTACCTATGCTTTTATAACACCAAAATTAGAAATAAATAAATCACAATCATTCTATTTATATGATACTAAAAATGAATTAGTATTTAATGATGATAAAGATTGGATACCATTAAAAGAAATAAGTCCATATCTAGTAGAAGCCACTCTATCAACAGAAGATAAATATTTTTACAAGCATATTGGTTTTGATTATCTAAGAATAGGAAAAGCAATGATAACAAATATTATCAAAAAGGACAAAAGTGAAGGAGCCTCCACTATTACTCAGCAGTATGCCAGAAATCTTTTTCTAAACTTTGAAAAAACTTGGAAAAGAAAAATAGATGAAGCCATTCTAGCCACTGAATTAGAAGTACATTATAGCAAAAATGAAATACTAGAAGGTTATCTAAATACCATTAACTATGGTGGAGTATATGGAATAGAAGCCGCATCTAAATACTATTTCAATAAATCAGCAAAAGACCTCACCCTAGCAGAAGCATCCCTACTAGCAGGAATACCAAAATCTCCTAATAACTATTCACCAGTAAAAAATTATACTAAGGCCAAGGAAAGACAAAAAATAGTCTTAAAGATGATGCAAAAAAATAAAAAGATAACTACTGAAGAATATAATAACGCTATAAATACTAACCTAACTATTATAGGTAAAAAAGAAAAAAGCAATATAACAAGTATTAATTATTTCAAAGACTCTGTATTAGAAGAATTAAAAAGATTAACAAACATACCAGAAGAAATAACTAAAACAGGAGGTTTAAAAATATATACAACTCTAGATATAGAAGCTCAAGAAGATTTAGAAAAAGCTGTATATAGTTATATAAATGATGAAACCAAAGTAGAAACAGCCGCTATCATGATGAATCCTAATACTGGAGGAGTAATAGCCATGATAGGAGGCAATGATTATAATAAAAGTGAATATAATAGAGCCACTAAAGCCAAAAGACAAGTAGGTTCTACAATGAAACCATTATTATATTATACTGCTCTAGAAAGTGGCTTTACAGCATCATCATCATTTACTAGTGAAAAAACAACTTTTACCTTTGCCGGAGATAAAACATATAGCCCAAATAACTATAATAATTCCTATGCCAATTGCCCAATATCAATGGCAGCAGCCATCTCTTACTCTGATAACATATATGCTGTCAAAACTCATCTCTTTCTAGGAGAAAATATGTTAATAAATACTGCTAAAAGATTAGGAATAACTAGTAATCTAACCGCAATTCCATCTCTAGCCTTAGGTACTGAAGAAATAAGTTTATTAGAAATGACAACAAGTTATTCATCATTTGCTAATTTAGGATACAAAGTAGAACCACATTTTATTAAGAAAATAGTAGACTCCAAAGGAAATATTTTATATGAAAATAAAGAAGAAAAAGAACTAATACTTAATCAAAGTCTTACTTTTATATTAAACGAAATGTTAACATATACCTATAATAAAAACTTTATTGACTATAACTATCCCACTCTAATATCATTATTACCTAACATAACTCATAAATATAGCATTAAATCAGGAACAACTGATACTGATTTATTAATAATAGGTTATAATAAAGATGCTGTTCTAAGTATTTGGAACGGTTATGATGATAATAGTAAAATAGAATCAAAAGAATATTCATATCATAAAAATATATGGATAGATACTATGGAAGCATATTTCAAAGATAAAGAAACAACATGGTATACTATACCTTCCAATGTAGTAGGAGTATTAGTAAACCCTATAACAGGTGTAATAGCAAATGATAATGATACAAAAAAAGAAATGTTCTTCTATATAAAAGGAACAGAGCCAACATTAAATGGAACCACTAAAGATCTAGATGCTGTCTTCAAAGAAGAAAATAGTTTAAACGAACAAAAAGAAGCACCATAAAAAGATGCTTCTTTTCCTATCCACTTCAAATACTAAATATCACCAAATAAATAACTTTTTATAGACAATTTTAATTGTAAACAATAATCATATATAAATGTAATAAGTAAATCTAAACTATAAAATTTTCATCACCAATCGATTACATAAATATAAAGATTTAAAATAGATAGTAATGGCTTGAAATAGTTATCCCAATTTAACTCTTAAAATAACTTAAAGAGACCACTTACATTACAAAGAAATTTCAAATTCAATAGAATTTAACTTAGATATTTCAAAGTCAGTTCTTTGTATTTGTTCTTCTAATGTCTTAGATTTTTCTCTTATTTCATCAGCATTATAATTAACATCAACACAATCAAAATAAGAATTGTTAACCTCAGTAACTCTTCTTTTAGCACTTTTACATTTTAATAAATCATCATAAAAGGATTTTAACTTCCTTAGATAAGTATTATCAACAATAGCGCTTTGAATAGTTCTGCCATCAGATAACTTAAATGAGTTATTTTTTTCATATAAAGTAGCTTTTAATTTAGATATTTTTTTCAAAATATTCTCTTGTTCCATCAGAGCCTCATCAAAGTCTTTCTTATAATCTTTAATAACATTAGCTGTTCCATCAAGTTCGATAATAGTTTCATTGAAAATCATTTCTTCAATATGAGAAGTTATATTGGTAAATTTCTTTTCCTCATCCGCTATTATATTCATTAATTCTGAAATATTTGTTTTCATACATATTACCTCCGCTTTCGTATACAATTATACAACAAGAATATAAAAAAAGGTCTCTTTAAAAGAGACAATGTTATTTTTATAAAATAACACCAGCATAAGTATATAGATAATCATTTATAATATTAATATCATAAATATCATTTTCTATACAATAAGATATAACTAAGTCAAAATTATTATTTTTACTTAAACTATATCCAGCACTTGAAAGTAAATTATTAAACCTATTTTTATCTAATGATAAAGATAGACATAACTTAATAACAGTATTTTTTTTAGGAATATAATTATTATTACATCTTATCTTAGAAAACAACTTTCTATCTATACCTGCCCTTTTATAAATCTCCGCATCTTTATAGCCTCCTTCATCTATGTAAGAAAAAAGAAGACTATTAAATGTCAAAGATTTATTTTGATTTAGATATTCTTTAATTTTGTTATTCATTGCTATACCTCCTGCAGCACCTTTGCTGACACCAAAAAATATAAACAATTCAAAAAATCTAAATCAATAGTATTATATAAACTTTTTTTATAAAAGTCAATAGAAAAAATCACTAGTATTAAACTAATGATTCAAAATAAATATAAATCTATCTCTACCACTATAATCTTTTTCTAAAGATATATTAACATTATCAAAATATTTATTAATAATATTAAGAATATCATTTCCTTGTTTATAACCTATTTCAAAGGCTATAAGAAACCTATCATTCAAGTACTTTCTACATTCTCTAAGTATTTTATCATAAAAATATAACCCATTACCATCAGCATATAATGCCATATGTGGTTCATTATTATAAACAACATCCATAATATCTTCATCATAACTAATATATGGTGGATTACTAATAATAACATCATACTTATCATTAATATTAGAAAAAACATCACTCTCTATAAAATTAACATCAGTATTATTAATTTTATTATTTTCTCTAGCAACATCAAGAGCATCTTTAGATATATCAACAGCAGTTACCATACTATTATCTAATAATTTATTTAAAGTAATAGCAATACACCCACTACCAGTACCAATATCAAGTATTTTAATTTCATTATTAAAATACTTATTTATATATTTAATGGTTTTTTCTACTAATAATTCAGTTTCGAATCTAGGTATTAAAGTATTCTTATTAATTTTAAAAATATTACCATAAAAATCAACATTACCAACAATATATTGTACTGGAACACCATTTTCTAACTCTTTAATAGCAGTCTCCATATCTTTATCTTTTAAATATTTTTTTAAATATTCTATTTCTTTATTCATAAACTTATTAAATAGTTCCTTCTAATTTCTTTTTTTGATTTTCATTAATTAAAGCCTCAATTAAATCTTCCATATCTCCATCCATAACTCTATCTAAGTTCATTGAAGTATATCCAATTCTATGATCAGTAATTCTATTTTGTGGATAATTATAAGTTCTTATCTTCTCACTTCTATCTCCAGTACCAATCTTAACTTTTCTTTCAGCTGCCTCTTTTTCCTCTTGTTCTCTAAGTTTCATATCATAAAGTCTAGTTTTAAGTATTTTAAAAGCAAGTTCTTTATTTTTAATCTGACTTCTTTCAGTTTGTGAATAAACAATAATACCAGTAGGAATATGTGTAAGTCTAACAGCACTATCCGTAGTATTAACACCTTGTCCACCACATCCACTACTTCTTGTTATATCAATTCTAACTTCTGATTCATCAAGTTCAAAATCAAATTCTTCAGCCTCAGGCATAACAAGAACAGTAGCAGTACTAGTATGCACTCTACCCTGACTTTCAGTAGCAGGAACTCTTTGTACCCTATGAGCACCACTTTCATATTTTAGTTTAGAATAAACACAATCGCCCTTAACCATAAATTCAATTTGTGAATATCCACCAGCAGTACCTTCAACAGCGTTAAGTATTTCTATTTTCCATCCCTCATTAGAAGCATATTTACTATACATATCAAACAAATCACCAGCAAAAATATTAGCCTCATCCCCACCAGCAGCACCTCTAATTTCCACAATAACATTTTTTTCATCATTAGGATCATGTGGTATTAACAATACTTCAAGTTCACTTTCTAACTTATTTTTCTTTTCCTCAGCATTAGTAAGTTCTTCTTTAGCAAAATCAGCCATATCCTTATCTTTTAATAATTCCTTAGCCTCTTCAATATCATCTAACACTTTTTTATATTCTTTATATACTTCAACAGTCTTCTCTAACCCAGTTCTTTCTTTAGAAAGAAGAGTCATTTTCTTAATATCTGATATAATCTCAGGACTAGCAAGTTCTTCTCCAATCTCATTATATCTTTTTAATGTAGCCTCTAGTCTATCTATCATAGATTATCCCTCATTTCTTTAAATATTATATAATAAAAAAATAAAAAAGTAAATTAATAATACCAAATTAACTCATTTTCTAAGTATATATCATTAACTTATATATAATATATATGGTTGATATCTCAACTTAAGACTACTTTAGTAGGCCCAAGTTGACACTTCAAAACCTTAGATTTGAAGTGAATAAACAAAAATTTTAAAAAAAATCATAATTTATTATTGACAATAATAATAAAATGTAATACAATTTAAACATATTTATTAAACAACGACGAATATTAAGTAATTATTTCAAATAGTATTAAATATAGAGAGTTAATGTTAGGTGGAAATTAACAATACCGAAATAACGAATTACAATATTAAGAGTTTAATCGGTAAAAACCGTTATCATATTGAGACAATATTATTAATAAATAAAAATAAAATATTGTAAATAAAGGTGGTACCACGAGTAATTTCGTCCTTTTGGTATCATCTTTTTTTATATAAAAAAGGAGAGGATAAAAATGAAATTATATGACGATTTAGTATGGAGAGGATTAATAAAAGACTTTTCAAGTCCAGATTTAATAGATAAGTTAAACAATGAAAAATTAACATTTTATATAGGTACAGACCCTACTGCCGATTCATTACATCTAGGACATTTATCAAGTTTTTTAATAAGTAAAAGATTAAAAGACTATGGTCATAATCCAATCCTATTAGTAGGAGGGGGAACAGGTTTAATAGGAGACCCAAGGCCAACCGCAGAAAGAGACACAATTGTAAAAGAAGAATTATTCAGAAACACAGAATGCCTAAAAAATCAAGTACAAAGATTATTTGGCTTCAAAGTAGTAAATAACTATGACTGGATAAAAGATATTTCCGCTATCGACTTTTTAAGAGATTATGGAAAACACTTCAATGTAAATTACATGATCAATAAAGACATTGTAAGAAGAAGATTAGAAAGTGGCATTACTTATTGTGAAATGTCTTACATGATATTACAAAGTTTAGACTTCTTACACCTAAATAAAGAATATGGCTGTACACTTCAAGTAGCAGGTTCAGATCAATGGGGAAATATAACCGCTGGTATTGACCTAATAAGAAAGAAAACAGGACAAGAAGTATATGGTTTTACAATGCCACTAATACTAGACAAATTTGGAAATAAATTTGGTAAGAGTGAAGGAAATGCACTATGGCTAGATAAAAACAAAACTTCCCCTTATGAAATTTATCAATACCTAGTAAATACAGATGATTCAAAAGTAGTAGAATACCTAAAAGTATTTACATTCCTATCACATGAAGAAATAAATAAATTAGAAGAAAAGGTAAAAACAGAGCCAGAAAAGAGAGAAGCACAAAAAGCACTTGCTAGTGAAGTAGTAAGATTCTTACATGGTGAAGAAGAACTACAAGAAGCAATCAAGCTAACAGAATGTCTATTTACTGGTAATGTAAAAGAACTAACTGATGAAGAAATAGAAATGGTATTTAAAGGAATGCCTACTATCGAAGCAAAAGAAGATACAATAATAAATATAATGACAAATAATGATATAGCATCATCAAAAAGAGAAGCTAGAGAATTCTTATCAAATAATGCCATCACATTAGATGGAGAGATAATAAATGATGAAAATTATATCGTAACAAATAACAAAAAGAATCACATCATCAGAAGAGGAAAGAAAAAATACTACTTAATAAAAATAAACTAAAGTTTTCTATGAAACTTTAGTTTTTATTTTTAAAATATTATTACTCCTATTAGGAATATTAAAATATACTTTTACATCATTACTAGTTAAACCATATAAAAAATCCTCAAAGCAAATATCTCTATTATTAATATTAACATAATCATCATATGCCTCTTTAACAAATATTTTCTTATTATCGAAATGTATAAAATTATTAAACATATAAAATTCATCATCATCTTCAACAATACAACTATTCATCTTAATAGAATAATCATTCATTAAATATGAAAGTTCACTACAGCTAATTTCTCTTCTAGTTAAAAAAACACCAGCCATAAATGAAGAAAAATTTTCTACATTTTCCACTGAATTCACCTCACAATGTAAAATTATATATTAAAAATAAATAAAAGTCAAAACAAATATTTAAATTTATCAACTTTTCTGATATAATATATGCTTGAAGGAGGAACTATGAACCAAGTATTAGACGACATTAATTTTGATAATTATGTAGTAATCGGTGTCTCTGCAGGGCCTGACTCAATGTGCCTATTAGACTTGCTAGAAAAAAAGACAAACAAAATAATAGTATGTCACATAAATCATAATATCCGCAAGCAAAGTATAATAGAAGAAAATTATTTAAAAGAATACTGTCAAAAACATAACTTAATATTTGAAACAATGACTATAAAAGAATATAAAGAAAATAATTTTGAAAATGAAGCCAGAAAAATAAGATATAACTTCTACGAAGAAATACTAAAAAAATATCATTCAAATCAGTTATTTCTTGCCCACCATGGTGATGATTTAATTGAAACAGTATTAATGAAAATAGAACGTGGTTCTAATATCGAAGGTTACGCAGGTATAAAAAGAATAAGTAAATTACCAAATTATACTATTATAAGACCACTATTACCATATACTAAAGAAGATATCAAAAATTATAACAAATCACATAATATCACATATTATATTGATAGTTCTAACACAAATATCGACTATACTAGAAACTGGTATCGCCACAAAGTGCTTCCTATCTTAAAAGAAAGAAAGAAAGATATTCATCTAAGTTTTCTAAAATATTCTGGAACATTACAAGAATATAATGAATATATAGATAGAACAATCCAAGAAAAAATACCAAATATCTATCAAAATAATACTATCAATATAGATGTATTAAATAGAGAAGATCCATTTATTCAAAAAAATATCTTATACTACATAATGAATAACTTATATAATAATAAAAGTAATATTATCACTAGTAAACACATAAATAATATATTATCCCTAGTAAACAATAATAAACCAAATATAAAAATAAATCTTCCCCAAAACAAAATACTAATAAAAGAATATAATAAATTATACATAAAAGATAATAATAGTAATAATAATAACTATAAATTAGAACTAAAAAATAATATAAAGATAAATAACATAACCTTTGTATTAAAAGAAAAAGAAGAAAATGATGGTAACAACATATGTAGACTAAATAGTAAAGATATAAATTTTCCCCTATATTTTCGTAATAGAAAAGATGGTGATTACATAATACTTAAAAATAGTAATGTTAAAAAGAAAATAAAAGAAATATTTATTGAGAATAAAATTCCATTATCCAAAAGAAACAATTATCCACTGCTAGTTGATGCCAAAGATAATATCCTATGGATACCAAATATAAAAAAAAGTAATTTATGTAATAAAAAAGAAGAAAACTATGATATAATAATTAAGTACATTGAAGGAGATGAAAATAATGAATAAAAAAGATATCAAGAAAAATTTATTACCATATGTATTCTTATTAGTATTCTTTATAGGATGCCTAGTAGCATTTAAAATGTTCAACAACACAGTAAATGAACTTACCTATGATGAATTCTTACAAGACTTAAATGGTGGTAAAATAACAGAATTAACAATTACACCAAAGGTAAGAACAGACACATATAAATTAACTGGTAAATTAGATGAATATAAAGATAACGAATACTTTATACTATATATTCCTCAATCAGAAGAATTTATATCAAAAATAACTGCCGCCAAAGAAGGAACAGGGTCTTTCAAACTAACTATAATAAATGACCCCGAAGCATCATCATGGTTATTAGTAATAGCTAACGTAGTTCCATACATAATATTAGGTGGACTAGTAATTTGGGTATTCACAAAACAACTAGGTGGTGGAAACAAATCTATGGACTTTGGAAAATCAAGAGCTAAACTAGTCGAAGAAAGTAAAGCAACATTCAAAGATGTAGCAGGTTTAACCGAAGAAAAAGAAGAAGTACAAGAATTAATAGACTTCTTAAAAAATCCTAAGAAATTCACTAGTATGGGAGCAAGAATACCAAAAGGAGTTCTATTAGTAGGGCCTCCAGGAACAGGTAAAACATTACTAGCTAGAGCCGTTGCCGGCGAAGCAAAAGTACCATTCTATTATATAAGTGGATCAGACTTTGTAGAATTATTCGTAGGTATTGGTGCTTCAAGAGTAAGAGATATGTTTAAACAAGCAAAAATGAATGCTCCATGTTTAATATTTATCGATGAAATAGATGCTGTTGGAAGACAAAGAGGTACAGGACTTGGTGGAGGACATGACGAAAGAGAACAAACTCTTAACCAATTACTTACTGAAATGGATGGATTTGGTGCTAATGAAGGAATAATTATTATAGCCGCTACTAACAGACCAGATGTTCTAGATCCAGCGTTATTAAGACCTGGAAGATTTGATAGACAAGTAACAGTAAGCTTACCAGATAAAAATGCTAGAATAGAAATATTAAAAGTACACGCTAAAAACAAAATACTAGATAAAGGTATCACTTTAGAATATCTAGCCAAAAGAACTCCAGGATTTTCCGGAGCGGACCTAGAAAACTTACTTAATGAAGCAGCATTACTTGCCGTAAGAAGAAATAAAAAAGCCATAACAATGGCTGAAATAGATGAAGCAACAGACAGAGTTCTAATGGGACCTGCCAAAGTAACAAAGAAATATACAGACAAAGAAAAAAAATTAGTAGCCTTCCATGAAGCAGGTCATGCTGTAATGGGATTAAAATTAGATGGCGCTAATGAAGTACAAAAAATAACAATTATCCCAAGAGGCCATGCTGGTGGATATACTATGATGACACCTAAAGAAGAATCATTTAACTATACAAAAAATGAATTACTAGAATCAATCTGTGGATTACTAGGAGGAAGAGTTGCAGAAGAAGTAACATTTCATGAAATAACAACTGGTGCCCACGATGACTTTAAAAAAGCAACTAAAATTGCCAGAAGTATGGTAACAGAATACGGAATGAGTTCTTTAGGACCAATGATGCTTGAAGAACCAGATGGAAATACATTCTTAGGTAGAGACTATACAAAAAATAGAAATATTTCTGATACTGTAGCTCATGAAATAGATGAAGAAATGCGTTCAATAATTAATACTTGTTATGAAAAAACAAAAAAAATAATAAATGAAAATAAAGATTTATTAGCATTAATAGCCAATACACTTCTTGAAGAAGAAACAATAACAAAAGAAGAAATCGATTATCTAGTAGAACATGGTCATTTACCAGAAGAAAAATCCACTGAAGAATCTAAAGAAGATAATACAAAAGAAACAAATAAAAAAAATAAAAAAGAAGTAAAGAAAGAAGATACTAAATCAAAATAGTATCTTCTTTTATTCATCTGTATCATCATCAGGAAGCCTAATAATAAGTTCCCCATCTTTAGAATACATATACTTTTCTCTAGCATATCTAGCAACATATTCTGGATCTTTTAACTTTTTAATATCCGAATTAAGTTTATCTTCTTCATCTTTCAAAGTAACTAATTTTTCACTTAAAGTCTTTTTTTCATTTTTAATTTCTATAATTTTACTAACATTAGAAAAGAAACTATAACTAAGAGACCCAATTATAGAACCAAATATAATAAAAAATAAAAATATTCTAGTCTTAGCCTTTTTATTCAACTTTTTCTTAGCCATAATCTCCCACCTTTCTAAAAGAATTATATCACACCTTATTTTTTTTTACAATCAATTTCTTATAAATGACAAAAGATAACAAATAACCTGTAAACATAGTCAAAAAAAAGTATAAATGCAAAATACCATTATTAATTTTAATAAGTATTAAAAAATATAATAAAGAAATAAAAATAACAAACAAAAAAGAAATTATAATTCGATATACAATTTTTCCTTCATATAAAAACTTTTGATTAACTTCTAATAATATATAAAATATTATTCCATATATAAAAGAATATAATAGAGAAAAAATCTGAATCTTTAAAATCATTTAAATAATTTATTTAATAAAGAATTATCATTATCTTTTTTATTATTACTATCTAAATAAACCATACTATCAATTTTTCCTTTGATAGAAACATTCCCCTGATATGTATCAAGCTTAATAATCTCAAGTTCATTTCCTTTAATAACAAGATAACCAAGTGTTGTTTCCATCAAAAACTCTTCACTATCAAAACTTTCAATCTTTTTAACACCACTAATAACAATATTCTTTCTTTCTACTAAAGTAATACCATGATTAAAACCATTATCTACTTCTTTAACTTTATCCATATCATCACCCATAAAATAATATGCTAAATAAATTCAATATATGAAAAAAAAAAACTACTATTAAAGTAGTTTATTCTTCCATATTATTATATGCATCAAGGATTAAATCTTCAAATAACTTTCTAGTTTCCTTATTAATAGGATGTGCTGTGTCTCTATGACTTCCATCTGGAAGAGTCTTACTAGGCATTGCAATAAATAATCCATCATCACCCTCTAAAATTCTAATATCCTCAACTAAAAAACATCCATCAATTAGAACTTTAGCAATTCCTCTCATCTTTGAATTTTCTTTTTTTTCAATTTTGACTAACTTGTCAAGTTTTAACTCCATGTAATCAACTCCTTCTAGAAATAATACTTTCTAATTACATTGTATATTATTTAATAAAGAAAAGCAAGTTTTTTTGCATAAATTTTACAATTTATCAAAAAAAAGTTCAATAGTATTAGTAAGAACATCCCTATAACTAAAACTTTTAACCTCATCGCTATCAGTTTTAATAATAAAAATATAATTATAAGTCTCTGATATTATCCCTGAATATTCTTCTTTTTTATTTCTACTACCATTATATATAATCTTAACATTATCACCTAGTTTACTATCTATATTATTCTTAATTTTTTCAATAGTCATAATTATCTAGGATACCCAATATACATAGTACCCTTAGTAATAATCCCCCCTATTCCATCTGCACCATATTTAGTTTTAGCAAGTATTTTAATCAAATCAATATTATTATTTTTATCTGAAAAAGCAAGACAAGCCGCTATAATAGCAGGATCAAGTGCATGAATATTAATTCTTTTAGGACTTGAAGCAAAATTAGCACCTGCCTTAATTAGCTCTTCATAATTAGACTGACAAGCACCTGCTATTATAAATAACTTTTCATGTGAGCTCTCATATTTTCTAGCTTCTTTCACAGCCAAAACAAAATTACTAGTATTTTTATAATTATTACCACTTCTTTTCTTTCTATAATAAGCATCATGACCAGTAATAACTAAAATATCAGGATTATATTTTTTTAAATTATCATTTACAACCTCAATAAGATTATTTTCATCAACATAAACTCCATAAGCCTTTAATCTATTTTTTTTATAAAAATTCATACACTTTTCTAAATATTCATTATCACCATCAATATGAAGAATTCTGCCAGGTAAATAAAAATACTCATCTCTTTCTAATGACCTATACCCATCAATCTCTGGAGAAAAATCATCAATAGAATTAGAATTATATATTTTCAAATCATCACTAGGACTATCTGCAAATAATCTAACTACTACCCCTTTTAAAACATAAATGTCTTCCTTAATATCAATAATTTTAAATATAATATCATTATCATAAGATTTCCTAGTAACTAAATCACCAATATTAAACATACTATCACCCATAAAATAATATGATATAAAAAAAAAATATATAACAAAAAAGAGCTATTTTAGTAACTCATTTGAAATTTCAACAAAAACATAATATGGAATCTTTTCACTTCTCATGCTAAGATCATAACCATATTTTTCTAGCACTTTAGAAACAATATCTAAATTATATTTATTTATTAAATTATTTTTAATTGTCTTTCTCTTAAATTGAAAAGAATCTTTAACTAATTTATCAAAATGTTCAAAAGAAGTAAGATCTTCAAGATTATCTTTTCTTATCATCTTAATAACAGCAGAATCAACATTAGGAGTCGGATAAAAAGCCTTCCTATCAACATCAATAATTTTCTCTATATTAAAATGATAATTAAGAAGAACAGTTATCTGACCATATTCTTTTGTACCAACAGGGGCAGATAATCTTTCCGCCACCTCTTTTTGTATCATAATAACAATCTCATTAGCGGGTATAGTTTCCATAACAAATTTGCTAACAATTGGTGTGGTAATATAATATGGTAAATTAGCTACTATATAAATATTTTTATAATTATATTTCTTTAAATCTTCTTTAACATCACGATATAAAAAATCATCCCATATAATATCATAGTTATTAAATTCCAACAATTCTCTACTAAGAATTTTTTTTAACCTAGTATCAATTTCATATAAAAGTACAAAATCAGCCTTCTTAAGTAATTTTTTAGTTAAATTACCACTACCAGGTCCAATCTCAATAATCATATTATTTTCTTTATAATCAATAGCATTAGCAATATTATCAACTATACTATCATCAATTAAAAAATTTTGCCCTAAACTTTTTCTAAAATCAAAATTATAAATCATTAATATATAACAATAACAAAAATTTCAGTTAGTATTAAAAATACTGAAATTAATGTTAATCCCAATCCAATTTTACCAATATTACTTTTTTTATTAACTAGAGCAAAAATTAAAGAAATAATCGTAAAGAACATCGTAGTACTAACAAAACCTAATCCATATATAATTCTTTCATAAGCTTTAGTATACATACCAACTTCACTTATATCATAAAAAAACAATGAAAAAGACAAAATAAAAGATATAATACTAAAAACCAAAGTAACAACATTAAAAAGTTTTATATTATTTTTTTTACTTTTTACTTTATTTTCACGTTTTTTTAATATAACTCCACAATTTAAACAAACATAAGCATCTTCATCAACCTTATTACCACAATTTGAACAATACATAAAAATTCCTCCTACTAGATAATTTTACCACATAAAAAAAATAGAATCAATAACTATGATTCTATTTATGATAAGTTTCATTATTTAATATTTTACATGATCTATAAATCTGTTCTAACAATACAATCCTAAATAACTGATGTGGAAAAGTAAATTTAGAAAATGATAATTTATAATTACTTATTTCTTTTATACTTTTATCTAAACCATCAGAACCTCCAACAATAAATATAATATTAGGATTAGTAATAAATATTTTATCTATTTTATTAGCAAGTTCTATAGAAGTAAGCATATTACCTTCAATCTCTAAAGTAATAACATAATCATTACTCTTAATATGTTGCTTAATTTTAATAGCTTCTTCTTTCATATTAGAGTCATTCACTTCAATAATATCTATTTTATAATACTTAGAAATCCTCTTTTCATAATCAGAAATAGCATCTCTTAAATACTTTTCTTTAACTTTTCCAACACAAATAATCTTAATCATAACTTAACAAGCTCCGTCTCTTTATTTTGTTTAGCAATAATAATATTATCAACATGAGTGTCACTATCATTAAGTCTTTCAATAAGTGTATTATAAGCAAGCTCCTCAGTATTATTATCTTCAGATAAGTGAGCAAGAATAATACATTTAGTATTATTCCCTATAAAAGAAGACAAATATTTAGCCGAATCATAATTAGATAAATGACCTTTATCAGATAATATTCTTTGTCTTAAGTTAAACGGATAACTACCATTATTAAGCATTTCAATATCATGATTAGACTCCATAACATAAACATTTCTATTACTTAAAATATCAAAATACTTCTTATTAATATATCCAGTATCAGTAATATAAACAATAGAGTCATCACCACTTATGATTATATAACCTCTAGAATCAGGAGCATCATGAGAAGTCTTAATAGCAATAATATGCATATCTCCAATATCAAATTCATTTTCTAAAAATACATAATTATTTAAATAATCTAAACTCTTTAACATAACATCTGTAATATAAACAGGAATATTATATTTATTTTCAAACACCTTAAGGCCCTTAACATGGTCAACATGAGTATGAGTAATTAGTACTGCATTTATTTCTTCAGGCTCAACGCCAATATCCTCTAATTTTTCCTTTACATATTTAGCACTATTACCAATATCAATAAGTATTTTTACCCTTTCAGATTCTATATAAGTAGTATTTCCTTTACTACCAGAAGACAAAACACAAATTTTCATCAATATAAATTTAGAGGATTAATAGGAGTTCCATTAGAGCTACCAACCATAACTCCAAAATGTAAATGTGTACCGCCATAAGGATTATAAGAACTAGGTGTAGGTACAACATATCCTGTATTTCCCATAGTTGCAATTTTTTGTCCTCTAGCAACCGTTTGACCAACACTAACATTAATCTCCCTTAAATGCATATAAATAGTATAATAACCTCCCGCATTATGATTAACTATAATATAATTACCTCTTCCACCATTACACCTAGTATAACCTGGTGAACAACCACCAACAGCTTTAACAACCACACCATTATTAGCAGCATATATTGAAGAACCATAACCAACATATATATCTAAGGCATCATGGAAAGAACCCCAACGATATTCAAAATAAGTAGTAATAGTATAAGGTTTGTCAGTTGGCCATGCCCAATAACTTAAATCAGCAACATTAGGCGCATATTTTTGACCCTTAACAATAATCCTATTAATAGCAGGTTTAATTTCCGTAGAGCTAGCAACAGTACCAGAAACCAATTGACCATTAATATACTGACTCTTTCTTGTTACTTTATATAAGCCATTTTCACCATCTCTAATAACTTCTTGATAACCAACATATTGACTAGAATCATATTGAATTTCCGTATCATAATCACGTTCTTCTTCTCCAACACTATGTACATCTACAACAACAGATACTATAGGATCAATTAGTCCAACATTTACTTTTTGATTTTCATAAAGTAAATTATTAGCACTTGTAAAACTTGGATTAGCAATCAAAAATTCCTGAACATTAAGCTTATGACTACTAGCAATTGATTCAATACTATCCTCTGCTTTAACTGTATAAGTTTCCTGTTCATCAAGTGTTCCATATAATAAATACTTACTAAGTTCATCACTATCAACAAATATTTTTTGATCAGTAGGAATTAAAGCTTCTTTATAAGTGATTTCATCATCAACATCAATATTCTCTATCATACTACCTGAATCTTTAACATCTTCTTGTGTACCAGCTAAAAACTTCTCATATTGATCTTTATCAACAAAAGCCTTAATAGTATTTTCCAAAGCATCATCAAAAACTTCCTTAGATAATACATAAATATTAGTTGTCTTAGTTTCATTTTCTTCCGAATCTTCACTCTTTACTTTACTAACAATTTTAATTTCATAACCTTTAACAGTAAATTTCTTATTATCAATAATTTTATTATATATCTGTTCATCACTATTAACAGAAGTATCATAAGTAAAATTCTTTTTTATTTCAACTCCTTTAGGAGTATATATAGTATCAACATTGTACTTATTTTTTAATTCTTCTTCTTTAACATTTATATAATCCTCAAAACTTTTCTTAGAAACAATATTACCAATACTTCTACCATCTAAGTAAACAGTATAAACAGTTTGTGGTTCAATAGTAACATTTTTATAAAATACCAATAAAAATATCCCTAAAGAAATAACAATCAGAGAAACAATAACACCAAATCCCCATTTATTATTATTTACCACTACTATCACTCTCCCTCTTTATAGATAAAAATGTTGATGTCTTCTTCTTAAATAACAAATCAATCGTTTTAGTAGGACCATTTCTGTGTTTAAGAATAATAAGTTGAATAGGATTAGGAACCTCGTCACCAACAGGAACTTCAACATCAGGGGCATGAAGTGCCGCAACAATATCAGCATCTTGCTCAATAGAACCAGATTCTCTCAAATCACTAAGAACTGGTTTTTTGTCTTCTCTTTTTTCAACACTTCTTGATAACTGTGATAAAGCAATTACAGGAACTTCAAGTTCAAGTGCCATAGTTTTAAGTGCCCTAGATATTTCAGAAACTTCTTGTTGTCTAGAGCCAGAATATCTAGAAGAAGAATCAATAAGCTGTAAATAGTCAATTATAACAAGACCTAAACCATCACCTTGCGTAGCGAGTCTTCTACATTTAGCCTTAATTTCAGCAGGAGTAACCCCTCCAGCATCATGAAAATAAATATTAGTATCAGCAAGTATACTAATTGCTTCATTAAATCTCTTCCAATCCTCATTTTCTAACTTACCAGTACTAAGTTTCTTATTATCAATTTGTCCAAGAGAACTAATCATTCTCATAATAAGTTGTTCAGCAGGCATCTCTAATGAAAATATTGCAATATTTTTTTTAGTACTCTTAGCAGCAGCTAAAGCCAAATTAAGAGCAAAAGCCGTTTTACCAACAGCAGGTCTAGCAGCAATAATAATTAACTGTGTTGGATGTAATCCTTCAGTCAAAGAATCAAGTTCACCAAAGCCAGTAGTCAAACCATTAATTTTACCACCATTTTTAGATAAAAACTCTAAATCACTTTGAGCTTTACTAAGTACATCCTGTACTTTTCTAAATTCACTTGTCTTTCTAAATTTAGAAATATTAAGAATATCTTTCTCTGCTTCATCAATAGTATCAGCAGCATTAACTTCTGCATTAGTGGCCTTATTAACAATATCCGTAGCTACTTCAATCATTTTTCTTAAAGTATACTTTTCACTAACTAAATTAATATAATATTCAATATTAGCTCCAGTAGCAACAGAATTAACTACTTCATTCAGATATTCAACTCCACCTACTTCACCAATTTTGTTTATATTAATTAAATATGTTGTAACTGAAGTAATATCTACCGGAGTATCATTCAAATACAATGATTTAATAGCGTCAAATATCTTACCATGACTATCTAAATAAAATATATCTTTATCAGCCTCTTCACATCCTCTTTGAAGAGATTCTCTAGACCAAAACATTGAGCCAAGTAAACACTTCTCAGCTTCAATATTTTTAGGTAATTCTTTATTCATAACTCACCTACTTCTTTATAAGTTCAACACTAACCTTAGCAATAACCCCTTTATATAATTGAACATCTACATAAAACGCTCCAAGTGAAGATAAACTCTCATTCATCATAATCATCTTTTTATTAACGTCATAACCAAGTACACTTAGTTTTTCACAAATTTGTTTACTAGATATAGAGCCAAACACTTTCCCATCATTTCCTGCTTTAACATCAAAAGAAAGTTTTTCAGATTCAATTTTCTTTTTAATTTTATTTGCTTCTTTTATATTTTTCTCTTCATTTTTCTTATTATTCTCTATTTCTACTTCTAATCTATCACCACTAGATTTAGTATATTTAACAGCATATCCATTTTTAATTAAATAATTAGTAGCATATCCATCACTAACTTCTTTAATTTCATTCTTTTTACCTTGTTTTTTTAAATCTTTAATAAAAATAACCTTCATAATATATCCCACCTCTTACTTATCTATTATACAATATTTTTATAACAATGTCATTAAAAAAAGAAAAAATATAGCCATTACTGACTATATTATTATTTACAAAATGGAACAAATCCCATGAATCTTGCTCTTTTAACTTCTTGAGCAACATGTCTTTGATGTTTAGCACAAGTACCTGTAAATCTTCTAGGTAAAATTTTACCATTATCATTAATATATTTAGATATAATTGCTACATCTTTATAATTAACAGGTTTTCCTGCACACATATGACATATTTTTTTTCTTTTTTTACGAAATTCAGCCATGTTTATCCTCCTTTTTTAGAATGGTAAATCATTGTCACTAATTTCAATTGAATCTCCAAATGCTTCAAATGGATCTTTATCAACAGATACAGTTTCCATATTATTCATATTAGAAGAAGAGCTTACACTATCTTCTCTAGGAGGTTCAGATAAACTATTAAAATCATTACTACTAGTATTAGTACCTTTAGAATCTAAAAAACTAATATTATTAGCAAGAATCTCAGTAACATAAACTCTCTTACCATCTTTATCTTCATAATTTCTTGTTTGAATTCTTCCGTCTACTGCTATTTGATTACCTTTTTTTTGATATTTAACAAGATTTTCAGCTTGCTTATCCCAAACTACACAATTAATAAAATCAGCTTCTCTTTCACCATTTGCATTAGTAAAATTTCTATTTACTGCAATTGAAAACTGACAAACATTTCTACCAGTAGATGTAGCTCTAAGTTCAGGATCTTTAGTTAATCTTCCTATCAATAATGCTTTATTCATACTTATTCTCCTTATTTATCTAGGTTAATAACAAGATGTCTAACAACATTTTCATCAATTCTAGCTACTCTATCAAATTCTTTAACAGCAGCATCATCAGATGTTTCTATGTTGTATAAAAAGTAATAACCTGATTTAAATTTCTTAATTTCATAAGCAAATTCTTTTTGACCTAATTCTTTAGATAAAGTAATCTTAGCTTTGTGATCAGTTAAAATCTTTTCTAATGATTTAACAGTACCTTTAACAGTAGCTTCATCAACATCTGGTCTTACAATAAACATAATTTCATAATTTTTCATTATTACACCTCCTTTTGGACTAACGGCCTATTACTAGGCAAGGAGCTTTCGCTCACAAGTATTATAACAATTTTATCTTAATAAGTAAAGAACTTTTTACAAAAACTTAACTATTTACATAATATTATGACCTAATTTATAATTTTATCTCTTTCCACTATAAATTTCATACCAATCTTTTAATTTATTACCACCATCACTAGCCAATTTCTTTATAAAACTCCAACCAATCTTACAATTATCTTTTATATCACTAAATATATCTTTTGCTTTATTACAGCCTTCTTCATTATTAGAACAAATCTTAACAGATAAATCCAAATAACTACTAACTAATCTATCTTTAACATTAGTATATATCTTATTTCCGTTACTAGATATACTCTTCTTATATCCAGGAATATATTCTTCTATTTTACTATCTATCTTAAGAGCCAAAGCAATAACTTTTATTTTAGTATTATCACTAAGTTCACTAAAAGTATATCCCTTTATTTCTTTATCATAAAAAATAAAATCAACAATATCAATAAAATATTCTTTAGCTTTATCTTTAATACTAACCTTATTACTATTAATATCATTATAATTATTCTCAAAATACTGAATAACATCATTTTCATTTTTTATATCTACACTACTATCATTATTATCTTGTCTAGTTATAGTCTCATCTTCATCTTTATCATTAGACTTATTACTTACTTCATTATTGACAGTAGCTTTACTAGCAGATTTAATATTAGCATCATTATTAGGCTTAAGTTCATTAATAGGTTCTTTTCCTTTATTAATACTAACAATAAACAAAATTAATAACAAAATAAAAGTAATAGAAGTAACAACCAAAATAATAATATTCTTCTTTTTATCCATAAAACCACCACCAAAATAATAGCACTTTTTAAAATAAAAAGCAATATAATTGACAAATATAAAAAAATAAAGTATCATAATAATCACTTAAAAAGGAAGTGACTTTACATATGAAAGAAACAAAGTATATAACTATAGGGACTCCAATAATATCAAATGATATATTTCGTAATATACTAAGACCATTAGATAATTTTAGTCTTAAACCAACCGGAGGTCTTTGGGCATCAAAATTCAATTTACCATATGGAAAAATATGTCCGTGGTTTGATTACCTACTAGATGCTAGAGGAATAGCAAGATCAATATCAGAATATAGAGATTTAACAAAAGCTACTATTTTCACCCTAAAAGAAAATGCTAATATTTTAACAATAAATAATTCTAATCAAATACTTGAACTATCAAAAAAATATCCATCATATTATCAATCATTAAACTATATTTATGAAATAACCGAAAGAAATACAATTTTTGATTATGAAGTGCTATCAAAAGCATATGATGGAATATACATAAACTATGAAAATATATATCGAGAAATAAAATCTGAAGTATTTGATTCTTGGAGTATTGACACCCTACTTTTATTTAATTTAAACTGTATAAAAGAATATCAATCAACAAAAATTAATGTTAATTTCCATGAGCTTTATCCACTACCATATATAGATATGAAAAAAGATTTAAGTACTCCAAAATTAATATCAAACAGAAGTATAAATTACAATGAAATATATAACTATGTAGAATCAATATTCAAAGAATTAACTAAAGATATTAAAGTACAATCATTTTCTAACTATGATGAATTTTTTGAAACAATAATATACTATGCCAATGAAGCTCTAAAGATAGCAACAATATCAAAAGAAAAAGAAATAAAATTAATACAAGAATCATTAAAAGAAAATAATCTAGAAATAGCAGAAAAAATAATTATAAGAAATATAGTACTAAATTATCTAAGCGAATATCTATATCAAGAACAAGATAAAATTATAACATTACCAAAAACTCCATCTAGTAAAAGAAAAATGTATAAAATATAATTGTACTAAAATAATATTAATGTTATAATTAAAAACGGAGTGATAACATATGAAAGAAGTAATTTTAGATACAATTATAGATTCATTAAAATTAATACCATTCTTATTAGTGGCCTTTCTAATAATAGAATTATTAGAGCATAAATTAAATAATAAAACAAAACACATTATAACCAAATCAAAAAAAGTAGGACCAATAATTGGTTCTCTACTAGGAGTAATACCACAATGTGGTTTCTCTGTAATGGCTACTAATCTATATATAACAAGAATAATAACACTAGGTACATTAATATCAATATATTTATCTACTAGTGATGAAATGTTAATAATAATGATATCCGAAAAAGTAGAAATATCATTAATACTAAAAATATTATTAATAAAAATATTCTTCGGTATAGTATATGGTTTAATAATAGATAAAATAATAAACAAAAAGAAAAAAGATAAAGAAACAAATTATGAATTATGTGATGAAGAACATTGTGATTGCAATCATAGTATATTATTATCAGCAATAAAACACACCTTGCATATAACACTATTTATATTTATCATAACACTAATAATAAATACTATATTCACCCTACTAGGAGACAATTATCTATCAAAAATATTATTAAATAACAGTATATTATCTCCATTCATAACTAGTCTAATAGGATTAATACCAAATTGTGCTGCTAGTGTAATATTAACAGAATTATATTTAAATAGCACCATATCATTAGGAGCCTTAATTGGAGGTCTCCTAACAAGTAGTGGTTCTTCTCTATTAGTATTAATTAAAAATAATAAAAACCAAAAAGAAAATCTATCAATTATTCTATTACTCTATGCATTAGGAGTCCTATCGGGAATAATAATAGAATTAATAAGTCTAATAAAGTAACATTAAGTTGTTACTTTTTTAAATTAAACTAAAAATGTAGTATCATCAATAAACTCATAATCCGTCTTATATTTAATATATCTAACTAATCTAAATAAACTATCGTCTTTTCCTTTAGCCTCTAACATAATATCAATATCTCTATCATATTTCTTAAGTATTTCTATAAAATTAATAAAATCATCACCATTAATATATTCATTATGACTCCTATAATCTCTCTTATTTTTAGGAGAAGAAAAATGCATCTTAACTCTCCTATTACCCCAACTATTAAAAATATCTGTAAAAGAAAAATCACTTTTATTACATAAATGATGATGATAATCTAAAACAACAGGTATATTAGTAACTTTAGATATTTTTAGAACATCATTAATATTAAAAACTTTGTCATCATTTTCAATAGCAATACATTTCCTTAAATGCATAGGTAATTTATTAAAATTATTAATAAACCTGCTAATAGAATTTTCCTTACCAAAAGTACTACTACCAACATGAAGTATTAATACTTTATCATTTACATTTAGCATATTCAAAAGATTATAATGATATTCAAGTATCTTAACAGAATTAGAAACAACATCACTCTTCACACTATTAAGAACACAAAACTGATCAGGATGAAAATCAACTCTCATTCTGCTATCACTAATTTTCTTACCTATAGTATCATAATAACTTTTATATTTAATAGTATAGTCAAATTTAACATCATCTTTAGTAGCAAGAGGAATAATTTTTGAAGAAATTCTATAAAAATGAATGTTATTCTTAATATTATAATCAATTATATTATTTAAAGATTTTAAGTTAGAAATAATAACTCTATCCAACTTATCAATATCTCCATCTTTTAAATATTCACTATAAGTATAAGGGCTAGAACTACTATCATTAATACAATTAGTAATACATGCATATCCAAGTCTAACCTTCATAAAATCACCATTATTAATATTAACAAAATAAAAATAATTAAACGAATAACTAAAACTATGTTATAATAATTGCATAGAAAGGAAGTAATAATATGTCTGCAGCTAAAGTAAAAGAATATTTAAAAAAATATAATATGGATAATAGAATAATAACTGTACCAACAACTAGTGCTACTGTAAAAGAAGCAGCAGAAGCTCTTGGTACTGAAGAAGCTAGAATTGCTAAAACATTATCATTTAAATTAAAAGATAAATATATCGTTATTGTAACAAAAGGAGATGTTAAAATAGATAATGCTAAATATAGACATACCTTTGGAGAAAAGGCTCATATGGTAGCAGCAACAGAAGTAGAAGAAAAAATAGGCCATCCTGTAGGAGGAGTATGCCCTTTTGCATTAAATGATGGTGTAGAAGTATATCTAGATGAATCACTAAAGAATTTTGAAACAGTATTCCCTGCTTGTGGAGCCACTAATAACGCTATAGAAATATCTATTGAAGAATTAGAAAAAGTAACTAATTACACAGCATGGGTAGATGTAACAAAAGAAAAAGAAGATTAATATCAAGTACAACACTTGATATTTTTTATTACTGTAAAAAATATTACAACCTATATTTTAAATGATATAAAAATAACTGGCTTATATTAAGTTAAACATTATTCACTATAAGCCTTACTATGTAAGTCTTATTAGTGTTATTTGGAGTCAAAAAGTCTCCAAATAAGTATCAACCATACCTATTATATTCGGGGTGAAAAATATAAGTTAAATTAATCTTATCAATTTTTCTAATACTTCCATTCGTAAATATAGGAGTAGTATTACAAAAAATCACAAATAAACTCTAATTTCTTTTTTAGTGATTCTTCTAATGTAATTTCTTCTTTAATAATATTTACCATAGTTCCATCCTTTCTTTTTAAGAATGGAATAGTTTTCTAAAATACAAAAAAACTAATCCATTTCTGAATTAGTTATTTATCAAAGCTCGAAAAGTTCGAGCGGATTTACTTATGGAGCAATGACATGGGTCATTTGCGAAAAAATAGAAACAAGTAATTGATTAAATCAATCTATTAATAGTATAGCATATATTATATATTTTAATATAAATATTTATACTAATTTAAATTATTATTTATATTCTTGTTATATTAATTCTTTATATTATATTATTATATTATGTTAGACAAATTTTCCATCGTGGATGGAAATATCTTCTACCCTAGATGGAAATATTTTCTACCCTAGACAAAAAATATAAATCTTATTCAAAATAAAAAGACTAGTTATATTTCAAACTAATCTCATCAATAAATTGTAATTTGTTATTTACAACTACCACCATTGTCTTTAAAATAAGATTGAATATATTTAACCATCGTTCTTGAATTAGCAAAGTTCTTATCTTTTACAAGTATATTTATAAATTCAGAACCATTATGATCAATAAGTTTGTCATTTTCATCTTCCATATAGTAATCATATGTTTTACCATCAAGTGTACAAACTAGACTTACTGATGTTGTTGTCTCAACTTCTTTTGTTGTTTTTTTCATAGTGCCAAATAAGATAAATGATACTATTGCAATAACAAAATATAAAGCTAACAATATTCCCATAACTTTAAGTATTTTTATAATAACTCCAGCTAATCTTTCAGTATTACTTACTTTAGTTTCTAAAACATTTTTAATATCATTTTCTAATAATTCATCAATACTAACATTAAGTTCTTTTGACAATAATTTTAATTGTTCAGGATTTGGAGAAGTCTCTCCTAATTCCCAATTTGATATTGTTTGTCTAGTTACATTTACTTTTTCTGCTAATTGTTCCTGTGAAAGTTTACAGTCCTTTCTTAACTTAAGAATATTTTCTCCTAATTTCATTTTTCTTTTCTCCTTTCACATACAATTATATATATAATTACTTTTGCAATCTACCAAATGTCTTTAGAACTTTGTCAAAGTTATTTAACATTTGTTATGCAAATAAAAAAATAAATTACATTTCTACAAATTACTATTTAATTGATTCTAGTATATTTTTCCATTGAATTATATTCATCACCATTTATTCTATAAATTCCGTTATATGGTACTTCAATATACATTTTTCCATTTTTCTTGTAAACAAATAATGTTGATTGCTTTTCGTCTTTCAAATTAAATTCTATTTTTATAATATCTTCTACATTTACTGGATAGTCTTGTACGTTTTCCTCATTTGTAGTTCTTCCTTTACCACTACCACTTAATACATAAATAATATCTTTGATTTCTTCGGTATCTGTAATTTCTTTTTTATTATCATTTTTTTCAAATGAAATGCTCTCGATACTTTCTTCTTTAGGAATTGATAATTCATACTCTTTCTTACTACCACATCCTGTTAGTCCTAATATCAAAGCCCCACATACTAAAATAGTTAAAACTGTTTTTTTCATAAATCCCATCCTTTCAACAAATTGTAATTTATTCTTCACAAGTTCCATTATTATTTTTAAAATAATTACTTATATTCTTTTCAGTTTTCATTTTTATTCGTTTCCTTTTAGACTTGTTACCATATCAATATTTTTAATCTTTCTTGCTAAAAATTTTGATACCATATAAGAAATTACAAATGTTCCTATTGCAGAAATTATATAAGTAATTGGTTTTATATACGCTCCAAAATCATAATGTTCTTCTATAGCTGTTTTAAATAACCAATCTGTTAAATAAAATCCAAGAGGAAGTCCTATTATAATGGAAAGTATTGCTATCCAATTATTTTGTTTAACAAATATATTTTTTATTTGTTTATCTTTAAATCCTAATACCTTTAAGGTAGCAAATTGATATTGTTTCTCAGTATAAGAAAGAATTCCTAAGTTATAAATAATAATAAATCCTAGAAGTATAGCCACGCCAATAATCAAGACAAGCATTGTTTTCATCATAGAAAGCATATTATTCATTCCTTCTTTTAAATTATCTTTATCTTGAATCGTTTCAATATTGTCTATTTCTTTTACTTTGCTTAAATCGTTATTTGTGTATATTGTATCTGGCTTATATTCTATTCCTAAACTTTCTAAATAGGTTCTAGTCATTGTTATATTTTGATTTTGTGGGTCTTTATTAAATCCTACAATTTTAGATGTATAGTAATTGCTATCGCCATAGATATGCCATGTGATTTTATCTCCTATTTTATAGCCATTATTCTTTGCTAATTTATAAGTTACATAAATACCTTTATCATTATTAATACTTATAAATTTATCCTTATTATCAACAAATCTCACATAATCTTTTGCATCAGTTACAAATATGTTATTTGATTCTCTAACATCTCCATTTTTTATTTCAATGCCATAAGTTTTAGAAGAATAGGCACCATATTTATCTTGAATCTTCATCAAATCGTCTTTTGCAATATTGTCTTTTAAAGTTAATTTATAATCAAAGTTATAAAGCATATCAAATTGTAAATCAATAAAATGATTCATACTATCAAGCATACCTAAAGCACATACTATAAGCATACAACAACCTACAACTCCAGCAAGCCCCATAAATGTTCTCATTTTGTTTCTTATCATATCTCTTAAATTCCATTTGCTTGAAAAGTTAAGTTTTTTAAATATACCTTTTTTAGTAATATTTAAACCATTTCCTTTAATACTTGGAATTTTATTTCTTAAAGTTTCTGCTGGGTTTTCCTTTAAGATACTTCTTGCAGTAAAATAAGTGATGATTAGAACTACAAGTACAACTACAATAGCAACAATATAACTATTATTATTCATTACAGGATGCCCATTTGGTATTTCAAAAAATGACATTTGTAATGACATAAATACATTTCCTATGAAATAATATCCTAAAATTAAACCAAGAATACTTCCAACTAATGAAATCCAAAATCCATAACCAATATAATGAAATAATATTTTTCTATTACTAAATCCTAATGCTTTTAATGTACCAATTTGTGTTCTTTGATTTTTAACAACTCTAGTCATCGTTGTAATAACAGATAGCATAGCAATAAATATAAATAATCCAGAGAATACTCCAACATAAGTCTTACCTTCATCTATTTCTCCTTGATAAGTTATATAAGATGATGTATCTTCTATCTTTATAATCGCTAAAGCATTTTCGACATTATCTTCTATGTCATTTTTTACTTTATCTGTATTATCCTTTTTATCAACATCAACCATAACACTATTAAATACCAAATATTTTTTATAATCAAAATCTTTTACATAAGAGTCAAATTGTTTTTCATCAGCAATTTTCATTTCTTTCATAACCTTTTGTTTAATATAATCTTCTGTAATTTCATTTGCTGAAAGATAAGCAAATCCAAACTCTTTTCGATCTGGAAAAAGTTCGCTTTCATCTCTTACATCATATAAATGATCTGGAACATTAATAAACCCTAATACTTTTTCATGTAATACTAAATCTTCATATTTTACTAAAATAGTATCTCCGAGTTTAATATTGTTTTCTTGAGCATAAAAATTATCTAACCAAACACCTTTTTTATCATATGAAAATTCTTCACCAGCTATAATATAAAACTTAGATATATTATTTGATTCAATGAAATTAATAAGTAATGTTTTATCATTATCAGTAATTCCTGTAACAGATAATTTTCGCTCAGCATCTATGACATTATCTAAATTCTTTATTTTATTTAAATCATCATTAGAAAAATTAGCACCTATTACATTTAAGTCTTGTAAGTTATTTTCGGTATAAAATGTATCAGCTGTTTTAGTCATACCATCCATATATGCTTCAATTCCAGAATAAGCCATTACACCAATCATAACCATCAAAAATATAGCAATAAACTGAGATAAATTATTTTTAATATCCCTTAACATCTTTCTTATTAGCATATTACCATTTAACCTCATTAATGTTTTTTGGATGTTTATTTATTTCATTGCTTTCAACTTTACCGTTTTTAATACGAATAATACGATCAGCAATTTCAGCAATTAACGAATTATGAGTAACAACTATAACTGTTGTATCATTATCCGCTTGTTCTTTTAACAATTTCAAGACCTCTATACCAGTATTAGAATCCAAGGCTCCAGTTGGTTCATCACATAAAAGAACCTTAGGATTTTTCATAATGGCTCTAGCAATAGAAACTCTTTGCTGTTCTCCACCTGATAACTCACCTGGAAATTTATCTTTATGTTTTAATAGACCAACACTTTTTAAAACATCTTTAGCAGTTTTACTCGTATTTGTTACATCTTTAATTAAATTGATATTTTCTTCCACTGTCAATGTTGGCATTATATTATAAAATTGAAAAATGAAACCTACATCATTTGCTCTATATCTTGTTAATTTTGAATCACTATATTTTGAAATATCATTTTCGCCAATCTTAATCGTACCCGATGTTGTTTTATCCATACCACCAAGTAAATTTAAAAGTGTTGATTTACCTGCACCAGAAGGTCCAAGAATTACTACAAACTCTCCCTGATTAATACTTAAATCAACTCCATCTAAAGCATTGAATTTTTGTTCTCCAACAATATATGTCTTTTTAACATTTTTAAGTTCAATAAAACTTTCCTTCATTTTTGTTCCTCTTTTCTAAATATGAAACATATTTCACATTAAATTATATTATACTTTATCAAATTAGTCAATAAAATATGAAAAAACATTCACATTTGTGAGTATTAGTGCTATAATATTTTTTAACTAAGGAAGTGAAAACTATGGATACTGGTATAAGAGAGCCAAAACAACGAAGAGCAATAAATAAAAAAGATCGTATAATCGAAGCAGGATTTGAACTAATCTGTAAAAACGGATATTACACTACCAATACTGCTGAAATTGCAAAGAAAGCTGATGTTTCAACTGGTATTGTTTATCAATATTTTAAAAATAAACACGATATTCTAATGGAAGCTATTGAAAAATATGGAGAGGATATTTTCTTTCCTATGTTAAAACTTTCATATAAAGAAATAAACATCACTAATTTTAATGAAACAATAAGAAATATGATTGAAAATTATGTAACAAACCATAAAGTATCTAAAATAGCTCATGAAGAAATAATGGCAATGGTTCACAGTGATAAAGACATAGCTGATTATTACTATAAAAGGGAATTAGAAATGACAGATACATTAAAGACAATTTTGATTAAAAACAACTTTAGTGAGCAAAATTTATATGAGAAAGTTCATGTTATGATAGGGTTAATTGATAATTTATGTCATGAAAAAATATATCATAAACATTCAAGTATGAACTATGATATTATGACAGATATTGTAATTGAAAATATTGAACAACTATTTAAAGAAGACTTAAAGCAGTAAAGTTTTTTTAGATTATAAAAAAAGAACAGAATTTCTGCTCTATAAATTACTATTTATCTGTCATTTCTATATATAATTATACCATAATTTCAACATATTTTGAAACTAAATTTAAACATCCAAGATTTATCCAACATATCTAGTATATATCCAACAGTTGGAAGTAAAATAAAACCTCGCAAACCTTTTAATTAATTGATTTAAATAAAAAGTATGGTAGAATTCTTCCATATTTTTAACCCAATTTTGCAAGTGCAAAATAAGAAATGATAGCACTATAATTCCTTTATTTATATAGAATAAATTAGGATAGTGCTATCATTCTCTTTATCCTGCTTATTGTTTACTTACTTATTTTTCATTAATTATCTCTTTAATAGTAGGTCTAAATACTAATCCAAATGTAATATCTTTGCCTTTAAATAAATTTAAATCTATTATTGGTATTACTTTTAATAATTCATAATTATCTGGTATTGCAGAATCAAATACTGCCATACCATTTTCAGTTCTATCTCCTTTATCTTCACGATATTCAATTTCAAAATATTCTCTTAAATAACCCAAATATTTATTTACTTGTTTTCTTTTCATTGGTGAAGATACTAAAACCATTTCTTGTTTATGATTGACTTCAAATGGTAATTTATAATCATAAGCACCAACTTGTGTTAATTTAACTGCTTTATCAATAAAACTACTTCTAAAGTTTATTTGCTTAATATCTAAACTACCTGTATCAGTTTTATCAATCACAATATTATCTATATATTTTGATATAAATTGTTGTTTTTCTTCTTTCGTTTTTATATCCCATTCAAATTTATAAAACTCTTTTTCTTTATAACCATTATCAATAGATATTTTTTCTATATCTCTACGAGCCATAACTTTTTCTATTGTAAAAGTATGAGTATCTAATTCATTTAACTCTTGTTTTTTATTATTTAATATTTCTAATTTTTCATTTATCTTTTTTAGATCCTCTTCAAAATCTTTGAGTTCAACTATACCAGTTAGGTATGCTTTTTTAATTCTCTCTTTTTGTTTAATGTATCCCTCAATTTCTTTATCTAAATTAAGGTCAGTATTCTTATCTTTTTTATCTGCTAATATTGGTAAAAAGAAGCTATTACACATTTGTTCAAACTCTAAAAACTCATATATTGCTTTTATCATATATTCTTCAACATAATCTTCTCTTAAATTGAAATGACAAAACTCACAATTATAATAAATATATTTTTTCTTTTTACCACCTGAACCTTTACACTTCATTATTCTTCCGCATTTAGGACATACTAATTTTTGAAAGAATAAATAAGTTCTTGTTCTTGTATAAGTTCTTTGATTAGCTAGTTTTTGTGTTTGGCATTCTTCCCACATAGCACGAGTAATTATAGGTTCTACAACATTCATATAAATAACAGTATCACGGCCAATTTTTTTAGCTATTCTTTTGTATTGTTCATAGTCGCCCATGTAGATTCTATTATTTATAATTTTTTCTATATCAGTATCATACCAAGATTTGTTTAACACTTTTTCTTTATTAAAAATATTAGATATTTGTTGATAACTATTTCCCTCTAAATAAAGATTAAATATTCTTTCAATAATATGTCTAGTTGTTTCATCTATGATAGTTTTTTTATTACCATCTTTTTTATATCCAAGTGGAACAACACCAGGTAAATGGCCTGATTTTATAGCACCATTAAGTCCAAACTTTGTTCTTTCTGATACGATTTCTATTTCTAGTTGTGAAAGTACAGTTAACATTCTTACAAAGAATCTTCCATTAGCAGTACTAGTGTTAACGTCATCTCTATCACATACGAGATAGCAATTATATTTTTCTAGGATATTAATTAGTTCTTCTAAGTCGCGAACGGAACGAGTAACTCTATCTAACTTATAAGCAACTATATAATTTATTTTACCTGTTTTGACATCATTAAGCATTTCTTGGAATTTAGGTCTATGTTCCATATCTTTTGCACTTATTCCAGCATCTTCATAAACCTTAAAAACATTATATCCTTTAAATTCACATAAACTAAGTAGTTTTTCTTTTTGCTCTGGCAAACTAAAACCTGCACGAGCTTGATCGTCAGTACTAACCCTAATGTAAATACCAGCATTTTTTATTTCTTCTTCACACATTCTTATCCTCCTTAACAAAAAAGGGCGAAGCAATATTTAGGTTATAAATACTACTTCACCCAATAGGTTTAATATTTTCTATAACCATTATAGCACAGATTTCGTCATTATTTTAGTTTTTTGATGAAATCTTTTAAATCAGATAGTTTAATTTTGGCATTTAAATCCCTGTAATAAGCAAATTCGTGTCCATTGAATAAAAGATATGTCTTATTATTAATAATTGCTCTATGCGGCTCTATATAGCCTATATTAGTAGGTTCTAACTTTAATAAACTACCATTAATGAAAATTGGTTTAGTACTATTAAGTTTACAAGCCCATTCAACTTTGTTTTTAAGTTCATGACTTATTTTAATTTCTTGTTTGATTATTTTTATCATAATATCATCAACACCTTTCTTAAACGACAAAAAAATCAATCATTTCTGATTGATTTAATCATTAACATCGCTTTGGTGCGACGATTTTTGCTTCTGGAGCAGGTGATGAGAATCGAACTCACGCAGTCAGCTTGGAAGGCTGAGGTTCTACCATTAAACTACACCTGCATCAGTAGGCAATAATAATGATACTATAAAATTGCCTATCTGTCAATTATTTTATGCAAATTTCTTAAAAAAATTACATTTTTTACACAAAAAACAGCAAAAATAATTAATTTTTAATCAAATTAGGATTAATTAAACTAAGACTTACCCTATTCTTTTTTAATGAAATATCATCAACATAGCAAGTAACAATATCTCCAACTGATACAACTTCACTAGGATGTTTAATGTACTTATCTGTCATTTTAGATATATGTACTAGTCCATCATCATGTAAGCCAATATCAATAAATGCTCCAAAATCCACAACATTTCTAACAGTACCAGATAATTCCATACCTACTTTTAAATCTTCTATTTTAAGAATGTCACTTTTCAATAGAGGTTTGTCAAAGTCATCTCTAAAATCTCTATTAGGTTTAGAAAAACATTTAATAATATCTTCTAAAGTATAAATATCAGTGCCTAGTTTTTCACTAACTTCTTTAATATTAATTGCACCAAGTACATCATTAAGTTTCTTACTACCAAGATCATTAATACCAAAGCCATACATATCAAGAAGTTTACTAGCAGTACCATAACTTTCTGGATGAATAGAAGTAACATCCATTGGATTAGTGCCATCAATAATTCTCATAAAACCTATAGATTGTTCATATGCCTTAGGAGTTAGTACCTTCTTTTTCATAAGTTCATCTCTAGATAAAACTTTTCCATTTTCTTCTCTGTATTCAATAATCTTATCAATATTACTTTTAGTAAGACCAGAAATATATTTAAGTATAGATCTACTAGCAGTATTAACATTAACACCAACATTATTAACACATTTAGACACAACAAAGTCAAGAGATTCATCTAACTTCTTTTCATTAACATCATGTTGATATTGACCAACACCAATACTCTTGCTATCAATTTTAACAAGTTCAGATAAAGGATCTTGTAATCTTCTAGCAATACTAATAGCACTTCTTTTTTCAACTGTTAAATCAGGAAATTCTTTAATAGCTAAGTCACTAGCAGAATAAACACTAGCACCAGCCTCACTAACAATAATATATTTAATTTCTTTATCTCTGTATTCACTAATAGTCTCAGCTACTAATTTCTCACTTTCTCTAGAAGCCGTACCATTTCCAATAGCTACAATATCAATATTATACTTTTTAAATAAATCTTTTAAAGCTTTCTTTGATTCTTCCCATTTATTATGCGGTTCATGTGGATAAATTACCGAAATATTAAGAACATTAGAAGTAGGACTAACAACAGCAAGCTTACATCCTGTTCTAAATGCCGGATCAAAACCAAGTACAGTAACATCTTTCATTGGTGGAGTAAGAATTAAATTCTCTAAATTTTCTCCAAACACCTCAATAGCGGCCTCTTCACTAACTTCTTTAAGTTCACTTCTAACTTCTCTCTCAATACTAGGAATAATTAATCTCTTATAACTATCTCTAATCGCAGTCTTAACAATATCACTAGCCATAACTTTATCATTTTTAATAATTTTATTTTCTAAATATGAAATAATATAATCATCATCAACTACTACATTAACACTAAGTACCCCCTCTTTTTCACCTCTATTAATAGCAAGTACTCTATGCGGTTTAATAAATTTAACTCTCTCTTCATAATCATAATACATTTCATAAATACCATTTTCATCAGTACTATTCTTTTTAAGTTTAGTTTTAATAATACCATGATTCATCATATTATTTCTAATCCATTTACGATAACTAGCATTATCACTAATCCATTCCGCTATAATATAACTAGCTCCAGTGATTGCTTCATCAACACTTTTAACATTATCATTAAGATAAGACTCTGCTATCTTTTTAACATCAATATCTTTAAAAGACATAATAATTTTAGCTAGAGGTTCTAATCCATTCTTAATAGCCTCTGTAGCCTTAGTCTTTTTCTTTTCTTTATATGGTCTATAAATATCTTCTACTTCTACTAATTTTTCACACTTTAAAATATTATCTCTAATTTCATCAGTTAGTAAACCTTTCTCATCAATTAATCTAATAACATCTTCTTTTCTTTTTAATAAATTTTCTTGATATTCATATACCTCATTAATACTTCTAATCTGTTCTTCATCTAAAGCACCAGTAACTTCTTTTCTATATCTAGCAATAAAAGGTATTGTAGCTCCTTCTCCTAATAACTTCAAAGTAGCAATTACACTATCTTTTTTTATACCCAAATCATTAACTATTCCATTTATGATAACATCATTCATTATTTATATCTCCTATCTATCTTAATTTTTTCCCTGTTTTTTCACTATAACTATCATCTATATATTTATCTCTTTCATTATCAAATCCAGTATCAACTTTATTCTCATTTTTAAGTCTTGTCATTTTAATAATAACAATAGGAATATTGAGTCTCTTACTTTCCATTATATCTTTGTCTCTTATTTCATCATAAACAACTATAAAATCAGGTTTCTTACTATTATATTCCTTATTTTCATTTTGTAAATTAACTAATTCTATTTCACTATACCAATTACTACCATTAACTAACTCTTTTGAAGTCATAATTCTATTAACATATCTACTAACAGCGGTATTACTACTATAAACATCTCCACTAAAGGCATCTTGCTCTAACATATGAATAACAGTATCATTATCAAAAAAATTATATCCATAAATAATACCACCCTCACCATGTCCATAAGTATCGCTATTTTCATCAGATATTATTGAGTAACAGTTTCTTCTATTATTACTTTTATCTTTATATATTCCTTGCATTCTAACAAGCATAGTATATTTACTATCTCTTAAATCATATACTTTAACATCATCTATATCATTTGATACTAATTTATCATCACATTTAGATAAATCAATTAAATCTTTTTTAATCATATCATAAGATATATCTTTAAGTTTTCTTAAATCATCATAAAAAGAAACACTAATATTTTTATCATATAACTTATTAAATAAATTTATCTTATCTTCACAAGAAATTTTATCAAAATTTAGAATCATTTGATAAAAATCTATTTTATCATTATCAAGAACTTTATCTTCAGCATCTAACTTACTATTATATCTAAGCATTTCGTTAATATTAAGCCAAACATTATAAATATTATCACAAAACAAAGCATCTACAACCACTTCACTAATCTTTCTATTTACTTCCCCCTTCAATTCTTTTTTAAGACTATCTAAATCCACAAAACAAGCATTACCATTTTCATCATAATCATTATGTTTTAGAAAAATTCTCCTAATATCATTACTATAAATAAAAGAATTAGCCCGATATTCATACATTAAACTTGGGTTTTTAATAATCTCATCATATACTTTAAAAAGGCCACTATCACTATCATATTCATTAAGTAATTCTTTATAATATTTATCAAGTTTCTTTTTTATTATCAAGTAGTCATTATTCACTTCTAGTGCATTAATATTTCTTCTAAAATCAATAAAACTATCACTTTTTAATTTATCAAAAAACTTATCATTAAGTAAAATTTCTCTATTAAACTTAACATTATAATTAACAAGATTGACAATATTAAAAAATTTATCAAATAAGTAAACTGCCCTATTATCATTTTCAAAGAAAGAGGAAATATTTGTTATACTTAAATAAGGTAATATTTTAACTATTGTTTCATCTTTAAAATTTTCATCTAGTAACTTTACCTGCTTATCACTACCAATACAAGAAAGAAATTGAAGACCCTTACCAGCAGCAATTAGATTCATATCTTCCATTTTATAAATTATTTTAGCAATATCCTCATAATCAGCATCTGCAAATATTGAATATACATCATCAGATATAGATACAAATTCTTTAAATAAATTATCATTATTGAAAATATATTGAAGTGTTTTATTCATATTTTTTTCTGTTAAACAAACAAATAATTTATATTCACCATCATGATTTTTATAAAAATTATGTATTGTATTATAATCTAAAATAGTAAAAAAATCATCAATATCAATCATATTAAATAACCATCTAAAATTTTTATATGTATCTCCTTCGTTGCAGGTTTTAAGTAATTCTCTTCTTAATTTATCCCTAACAAAAGGAATATTAAATACCCTCTTTCTTTCATCTTCTCCTAAGTAGCAGACCCTACTAACTAATTTCATTACATCAGTATTATTAACTAACTCTCTATCATTAAAATCCATCAAAATCACCTTCTATTATCCTTGTCACTAACATATCCGATAACCTTATCACCATATTTATCTCTTATTTCATCTATAACACTCTGAAGTTTATCATTATCTAACATATTCTCATTATTATTAAAATTATCAAAGATAGATAACTGTTTCTTTCTCACTGTAGAAAAGCCACTAATAAATACGCAAACACTTCTAATACCATCATCATGATTCCATAAATTATCAAATATTCTGCAAGCATTATCATATATTTTTTCATCAGCTGCGATACTAAAATCTAATTTTACTTGTTTACTAACTTTATCAAAATAGTTATATTTAAGCCAAATACCAATAGTATCAGCATACATTTTATTGTATCTTAATTTTTTACCAATATCACAAGACAAATTATGAATAACATCATGTATCATATTAATATCATGATAGTTATAAGGAAGTACTGTCGAAGAAGAAATACTTTTCGCAGCTTCTCTTTCATAATAAACAGGACTATTATCAATACCATTAGCATAGTCATGCATCATCTTACCCATAGACTTAAATTTTCTAGTCAACATATCAACATCATAATTAGCCAGTTCCTCAATTGTATTAATTCCCATCTCATGAAGTTTCTTACTACTAGCTTTACCAATCATAAATAAATCATCAACTTTAAGAGGAAACATCTTTTCTTCTACTTCATTGCTAAACAAAGTATGTACCTTATTAGGTTTCTCAAAATCAGAAGCCATCTTAGCAAGTAATTTATTATTACCAACACCAACGTTAACAGTAAAACCAAACATTCTATAAATATCATCTTTAATTTTATAAGCAATTTTAACAGGATCCCCAAAAAGTTCCATACTACCAGTATAATCTAAAAAGCACTCATCAATACTATATCTTTCAATAATATCAGTATATTGACATAAATAATTATACATCTTATCCGAAAAATACTTATATAACTTATAATTAGGTTTATATATTTCTAAATAAGGACATTTTCTTCTAGCAGAATAGATAGCCTCCGCGGTAACTACCCCCTTCTTTTTACAAGGATTACTTTTAGCAAGAACAATACCTCTTCTCTGTGACTCATCCCCTGCTATAATAGCATATCTATTTCTAATATCATATTTATATCCTTTTTTAAGCATATATACAGCAGTCCAACTAAGAAAAGCATTATTTACATCAATATGTAAAATAATTCTATCCATATTACACCTCTATATAATAATCAGTCTTATATACTTTACCATCTATACGATAGTAGATAGTATATTTACCTTTTAATCCATTTAAATTAACATACTTAGTATCTTTAACTTCATATATTCTCTTATCAAATAACTTATCAAGTATTAAGTAAACCTCTTTACCAGTATTATTATATATACTAATTCTATTAACATCCATCTTAATATTAATATCTTTACCATCATATTTATCATACTTAATAATAGAAATATCTTTATCATATCTATTAGTAGTAGTTAGTTTACCATATCTAACTCCTTTTACAATTTTATATTCACTAATACCATCATAAAAAGAATAAATATTACTCTTCTCAGAAGATTCTACTTCACTAAACTTCTTATCCTTAACACTATAAAATTTATCTTCCTTACCAACAATAACATTACCATTTATAACATTAATATAACTATAATTATCATTCTTACCTAAATTACTAATAGTACCAGTCTGACTATCTATCATAACAATATTCTTAGATAAAGCATAAATATTACCATCATCATAAATACTATTACCATAATAAACATTATTAAGTAAATATTCACCATATACTTTACCTAAAAAATTCATTCTATATATACCAGTACTATGATTATCTTCAGTATAACTATCGTTACCAATAATAATATTATCTTTATATACAGTAATATCACCATAATATTTTTTATTTAAATACCATCTAACGTTACCATTACTATCACTAGCATAAGGATAATTACCATTGTAAAAAGAATAATTACCATCACATAAAACTTCACCAAAGTCATCAGGTAACTTATCAGTCTTAATATTAATAACTTTCTCTTTATTTTCACTTCGTAATACAATAGTATTATCATAATCAGCATATAATCCATATATAGGTATAATATGATGTTTATTCTTACCAAAAGTATAGTTAATATCTCCATTAACAGATATACTAACTTCACTATAATCACTAGTTTCAAACATAGCAATACCAGTAAGTGGGCTATTACCATAAGGATTAATAATAACATTAGGATTATCTAAACTATAACCATATCCATTAAAATATACTTCTTTATTACTTTGAACACTAAGTATATCCTTCTCCTTCTTTATACTAGTATTACCAGTAACTATATTACTTCCTACTATTGTAATAATTAAAATAAATATTAAAAATCCACCAATAAATATATAACTTCTTTTCATACTATCACATAATATATTATACTAAAAAATAGCCTAAAAATAAAGGCTTTTATAATTATTTTAGTAAGTTCACACTTCGTTGTTCACTTCTTTTTGAAGCCATTAAAGTCTTCAAAAAATAATTTTGAGCTTATAATCTCAAAATTAATAATTTATATTTTAAAAATAATCAACCATACTAATAATATAATTAAAATAAAAAAATTATATGATTAGCATATAATTCGTATTTTTATAACATTATTAAAAATAAATTCATAAAGTTTTATTAAATTGCACTAAACCTTTTAACAAAATATATTAAGATAATTAATATATAAAGAACTATTTTTCAAAAAAAGTTGGATAAACATTTGGAATTTTAACTTTAGACTTTTGACCATTTTCCTTAATGCATTCTACAGTATAAATTTTTTTAAAACCTTTACCAAAATCTTTATTTAATAATTTTAAAAAATAAACTGGTTTTCCATACATTAATGTGTTAAAAGAAGACTTAACTGGATTTTTTTTATAATAATTAAATAAAGCATCTACTAAGCTTTCATTTTGAGCAGCACTTGAAGATGTTACTTCAGCCTCCAATTTATTTCCAACAAATGTTGCAGATGGTCCCGCTAAAAGGTCAAAAAAGGATTTTGGAAACATACTTCCCTCTAAATTTGGAGTAATCATCATATATATTAAATCATCACCATCTTCAATTAAAACTGACATAGTTGATTTATTAATTATTCCATATCGTTTTAAAAAATATATACAAAATAAAATTGTTACAATCCATATTATTAAAGCAATAGTAAAATTAATAACCCCTGATCCAAGCAATATTGCAGGTATAAGAGAACCAATAACACCAATAAAAATTGCCATTAAAAATTCAAAAGTTCCATTAACGCCATTCTTTTTAGCATATTCATTGTTATATTTATGAACTGTCATATTTTCACACTACCTTTCAATATTATTATATCATAAAAAAATATGTCTAATCGAAAAATATATAAATTTTACATTTTTTTTAAGATATGTAAACAGTAATATATTACGAATTAAAATTTATCATTAAAAAGTTTACTTATATTATTTTATATTTTAAAAATAATTAACCATACTAATAATATAATTAAAGTATAAGGAGGAACTATGAATCTAAAAAAAATAAAGATACTAGCGGTCATAGGAATATTTATTTTATCATTCCTATCGCACTTTGCTTATGAAATATTTCCTAATATAATATTTTCCTTCATTTTCCCAGTAAACGAAAGTATCTGGGAACATATGAAAATATTATTTACATCAACACTACTATATGGAATAATAGACTATCTCTTACTAAAAAAATATAACATAAAACATAACAACTTTCCTTTTCAATTATATTTTACTTCACTAATAGGAATACCTATATACTTAGTAATATACTTACCATTATATAATTTACTAGGAGAATCTCCATTCATATCAATATCATTATTATTAATAGTATACATAATAACTCAAATAGTAAGTTATAACATACTAAAAGAAAAAGAATTAAAAATATTAAATATAATAACTATACCAGTAATATTATTATCATATTTAGGATTTATATATTTAACATATAACCCACCACATACTTATATCTTCTACGACATTACTGAAGATAAATATAGTATCAATGATTATATAAAACTAGAATAAAATATAGGTCAAAACGCCTATACTTTTTTATTTATCAACAACACCTGTGGATAAAAAAAGAAAATACTATATTTTCAAGTATTTTCTTACTGCTTGATAACTTCCTATCATACCAACAATAATACCAATAAGAAGTAATATACCAGATACATTATAAATAAATGGCATAGGAGCTACTAAAGCAGCAAGTGAAGAATTAAATAACTTACCACCAAAGAAATCATATAAAGTAGTATAACCAAATATTGTAATAATAATTGGAATAACAGCACCAATTATACCTATAAATAATCCTTCAATAATAAATGGAATTTTAATAGATATATTTGAAGCACCTACTAATCTCATAATTTCAATTTCTCTTTTTCTAGAATATATAGCAAGTTTAATAGTATTAGCAATTAAAAATGCTGTAACAAGTACTAAAGAAGCAACTGCTACTATACATACTTTCTTAACTACATTAAATACTACTATTAATTGATGAACAATATCTTCACCATAATTAATATTATTAATTTTATCTTTAGTAAAAGATAAATTTTTAACCTCTTTAATAGTATCATCAATTTTCTCTATTTCTTTAACTTTAAACATATAACTATCAAGAAGTGGATTAGTTTCTTCAGTCCATCTATCAACAGTAGAAGCAAATATTTCATTACCATTTTTTAATTCATTTGCAGACTCTGTCTTACTTTTAAACATAATAGAACTATCCTCTATATTAGTAATAGATTTAAGTTCATTTAATATTTTAGTTTCATCTTCTTTAGTAGTATCTCCCTTTAAGAACATAACTACAGTAACATCTTTTCTAATAGAATCTGAAAAGTTTTGTACATTCATAGATAAAACTAAAGATACTGCTACTACTATTAAGGTAATAGTAATACAAGAAATAGAAGCAAGTGATAACGAAAAGTTTCTAAATACTCCATGAGCAGCATCTCTAAAATATCTTTTCAAACTCCTAAGTCCTCTCATTGTAGTAGCCTCCCTTCTCAATATCACGTGCAAGTCTTCCATGATCAAGAATAACAACTCTCTTCTTCATTCTATCAACAATATCTCTGTCATGTGTAGCCATTATAATAGTAGTACCCATAGCATTAATTTGTTCTAAGACTTTCATAATTTCCATTGAAGTATCAGGATCCAAGTTACCAGTAGGTTCATCACAAATAAGAAGTTTAGGTTTATTAACAATAGCCCTAGCTATAACAACCCTTTGTTGTTCACCACCTGATAATTGATCAGGATATTGTCTAACTTTATTTTTAAGTCCTACCAAATCAAGTACCTCAAGAACTCTTTTTCTAATTTCTTTTTTATCATAACCAAGTACTTCCATTGCAAAAGCAACATTTTCATATACAGTAAGTTTAGGAAGTAATTTAAAGTCTTGGAATACAACACCTAGTTTTCTTCTTAAAACGTATACCTTTCTATTTTTTAACTTTGCAACATTAATACCCCCAATAATAATAGAACCTTTATCCGGTTTTTCTTCTCTATATAACATCTTAATAAGAGTTGATTTACCACTACCAGAAGCACCTATAACAAATACAAATTCACCCTTTTTAATACTTAAATTAAAATCATATAAAGCAACAGTACCTGTTTTATAAGTCTTCTGAACATCACTTACTCTAATTAACTCCATAAAACATACCTCCACATCATAAACAATTATAACATTAATTAACTAATTTTAAAATACTAAAAATAAATTTTACATAATTTCCCATACTATATCTTATTAGCAACAGAATAACTATCAGTAATTAGAAAGAAAGCATCTTTATCAATTTCTCTAATAACATCTCTCATTTTAATATACTCAGTAGTAGAAACAACACATAAAAGCATTTTCTTTCCTTTATCAGAATAACCACCTTTAGCATTAACTATAGTAACAGTATGATTTAAATCATTAATAATATATTCTCTTACAGCTTTATACTTGCTAGTAACAATATAAAAAGCCTTATTACTAGATATACCAAGCATAATCTTATCTCCAATATAAGCCGTAATATATAAACCAATTGCAGCATATATACAATTATCTATTCCAAATACAAATGAACTTAAAATAATTATAACAATATTAGTAAATAAACTAGCCTTACCTACTGATATTTTAAATTTACTATTTAATAAATCATAAACAACATAAAAGCCACCTAAACTATAACCAGACTTCTTAATCATGCCAAAACTAATACCAGATAGAACACTACCAATAAGAATAAGCAAAAATAAAGAAGTATTTTCAAAAGAAACATAATTATTAATTATACTAGTAGCCTTTATAAATATTGGAAATAAAATAGTACCTAAAATATTCTTTACACCATATTCAACTCCAAACACCATAAAACCAATAACAAGTAATATTGAAGAAAATACTAGTACAATTAATGATAAATCAATATGTGTATATCTATTAATCAAAATAGATAACCCTGTACATCCTGTTGTAACAACATTATTAGGATTATAAAATACACTAACAGATATACCTGCAATTAAACATCCCATAATAAACATAAAGAAATTTTTATAAATATTTTTACTTCTAATTCTTCTTTTAATATTATCTATCATCATGAAAAATCACCTTTTTCACTTACTTCATAAGAATCACATACTAAGAAAAACATCTTATTATCTATTTCTTTTAAACCATCTTTAACAATAAAATAACTCTTTGATGGAACTACTGCCAGAAGAAGTGATTCATCATTCTTAGAATAACCTCCTTCAGCCTCCATTAATGTAACTCCAACACCATCAATTGATAAAAGAAATTCTTTAACAATATTTGTTTTCTTTTTATCAGTAACAATATAAAAAGCTTTACATTTAGAAATACCAAGAAGTACTTTATCAGTAAATACCGATATTAAGTAAGATACTAAAATAGCATATAAAACAATATCCCATGAGAAGACAATCTTACCAATTATAACAATAATACCATTAACTATAAGACTAGCATTACCCATAGATAACTTAAACCACTTGCAGACTATCTCAATAATAACATCAGTACCACCAGTAGAAAAATTACTCTTATAAATAAGTCCATATCCAATACCGGCCATTACTCCACCAAGTATAGCAATAACAACCATTTCCGTATTACCTAAATCAATATATTTAGTAATCATACTAGTAAGTGAAACAAATATTGGATAAGAAAGAGCTCCTACTAACTGATTTTTCATATTATCAAAGCCTAAAGCAAAATAAGCAACAATCATTAAAACAATATTAGTACATAATATAAATACTGAAGGATTAACACCAAACTCACTTAATACAATTGATATACCACTTACTCCAAAACAAACAATATCATATCTAAGAAAAAACAAATTAAAAGAAAAAGCCACTATCAAACATCCTAAAAGAAGCATTAAATATCTTTTACCAATATTTTTTTTCTTAACAGCATCAACAATATTATCAATCTTCTTCTTTCTAAAATAATCAAATATACCCATATTTACTCCTTTTTATTTTTTAAATTATAATCTAACATATCAGTAATATTTCCATCTAAAATACCATCAACATCACTAGACTCATACCCACTATCATTATCTTTAATTAACCTATAAGGTTGCATAACATAACTTCTTTTAGCACTGCCAAAACCATTACTTACTTGCACTCCTCTAATATCACTTACTTCACTCTTTTTCTCTTCTAAAAGAATAGTATAAAGTTTACTCTTAAGTACTTCCATAGCCTTTTCTTTATTTCTAATTTGACTTCTTTCATTTTGACAAGTAACCACAATACCAGTAGGAATATGTGTAATTCTAACAGCACTATCCGTAGTATTAACTCCTTGTCCTCCTGGACCACTACTTCTATATATATCTACTCTAATATCACTATCATTAATATTAACTTCAATATCATTATCAATTTCTGGTATAACATCAACCGCAGCAAATGAAGTATGTCTTCTCTTATTGGCATCAAAAGGACTAATTCTAACAAGTCTATGTACCCCTTTTTCTCCTTTTAAATAGCCATAAGCAAAGGTACCATCAACTTGAAACATAATAGATTTAATACCCGCCTCTTCACCATCTTGCCTATCAAGTAAAGTAATACTATATCCATTCTTTTCAGCATACCTACTATACATTCTATATAACATTTGAACCCAATCACAAGATTCAGTACCACCTGCTCCAGCATGTATTTCCATAATCGCAGCATTCTTATCATACTTACCATTTAAATAAGTTTCAATCTCTAACTTATCAATCTTAGCCTTAAGTTCATTAATTTCTTCTTCAAGTAAAAGTCTAACATCATCATCACTATCATCAATCATTTCTAAAGCACTATTAACACTATTAGATAATACATTAACATTAGTAATAATATTTTTAATATACTTAAGTTCTCCAACTAGTTTATCAGCAGTCTCTCTATTATCCCAAAAACTAGGTTGTAACATAAGTTCATTAATTTCTTTTTCTCTTTTAATCTTATTATCTAAGTCAAAGAGACCTCCTAAGATCTTTTATTTTATCATCAAGTAATTTATATTCTCTTTTTAAATCAAATATTTCCATATAATCACCTACTACAAGTATACATTATTTAACAAAAAAAAGAAAGAGATATAAGTAAAATTATTGACACTTTTAAAAGTAAATGATAATATAAAATTAAAGTATAAGGAGGATAAAAATGACAAAGAAACAATATACTATAATCGGTATAACTATTCTAATATTTATAATTTTAATAGCATTCATATTAATAAAAGGAAATAAAAGTACTTGGACAAAAGAAATACTAAATTCTAACTCATATACCATTACTAAAATAGATTGTGATAACAATAAAACAAAATTAGATAATAGTATTATGAACAAAATAGATTCAACTTGGAAAGAATTATCAAATAATGGTCCTTGGCTTGGAGATACTAATACCTGCTACGAAACAATATCAATAGAATATGATAAAAATGGTATCATTCAAAAAAGAGAAATCTTAATATTAGATAATAATTCTATCGTATTAAGAATAAACAATGACGATACTTACTATGTAAATGCTACAAACTTAATAAATAGTCTTAAATAAGTATACATTAAGTTAATATCAGTTTGAGTCTAAAGTCTCGGACTATCTTTTCTTTTATATATGCATATTACAAAGATAAAAGAGACAACTAATTTGTCTCTTTTTTATACATATCTAATATATTTTTAAACTCATCTAAAGCCGAAATAACAACTTCTTTCTTAGTTAAATCAACACCAGCTAATTTTAAAGATTCAATAGGACTCTTTCTAGAACCACATTTCAAGAATTCAATATAACCATCTACTGCTCCATCCTTACCAGATAAAATATTATTAACAATCATAGTAGCGGCACTTAAACCAGTAGCATACTTATAAACATAAAAGTCGTAGAAGAAGTGTGGTATTCTCTCCCACTCATATCTAATATAATCATCAACTACTACATTATCACCAAAATAAAACTTATTAAGGTCATAATACATATTAGATAATTTATCCGCAGTCAAAGCCCCATCATTATCAATAACATTAGATATCTCTTTCTCAAACTCAGCAAACATCGTCTGTCTATATATTGTAGCCCTATATAATTCCATTAAATTATTAAGAATAAATAATTTCTCTTCTTTACTATTACTATGTTCTAACATATAATGACTAAGTAATAATTCATTAACAGTAGAAGCAACCTCTGCTACAAATATTCTATACTCACTATTCTGATAAGTATTATAATTTCTAGAATAATAACTATGCATAGAATGACCCATCTCATGAATTAAAGTAGACATATCATTATACTTATCTTGATAGTTAAGTAAAATATAAGGATAAGTATCATACATACCACCAGAGTATCCACCAGTTCTCTTGTTTTTAGTAGGATAAACATCAATCCACCTACTATCTAATCCTTCTTTAACCTTATTAACATATTCATCTCCAAATACTTCAAGAACTTTAATAATAATATTTTTAGCCTCTTCATATTCATATTTCTTATCATATTCACCCACTATTGGAACATAAATATCATATAAATGAAGTTCATCAAGACCTAAAATACCTTTCTTTAAATTATAATATTCATAAATATAACCAATCTTTTCATGAACACTATCAATAAGATTATTATAAACATCAATACTAACATCATCACCAAATAAACTCATCTCGATAGCGGTATCATATTTATATATCTTAGCCAAAGTAGATAGTTCTTTCATATTCGTAGCAATTAAACTAGCATAAGTATTAGTATACTTCTTATATTCACTATATAAAGTATTAAAAGCACTCTCTCTAACCTTTCTATCCTTACTTTCAATAAATAAAGAATAATTACTATTAGTAAGTTCTATCTCCTTACCATCACTATCTATAACATTACCAAAAGACATATCACAATCCTTAAATAACTCATAAGTATCATAACAAGTACCAATAATCTTACCTATACTAGACATAATTTTCTCTTCATTGTCTCCTAATGTATGTTTCTTATATCTATATACCTCATCAATATAATATTTATATTCCTTGAGTAGTTTCTCTTCCTTATAAAACAATTTCAAAGTCTTATTATCAAGTTTCAATATACTAGGAACAATAAAATAACTACACTTACTAAAATCACTTCTTAAATTAGATACCTTCTCACTAAGTTCTTGTTTACTATTATCAGAAGTATCCAAATCAAAAGACAAACTAGTATAAATAGATAACTTAGTAACAACTCTATCAATATCAAAATATAACTTAATAGTCTTATAAAAATTACTACTATTAATTATCATCTTCTTCTCAAAACTACCAAGTTTCTTAATAAGCTTCTTAGCTTTATCATAATCCTTATCAAAAGAATTCATATCACTATAAATAACATCTAAATCCCAAGTATACTTCTTATCAATATCGCATCTATTCTTCATAATTATCCTTTCTTACTACACATTAAATCTAAAATGACAAATATCTCCATCTTGCATTATATATTCTTTACCCTCAATTCTAGCCTTACCAAGTTCCCTAACCTTAAGTTCAGAACCAGCATTAACTAAATCATTATAAGACATAACTTCTGCCTTAATAAAGCCTTTTTCAAAATCAGAATGAATAATACCAGCACATTCTGGAGCCTTAGAACCTTTCTTAAAAGTCCAAGCCCTAACCTCATCCTTACCAACAGTAAAGAATGTTGCAAGACCAAGTAAATCATAAGTCTTATTAATTAGTCTTTCCACTCCACTCTCTTTAATACCTAAATCATCTAAAAATAACTTCTTCTCTTCTTCATCAAGTTCAGATAATTCACTCTCTAACTTAGCACATATAATTGCAGTCTCACTACCCTCTTTTTTAGCATAATCTTCTACTAACTTAGTATAATTATTACCAGTATTAATATCATTATCTTCTACATTTAAAGCATAAATAATAGGTTTCAAAGTAATCAAGTTAAAAGAACTAATTAATTTTTTCTCTTCTTCATCTAAACCTAACTTTCTAACTGGAATATTACTCTCTAACGCCTCTTTAATTCTTTCTAATAATTCTATTTCTTTAACATCATCTTTATTCTTCGTAGTCATTGCTTTCTTACCAATCCTATTAATTCTAGAAGTAACAATCTCTAAATCAGATAAAACAAGTTCCACATTAATAACTTCAATATCTCTAATCGGATCAACACTACCATCAACATGAATAATATTTTCATCATCAAAACATCTAACTACTTCAACAACAGCATCAACTTCTCTAATATGTGATAAAAACTTATTACCAAGTCCTTCTCCATTACTAGCTCCCTTAACTAATCCTGCTATATCAGTAAACTCATAAGTAGTAGGAATAACTCTCTCAGGATTATACATATTCTTTAAAACATCAATCCTCTCATCTGGTACAATTACTACTCCTACATTAGGATCAATCGTCGCAAAAGGATAATTAGCCATCAAAATACTCTTCTTAGTAATAGCATTAAATAAAGTACTCTTTCCTACATTAGGAAGACCTACTATACCTGCTGTTAAACTCATATATATCACTTCTTTCTTCCTAATTATTATATCAAAAAAAGCCATATATTACAATCTTAAAAATAGTAATTAAATATTATTTTTATTCACTTTCAGCCTGTCGTCTTCCAGTGTTATTGCTAGCCAATACTTGTCTATCAATAATATATCAGCCATATCTATTATAAATAAGCATAAATACATACTAAAAACCATTGATTATGAAACTACAGGTTCATAATCACTTTAAAAGACCTAGGCTTTTAAAGTAATAAAAAAGCTATACATAAAGTATAACTCTTATTTATAACATAACCCCAGTACCAATACCAATAGGAATACCAATTATATAGAAGGCCAATATAATAATAAGCCATAAAATGGTAAAAGCTATCGCATAAGGTACCATCAAACTCATAGCATCAGATATCGTAATAACATCATTCTTTCTCTTATTATAAATATGTAAGAATCCAATCAAAATAACAAAATAACTAAATATTGGAGTAAGACCCTTAACACTACTATCAGCAGCCCTAAATACCGCTTCAGCAAACTCCGGAGTCATTGAGCTTTGCATAAACATAGGTACAATAACTGGTGACATCATAGCCCACTTAGTCGATGCCATTGGTACAAAGAAAGTAGAAATAGCTACAACTAAGAAAGTAACAACAACTAGTAATAGACCAGTAAATTGAAATTTATTAATAAGTTCAGATAAAGAAGCCACAATAAATAAACCAATATTAGTTTCTTTAAATATCAAGCAAAACTGAGCCGCAAAGAATATAAGAACAAGAAGAGAAGCAACATCTTTAAGATAATAACTCATGCCATCTACCAAATCCCTATTATCATCAATAGTACCAACTCTAATACCATATATTAAAGAACTAAATATAAGTAAGAATGAAAATATTGTAACCGAACCCTGATAAAAGTAAGAACCCTCTCCAAATAACATATCAACATATTCATTCTGACTCAAATCAAGTAATAATCCCGAAAAAGGAAGCCCCTTAATAATACAATAAACAAGTAATAATAAAGCAATAAAAGTAGCACCTAACGAAAGAATAACACCCTTTCTCTCTTTTTTAGAAGGAACACCATCTTGTGAAGGCTCCTCTTCATCAAAATAATACTTACCAAGTTTAGGAATAATAAATCTTTCAGTAACAACCATACCAACATAAGCAACAAGTATCATACTAATAGCGGTAAAAATAATATTACCATATAAATTAACATTATATGCCGAATCAAGTACCTTACTAGCCTTGCCAGAATATAAAGTAAGCATTGAATCAAGCCTATTAATAATAACATTAGCTCCATACCCAAAAGTAATACCAGAAAAAGCCGCACAAATACCCGCTGACGGATGTCTACCAAGATTCATAAATAATATTGCAGCAAGAGGAATAAGTATTACATATCCAACCTCATAAAACATTGAAAATATAATACCTAGTAATACCACAAGAAAAGTCAAAAACTTTCTAGGTACCTTCTCACTAATCATCTTAAATAAAGAATTAAGAAATCCTGACTTATAAGCAACTCCTACTCCAAGTAAACCAATAATCAAATTACCTAAAGGAGCAAAATTAAGAAAATTATTAAGCATATTACTAATCAAATATTGAAGACCAGTCCTATTAAACAAATTATTAATATTAACAACCTGACTATTCAAATCACCAGTAGCCTCATTAACAACATAATAACTAGTCTCTAAATTAATAATACTACCAATACTACTAATAATCATAATACCAATAGTAAGTATCAAAAATACCAATGCTGGATGAAGTCTAATCTTTTTCTTTTTCATTACATACCACCTTTTTAATCTTTTTATTAAGTTCCACTCTAGGTATCATAATAACCCTAGAACATTTAACACATCTAATCTTAACATCCGCTCCCAATCTAATAATTTCAAAATCATAAGAACCACACGGATGAACCTTCTTCATAGTAACAATATCACCTAAATTATAATTCATATAATCACTTCCATATTCACATTATAGCATTAATTTAATTTTAAGTAAATTAATATATTATACATTTTTAAATTTTTATTATGTATCTTCTTCTAAGAATATTGTAAAAAAACTTATCATTTGATATAATATAAAGGATAAAGAAGGGATGATGAAGTGAAAAAAGAAGTAAATAATACAAGAAAAAAAAGAAAACTAAATTTTCAAAAAATATTTAATTTAATAAGTGCTATGTTTATCTTAGCCTGCTGTATATTCTATGGAACAAGATTCCTAAAACTATATATAGCAAACAACAAAGTAGAAAAAATAACTGTACTCGCTGACAATATCAAAGATAACAATAAAGATAGTGAATCATTTAAACAAATAAATGAAGACTATTACTTTACTGGAGAAGTAGAAAATAACTATGTAAAATACTCTAATATATTATGGAGAATAGTAAAAGTAAACTCTGACAAATCAGTAACCCTAGTATCAGATAATGCATTAACATCATTAAATCCTGGTACAGGAACAACATATGAAAAAACATCCATAAGTAAATGGTTAAATAAAGGAGAAGAAGAAAACACAGGTATTCTAGAAACAAATCTAAATAATACCTCAAAGTATCTAACATTCTCAAAAACATGTAAAGATACAGTAACCGATACTAAAAACATTACATGTAAAGATAAATTAGAAGATACTTACATAACAGCCCCATCAGTATATGACTATGTAAATACCGGTGGTAATAAAGGCTTTATGAATAATAATGAATACTTCTATTTAACCAACATAGATAAAGATAAAAATTTAATGTATATAGATGGGGCAGGTAAAACAAATAGTACTGATGATTCAGATATCCTAGGAGTAAAAGCCATTATAACATTAAAAAATACCCTAAGATTAAAAGAAGGAAATGGTACCAAAGATAACCCATATACCTTTGAAGATAAAGAAGGATTATTAGGAAGTTATGTAAAACTAGGTAATGATACATGGAGAATCTATAGTATAGAAGATAATACTGTAAAATTATCATTAGATAACTATTTAAAAGTAAATAATAAAGAAGTAAAATATAAATATTCAAATAACGGCTACTACCACAACGATACAAAACAAGGTACCTTAGCAGAATATCTAAATAAAACATATCTAAATACCTTAAGTTATAAAGATAAAATAAAAGAAAATAAATTCGCTAATGGTATCTATAGTAGTACCACTAACTACGATTATAGTAAAGTATTAACAACTACTGTTGATACCAAAGTATCAGTATTAAGTATTGGTAACATAATATTAAATAATAATAATACTAACTACTTCTTATCAACAGGAGTATCAAAAGATAGTAACCTAGTATATGTAATGCAAGATGATTATAAAGTATATACCAAAGTATCCACTACTACATTAAAAATAGTTCCAACAATAGCACTAGATAAATCACTACTAACAAAAGGAGACGGAACAATAGAAAGTCCATACGAGGTAGAATAATATGAGTACAAGAAAAAAGAAAAAAATATATAAAACAACAATTCTATTTATAATATTAGATTTATTAGCCATAACTGGCTTTGTAGTAATGTATGGTCCATGGGACAAAGTAAGAAATATGTATGTAAATACCGCTTTAAAAACCATGCACCATCAATACTTTGCCAATATCTTCTATAGTCAAAAAACAATTGATAAAATAAATAGTAGTAGTTATTTCGTAACCATAAATGAAGATGCTAATACTGAAGATGTTATAATAAACACCAAAGAAAAATCAAAATATAAAGATAAATATGAAGAAGAACTATTTACAAGAGACAACCCAGATGACTCCTATAAAATAATAAATCTAAAAATAGGAACATCAAAAGGTTACCTAGTAGCCATCTATAAACCAGAAAAAGTAAGACTAATATCCACTAAACAATTCAATGTTGGTGGTAAAGGAGAACGAATCCTAACCATGTGTCAAAGATATGGTGGCTCGGTATGTATAAATGGTGGAGGCTTCCAAGATGAAGGTTATGGTTCTGATATACCAATAGGTATCGTAATCCAAGATGGCGAAATAACTTGGGGTAAAGATACTGCTGATACCGCTAGAGGCAATGTAATAGGTCTAACAAAAGATGGCAAATTAAAACTAATGACTAACGCTACCGCTAATGAAGCATTAGCAGCAGGTGTAAATGACGCCATGATATTTGGCCCATTCCTAATAGTAAATGGAAAACCACTAGAAATAGTTGGAGATCCATGGGGTCAAGCGCCGAGAGTAGCCATTGGACAAACAAAAGATGGAATAATCCTATTTCTAGTGGTAGATGGTGAAAACTATATAAATGGTGCTAGTCTGCAAGACATGGTAGATGTATTACAAAAATATAGCGCATATAATGCCGCTAACCTAGATGGCGGACAATCATCAAGTTTAGTAGTAAATAACAAATTATATAATAACCCACCTCCTGCTGCTAAAAGACAAGGCGGAAGATATGTTGTAACAGGATGGGGATTAATAGACTAAAGCTTATCTAAATATAAGCTTTTTTCATTTACAAAACATATTACATTTGATATACTAATAATAGGTGGTAAAATGAACAAAAGAAGAAGAAAAAGAAAACTAAAAAAAAGTGTTAAAATAACCCTAGTATTATTACTAGTAATAGGACTATTATCCTATCCAACATATAAACTACTAACAAAAGAAAAAACTCCTACTAACGAAGCAAAACCAAATACCGAAGAAAAAGAAGAACATTATGAACTATCACTAATAGCAGTCGGAGACAACCTAATTCATTCATCAGTATATAAAGATGCCAATAAACATGCTAATTATAACGGTTATGACTTCAAACCAATGATAACCAATATCAAAGAAATAGTATCAAACTATGATATTGGCTACTACAATCAAGAAACAATCTTAGGAGGAACAGAACTAGGATTAAAAGACTATCCAACTTTCAACTCTCCATATGAAGCTGGAGATGCCATGATTGATGCAGGCTTTAATCTAGTAAGTCTAGCCACTAATCATACTATGGATAGTGGTAAAAAGGCCGTAGAAAATTCATATAAATACTGGAACTCAAAAGAAAACGTTTTAACAGCAGGTAGTTATTGTAGCGAAGAAGAAAGAAACGAAATAAAAATAAAAGAAAAAAATAACATAACATATACCATGTTAAATTATACATACGGAACAAATGGTATGAAAGTACCAAATGATTACTTAGTAAATGTATGGCCTACTGATATAGATAATATTAATAATCCAGAGAAAGATACCAAATATCAAGAATACAAGAAACAAGTAAAACAAGATGTAGAAAAAGTAAGAGACAAAGTAGATGTCCTAATCGTAGCCATGCACTGGGGTGTAGAGTATACTCATAATCCAACTGAATATGAAAAAGATATGGCTTCATACTTAGCCTCACTAGGAGTAGATCTAATAATTGGAACCCATCCCCATGTAATACAACCAGTAACATGGATAGATAATACCTTAGTAATATATTCTCTAGGTAATTTCCTATCAGCCCAATATCAAAACCAATCAACATGTACAAACTATAAATGTACAACTGGATTAATGACAAGTCTAAAAATAGAAAAAGATGTCAAAGGAAAAGAAAAAAGTATAAAAATAACTAATGTAGAAAACGAATTAATATATAACTACTACAACCAATCAACATGGAGAGGATTTAAAGTAATACCATTCTCTAATCCAGAAATAAAAACATACTTACCAAGTTATAAATCCGTATATAATACCTACAAAGAGGTAGTACAAAGACTTGACAGTAATATGTATGTAAAAGAAACAGTAGAATAAAAAAGATATCACTTTAACTAGTGATATTTTTTTTAACAATAGAATCAATATAAATATCCTTATTCCCTCTAATAACCCCATCAATAATAACATTCTCAATATCTTTAGAAATAATCTTATCAATTCTCCTAGCCCCAAACTCATAAAATTCACACTTATTAACAATCTCATCAATAACATTATCGTTAATATCAATATTAATATCTTTATATTTATCTCTAATATATTCAAATTTCTTTCTAATAATACATTTAATAGAAGTATCATCAAGTCTATCAAAAACAATAATATTATCAATCCTATTAATAAAAGCCGTATTAAAATATCCCTTCAAACTAGAAATAACACTACTATCAGTCTTCTTATTAAAACCAATACCATTCTTCTCAAAACCAACATTTGAAGTCATAATAACAACAACATTATTAAATCTAACTTCTCTACCTTTAGAATTCTTAATTTTACCCTCTTCAAGTATCTGATAAAACAAATTAATAACATTAGGATGAGCCTTATCAATTTCATCAAGTAATAAAACACTATTAGGTTTATTTCTAATTTCTTCCAAAATATTCTTATTATCATCATATCCAATATATCCAGGTGAAGAACCAAGTATCTTATTAATCGCAGTACTATCACTATACTCACTCATATCCATTCTAATAAGATTATCTGCTCCTACTAAAATATTAGCATATTCTTTAGCCAACCTACTCTTACCTACACCTGAAGAACCTACAAATAAAAGAGAATAACATCTATCATTATATCCACATCTAATTCTTTTGGTTATATCCATCAAATTATCAATAGCTTTATCTTCTCCTACAATAATATCCTTAAGACTATTTTTCATATCATCAATATTACCACTATTAGAAATAATTTCATATATAGGAACTCCCGTTCTATTGCTAATAACACTAGCAATATCATCAAGTAAAATCTTATTCTTGTCATTCTTACTAAGTAATTCAATATCATTTAAACGAGACATAAGTTCTGTCTCCCTTTTTCTCAAAGAATAAGCCTTATCAATATTATTATCAATAATAAAACTATTTTTATCCTTATTTAATTTACAAATTTCCCTTTTAATATCCCTAATCTCATTATCCGAAGTACACCCTCTAAGTCCAACTCTAGAAGCAACTTCATCTAAAATATCGATCTCTTTGTCTGGTCTATTCCTATCAAAAATATATTTCTCTGACAAATTAACAATATAATCAATCATATCATTATCAATAATAACATTATGATATCTCTCATAAATATTCTTAATCTTCATTAATATATTTTTAGTTTCCCCTATACTAGGCTCATTAACAAATATCTTTTGAAATCTTCTCTCTAACGCTGAATCCTTTTCAATAAATTTCTTATATTCCTCAGTAGTAGTAGCCCCTATACATCTAATTTTCCCCCTCGCTAAAGCCGGTTTCAAAATATTAGAAGCATCAATAGCCCCTTCAGCTCCTCCTGCTCCTACCAAAGTATGAATCTCATCAATAAATAAAATAATATCATCATTATCTTCAATCTCTTTAATAACCTTTTTCATTCTCTCTTCAAATTCACCACGATATTTAGTACCTGCTACCATCGTAGCCATATCTAAAGAAATAATTTTCTTATCACATAATACCTTAGGAACCTCATCATTAACAATAAGCCTAGACAACTCTTCCACAATTGCAGTCTTACCAACGCCAGCATCTCCTATTAAAATAGGATTATTTTTAGTCCTTCTGCATAATATTTCCATAACTCTTTTAACTTCTTTATCTCTTCCAATAACCGGATCAAGTAAATTATTTTTAGCCTCACTAGTAAGATCTACCCCAAGATCATATATAAGAAGTTTTTTCTTCTTATTTTTTTTACTTTTCTTAATCAAGCTACTAGAAAAATCATCATATATATCTTCAATATCAATACCCATACCAATAATAAGTCTAATAGCAATACCTTCTCCCTCTTCTAACATAGCAAAAAACAAATGTTCTGAAGTAACCTCACCATCATTATTTTCCTTACTATCAATAATAGCATTCTGAATAACCTTTCTAAGTAAAGGAGTATATAAAAATACCTCATTCTTTTTATCCGTAGTACCTACAACCTTACACAGTTCACTTTTAAAATTATCATACTCAAGTCCATATTCACTAAGTCTATCACATATATTACTATCACTATTAAGAATAGCAAGAAGTAAATGTTCAGTCCCAATATAAGGATGTCCAAGCCCTATCATCTCTTTCTTAGCATTATTCAAAATAGTCTGTGCCTCTTCATTAAAATTACCAATCATAATATTCTCCTTTCATAATTATTCTATGATTATAATGTAATAATTTTAATAATTTTAAACAATAAAAATAGACTTTTAATGCAAAAAAAATACCTACCTAAGTAGATATTTTATTATAACTATATCAAAGCCATTACAAGTAATACAAGTATTACAATTAATAATAGCATTAATACAAATCTCCAAATATACTTAACCCATGAAGTATATGGAACATCTAAGTATTTAAGAGCCACAATTAAAAGAAAACTTGTAGGTCCTATAATACCAACTATACCATAAATACTTTGGAAAGTCATAGCATAAGTAGCTAACATAGACTCATCACTAACTGCACTAATTAAAGGTGAATAAACACCAGCAACAGTATAATATAAGTCAGAATGAAGTAAACTACCAATTGCAGAAATAATACTAGCAGTAACCAAATTAATTCCTAATTTAGACTCAGAAACCCAAGTAATAATAGTAGAAATAAAACTATGGTTATAAGTGGAAACTAGTATAGCATAAGTAAGAATAACTAAGAAAACAGTACCAACCATTTTTTTAGATCCATTAACAAAATTATGAACAGTTTCATCAAATTTAATTTTATAAACAAATTTAATAATTAAAGTAAATAAAATTAAAGTAATGATAATTGACATATAAGAACCTAAACCAGCCCAGTTACCAAATGCATACATATTACCAGAAACAATATTAGAGAAAATAGTTAACTCTCCAATCTTAATTCCAAGTAACCATTCATTAAACTTATCAAAGCATTTAATACCAAATAAAGTATTCCAAGGTAAATATCCTAAAATAAGAATAACTAATATAACTGATAACATAACAATAATAGGCCATGTTTTAATATTTTTATAGTCACCCTTAACTTCAGAAACACTAACTTCATTACTTTCATTTAGTTCATACTTAACTTTTTTATCATTAACATTCTTAATATGTTTTTTAATAAAGAATATAAGTAATGTAATACCTAATACTAATAAAATTAATTTAGGTAATAAAAGTGAAGTATTACTAATATCAGTCATTTTCTCTATAGTAGTAGCACTATATCCATAATAACTATTAGGATCTCTAAAAGTAACAAATATACCACCAATAAATCCTACTAGCATAGATACAATAGTAGAACTAATAGCCACTAATTTGTCATAACCAAGTAACATAATAATAGCTATAACAAATGGTACAAATACTAATAGAACATTAACAAGTCCAGTAACTGAAGTAAGTACTGCAAATAAAGCAGTAACAATAAATATAAATAATTCACTATGTCCCTTTACTTTTTGAGCAATATTATCAACTAATTTCTTATAAGCAGGAACTTCATTAAGAACACCATAAAAAGCTCCAAGTACTAATAGATAAACTACAGTATCAAAGAAATAATAAAATGATTGAACAAAATTAATAAGAACATCACCTAGTGCAATCATAGTATATTTACCTTCCAATGCTGGAACAAAATATCCAAGTATAGCAAGAATACCACTTACTGCAAGTAATGCACCTAACACAATTAAAATAACTTTAAATAAACTATGCTTTTTCATATTAACCTCCTCTAACAATAATTATATCACAAAACAAGTAAATGTAAATAAAAAAAAGAGAAAAACTCAAGTTTTCCCTTATTTTTATTGGTTTTATAACTATTTTCTCTCCTTCATAGTAGGAAATAAAATAACATCTCTAATAGAATCAGATTCAGTAAATAACATACATAACCTATCTATACCATATCCAATACCACCAGCAGGAGGCATACCATACTCTAATGCTTCAATAAAGTCCATATCAATATCATTTGCCTCATCATTACCAAGTTCTCTTTCTTTAATTTGATTTTCAAATCTTTCTAATTGATCAATAGGATCATTAAGTTCAGTATATGCATTAGCAAATTCCTTACCACCAATAAATAATTCAAATCTATCTACAAATCTAGGATCATCTGGATTTTTCTTTGTAAGCGGACTAATCTCAATTGGATGACCATATAAGAATGTAGGTTGAATTAAAGTCTCTTCAACATACTTTTCAAAGAATAAATTAACAATATGACCAAAACTCTTTTCATGTTCTTCAACTTCAATATGATGTTCTTCTGCTAACTTAAGAGCCTCTTCAACACTCATATCTTTCTTAAAATCAATGCCAGTTTGTTCTTTGATAGCTTCAACCATACTAATTCTCTTCCATGGACCATCTAAGTTAATTTCATTACCACACCAGTTAAAAATCATTCTACCAAAAACTTCCCTAGCAATAGTTTGAAACATTCCCTCAGTCATATCCATCATACCATCTAAATTACTATAAGCAAGATATGCTTCCATTTCTGTAAATTCAGGATTATGTCTAGTATCCATACCTTCATTTCTAAATACTCTACCAATCTCATAAACAGCTTCCATTCCACCTACTAAAAGTCTCTTTAAAGGAAGCTCTAAAGCTATTCTAAGATACATATCTAAATCTTGTGCATTATGATGAGTACAGAAAGGTCTAGCACTAGCACCAGTAAGTAAAGTAGTAAGCACTGGAGTTTCAACTTCAACAAAGCCTAATCCATCCATATAATTTTGAATACATCTAATAATTCTAGGTCTAAGAAAAGCCGTCTTCTTAGAATCTTCATTCATAATTAAATCAACATATCTTCTTCTGTATCTTTCTTCAATATCAGTAAGACCATGGAATTTTTCAGGTAAAGGTCTAAGCGCCTTAACTAAATGAGTATATTCTAAACACTTAACAGTAAGTTCCCCAGTCTTAGTTTTCATAACCTTACCAGTAACCCCAACAATATCTCCAATATCCGCAGTCTTAAATAAATTATACGTTTCTTCTCCTACATCATTAATAGAAATATATACTTGCATCTTACCAGTCTTATCTTGAATACTAAAGAAAGAAGCTTTTCCCATCTTTCTAATAAACATAATTCTACCAGCAATAGTAACTTTATCTTCTAAATTTTCTAATTCATCGTGTTCATATTTACTATATTGCTCTCTAATATCTTCAGATGAATGTGTCCTATCAAATCTATGTCCAAAAGGATCCATCCCCATTTCTCTTATTCTATTTGCTTTTTCAATTCTAACTAATTCTTGATCAGTTCTTTCCATTTTTATCATTCCTCTCTTATCACATTAGTTTTAGCAATAATATCATGAAGTCCTCTGCCATCCTTCTTATACAACATCATAAGAATACTAACGATAATAATCATACTCTCAATAGCAGATATTACACTAACACTATAATTAAACTTTTCCATATCTAAAAAGTTTATACTTATCGTACTATATAAAGTTGTAACAATACCATATATTAATAATCCTCTAATAACCATATTCCAAATACTAGGTCTCTCTCCCTTATCATTAACAACTTTAATTTTAAGTAATTTTTTACCTAAAGTTTGTCCCTTATTAAAGTAAGCAAAAATAATATAATAGCCAATGAATACAACAGAGGTTGCAACATTGACTGGAAGTTTCCGTTTAGTAAGCTCATAATTAAGTGGCATTACTTTTTCAGTATATTCCTCCACAGTAATATTTCCCTCTTTATAATCATTCATTACATCATTAATTTCCTTAGTAAGATCACTACCAACATTAACACTAGCAGTAATTCCCATAAGTACTATCATAATAATAAAGTAATCAATTAAATATGCAAATATCCTCTTAAAAAAATCCGCTTTCATAAAAATCACCTATACACATATTATATACTATTTTCCAGTTTTTTCAAATAGTTATTTAATATTTTTTCTATATCATCTCTATTAGTAGCCCTAAATATAGCATTCTTAACTTCTTGACTACCATTCATTCCCTTCAAATACCAAGCAATATGACTTCTCATCTCTAATATTGCTACCTTCTCTGGTTTAATCTTCATCAAATAATCCATATGATGAAAACACATATCAATTTTTTCCTTATAACTAGGTTTATCAATAATAGTACCATTATCAAAATAAGAAACAAGTTCTTTAATTAACCAAGGATTACCTAATACCCCTCTACCAATCATAATAGCATCACAACCAGTATAAGAAAACATTCTTTTAGCACTTTCAATATCCTTAATATCACCATTACCAATAACAGGTATATCAACACTTTCATTAACAGCCTTAATAATATCTAAATTAACAGTTCCAGAATATCCCTGACTTCTAGTTCTACCATGAACACAAATAGCCGATGCTCCAGCCTTTTCTACTATTTTAGCCACCTCAACAGCATTTATACTATTATTATCCCATCCACTTCTAATTTTAACAGTAACAGGAACATTAACGCTCTTAACAACAGCACTAACAATTTCATATATCTTTTTAGGATTCTTAAGAAGAGCAGCTCCTGCTTGTGACTTAATAGCAACTTTAGGTACGGGACATCCCATATTAATATCAATAATATCAGGATGCATAATATCTTCAACCATTTTAGCAGCCTCTACAAAAGTATCTAAATCACTACCAAATATTTGTTGAACTATTGGTCTCTCACATTCCTCAAAATATAACATATCTTTAGTTTTCTTACTATCATAAACAAGTCCCTTATCACTAACCATTTCAGCATAGATAAGACCACATCCCATTTCTTTAATAATTTTTCTAAAAGCACTATTACATACTCCTGCCATTGGAGCTAAAACAATATTATTTTTAATAGTAACATTACCAATTTTAAACATAAAATCACCACATGTATGTATTTTATCACATAACTAAAAAAAATAAAAGAAAAATTAAGTATTTTACTACTTAATAATATTTAAAAAATCAGACAAAAAATTACATACCAAATATGATAAAGAGAACATAACTAAAATATAAAATATTCTAGCTTGAAAAACCTTATTTTTCTTGAATATACTATTAAAGTTAACACTATCCATAGTATAAATAACTAAAGGTAAAACAAATAAATATAAAATAAATTTATTCATTTTCAATTTCCTTAATCATATTATTTCTTCTAATATATTTACTAACATTAGAAAAAGGTGTTTCAATAAAATTATTAACTATCTTTTTCATAACTTCATGATCAATTTCTTCACTCATAGCAATAACATTAGCATTATTATGACTTCTACATAAAATAGCTTCACTCTCATTAGATACTTTAGCACAATATACACCTTTCATTTTATTCAAAACAATACTCATTCCAATACCAGTACCACAAATAGCAATACCAAGATCAATTTCTTCATTTTGAATAACCTCTCCTAATTTCTTAGCATATACAGGAAAATCAACAGACTCAGCACTATTAGTACCAAAATCAATTACATAAATATCATTTTCATCAAAATATTCCTTCAAAAACTCTTTAGCAGTAAATCCTCTATGATCACTAGCAATACCAATTTTAATATTATTCATAAAATCATCCTCTTTCTATAATAATTATAACAAAAAAAAGAATAATTAAAATATAATTATTTCTTTTTTACATATTTTTTACATATTAATTATTGTCTTTCCAACATATATAAATTATCTAATAAAATACCAGTACCTTCTGCTACACAAGTAAGTGGAGATTCTGCTGTAAATACAGGAACCTTAAGTTCTTGACTAAGAACCTGCGAAAAACCATCCACTAAAGCACCACCACCAGTAAGTACTATACCTTTATCAATAATATCAGCAGAAAGTTCCGGAGGAGTCTGTTCAAGTATACCTTTTACTGCATGAATAATAGTATATACGCTCTCTCTAAGAGCCTCTTCTATCTCATCACTAGTAAGAGTAATAGTATGTGGAAGACCAGTAACTAAATCTCTTCCTCTAACCTCCATCTTTTCATTCCTTGATCCAGGAAATACTGTACCAATAGTAATTTTAATATCTTCAGCAGTTCTTTCACCAACTAAAAGTTTATATTTATCTTTAATATATTTTACAATATCATTATCAAAAGCATTACCCGCTATTCTAATAGAAGCACTATTAACAATGCCACCTAAAGATAAAATAGCAATATCAGTAGTACCACCACCAATATCAATAACCATATTACCACTAGGTTTGGAAATATCCATTCCTGCACCAACAGCAGCTACTTTAGGTTCTTCTTCAAGAAAAACCTTTTTAGCCCCTGTTCTCTCAGCAGCTTCCTTAATAGCATTCTTTTCTACTTGTGTAATATTAGAAGGACAGCAAATAAGAATTCTAGGTCTAGAAAAAAAACTTTTACCATTAACTTTTTTAATAAAGTAATTAAGCATAACTTCTGTAGTATCATAATCCGCTATTACACCATCTTTCATAGGTTTAATAGCTTTAACTTTACCTGGAGTTCTACCAAGCATCTCGTGAGCTTCAGTACCAACAGCCAAAGGTTTCTTCGTTTCAGCATCAATAGCAACTACAGATGGTTCATTTAAAACAATGCCCTGACCCTTAATATAGATAAGTACATTAGCAGTTCCTAAGTCAATACCAATATCTTTGTTAAACATAAAATCACCATCCTTATTTCCATTTTACCACAATTTAACAGTTTTTAATACAAATATTACACTTTTCTCTTCAAAAACTTTCTTTTTGTCGACTCTCCTCCCTTAATATGCTTAATATCAGCATGAAATTCCATAATACTTGACACTTTTTCATACAAATTTTTGTCAATCAAAGAAAGTCTATATCGCATATCATTATGTACAGTACTCTTAGATACGCCAAATACTAAAGAAGCATCCCTAACCGTTTTATCATTAATAATAATATACTTTGCTTCATCAATTACTCTATTATATATTCTATTATTCATATATTCACCTATAGTATTATATTAAATAAAGAATATATTTATGAAAAAAGATAAAACTATAATTCATCTAAAGATTTATTATAGAATTCTTCAGGATTAACAATTTTACCATTATGATATAATTCAAAATGTAAATGATTACCCATATCTTTCTCTATATTAGATAATCCACTTTTAGCAATAATTTGTCCCTGAATAACTTTATCATCTTTACTAACAGTAACATCAGATAAACTTTGATATACACTAATTAGATCATTATTATGTCTAATCTCAATAGTAGTACCCATAATATCATTATTTTCAACCGAAATAACAGTACCATCTAAAATACTAATAACATCAAAAACATTCTCACTAGCATAATCAACTCCTGAATTTTGCATATAAGTATTCTCATAGAATATAATAGCTTTTTCCTGATTATCAGTAGAATCCTTATAATCATAGAAAAATTTAGCTATCCTAACATCATCACTAAGATATGGCTTAACAATAGTATTATTAGTACTAACTACTGGAATATCTCTATTAGCCCCCTCAGTAATCTCACCATCAACATATTTAATATTATTATCTTTCTTAGAAAACAATAAATTATTAGCAAACTTACCTACAAAAAACATACTAAATAAAAATGCCAATACCAAAGTACCATATATTACAGGTACAAAAAATGATTTAATTCTTCTATTTTTCATTTTATCACCTCTAATATAATTGTTTCCTAAAACCAAAATAATATACATTAATTTTCCATTTTTTTAATTTCAGTACCAGAATAATAATATTTCAAAATGTCTTTATAACCATAACCTTCTTGCGCCATACCAAGAGCACCATATTGACTCATACCAACACCATGACCATATCCAGTAGTAGAAATAATAATCTTATCACCATCTTTTTTTAAAGAAAAATCAAGTGATCTAAGACCTAATTTATCATATAAACTTTTCCCAGTAAATTCTTTACCATTAATACTAAGTGTAACAATTCTATTAGTACTACTTCTTTTAAGAACTTTAAAATCAAAAGAATCACTATAAGAAAGGCCTAACTTTTTATAAAAAGAATTAATATCCATTGAAGTATTGTTTCTAAATGCCGAACTAGTCTTTTCATCCCAAGAAGATTTAACACTTTTTAAATATGGCAAATCAACATTAAATACCAAAGAAGCCGTTTCAGTATACCCATTACTAGTAGAAAAAAACAAAGCATCAATTACTTCACCATCATATTCCAAATATTCCATACTCGTCTCATTAACAACTTCTCTAAGTTTATTAATATTATTAATATAATCCTCACCCCAAGCATCTTTCAAATAATTATCATCCAAATACACCTGATTCATAATAGAATCAACAACATCATAATCATTATCTTTATTATACTCCATTCTTTTAAATGCATAACTTCTCGCCGCCACTGCTTGTGCTTTAAAAGCTTCTTTATCAAAATAAATAGGCATTTCACCAGCTAAAACACCAACAATATATTCTTCAAAAGGAATAGAATCAATATTTCCTGTGCTCATTCTTTTAACTCTAATAATAGTATTAGACATATATTTAATTTTTATTTCTTCTTTTTCATCTATTTTATAAAAATTAACAATCAAAAAAGGAATAAAAATAATAATAACAGTAATAAAAATAATCTTTTTCATATCATAACCTCTATCTAATTATATGATATAGAAAAAGAAAAAACTGTCAAAAAAAGAAATGATATTATTTACCATTTCTTAACATTTCAAATTTAACATTAGGAGTAAGTCCTATAATACCAGGATCCTTCTCATTAATAAAGGCCAAATCAAACAAAGTACCTCTATTAAAACCAACATTACCTCCTCTATCAAGAACAATTCCTATAAAATCATCCATACCAGGAACATTACTAATTCTAAAAATAGAATAGAATGGAAATGATGGATCTGCTGCTAAAATTCTAACAGTACCAAATTCATTATCATCATAATACATAGATTCATTTAAATTATGACCTGCAGCTGTATATCCAGAACAACCATAACAATTAGCACCATACCCAGTTAAATTACCAACTACAGTATTAAGTACCTCTCTATCATAAAATAAACCTGAAGAACTAGGAGTAGTCGGAGTCTCAGGAACAACCGGTGTCGTATCAACAACAGGTTCTTCAGTAACTTCCTCTTTAACCTCTTCTTCTTTTATTTCTTCTTTTTCAGTATCATCATCCAAAGGAACAACAACACTAGTATCAACAGAACTAAGAAGCAATTCTTCACTTTTAAATAAAGTCATTGTCTTATCTGCCATTTTGTCAAAATTATTATTACCAATAGTTATATTTTGCTTATTAGCGCCACCTGAAAAAACAAGTGTCAAAAATAAAGTAACTACTAATAACTGTGAAGAAATAGTTATAACCTTAACAGTTACATTCTTCATTAATCTCACCTCATTAATATTTTAGAACATATTAATTGTATCATTTTTCGCAAAAAAAGTCAAATACGGCCTCCGCATTAGCAGTAGTAACCCTAGCAATATCAAGGCCTGAAGTCCCTTTTATACTTGCAATCTCATCAGCAATAATGGGTATATATTTAGGATTATTATCCTCTCCTCTATGAGGAACTGGAGCAAGATACGGACTATCAGTCTCTAATAAAATATATGCTAAATCAGTATCTTTTACCACTTCTTTAATAGTCTTAGCATTTTTATAAGTAATTATACCTCCAATACCAATTTTATATCCAAGTTTAATAAATTCCCTAGCCATTTCTACAGAACCACTAAAACAATGTATACTTCCCTTTAAATTATATTCTTTTAAAATATTATATGTATCTTGTATAGAATCTCTACTATGAACAATAATAGGTTTATCATACTTTTGTGCAATATCTAATTGTTTCCTAAAAACCATAATTTGTTTTTCTCTATCAGTATTATCATAATGATAATCAAGCCCAATTTCACCAACAGCAACAATTTTAGAATTATTAATATTCTCTTCTAAAAAAGAAAAATATTCATCATTAAAATCATCAAGTTCAGTAGGATGAAATCCAATAGCCCCATATATAATATCATATTTATTAACAAGTTCTAAAACCTCTTTATTTGAAACTATATCACATCCATTAACAATAATCCTATTAACATTATTATCTTTACATTCAGAAATAACTTTTTCAATATCATCATAGTATTCACTAAATACATGACAATGAGTATCAATATACATAAAAATCCTCCTAATAAAAAATCATACTAACTAATAGTATAATTATTTAATATTAATTTTAATAAAAATTTTAACAACAAGAAAACAAACTATTGATATATAAATAAAATCAATAATATTCTTATGATTAAAAATAAATAAAATAATAATACCACCAAAAACTAAAGATAACACCTTATAAATCATACTATGATTCTTACCATTAAACATAGCCAGTCTCCCTTTCAGTATTAGGTACTACAACAAAAATATAGCATAATTATCATCATATGTAAATAAAAATAAGTAAACTTTACATAAAAAAAGAACTAAGTAAACACTTAATTCTCAATTCTTTGAAATAAAACTTCAGCCTTATTAACTCTAGTACCTGACTTATATCCACCAAACTCACTAGTACTATCATAAGAAATATTATCAGTATTAATTTGATTAAATATCTTCTCACAAGTATCAGGAATAAAAGCTTGTAATAATACAGTACAAATTCTAATACACTCAACTAGATTATATAACACAGTAGCAAGTCTATCTTTTTTAGATTCATCTTTAGCAAGAACCCAAGGCATAGTCTCATCAATATATTTATTACAATCCCTAAGTACATCAAATATACTAGCAATAGCTTTAGAAACTTCTAACCCATTCATATAATTTTCAACAACATCTTTTAATCCTATAGTCTCTTCAATTAATTTATTATCAACTTCTTCATTAATCTTAGTATTAGTAACAACACCATCAAAATATTTATTAGCCATACCAATAGTTCTATTAACCAAATTACCAAGTATATTAGCAAGATCTCCGTTAGTTCTATTAATTAAAGCTTCTTCAGAAAAATTACCATCACTACCAAATGGAACCTCTCTTAAAACAAAATATCTAACAGCATCAACACCATAAGCATCAATATACTCTCTAGGATCTTTATAATTACCTAAACTCTTAGATATTTTACCCCCATTAATAACTAACCATCCATGTCCAAATACCTTATCAGGTAACGGTAAATCAAGAGCCATCAACATAATAGGCCAAATAATAGTATGAAATCTAACTATTTCCTTACCAACTATATGTAAGTTAGCGGGCCAATACTTCTTAAATAGTGAATCGTCCTCACTTAAATATCCTAAAGCTGATATATAATTAGCCAAAGCATCAATCCATACATAAACAACATGTTTAGGATCAAAAGTAACAGGAATTCCCCAATCAAAAGTAGTTCTAGATACACATAAATCTTCAAGTCCAGGCTTAATAAAATTATTAAGCATCTCATTCTTTCTAGATTCAGGTTCAATAAAAGTAGGATGTTCTTCATAAAATTTAACTAATCTATCTTGATATTTAGAAAGTTTAAAGAAATAAGCTTCTTCAGATACCTCATTAACCTCTCTACCACAATCAGGACATTTACCATCTACAAGTTGTGTCTCAGTCCAAAAAGACTCACAAGGAGTACAATATAATCCCTTATATTCTCCTTTATAAATATCCCCTTGATTATATAACTTCTCAAAGATTTTTTGAACACATTCAACATGTTCTTTATCAGTAGTTCTAATAAATTTATCATAACTAATATTTAAACTCTTCCATAAATCTTTAGAATTAACAACAATCTTATCAACATACTCTTGAGGAGTAATACCAGCCTCTTCAGCCTTCTTTTGTATTTTTAATCCATGTTCATCAGTACCAGTTAAATAAAATACATCATAACCAGTAAGTCTCTTATATCTGGCTATAGCATCCGCTATTATAGTAGTATAACAGTGTCCAATATGAAAATTAGCACTTGGATAATATATAGGTGTAGTAATATAAAATTTTTCTTTATTCATTAAAATCATCTCCCTTATCATTAGTACTACCAATTCCACCTTCTCTTAAATCAGTAGTATTATCATCATCAGTAATTAAATATGGTATAAATATACCTTGTACAAATCTATCTCCCTTTTTAATCTCAATAACCTCATCCCCTTCATTCTCTAAACATACAAAAATATGACCACCATTACTAGAATTACCATAGTAATCAGCATCAATAATACCAACCTGATTACACATCCGTACATTATACTTAAATCCTATACTGCTTCTAATAAATATACCAAGAAATTCATTATTATTCATCATCACCCTAATACCAGTAGGAATAACCTTTCTCTCCCCTGGTTTCAAAGTAACAGAAATAACACTATAAAAGTCATAACCAGCACTACTAATAGTATCCCTTTTAGGTAAAATAACATCATCATAATTACCATTAGGTATATCTCTAATAAAAGCATCTCTATCAATAATTTCAAACCTTCTCATATAAACCTCCAATAAAAAAATAAGATAGTCAAAGGACGAATAATATCCGCGGTACCACCTTATTTTATGTAACATACACTCATTAAGTTATAACGTAACAACCGTCTATACCTATTAGATATAAAAGCTCCAGAACCATTTATAATAACTTTCATTATCTATTTCCACCAACCATAGACTCTCTATAAACTAATATTATTACTCTTTCCTTCATCGCATTACGAAAATATTTTACCACAATAAAAACATAATTACAATAGAAAATCAACTTTTTTTATAATCCATGCTTATATATAATATATATGGTTGATATCTTGTTGTTAGACTACCATAGGCTAACAACAACACTCTAAGACTAAAGACTTAGAGTGAACAAAAAATAAATAATATTAATCAACAAATTGTTTACTAAGTAATTTAGACAAAACAATACACATCTTATCCTCAACATCACTGATAGGAACATCAGTAGAAATAAGAATAACACTACCTATAGCATCACCATTATCAACAATAGAAGAAAAAGTATAATACCCAACCTCTTCCTCATCATTAATAATCTGAAAAGACTTCTTCTGTTTCTCAAAAAAATTATCTCTTCTTTCAATAGATCTCTCAGTAAACTCATTAATTTCCTTATCCAAATACTTCTTCTTTAAAGGACCAGTAGCCGCTATAACCTTATCCCTATCAGTAACAATAATATTATGTTTAATAATCTGATTAAAAGCCTCAACATAATCAATAGAAACATTCTTTAAACTTTCAATCTGAGAATACTTCTTCAAAATAATAGAATCATTTTCCAAATATATCTCTAAACTCTCACCATTTTTAATTCTAAGATTCTTTCTAATCTCTTTTGGAATAACAATTCTTCCCAACTCATCAATCCTTCTAATTATACCAGTAGTTTTCATTTATTTCACCTATACTTTCTCTATTTATTTTGTCAAATAACTAAAGAATTATACAATAAACAAAAAAATTAAAGAAATAATCTTTAATCTTTAATATCTTTAATAATTTTATCTAATAATTCATTAAAATAAAATATAAAATGTTTATCTAATTTTACAATATCTAATATAATATGTATTTTACCATCAATATAAGAAAATCTAAATTGTTTACATATCTCATATGCACTAAAGAATAACAATTCACCATCAACTTTAGCAGAAACATCTTTAGGTAAAACAATCTCAACATAACTTTTATTTTGTTTACTCTCAGTAATATTAAGTTCTTTAGCTTGTTTCTCAAACCACTCTTCATGCATATAAATAACCATATCATCAGTAACTTTACCAAATCTATTGCTAAGTGTCTCCTTAATTTTATTAATATCCTCTATTGAATTAATGCTATTAATCATCTCATGAATCTCAATCTTAATCTCATCATCAGGAACATAATCATCATCAATATGCGTGTCAACTTCAATCAAAGGTTTATTTAACACATCATCATTTTCTTCTATCTTAACACCCTTTAATTTATCAACTTCCTCTTTTAACATCTTAAGATATAAATCAATACCAATACTATCAATAAATCCCGATTGTTCACTACCTAATATATCACCCGCTCCACGTATAGATAAATCCCTCATAGCAATTTTAAATCCACTGCCAAGTTCCGTAAATTCCTTTATCGTATTAAGTCTCTTAACTGCCAAATCATTAAGTTCTTTCTTACCACTATACATCATATAAGCATAACCAATCCTATCACTTCTACCAATTCTACCTCTAATCTGATATAACTGTGATAAACCAAAATGATCAGCATCAAGAATAATCAAAGTATTAACATTAGGAATATCAATACCAGTCTCTATAATAGTAGTACATAAAAGAATATCAAATTCATGGTTAATAAAATCAATCATAATATTTTCCAAATGATCCTTAGTCATTCTACCATGTGCATATCTAATAGTGGCCTCTGGAACAAGTTTATGTATTTCATCTAACTTATTATCTAATCTATCAATATTATTATATAAAATAAATACCTGTCCCTCTCTAGATAACTCCTTATATATAGCATCTTTAATAATATTTTTATTTTCCGGTATAACATAAGTTTGAATAGGTCTTCTCTTTTCAGGAGGAGTCTCAATAAGAGCAAGTCCTCTAATACCAGACATAGACATTTGCAAAGTTCTAGGTATTGGAGTAGCAGACAAAGTAAGAACATCTATAGAACTCTTATATTTCTTAATCTTTTCCTTATGAACAACACCAAATCTCTGCTCCTCATCAATAACAAGCAACCCCAAATCCTTAAAATCAATCTTCTCATTAAGAATCTTATGAGTACCAAATAAAATATCAATCTTTCCTTCCTTTAACTTTTCAAGTATTTCTCTTTGCTCTTTAACAGAAGTAAATCTATTAAGAAGAGCAATATTAATAGGAAAATCAATAAATCTATTCAAAGCCGACTTATATTGTTGACTAGACAAAATAGTAGTAGGACATAAATATGCTACTTGTTTCCCATCATTAACAGCCTTAAATATTGCTCTAAAAGCAACTTCTGTTTTACCATAACCAACATCTCCACATAAAAGCATATCCATTGGCTTATTTCTTTCCATTTCCTTCTTTATAATCTCGGTAGCTCTAAGTTGATCAGAAGTAGGAACATAACTAAACTTACTTTCAAATAAAATTTGATTTTCATCATCATGTGAAAAAGCATATCCACTAGAAGCCTCCCTCAAAATAGAAACCTTAATAAGATCCGCTGCTATACTCTCTAATTTCTTCTTAACCCTAGCCTTCCTCTTATTCCAAGAATCAGTACCAAGTTTATCTAACTTAAAGAAAGCACCCTCTTTTCCATTAAATTTAGTAATCTTATCAATCTTTTCAACAGGTAAATATAGAATATCATCATCAGCATATAATAACTTAATATAGTCCTTCTTCATTCCATTCTTAACCAAAGTACATATCTCAATATATTTACCAATACCATGATCAATATGAACAATTAAGTCTCCCTTTTCCAAATTATCAATATTACTAATCTTAGTACCAACCTTATATTTACTCTTTACTTTTCTTTTATCTTCAACCTTACCAAACAAATCATTAACAGACATAACAACATAATTATCAAAAATAAAACCACCATAAATATATTTATTAACAAAATTAATCTTATTATTAATAATATTATTCTCATCAGTAAATATAATATCATCAAGTTCCAAATAAGTGACAATCCTCTTAACAACATTCCTATCATCAACACATAATATAACAGTTTTACCACTTTTAATATACCTAATTAAATCTAACTTTAACTTTTCAAAATTACCACAATAATTCTCAATACTATATGAAACATATTTCTTATTATTAACATCTAAATCTATTAAATTATCTATATCAAGAATATAAATATTATGTTTATTAGAAATATCTTCAATATCCCACATATAATTAGTCTTAATATCATCATCAAGTTCACTATCATATTCTAATATATTATCTCTAAGTAAAGAATAACTATTAATAATCTGATTATAATCGTAATAAAAAATAACACTATCCGAAACATAATCCCAAAGTCCACTTACAGAATCAGAATAATTAAGTAAATATTTCTGTTTTCTAATTATATTATCCTCTATTTTACCATCAATTAAAAACTCCGTATAAGGATATATTTTAACACTATCAACAGAAGTATTAGATATCTGATCCTCTAAATCAAAATATTTAATACTATCAATAGTATCCCCCCAAAACTCTATTCTAATAGGATTATCAAACTCAATAGGAAATATATCAATAACATATCCCCTAATAGCCATTTCTCCTGTCCTACTAACAACAGGTTTCTTCTCATAACCTAAATCAAATAATTTATTAATAAAATCATCTCTATCAATATCCATATCTTTATTAATATCAATAATTTTATTCTTATATAACTTAGTATTAGGTAAATATCTAAGTATACCCATCAAATTAGTAACAACAATATATTTACCACTACCAAGTAATTTATTCAATGTAGTAAGTCTATCAATAACAAATTCTGGACTAATATCAGTAACTTCACTAGTAATAAAATCATCCATCGGAAAAAATAAAACTTTATTAGTATAGTTAAGTAATCTATTATAAACATCATTAGCCTCATATAAAGAATTAGTTATAACCAAATTATTTTTCTTATTTTTAATAAAATAATTATAAATATATAAAGAATTAAGTTCCTTATTTAACCCCGTAACAGCATAACTATCCCTACTATCAATATCAAATAGATTATTAAAAATTCCCATAAATATTTCTCCTTTCCAAGACTAAAAGATACATATTAATGTATCTTATTATAAATCATTCTTTTTATTCATACTATTATAAATTTGTTTCAATCTAGCAATATCACAATTAACAAAATCCTCTAATAAATTACCTACTTTAGCATAAACTTCATCGAGTACTTCCCTTTGTTCTTTACTAAATTTACCAAGTACACAATCAATAGCATCTATCATTCTATCTTTCCCATATATTCCAATTTTAAATCTAACATAGTCTCTAGTCTGAATAGCCTTAGTAATACTCTTAAGCCCATTATGTCCTCCACTAGAACTATTATTAACAACCTTAATCTTACCTAAAACCATATCCAAATCATCATGCATTATCAAAATATCTTGACTATTAATATTATAAAAATCAGCAATCTTTTTAACAGCATTACCTGATAAATTCATGTAAGTCAAAGGTTTAGCCACAATTACCTTTTCACCATTAATATTAATATCAAATATATCCGCCTCAAATTTTCTTTCAGTCCTAAAAGAACAATCATATTTTTTAGCAAACATATCTGCAAGTTCATAACCAATATTATGTCTTGTATTTTCATATTCCTTTCCAGGGTTTCCAAGTCCCACTACTAACTTCATTATTTTTCCTCCTTATGATATTCTTTATATACTTCATTTTTAGGTATCTTTCTATCTTTAGCTACTTTTTTAATCGCAGTCATAACATCTAATCCAGCCTTAATATACAAGTTAGCAGCTTCTTTAATAGACAAATTATCATCAATAACCTTTTCTTCACATCCACTTACAACAATAACAAATTCCCCTTTTTCAGGAACATTCCTAATAACATCACTAAGTTTTCCCCTATATACAGTTTCAAACTTCTTAGTAATTTCTCTAGAAATACTAATATCTCTATCACCAAATACTCCTAACATCATATTAAGTGTTTTCATAATACGATGTGGTGCTTCATAAAAAATCATAGTATATTCATTATCTTTAAGCATTTCTAATTCATCTCTACGTTTAGAATCCTTACTATTTAAGAAACCATAGAATAAAAAAGGTTGTGGTGATATACCAGATGCAATCAAAGCACATACAAAAGCAGTAGCTCCAGGTAATGCAATAACATTATAATTATTATCACTAATATACTTAACCGTTTTATATCCAGGATCACTTATAATAGGAGTTCCTCTATCAGTAACTAATCCAACAGAGTATCCATTTTTCAAATATTCAAGTACCTTCTCTTTTAAAATATCTTCATTATGTTCATGTAAAGAAATAAGTTTCTTTTTAATACCAAAATTATTAAGTAAATTAAGCGTAACTCTCGTATCCTCAGAAAAAATAACCTCTACTTCTTCTAATACTTTTACAGCTCTATAAGTCATATCATCCAAATTACCAATTGGTGTAGGAATCAAATATAAACTAGGTGTATCATTATAACTATTTTGTATCATGAACATCATCTCCAAACATATTCTTTATTTCAATATTATAGTTATCATCACTATCATAAACAATCAAAGGATAAATCATCTTTAATCCTTTTTTACCACCTTTTACAAACTCAATAAGCATTAAATCACTATTTCTATTCTCTTTAGGATAAATAAATCTAATTTTCTTAGCCATAAAACCATATTTACTAGCAGTATCCAATATTTGAGTTAATCTTTCAGTCCTATGAACCATTGCTAACCTACCATTAGTTTTAAGTACCCTTTTAGATATAGTAAATATATCATCTAAATTAAGAAGTTTCTCATGTCTAGCAATAGCCTTCACCGAATTAACATTTTCAAATAAAGAATTATTAGTATCAAAATAAGGAGGATTACAAGTAATAACATCAAAATAATCATCACCAAATAAATTAATAACATTCTTAGCATCATCATTAATAATAGTTATCTGCTTGTCCAACTTATTTTCAATAATAGATTTAACTCCCAAATCAAAAACAGATTTTTGTATCTCAACACCATAAATATTAGCCTTTGTCCTATAACTAAGAAGCATTGGAATAGGAGCATTACCAGTAGCAATATCTAAAATATTTTTGTCTCTTAAATTAATAGTTACAAAATTAGCAAGTAATAAAGAATCTAAAGAAAATTTAAAATAATCAGTATCTTGATAAATATAAGCATCTTTAAAATTTAAAAGATTATTCTTTACTATCATTAACATCTACCTGTACAATTTCATTATCCACAAATACCTTATATTTACCCGCTAATGGTTCAGAAGAAATAACCTTTCCCTCTTTACCATTTATTTTAACCTTTTTACCAACATCAGGAATATTTTTCCTAACCTCCATATACTGTTCATTTTCATAATTTAAACAACATAAAAGCCTACCACAAACCCCATTAATTTTAGTAGGATTTAAAGCAATACCTTGATTCTTAGCCATATTAATTGAAACAGATTCAAAATTAGTTAAAAAAGAACTACAACATAAAATTCTACCACAAGGACCAATACCACCAATTTCTTTAGCTTTATCCCTAACACCAATCTGTCTAAGTTCAATTCTTGTCTTCAAATTAGAAGCTAAATCTTTAGCTAATTTTCTAAAATCAATCCTCTCATCAGCCAAAAAACGGAAAATTAATTGACTCTTATCAAAATTATAATTAGCATCAATAATAGTCATATTAAGATTTTCTTTAAAAGAAAGTTCTCTACACTTTTCCAAAGCTTTCTTCTCATCCTGTATATTTCTCAAATGTTGTTGAAAATCCTTTTTAGTAGCTACCCTAACAACTTCAGGATAAGCATCATTCTCTCTTTTAGAATCAACTATTTCAACAATCTTACCAAACTTAAGACCCTTATCAGTATTAACAATAACAGTTAAATTAACCTTTAAATCTAAACCATTAGAATTAAAATAGTAAACTTTAGTATTATTATTAAACTTTACTCCTACTATTTTCATGAATTATCACCACACATATCTATAACCAATTTATCAATCAATAAATTAATATTCAAATTATACTTAATATTATTTAAAGTATCATTTAAAACTTTAATTTTATCACATAACACATCAATATCATTCATATTAGCAATCTTTATAATATTATCTTCGTAATCATTAAAAAATAATATCTTCATACCACTCTTATATCTAATAACATCATAATAAAAATAAATCATCAAATTAATACCAATAATGTTATAGTTTCTATCCTTAAAATTATTATGCCATAATTTCTTAGTATAAATTAAAGTATCTAACTTATAATTCTCAATATACTCAGTAAACCCAATAACATCATTTATAATCTTTTCTTTATTATCATCAGAAATATCATTATATCCATAACCAATAAGTAAATCAGATAAATTACTAATAGTATCATAACTACATTTCTTCTTATTTAATTTAATCACTTGACATCTAGAAATAATTGTAGGAAGAAGCATATTAATATTATCCGTAATCAAAATAGCAATAATATCATCAACAGGTTCTTCCAAAAATTTTAATATAGAATTAGCAGTCTGAACATTCATCTTTTCAGCAGATCTAATAATATAAATTTTCTTATTTCCTTCAAAAGCCTTATTATTAAATTCACTCTGTAAATCAAGTAATTGATCCTTCTTTATCCACATACCATCAGATTTAATAACCTTAACATCAACATAATTACCATCATCAATACGTTTACATATATTTTTAATATTATTATCATCAGTAATATCCATACAAATAATTTCTTTAACAAAAGATAAAACAATATCCATAACATCAGGATTACCATTAGAATCAAAAATATAAGCATGAGAAAGTTTATTATTTTTAATAGCATTATTAACCATATTATAAAAAATAGGTTGTCCATCTTTATATAGTTCTAACATAATTCACCTCTCAAAAAATTAAAATTGAAAACAAGCATAATCCAACTACTGCTGGTAAACCAAAAATACCAATTAAAATAATTGTAAACACATTAAAAGCAATAGTAATTCCTAATGGAAAAACAATAATATTATAAGTATAAATCATTAATATTGCAATTATAACTTTCTTAATAATCAAAAATAATTTATTAAACATAACTCACCAATAAATTATATGATAATTATAATACTATATGTCTTTTCTCCCTTCAAGGGCAAACTCTAATGTCATAGCATCAATATAATCAATATCAGTACCCATAGGAATACCCGTAGCAATTCTAGTAATTTTAATATTTTTATTTTCTAATATTTTCTTTATATATTGCATTGTCGTTTCCCCCTCAATTGAAGGTTTAAGAGCCAAAATAATCTCTTCAATATTTTCTTTATCAATTCTAGAAATCAAACAAGAAATATTAACATCATCAGGTCCTATTCCCTCCAAAGGAGAAATAAGTCCACCTAAAACATGATATTTACCATTATAAATATTAATCTTTTCAAATAAAGAAATATCTTTTGCCTTTTCCACAACAAAGACTATCTTACTATTTCTATTAGAATCAGAACAAATATCACAAATATCATTTTCTGTAATATTTCCACATATAGAACAATTAGTTAGTTTATCTCTAACATCAATAATAGAGTCAGAAAAAGATGTCAATTTTTCTTTACTAAAATTTATTAAAGAAAAAGCAAGTCTCTCTGCTGTCTTTTCACCAATACCAGGTAAATCTTTAAAACAATCAATAATATTTTTTATACTATTAGGATACATTTTACATCAAACCATTTAACATATTACTATATTTACCAAGTTTTTCTTTTTTATCTTTTTCCATATTTTCAATAGCATTATTAACTGCTACTAAAATCATATCTTCTAACATTTCTTTATCATCTTGTTCTATACTATCAACATCTATATTAATAGAAATAAGTTTATTATTTCCTCCAACCACAGCTGTCACCAATTGTGATTTACCTTCATAAGTTTTACTTTCTAACTCATTTTGTGTCTTTTCAATATCTCTTTGCATTTTTTTAGCCTGCATCATTATAGCTTGCATATTCATATTTATCGTTCTCCTTTATTATTTATATTCTATAATACTATCTCCTACTAAATCAATCAAATCATCAATAGAAGATTTTTCTCTCTTATTATTAGCATTATTTTCTATTTCTTTAACATTATATTTAATTCCTTTTTTTAAATCATCAATATATTTATTTTTAATACCTTTCCATCTATCGTTATCAACGGCAACAACATAAACCTTAGTATCAAAAATTTTTTCTAATAATTTTTCAGTAACCTCTAAATTACTATTAATTCTACTCGCTGTAGAAGGATAATTACAAGATAAAATTACATATTTACTTGCTCCAACCACTATATTAGAATCCTTAAGTAATCCTGAAACAACAGAAAACTCTTCATCATCAATATAATCATCTAAACTATTCCATTTTGATTTAAACTCTTCTAATACATTTTTTGAAGCCAAAGCCAAGGAATTATTAACTCTAAGTTCAACTTGATCATCAGAAATAGAACTATCTTTTATTTCCCGGGAAATATTTTCTTTATCTTGGGAAATATTTTCTCTATCTTGGGAAATATTTTCATTTTTTTCTTTAATTATTTCCCGGGAAATAATTTTTTCATTATTTACAGCTACTCTTCCAAATTTCAAATCAGAATATTTAAGAATTGAAATCATAAATATAATTGAACTATGATTAGAAATTTTTATAGAATTTTGTACACCATTAAGGCTTTCTATTAAATCATATAAATCTTTATCATTATATTTATCAGAAACCAATTTGATATAATCATTTTTAGTAGAAATACTTGATAAAATATTAGCATTTTTATACAAAATAACATCTTTAAGAAAAATAAGCATTTCTTCAACAAATTTATTAATATCTTTTCCAGATTCATCTAAATAGTCAACAAACTCTATTAATTTGACCTTATTATTATTCTTAACGTCATCTAATAATGTATAAAGTTCTTCATACGAAACCGAACCATTAACCTTATAAACATCATCAATAGTAATATTATCATTAGAATATGCTACCAATTGATCTAAAAAGTTTATAGCATCCCTCATTCCACCATCTGATAATCTTGCTATTTCATATAACGCATCATCATCAATAGTAATATCTTCAAGATTAGAAATTTCTCTAAGTCTTTCCACTATTTTTTTATCATCAATTTTAGAAAATCTAAATTTTTGACATCTTGAAGCTATAGTTAATGGTATTTTATGAGGCTCAGTCGTAGCTAAAATAAATATAACATGACTAGGAGGTTCCTCCAAAGTCTTTAAAAGTGCATTAAATGCTTGTGTTGTAAGCATATGAACTTCATCTATTATATAGACCTTATATTTAGAATTACTAGGAACTAAATTAATTTTATCCCTTAATTCTCTGATTTCATCAACACCATTATTCGAAGCAGCATCTATTTCAACAATATCATTACTATTCAAATAATTAAGACAATTATAACATTTCCCACATGGGTTACCATCCACTAAATTTTCACAATTAACTAATCTTGCAATAATTTTAGCAATAGTAGTCTTTCCCGTTCCTCTAGGTCCACAAAAAAGATAAGCATGGGACACTTTTCCAGAAACAATAGCATTCTTAATAACAGTAACAACCTCTTCTTGTCCATAAACACTATTAAAATCAACAGGTCTATATTTTCTATACAAAGCTAAATATCCCATAAAATACCTCCTACATAAACATTATACCACATAAAACAAAGAAAACATCATTTTTTTCTCTTTTTTTTAAAAAAATCAGATAATATTTCAGAGCATTTATCACTTTTAATATAATTCAAAGAAACATATGGCTCTACAGTTGTTTTATTATACATTTGTACGCCTTGCCTGATAGTGCCATAATAAATATTTTTAATTCTGCTCTCCATAATAGCTCCAATACACATCATACAAGGCTCTAAAGTAACATATAAAGAGCAGTCATCTAACCTCCAACTCCCCAATTTTCGACACGCTCTGCTGATAGCCACTAGCTCAGCATGCCTTATAGCATCATTTTTTTCCTCTTTTTCATTGTATCCACAGGCAATAAGCTCATCTCCTCGAAATATAGCACAACCAACAGGTATTTCATCCAAATTATAAGCAATTTTAGCTTGCTCAAAAGCCACTTCTAATTTATCAACATCCATCATAATATCTTCTCCTCTATGTTCCACGTGGAACATAAAAAAATATTATCATAGTAATTATTAAATTTCAAAATATTATATTTTAAATCAAGCAAAACATTCAAAAATTTCATGTTTCACGTGGAACATTAATTTATTTTCAAATTTTATTTACCATTTAATACATAAAACATTTCTAATCAATATATTACTAAAAATTATTTCTATTAAATAATATTCTTTTTTAATGGCTAATTTAATATATTTTTTACATATATTAATTAACTGTTGATAACTCATGTTTCACGTGGAACATAGGTTATTTTTTTATAATTCAAAAATTACAAAAAAAATATAAATAGCTTTTTAAAATAAATAAAAATTGTTGATGAATTCATGTTCCACGTGAAACATAGAATTTACTTTCAAATTTTATTTAATATTTAATACATAAAACATTTCTAATCAACATATTATTAAAAATTATTTCTATTAAATAATTTTTTTTATGGATAATTTAATATATTTTTTACATATATTAATTAACTGTTGATAAGCTATGTTTCACGTGGAACATGAGTTATTATTTTATAATTAAATTTGTTATTAATAATCATTAATGAATAAAATACAATAATAAATATATATAATTCAAAAATCACATAACAAATATAAACGACTTTTAAAAATAAATAAAAAATTGTTGATAAATTCATGTTCCACGTGAAACATGAAATTTTTTAATAGATATTTTTAGAAATATGTTTGTTAAATATAAATAATAATTATTTCCAAATATTAATTAAATTTATTTTTAATAATTAATTAATTGTTGATAATCTATGTTCCACGTGAAACATAAAAACAAGCATAATTAAAATATAGAAATATAAATAATCACATCAATTAAAACTATTAAATAATTCAAAATAAAAAATAACCAACCCTATGTTCCGCGTGGAACATGAAGTTAGTTATCTAATTATTATTGCTATGTTTCACGTGAAACATAGCATAATTTTAAATCTAATTTATCAACAGGCATAAAAAAAGATACACACACTAAATAAATGTTAAAGCTGCTGACTTCCGTCCCTGACTTGGTTCCATCATTTAATGTTGTATCAACAAGTATTATATAACAATTCAAAAACATAGTCAATATAAGCAAATAGACATACATTTGTATATCTATTTGCTTATAAACTATATATATTAAAGAATTTTATAAAATTAATAATTCTTAATTGTGATTAGAATTTAGTAATAAAAATTATTTCCCGGGAAATAAAATATAAAAATGAAAACACCAAGGCTTCATTTTTTACATTAAAGACTACAGGCTTTAATGTACACTGAGAGATATAATATAGCTCGAAGTGAAAAAAAAGAAAGCTATTCACTTTCTTTTTCATTATTTTCATCAGTTATATTATCTTCACTAACTTCTTCTCTATCAACAATAGAAGTAGAACTAACAATACTATCCTCTTTCAAATTAATAAGTTTAACACCTTGAGTAACCCTACTCATCGTAGAAATCTTATCAACAGCCAATCTAATAATAATACCAGAATCAGTAATAATCATTAAATCTTTACTATCATCAACAGTCTTAAATGATACAATAGAACCATTCTTTTCAGTAATATTAACAGTCTTAACACCTTTACCACCACGATTAGTAATTCTATATTCATCAACAGGTGTCTTCTTACCATAACCCTTTTCAGTAATAACAAGTACATACTCATTAGGTTCAACAATCTCCATACCAACAAGTATACCACCATCAAGATTAATACCTCTAACTCCAGAAGCACTTCTACCCATAATTCTAACAGTACTTTCATTAAATCTAACCATTCTACCATTAGAAGAAGCCATTAATATCTCATCATTACCAGTAGTTTTCTTAACAGATACAAGTTCATCATTATCTTTTAAAGTAATAAACTTCTTACCGTTAGTCCTAATACTATCAAATTCAGATATATCGGTCCTTTTAATTAAACCATTCTTAGTAGCAAAAACTAAACATTTGTATTCATCATCATTAGATATTTTCAATAAAGAAGTAACCTTTTCATCCTTATCTAAAGATAACAAATTAATAATAGGTAATCCCTTAGATTGTCTACTATATTCAGGAATTTCATAACCCTTAATTCTATATACTTTACCCATATTAGTAAACATAAGAATATAATCATGACTAGTAGCATTAATCAAATGCTCTACAAAATCCTCTTCATTAGTAGCCATACCTTTAACACCCATACCACCTCTATTTTGAGTTTTATAAGTATCAGCAGGTAATCTCTTAATATAACCTTTATTAGTTAAAGTAATAACAACATTCTCAACAGGAATTAAAGATTCATCTTCGATATAATCAATAGCAGTCATATCAATATGTGTTCTTCTCTCATCAGCATATTTATCTTTAATTTCAAGCATTTCAGTCTTAATAACTTCAAGAATTTTCTCTTCGCTAGCTAATATTTCTTCTAATTCCTTAACTAATTTCTCAAGTTCAGCAATCTCTTCCTCAATCTTAGATTTTTCAAGTCCGGTAAGTCTCTTCAATCTCATATCAAGAATAGCTTGAGATTGAACCTCTGATAAAGCAAAATTAGACATAAGTCCAGCTTTAGCCTCATCGTCATCAGCAGACTCTCTAATAATCTTAATAACTCTATCAATATTATCAAGAGCAATCTTTAAACCATCTAAAATATGCAATCTATCTTTATATCTCTTTAAATCAAATTGACATCTACGATAAATAACATGTTTCTGATGATCAATATACTTCTCAATAATCTCTCTTAAACCAAGAGTTCTAGGACTACCATCAACAAGCATTAAAAAATTAATACCATAAGAAGTTTGAAGCTGTGTATGCTTATATAAATTATTCAAAACAACGTTAGCATTAGCCTCTTTCTTAACATCAATAACAATCTTAATACCCTCTAAAGCCGATTCATCACTTAAATTAGAAATACCATCAATAATCTTATCTCTAACAAGTTCACCAATTCTTTGAATCAAAGCTTTCTTATTAACTTGATATGGAAGTTCTGTAATAACAATTCTATGCTTATTATGAGTTTCTTCTACAGTAGCCATACCTCTAATAGTAATAGCTCCTCTACCGCTCTCGTACGCCCTTTTAATACCACTATTACCAAGAATAACACCAGCAGTAGGAAAATCAGGTCCCTTAATATACTGCATAAGTTCAGTAACAGTAATATCTGGATTATCAATATAAGCAACACATCCATCAATAACTTCACCCAAGTTATGTGGTGGAATATTAGTAGCCATACCAACAGCAATACCCATATTACCATTAACTAATATATTAGGAAATCTGCTAGGTAAAACAACAGGTTCCTTTCTCTGACCATCATAATTTTCCGAAAAATCAACAGTATCCTTATTTAAATCTCTTAAAAGTTCCATCGATATCTTAGCAAGTCTAGCTTCAGTATAACGACTAGCAGCAGCACCATCACCATCAATAGAACCAAAATTACCATGTCCATCAACAAGAGTATGTCGATAAGTAAAATCTTGTGCCATTCTTACCATAGATTCATAAATAGCAGAATCACCATGTGGATGATAATGACCCATAACAGCACCAACAGCATTAGCAGATTTCTGATATTTCTTATCAGGAGTCATACCTTCTTCATATAAAGTATATAAAATTCTTCTATGAACAGGCTTAAGACCATCTCTAACATCAGGAAGAGCTCTTGCAACAATAACACTCATCGAATAATCAAGGAAAGACTTCCTCATTTCACCAACAATATTAACAGCTACTTTTCTATCTCTTTCATGATTATTATCCTCACCCATATCTTCTATATTTAAATTTTTATCTATATTCTTATCTTCCATCATAAACCTCCTATATATCCAAATTCTCTACAAATAAAGCATTATCTTCAATAAACTTTCTTCTAGGTTCAACTTCTTCACCCATAAGTAATTGGAATGTTTCATCAGCAAGAATAGCATCATCCAAAGTAACTTGTTTTAATATTCTCTTATCAATACCCATTGTTGTTTCTCTAAGTTCTTCTGGATTCATCTCTCCTAAACCTTTCATTCTACCAATTTCATACTTCGTATTAGGAGGTAAAGTAGCTAAATATTCATCTCTTTCTACTTCATCAAGTACATATTTAATATTTTTACCATGTTTAATTGAATATAAAGGTGGTTGTGCAGCATATATATGTCCATTTTCTACTAATGGCTTAAAATATCTATAAAATAAAGTAAGTAATAATGTTCTAATATGTGCTCCATCAACATCAGCATCAGTCATAATAATTATCTTATAATATCTTAACTTAGATATATCAAATTCTTCACCAATACCAGTGCCTAAAGCCGTAATCATAGTTCTAATCTCTTCATTAGCAAGAATTCTATCTAATCTAGCCTTTTCTACATTAAGTATTTTACCTCTAATAGGAAGAATAGCCTGCGTAATAGGATCTCTTCCCATCTTAGCACTACCAGCGGCAGAATCCCCCTCTACAATAAACATTTCTGATATAGTAGCATCTTTAGAAGAACAATCAGTAAGTTTACCCCAATAATTAGTAATTTCAAGTCCACCTTTTCTTCTAGTTAACTCTCTAGCCCTTCTAGCAGCTACTCTAGCCCTAGCAGCAGTCATTGACTTTTCTATTATAATTTTAGCATCATTAGGATGTTCCATTAAAAATCTCTCAAAAGCCTTAGCAAATATACTAGCAGCTACTTTCCTAACTTCACTATTACCAAGTTTAGTCTTAGTTTGTCCCTCAAATTGAGGTTCAGGTACTTTAGCAGATATAATCATTGTTATACCTTCTCTAACATCATCACCACTAAGAGGCTCATCATTATCTTTAAGTATTTTATTTACTTTAGCATAATTATTAATAATTCTAGTTAAAGCCAGTTTAACACCATCTTCATGAGTTCCACCTTCAGGAGTAATAATATTATTAACAAAAGAGTAAACAGTAGCATTATATCCATCATTATATTGAAGAGCCACTTCTATTGAAATATCATTTTCCATTCCTTCAACATATACAATATCTTCATGGATAGGAGTCTTATTTTTATTTACATAAGCAACAAACTCTTTAATACCACCTTCATAAACAAAAGTATCAGATTCTCCTGTTCTATCATCCATAAGAATAATTCTAAGACCTTTATTTAAGAAAGCAAGTTCTCTAGTTCTAGTCTTTAATGTTTCATAATTAAAAGTAGTAGTCTCTTTAAATATTTCATCATCAGGCATAAAAGTTACTGTCGTACCGGTTCTATCTTCACTACATTCTCCTATTACCTTTAAAGGTTCTACAGTATGTCCACCATTAGCAAACTTAATATAGTGAACTTTTCCCTCTTTATAAACAGTTACTTCTACCCATTTACTAAGAGCATTAACTACAGATGCTCCAACACCATGTAATCCACCAGATACTTTGTAGCCACCACCACCAAATTTACCACCAGCATGTAATACTGTATATACTGTCTCAACCGTAGATAATCCTGTCTTAGGATGTACTTCAACAGGTATACCTCTACCATCATCTTTAACAGTAACAGAACCATCTTTATTAACAATTATTTCAATATCATCACAATATCCTGCTAAAGCCTCATCGATAGCATTATCTACTATTTCCCAAACTAAATGGTGTAATCCTTTCTCACTAGTACTACCTATATACATACCAGGTCTTTTTCTTACTGCTTCAAGTCCTTCTAACACTTGAATATCCGAAGCATCATAATGTTCATTACTATTCATTTTTTATCACCTTCCTGCATCAAATTATTTCCTGGGAAATAATTTTACCATTTTCTATTTTATAAACATTAGCTTTATTTCTCACATTTTTATCAATATTTTCAATATCTGTAGTAGTAACTATTGTTTGAATATCATTATCTAAATATTTAATTACCTTATTTCTCTTATCAATATCTAATTCACTAAATATATCATCCAAAAGTAAAATAGGCGTATCAGATAAAACATCCGTAAATAATTTAACTTCTGCTAACTTAAGAGCAAGTACAGCACTCCTTATTTGCCCATTTGAACCATATAAAGATAAATTCTTCCCATTCAAATCAAAATAAAAATCATCTCTATTAGGTCCAATAAAAGTAATCTTATACTGAATTTCTCTTGATAAATTACTTTTAAGTTTATCTTTAAACATATCTTTATCTAAATTACTAACATTAGAAGTATATATCATCTTAAGTCCTTCTAACCCTGTAATAGAACTAAATATATCATCTATATATTTATTAACTAAGTCTACATATTTCCTTCTAAAATTATAAATAACTATTGATAAACCAATATATTTATCATTAAGAATATCTAAATAATTCATATCACTTTCTTTATTAATATTAATAATCTTCAAAAATTCATTTCTTTGGCGTAAAACTAAATTATAATTATTTAAATTTGCTAAATAAATCTTATTAATTTGACTAATTTGAATATTAAAGTATTTTCTTCTACAAGATGGACTATCTTTAAATATTCTAATACTATCACTACTAAAAAGAATAACATTCATCTTAGAAATATAGTCACTTAATTTTTTGATCTCTTTTTTATTTATCTTAACAACCTTACCATTCTCATTAATTAATAGTTCAAGTTCATCATAAGAACCATTATAATCAACAATTCCTTTAATCATTGAATATTTACTATTAAAATTAATAAGATTCTTATCACTAATAGATAAAAAAGACTTCGTAACAGCAAGTACATAAATAGATTCTAGTAAATTAGTTTTTCCCTGAGCATTATCTCCTATTATAATATTTAAATTATTATTAAGTTCTAATAAAATATCATCATAATTACGATAATTTTTTAAATAAATTTTTTGTAATTTCAATATAAAGTTATTTTCTTGCCCATATTTTCACCTTTACTAATCTCATGTACCCCTATACATATATAATTATACCATATTTCAATAAAAATTAAAAGAAAAAAAACATATTTTCTATGTATTTTTTCCTTATTTTTCAACGGTTTTTCTCATAATTCCATTTAGGTATTTTTCTATCTTTATACACTTAGTAATTTGATTATCAATCGTAGTATAAGGTACCTTAATATTCATCTCTTTACCATTATCAAAATATATTTTTGTACCATTACTTTCTTTAACATATCTAGTAATATTATTATAAGCAAGCCATATACATTTCTTAGAACTAGGAGTACATGTAGGAAAGAAAATAATCATATTATAAGAAGATACAATAATAGGAGTCTTAATATAATAATTAAAAATATCAATAACAAATTGCCTCTGAATATTATAAGAATTACCATAAAAATTACACCCATATTTAAGTAATTTAAGACAATCAATACTCAAATAAAAATCCTTATTCTTCTCCACAACATAAGTACCATATCCATTAGAAGTAAAGCACAAAACATCATCAGTAATAATATAATTTCTCATAAAATCCCCCTCTCCACATATAAAAATATGTACCATGTATTAAAGCATATAATCATGTCGAATTTTATCAAAATATGTCGTAAATTATCAAAAATTTTCCTTTTCTTAACATTTCTATCATCAAAATTACTGTTTTATCACAAAAAAAATAGATAAAAGAATCAAATCTCTTATCTATTCAACAAATATAAATCAAAATTAGCAAGTCTTAATAGGTAAAACAAGTTGTACCAAAGAATCATCTTCATTACTCTTAATAACAATAGGAGAACTATCATTATTCATACATAAAACAATCTTTTCTTTATTAAAACTCTTAATAGCATCTAACATAAACTTAGAACTAAACGAAATTTCAATATTCTTATCATTTTCTACATTGATTTTTTCCTCTACTTTACCAATTTCTGGACTATTTGAAGAAATCATAAGTTCATTACCTTTTAAAGATAACTTAATAGTATTCTTTTCTCTATCAGAAGTAAGTAAACTAGCTCTATCAATCATATTATATAAATCATTAAAAGAACATTCAAGTAATATATTAAAATTCTTAGGAATAATATCACTAGTAGTAGGATAAGTACCAGAAAGTAATCTAGATAAAAATACAATATTACCATATTTAAATAAAACTTTATTACTAAATAAATGTAATTCTAAAGATTCTTCATCATTATCAAGCATTTTAGTAAGTTCTATTAAGTTTTTACCAGGAATAACAATATTAATATCACTTTCATCAACTTTATCAATAGCTACTAATTTTCTAGCAAGTCTATATGAATCAGTAGCAATAACATCTAATTCACCATTATTAATTCTAAAATTAATACCAGTAAGAAGTGGTCTAGTTTCACTTTGTGAAATAGCAAATACTGTTTGATTAATAATATCCTTAAATACCCCATTATTAATAACAATAGGTTCCTTAGTTTCATCTAAATCTAAATTAGGAAATTCATTAGGATTAATACCATTCAAATTAAATTCTGTATTATCTGTACTAACAATCATCTTATATCCATCAATAACTTCAATAGATATATCGGTATTAGGAAGTTTTCTTATTATCTCAACAATATACTTACCTCCTATTACTATACTACCAGTTTCTTCTAAACTTGTTAACTTATTCTTTGGTATAAAAGATCTAATAGAAACATCAGTATCACTTGCATATAAATATAATCCATCATCCTTTAAATCAAACTTAATACCTGTTAATATAGGAATTAAGTTTTTAGTAGATATTGCTCTTGCTGTATTATTCAAACTTTCTAATAATATTTCTTTCTTTACGACTAATTTCATTTTTATCATCCTCTTTCTTTTATTATTTATTATATTATTATTATTATGCTGTGGATATTGTGGAAAACTCACATATATCCTTGTTTTATATACCTTTACTTATCCACAATACTTGTTGATAACTTTAAACTTATCCACTATCAACAACTATATTCTCTTTTTTAACTCCTCAATTACTGTTTGCAACTGATAATTTGTCTCCAAATCTTTCTCTATTTTTTGATATGCACTTATTATAGTTGAGTGATCTCTACCTCCAAAGTAAGTTCCCATTTTTGGATACGATTCATTTGTCATTATTCTACACAAGTATATAGCTATTTGCCGCTGATAATTTATATCTTTACTCCTTTTTTTACCTTTTAAATCCTCAATATCTATCTTAAAGTACTCACAGACAATCCTTTGAATCCTATGAATATCATTTTTATATACACTACGCTCACTAATTTTATCTTTTAAAGCTTCAATAGCAATATCCAAAGTAACAACTCCATGGTTCATCATCAGTGCATAAGCAAAAACCCTTGTAATTGCTCCTTCTAACTGTCTAACATCAGAATCATTAATATTAGCGATATATTCAATAACTTCAATTGGAATATCTTCCGCTGCTTCCTGATGTGCTATCTTCCTTTTAATAATATCTACTCTCAGTCCAAAATCAGGTGGAGTAATATTAGCAGTAAGACCCCAATTAAATCTTGTAATAAGCCTATTTTCTAACATCTTCAAATCATCAACAGACCTGTCGGAAGCTATAATAATTTGTTTATTTGAGTCATGTAACTGATTAAAAGTATGAAAAAATTCTTCTTGCCCCTTAGTAGCGGATCCCAAAAATTGAATATCATCAATAATTAAAACGTCAATATTTCTATACTTATTCTTAAAAGAATCAATCTTATCAAAAGTATTCTTCTCATTATTTCTAACTGCTGCTATATAATCATTAACAAATTGTTCACTTGACACATACAAAACCTTTTTATTAGTATTTTGAATAATATAATTACCAATAGCATGCATTAAATGTGTTTTACCAAGTCCACTTTTACCATATAAAAATAAAGGATTATATGCTTTACCAGGTTTTTCCGCCACCGCTCTAGCAGCAGTAAAAGCAAACCTATTCGAGTTACCTACAATAAAACTATCAAAAGTATATTCGCTATTTAGATTAGCGGAAGCACTAGTTTGATGTGGAACTCCCATACTTTCATTAGAAGTACCAATAATAACCTCTTCATTATTATCACTAATTTCATTAATTTCGTTTTCTAAAATAAATTTAAAATTAAAATTCGTTCCCGTAATAGAATTAAAAGTTTCTTCAATATCATCAATATAATTTTCTTCTAAATGTTTTTTATGTAAAGCTAAAGGAACAATAATAGTTGCAGTACCACCATCTAACTTATATAATTTAGTATCCTTAAACCAAGTATCATAAGATAAAGGAGTAATACGTTCTTTAATTTTATCAAGAAATTCATTCCATAAATTATCCGTATTCATATCAAAACCTCCTTAATCAAATCTGCCATTAATCTTATTATATCTCAAAAAAAAATTTTGTCTAGATATTTTTTTTAATTAACAGGTAAAATAACAAGTTATCCACAACTTATCAACAATATAATACCATATAAAATAAGACTTTAAAAGACTTTTCCACAATTTTTGTCAATTTTTGTTGTCAACAGTCAACAGCTTTACTTTTCCACAGCCCTGTGGATATTGTGGATAAATAAAAAAAGCCTTGATTTATAAGGCTTTATCCTAGTTACTTTTCCACTGTATCATCCACTTGTCAAATATTTTAGCATTTGTACTCTGTGGTTCTGGATTAGGAAGTTGCATTTTTACAATAAGTGGAATCTTCATCATCTTACCAAATGCAACACAAGTACCGGATTGAAGTGATTTTTGTTTTTCAATAACATCACTACTAATATTAGGAACCATCTTTTCAATATACTCCAAATCACTAGGGTGGTTGATTTTAAATATTAAGAAATTACTACACTGTGATAAAACAGTTTCAGATAGTTCAGTAGGTCTTTGTGTAATTAAGTCAAGACATATACCAAATTTTCTACCTTCCTTAGCAATTCTTTCAAATATATTGTATCCAAGAATATTAATATCATTATCCTTCTGAACATATCTATGAGCCTCCTCTAGCATAAGATGCATTGGCATACTACCTCTAGTAGGAAGTTTTTTAGCAAAGTTAAAGATAATTCTTGCATATACCTTAACAAGAGCTTTAGCAAATCTATCATCTATATTTTCTAATACAAAATTAATAATTTGTGCTCTCTTATTATTACCCACTAATATTAAATCAGATATAAATTCATTTACAGTAATAAACTTATCACATTCAAAATACTTTCTCATAGAACTATTAGCAATAGTATGTAATTTAACTTTTAAAGCAGTAGCTTCAGCATAAGATTTCTCATTAAGAAGAAGTCCTTCAGATATTAATGTAAAGTTAAGAGCTACTTCTAAATCGTCAATTGTAAAGAAAGTAGGTACATAATCTTCATTCCACTTAGTCTCATTATCTACAAACTTTTTAATATATTCAGTAATAAGAAGTCTTTCTACAAATTGTCCCTGACTATCAATTTCAAAACATTTTCTAAAAGTTCTAGTATAACCAACACCAGGTACTTCAACATCTAAGTTAAGTTCAGGTGTATGACAATCAGTTAAAATAGAAAATATTTGGTCTCTAATTCTAGCAGATACTTGATTAGAATACATAACTGATACAATAGCGGATGCAATTAAATGGTTTTTATATCTATTAGATTCCTCATCATTTTTAGCAAATAAAGAAACATAAGCAAGCATCTTTTCAATAATCATAATTTGTGAATAATCAGTTACATCAAGTATATTAGCATAATCATCAACAGAAAGTAACCATAAAGGTAATTTAAGAATATTAACTCCCTTATCAGTATCAGTACTAAACATCTTGTAATTAAAATTATAATTATAACTAGAAATACTACTAAAAGCACTATCATATTCATCAGTATTATTAAATATAAAAAGAATACTATTAAAAGGAATATAATTAGGCATAGTAAATAAATTTTGTACTAATCTAGCAACACCATAAGTTTTACCAGAACCAGTATTACCAAAAATAGCACTATGATTGCTCCACATATCATCAATATTAATTTTAATAGGGCTATCGTTATACAAAGGAGAAAGTCCTAGCATCATTGCAGTATTGTCATTATACCCAGTGAGTTCTGCTAATTCATCAGCATTAATAATTCTAATTTTAGAATTAATACTAGGTTTTCTAATAATACCATCATAAAATTTACTTCCATGAAATTCTCCTAAAAAACTAATTTTAGCCTCTCCGTTCATAATTTCTTCTACTTCACCTAATATTTTTTTATTATTTTCTTCGAAAACAACATTTAAGTTAAGTAAATCATCAGTAATAACATTATCAATTTTAACAATAGCATAATTTTTACTAATAGCAATAATTTCTTTAAACATAATCGCCCTTCTTTCTATTCTAAGTAAATTATACCAAATAAATATCAAAAAATAAATAACTTTTTAATAATTTTTTAGAGTAGTTCGCACTTTGTTGCTCACTATTTTTAAAGCCTCAAGTCTTTAAAAAATAATTTTAAGCCAAAATTGTCTTAAAATTAATATTTTTCTTCAAATATTTACAAAATATTAAATATATAGTATAATTTCATTAGTGGTGATTTCTGTGAAAAAAGAAGTAAAACAAAAAAAGAATAAAAAAAATATAAATAAAAATAAAAAAACAAAATATGAAGAAATAAAAAATAAAGTTAAAGATTTTATTTTAAAATATTATTATATATTAATTATATCATTACCTTTTATATTAATCGATATAATAACTAAAATATTGGGATACAAAATACATTTCTATGGAATATTTAGATTAGTACCATGTTTATTTACTCTCACATATATAATCCTAATGGTTGGAATATCCCTATTCTTAGAAAAAAAGAAAGGTAAGATAGTATATACAATCTTTTTTATATTAGCCTTTGCTTTATTTATAACTAACAATATCTACTATTCAATGACTAACACATTCTTTGATTTTAGTTTAATTATGTTAGCAGGAGAAGGCTCAGACTACTTTATGGATGCTATTTTAAATTGTAATATTTGGGTATATATATCAAGTGTAGTAATAATAATATCTTATATATTTGGATTAAAACAATTTAAAGAAAGAAAGAAAACAGACTTAAAAAAAATAATAAAAGTATTTTTCTTATTTTTAATTCTTCATTTAATAACTCCATTATTCTTAGGAAAACCAAATGATGCCTTAACATGGAGTACATGGAGAAATCCAAGAAATATATATATAAATTTCAATGATAACAATAAAAGTATGATGGTATCAGGAATATATGAATATAGTGTTAGAAATTTCTATATAACATTTATTAAAGCTAAAAAAACAGATAATGAAGAAGATATAACTTTTCTTAAAGAAGAATATAATAAAGAAGAAGAAAATTATCAAACAAATTATACTGGAAAATTTAAAGATAAAAATGTAATCTTTCTACAATTAGAGGGAACCGATAACTGGTTAATAACAAAAGAAGATACACCAACTCTATATAATATGATGAATAATTCTATTAACTTTACTAATCATTATTCATATTATAATGGCGGTGGATCAACCTTCAATTCAGAGTTTGCAGTAAATACAGGATTTATAACTCCTCTATCATATACCCAAAATGCTTATTCATTTAATAAAAATTCATTCCCATATTCATTAGCAAAATTATTAAAAAATGAAAATTATAGTGTTAATGCCTTCCATATGAATGATGGAGAATATTATTCAAGAGCAACAAATTATAAAAACTGGGGTTATGATAACTATTATGGTTTAAAAGAACTAGGAACATATAAAGATGATTCCTATACATTAGATAGAGAATTAATATTAAATGAAACATTTAAAGAAAAAATGTTTAGTGAAGAAAAATTTGCCGATTATATAATAACTTACTCAGGACACTTACCATTTACTACAGAAAAAGGTGTATGTAAAAAATTAGTAACTGAAGATATATTAAAAGAACAAGGATTAGAAGAACTTCCATCAGATTATGTTCTACCTACTATGAGTGAAGAAGATTGTGCTAGAAGACAAGCTAAAGAAACAGATTATATGGTTGAACTTCTAATAAATACACTAACTGAGAAGAATTTAATAGACAATACAGTAATAGTAGTATTCACTGACCATTATCTATATACCTTATCAGATCAAACAATATTAGATAAATATAAAGATACAAGTAATAATTTAATAAATCATACTCCATTCTTTATATGGGACAATGGAAATACTAAAAAGAAAGTAACATCTGTAACATCACAATTAAATATATTACCTACTATAATAAATCTATTAGGTTTAGAATATCATCCTAATTACTATATAGGAAAAGATGCTTTAAATGGTAGTTACAATGGCATAGTCTTCTTTAGTGATTATTCATGGTATGATGGAAATGTATATGTTGATGGCGGAGCAGTAACCAATAACAAATACATAGACCAAGTATCATTAGAAGATAAAAATTATTATATAAACTACATTATAAGAAAAAACGATTTAACATTAAAATATAATTATTTCAAAAAGATATCTACTTCAAAAGATAAAGAAGTATAAAAAAAGCTCACTTTAATTTAGTGAACTTTTTCTTTTACATTAGTATCAATATCATCAATAGTAACTTTACTATCATGTGGTATAGGTTTCCATGTAACTTTCATAAATAATGCTGCATAAGTAGTATATCTACCAATAATATCAAATATTGGCCAAGTAATAGTATATAATACTTTTTTCTTAAAAGTCATCTTTTTAATATTTTTTCTTTCAATAATAAATACATAAACAGCTACCCACATGTTCTGTATATACATACCCATTCGATAGAATAATCTAAGCCAAATAGCAGTAATCATTCCAATAAATAAAGCATTAATACCAGGTTCTACAGAAATCTTAATTGAAAATAAATTTCTAAGACCTTTAGCCAAATAAGTACCACCACTAAGTAAATCAATATTATTAATACCATTGTTGTAGTAGTAGCAACTTCCCATAATAAGAATAACAATAATCCATTTAGCTAAATTAAATACTGAAAAAGGTGTTAATTGAAGTAAAGTATCATAAGAAGCAAATCTATGTCTAATAGATTCAATAATACTAAGAATAATATCTTTAAAAGATTTATTATTTTTCTTAGTATTTTCTCTCCACTTAGTTTTAATAAATAATTTACCAAAGAAAATATTTAAAAATAAATAAGGACCACTTTCACAGAAGGCAAGTAAATGACCTTTTGACCATCTAAGTCTTTGTCTTAATGCAATCTTTAAGCTAGTAGGTTGTTCATCATAAAACATAGCTTCATCATTATAAGTAATCTGATATCCCTGTGCAACAGCATCTGCTGTAAGTGCTCTATCTTCAGTAAGAGAAGTATACTTCCACCCATCCTTTACTATCTCACTAGCAAATAAAAAACCAGTACCCTGTATATTAGTAGCTAGTCTAAGAACAGACCTAGCTCTATGATTACATCTTATCGATCTAATCCAGTGAATAGCATAAGTAGAAGCAATCCAGTTTTCATCAAAATTCTTCGTATTACGATAAGAAGTAATAATTTTTTCACCAGAATCAAAGGCATCATTCATCTTAGAAATATAATTTCCATTAAGAAGATTATCAGCATCAAAGATAAAGTATCCCTCAAAACTCATTCTACCATAATCTTCACCTATTTTTTCTAATAAATATTGAAGAGCAAATCCTTTAGTTTTATGTTCATTATCAAATCTTTCGTAGCAGATAGCTCCATGCTTTCTAGCAATCTCTGCGGTATTATCAGTACAATTATCCGCTACTACAAAAGTAGTAATAAGTTCTTTTGGATAATCTTGCTTATTAATACTATCAAGTAAGTTACCAATAACATTTTTTTCATTTCTCGCTGCTATCAATATAGCATATTTATGTTTATTTTTAGCAGGTTTAAACTTCCTAGTAAAAAAAACACCAATTAACCAATATAAAGTTTTATAAGCCATCATAATAACAAGAATCTTACCAATAATATTGTATACATTTTTCCAAGCAAGATAAGAATCTCCTATTGAATTAATAATATTTAAAAAATACATCACATACAACCTCACTTCAGAAATATTGTATCATACATTGACATTTAATACAATAAAAAAACTCCCTAATAAAAAATGTTTGAATAATTATGTTAAATATGATATTATATAACCGGTGATAATTATGCATGTAATAGGAGTAATAGCGGAATATAATCCTTTTCACAAAGGACATTTATATCAAATAAATAAAATAAAAGAAAAATATCCCAATAGTCTTTTAGTAGTGGTCACTTCGTCTTCTTTTACACAAAGAGGAAATATCTCACTATTAAATAAATGGGATAAAACAAAAATAGCTTTAGAAAATAATGTTGATTTAGTCGTAGAACTACCATTTGTCTATTCAACTCAGTCTTCTGATCTTTTTGCAGAAGGTGCAATTAGTATTCTAAATGCCTTAAAAATAGATACTCTTGTTTTTGGTACAGAAAGAGATAATATTAGCGACTTAGAACTTCTAGCAGATATTCAAATAAATAATATAGAGTATCAAGACAAAGTAAAAGAATATCTAAGTCAAGGATTAAATTATGCAACATCTACTAATAAAGCCCTTGAAGATTTAACTAGTATAAAAGTAGATACTCCAAATGACCTATTAGCCCTATCTTATATAAAACAAATAAAAAAACATAATTATTCAATAGAATATTTAAATATAAAAAGAACAACATCATATCACGGTTCAGAAGTATTAGATAACATAACATCAGCATCAAATATCAGAAAACTATATCTATCAGATAATTGTATAGATAACCTAGTACCTTTTAATAAAAAATATCTTTATAAAATAGATATGAATAAATATTATGACATACTAAAATACAAAATATTAGCAGAAGATACAAGTATCAGTAAATATCAAACAGTAGATGAAGGCATTGAATCAAGAATAATAAAAAGTATTTATATATCAAATAACTATGAAGAATTAATTCAAAATATCAAAACTAAAAGATATACTTATAATAAAATATCTAGAATGCTTCTTCATATACTCGTAGGCTTTACTAAAGAAGAAGCTAATAATATATCTATAGATTACATAAGAATATTAGGTTTTACTAGAAGAGGTCAAGAATATTTAAATAAAATAAAAAAAGAATTACCAATACCTTTAGTTATGGGATATAAAAAAAATATATCTAAAGCATTAGATATAGAATTAAGGGCTACCAAAATATATTCCTTAGTTACAGATATGACTCTAATTAAAAGAGAATATCAAATAAAACCAATAATTAAAGAAAATAATGACTAAAAATGTCTTTTATTTTCCCGCTAAATAGAGATTCAATAATCTCTTTTTTTTCATCATTATCCTTAGATAAAAGTAAACTAGCTATTAAAGTAATTTTTTCTTTGTTACCATTCTTATATTTATCATATTTTTCTTTTACATTAATATATTTAGTATCTTCATCACTATTGATATCATTCATAGTAAATATATAAGCTTTAAATCTATTATTATTCTTATTATCATAAATATTAAGAATAATATTGTCTCCTAATATTTTATATTGAATATAGACATACTCTTCCTTTTTAATATCAAAATCATAACCAAAAATATCATTTATAAAGTCATTAAGTAACCCCTCATTCATTACATCAATTAAAGATAATCTAAATATTTCGTCATTCATAAAATTCACCACTTTTAAATTACCATATAGATAATAGTAAAGTCAATAAAAAAAATAAAATGTAACCAAATGGGTTACATTTTTAGTGTCAAATTATTGTAAAGTTTGGCACTTAGGACAATAATAAGTACCTCTACCACCAACTTTAATCTTTTCAATTTTTGTATTACAAATAGGACAATTATCTTTATCCTTACCATGGACAAATAATTCATTTTGAAATAAACCGTGAACTCCATCAACAGAACTATATGTTCTAATAGTAGTTCCTCCCTTTTCAATAGCGGCCTCTAAAACTTTTTTTGTATATTTAATTATATTTTCAGCTTCTTCTTTAGTAATTAGATTACATTTCTTCAAAGGATTAATTTTAGATAGAAATAAAATTTCATCAGCATATATATTACCAATACCAACGATTATATTTTGGTCAAGTAAAACGCTCTTAATAGGTAATTTCTTTTTCTTATATTTATCAAGTAAATATTCACTAGTAAGATTATCATCCCAAGGTTCAAGACCAAGTTCCACTAGCGGTCCTATCTTATCGATATCTTCTTTTTTTATAAGATACATTTTACCAAATTTTCTAGTATCCATATATCTAAGTTCGCTACCATCATCTAAGTCAAAAATAACATGTTCATGTTTATTAATATCATCATCTTTAGTCTTAAAAAAGTATTTACCTTCCATTCTAAGATGTGACAGAAGATAATAATCATCTAAATCAAACAGCAAGAATTTACCTCTTCTTTTAACATCATTAATACATTGATTAGCAGTCTCTTTAATAAATTTCTCTTTACTAGGATATGCAATAATATTATCCCATAAAACTCTAGTTCTAATTATTTTTTTATTATTTAATCTTAACTTTAAAGATTCTTTAACAGTCTCTACCTCTGGTAATTCTGGCATATATATCACCTCTTTTATTACTTAAATTATTTCCCAAATTATTTCCCGGGAAATAATTTTACCTATTTAGCCTCATACCAATTATTTCCCAACTCTATATCTACATCAAGTGGTACCTTTAAATCAAATACATTAGTCATAGTATTATATACAATCTCTTTAACTTTATCAATTTCATCATCGTATACATTAAATATTAATTCGTCATGTACTTGAAGAAGCATCTTACTCTTAATATTTTCTTTTTCAAATATTTCATCAATTTCAATCATAGCTTTTTTCAAAATATCTGAAGCTGACCCTTGAACAGGAGTATTAAGAGCCATTCTTTCACCCATATTTCTAATCATATAATTAGTACTCTTTAATTCATCGATAACTCTCTTTCTATTCATAATAGTTTTAACATAGCCATTCTTTTTAGCAGTTTCAATTTCTTTATCCATATAGTCCCTAACACCTGGATAAGTATCAAAATATTTATTAATAAATTCTTTAGCCTCTTTAACTGGAATACCTAAGTCTTCAGCTAAGCCATAACTACTAATACCATATAAAATACCAAAGTTAACAGCTTTAGCCTGCCTACGCATATTTTTAGTAACACCTTCTTGTGGTACTTTAAATATATCCATAGCGGTCTTAGTATGAATATCTATACCTTCATTAAAAGCATTTATTAAATCATTAACTCCTGATAAATGAGCAAATACTCTAAGTTCAATCTGTGAGTAGTCAGAAGATAAAATAACACTATTACTTTCTGGAATAAAAGCCTTTCTAATAAGTCTACCATACTCACTTCTCATCGGAATATTTTGTAAGTTAGGTTCAATTGAAGATAACCTACCAGTTCTTGTTAAAGTCTGTGTGTAAATAGTATGTATTTTACCATCCTCTCTAATACAGTTAATCATACCATCAATATAAGTCGAATAAAGCTTAGTAAGTGCTCTATATTCTAAGATACAATTAACAATAGGATAATCCACTAATTTTTTAAGAACATCAGCATCAGTAGTATATCCACCACTTTTATTTTTCTTTCCATAAGGAAGATTAAGCTTTTCAAATAAAATTTCACCAAGTTGTTTAGGAGAATTAATATTAAATTCACATCCAGCATAATTATAAATATCCTTAGTAATAAGTTCTAATTTAATTTTAATTTCTTCTCCCATTTCTTTTAAAATATTTTTATCAACTCTAATACCTTCAATTTCCATCTTAGCAAGTACCTTTGCTAGAGGCATTTCAATATTTTCAAATAGATAAATAGTATCTTCTTCTTTCATCTTATTATATAGTTCTTTCTTTGAAGTATAAATAAATTTAGCTTTAAGAATAGCTCTCTTACTAGCTTCTTCATCACTTACTACTTCTTTCTTATCAAAAATAGGAATATTAAAATTCATATTATTAGCAAGATAAGCAATATCATCTTTAGTTTCGTAGTTAAGTAAATAAGCACTAATCATAGTATCAAAAACAATCTTAGGTACTTTAATACCATATTTATTAAATATTACAATTAACTTCTTATAATCATAAGTAAATAAATTAAATTCAGTATTTAAAACATTATAATTATTTTTTAATATATCAAAAGGAATATAGTAGGCTAAATTATTATTATATAAAGAAATACCAAGTAATTCAGCATCATGATAATTAACAATAGTGGTATCTAACCAGATAGCGGTCTCTTCATTAATTTTAACTTCATTAATATCAGTAATAACTTTAAAGTTATCTATACTATTATGTTCTTCTTTCTTTTTATCTTCTTCAATTACATCATCCAATTTCTTAAGAAGAGAATAAAAACCTAATTCCTTATAAATATTAGTAAGTTCTTCAATATTACAATTTTTATATTTTAAATCATCAAAACTAATATCAAGAGGAACATCTCTATATATCGTAACTAAATCTTTACTATAATAAGCATCATCTTCACCTTCAATAAGTTTAGTTTGTGTAGCACCTTTAATATTATTAATATTAGCATAAATATTTTCAATAGTAGTATATTCACTAACTAATTTAATAGCTCCTTTTTCTCCAATACCACGAACACCAGGAATGTTATCTGAAGCATCTCCCATTAAAGCCTTTAAATCTATCATATGAATAGGTTCAAAACCATATGTCTCATTAAAAGTTTTTCTATCCATCATAATATAATCTTTAGTTTTAAGTAATTTAACCGTTGTCTCATCACTAATTAACTGAAGTAAATCTTTATCACTACTTACAATTAAAGCCTCATATTCTGGATCTTTCTCACACCACATAGATACAGTACCAATAATATCATCTGCTTCATAACCGGCACATTCTAAATATTTAATTCCCATTGCTGCAAGTATTTTCTTAGCAATTGGAAATTGTACCTTTAAGTCATCAGGAGTTTCTTTTCTTCCATCTTTATATCTTTCATATTTTTCATGTCTAAAAGTCTTACCTATATCAAAAGCAACCATCATGTATTCTGGTTTTTCATCATTAACAATTTTATTAATCATATTAACAAAACCATATACTCCATTCGTAGGGAATCCATCTTTATTTCTCATTATATTACCTGTATAAAGAGTAGCATAATAGCTTCTAAATAAAAGATTATTACCATCTACTAAAACTATTTTTTTCATAATATCACCAAGTCTTTCTATATATAATTATACTAAAAAAAAGCCTTAAAATAAAGTCTTTCTATGTTATTTTATTTATATAAATTATTTCCCAGGAAATAATTTATTAGTTCGAATCTACGTTTCTCACTATCATTAAAGCCTAATGTCTTTAATGAAAAATATGAAGCCTATAAAAAAAGTCTTCATATTTAACAATATTTTTAATTTAGGTATTATTTTATATAATATTTATTCATTAAAATAACAAAATACACTTTAAATAAAGACTACAGGCTTTATTTAACAGTGAGAGATTACAAGCTCGAACTGAAAAAAATATTTCCCAAATTATTTCCCGGGAAATATTTTCTAAAATAAACTAAGTTGACTAGTCTCAGGCATACCTTCAAATATACCCATCGTTCTCATCTTATCAATTAAAGTTTGAGATACCTTACATCTAGTTTGAAAATCCTCAATACTAATAAATGGAGCTCTCGCAGCCTCTTTTTCAATATTCTTAGCAACAACATCACCAAGACCATCAATAGCTCTAAATGGAGGAATAATAGTCTTATCATCTTCTACTGTAAAGATAGAACCCTTACTTTTATATAAATTATAAGGAGCAACCTTAATACCTCTTGCAGCCATCTCTAAAGCAACCTTTAAAGATTCAGATATACCATTCTCTTTATTAGAAGCATCGAATCCCTTATTCTCAATTTCAATAATAGCATTCTTAATACTATCATATCCTCTAATCATAGCCTCTATATTAAAATCAGTAGCCTTAGTAGTATACCAACTAGCATAGAAGTATACAGGCATATGTACCTTATACCAAGCAATTCTAAAAGCACTAATAACATAAGCAGCAGCATGTGCTTTAGGGAACATGTACTTAATCTTATGACAACTATCAATAAACCAAGATTCAATACCAGCCTTTTCCATAGTTTCTTTATGCTTAGCCCAAGTTTCAGGATCTTTACTAGCCTTACCCTTACGTACAAATTCCATTATTTTAAATGCCTTAATAGGTTCAACACCATGATACATCAGATAAACCATTATATCATCACGACATCCAATAACATCTTTAAATGGAACAATATTATTTTTAATAAGTTCTTGCGCATTACCAAGCCATACATCAGTACCATGAGATAATCCAGATATCTTAATAAGTTCCGCAAAAGTAGTAGGTTTAGTTTCCGCTACCATAGAAATAGTAAAGGGAGTACCAAACTCAGGAATACCAAGAGTACCAGTATCACACATAATTTGTTCATTAGTAACACCAAGTACCTTAGTAGAAGTAAATATACTCATAGTATCCTTATCATCAAGAGGAACCTTAAGAATATCCGTACCAGATAACTCTTGAATTAATCTAAGTTGCGTAGGATCAGAATGACCTAATATATCAAGTTTAAGTAAATCTTGGTCAATAGCATGATAATCAAAGTGTGTCGTTCTCCATGCGCTAGTAGGATCTTCAGCAGGAAATTGGAAAGGTGTAAAATCAGATACATCCATATAATCAGGAACAACAACAATACCACCAGGATGCTGACCAGTTGTTCTCTTAACACCAGTACACCCCATCGCTAGTCTCTCAATTTCACAAGATCTCTTATTCATAATACCCTTATCTTCAAAGTATCCCTTAACAAAACCAAAGGCTGTTTTTTCCGCAACAGTACCAATCGTACCAGCCCTATAAACATTATCAACACCAAATAAAACTTTAGTATACTCATGAGCAGATGCTTGATTCAAATCCGAAAAGTTAAGATCAATATCAGGAACCTTATCAGCATTAAACCCAAGGAAAGTAGCAAAAGGCATATCTTGTCCATCTTTATACATATGCTCACCACAATTAGGACAAATCTTATCAGGCAAATCAAATCCACTAGAATAAGTAGCACCTAAATCATTACCGTTATCATCTTTAAAAATACTATTTTTACATTTAAGGCATCTATAATGAGCAGGAAGAGGATTAACCTCAGTAATACCCATCATCGTAGCTACAAATGAAGAACCAACACTACCTCTTGAACCAACCAAGAATCCTTCATCATTAGAGTGTTTAACAAGTCTTTGAGCAATCAAGTAAATAGGATCAAATCCCCCACCAATAACACCACCTAGAGACTTTTTAATTTTTTTATCTAGTGCCTTATCAGTCATTTCACCATCTTCTTCACTCCAATGTTTTTTAACATAATCACTAACAAGCATCTTAACCTCATCAAATCCATTAACTAAAGTATTATGTAAATTTTCAAATAACTTAGAATCAAGTTCATCATCATTAATATTAGGATTATCTTCACTAATAATTTCTTTCCAGCATTTGTAGACAATATCACCATATAATTCCTTAGATATTCTCTCTTCAATATTATGAGGCAAATCATCACCATACCATTCTTTAGCCCTATCAAATACTAAGTCAGTAACCACTCTAGGACAATCCAAATAAGACTTACCATCATCACTCTTAACTCTAGGTGAAAAAGGAATACCACCAGTATCAATAATAACCTCAATCTCATCTACCATATCAAGAACTTTATTAGTATTAGTAACAACAATATCATAAGCAAGTTCTTCTCCTAGAAAAGCAAAATCATTAAGCATTTCCTCAGTAGTTCTAAAGTGCTGTGAAGGAATACTCTTAATACTACTCTTAGCAAGAGGATGTCTACCACCACCAGGAACCTTCTGATTAACAATAATTTCTCTATATATCTTATCTTCTTTACTAAAATGATGAACATCTCCAGTAGCCACGATAAGCTTACCAGCCTCACGAGTAGCATTAATAATCTTCTTAATATGTTCCTTAATTTCATTAACATCTTTAAAATCACTAGTCTGAATCAAATGGTCATATACTTCCGGAGGCTGTACTTCAACATAATCATAGAAATTAATAATATTAGTAAGTTCTTCTCCCTCTTTACTTCTCCCCTCAATAAAAACTTCACTTTCGTAGCAGCCACTGCCAATAATAAGACCTTCTCTAAGTTCATTAAGTTTACTTCTAAGAATTCTTGGGGTCTTATATAAATAAGTAGTATTAGCAAGTGATATAATCTTAAACAAATTCTTAAGACCAGTCTTATTAAGAGCAATAGCATTAAAATGATAAGTTCTCCCAAATTTATATATTTCATCTTTTGGAATAAGTTTCTCTAAATCACTTATCTTCTCAAAGTTCTGTGTAAATAATTTACCAAGCATCTTGTAGAAGACTAAAGCAGTACCTTCAGCATCATAATCAGCTCTATGATGGGCGTCTTCATCCCAAGGAACATTATATCTTTTAACTAATGCAGATAAACTATGCCTAGAATACCCAGTATCTAACGCTCTAGATAACTCCAAAGTATCAATAACAGTACTGTTAAACTCACCAAGATTATATTTTTTCATAGCACTAGAAATAAACGAAATATCAAACTTAGCATTATGAGCAACCATCGGATTATCTCCTGCCCATTCTAAGAACCTCTTTGTAACATTCTCTTCATTGTCTTTACCTTTTACCATATCATCAGTAATACAAGTAAGTTCTGTAATCTTATCAGGAATATGTCTTCCTGGATCAATTAATTCATCAAATCTATCAATAATAGCACCATCTTTAATTTTAACAGCACCTATTTCAATCATTTGATCAGCCCCACCAGCATTAAAACCAGTAGTCTCTGTATCAAAAACAACATAAGTAAGATCCTTAAGAATTCTATCATCAGGTCTAACAACAATATTAACAGTATCATCAACAACAGTAAGTTCAGTACCATATAATCCCTTAAATTTTTTACTAGGCTCTTCTATCTTTTTATTATAACTTTTAATAATATCATAAGCAATAGGAAAGGCTTGACAACCACTATGATCGGTAATAGCAACTCCTCTGTAACCCATATCAATACACTTACTAACAAGTTCACAAGTATGTTTATTTAAATCAACATTAGTAATACCATCCATCTGACTCATCATTGTATGTGCATGAAGTTCAACTCTTTTAACAGGAGCATTATCTACTACCTTTTCTTTTTCAGGACTCTCTGTCTTATCAACATCTTTATATCTAGTAGTAAAAGTAAGTTCGTTAGAATACTTATCCATAGCTACTTTACCATAAAAGTTATACCAAGAACCAACCTTAAGTAAATCTTTAATTCTAGCATATTCATCATTATCTTTAGTAAACATCTTAACATAAATACTATCACTATTATCAGTAACCTTAAGAGTAATAATCTTATATCCACTCTTAGATTCAAACATATCCATACCAAATATCATCCCATTAATAGTAATATTATCTACTTCATACATTAAATCCTTAATAGGAGTAATACTAGTATCTCTCTTTGGTCTAAAGTATTTTTTTTCTTCTACTTTATCAGGAACACTTTCCTTTATAGGAGACACCATACTAGGTATATTAACTATTTTATCTTTTTCAATTTGATTAAGAATATCATTCTCTTTATTCTCACATAGATTTAAAACAAAATTACCATTAAATCCATATCTATTAAGCATTTCATTCAAATATTCTTTCTTTTCAGTCATATAAGCAAGCTCTGCTTTATTATAAACATCAAATATATAATTATCATTATCAATATTTAACTTTCTATCAATAAAAGTCTTATATTTAATACTCTCATCACTAAATAAATCTATTAATCTATCAAAATAATCTTCTAAATATTCATTACTATTATTATTCGTAGTAATAACAACATTAATATCTTTAATAGTATTAAAAGTATTCATTATTTTATTACATAATTCATCATATATATATACAGGTAAAACTTTATCATTACTAATAATAAACTCCCATAAATTATTTTTCTCATACACTATAATCTTATCAATACTAGCATTCTCTAAATAATCTTTGTTCATGCCTATTTGATTAAGCAATCTTTCCATTTTATCCTGCATAATATCACCTAAACTTCCTAAATAATATTATACTAAAAAAAAGAAGTAAATTAAACATATTTACATTCTTTTTACAAACTTTTTTTACTTCAGAGCCTGTAGTCTCTTTCGTGTTATAGAAAGCCTAGGTCTTTCTATAATAATTTAGAGCCTTTCTAAAAAAGTCTCTAAATTAACCTATTTATAAATTATCAACAGATATTGTTGATACATAAAAAATCACCCATTTAACTATGAGTGATTTTCTTCTTCTAAATAATCTTTTATACCATTAGCGGATAAAGTAGCACATTTAATTCTTGATGGTTGACGACTAGTATCATCAAAAGCAAGTAATTCTTTAAGTACATCTTTATCATATTCTTCTTCATTAATCATCTTTAAATAATTATCAATTATATAAATACCTTCTTCTTTCGTTTTACCTACTAGCATATTAGCTAAAATATTAGTAGAAGATATACTAATAACACAAGCTTCACCTTCAAAAGAAATATCTTTAATAATATTATCTTCTATCTTTAAATAAATATCTAAATTATCAATACAACTAACATTTCTAGTATTAATCTTAACATAATCTTCATTACTAGTATGTTTCATATTAGGATTCTGATAATTATCTAAAATAATACTTCTTTTTAAATCTCTATCCATTATAATATTTCCTTCCATATATTACTACTATTCTTAAGTACATTAATAAGTAAATCAATTTCTTCCTTATTATTATAGAAACTTAAACTAATTCTAACAGTATTACTAATATTAAATACATTATCAAGAATTTTAGCACAATGATTACCTGCTCTAACACATATATTATATTTATCTAAGTAAATAGCGGCATCTTGAGCAAATACTCCTTTAATATTAAATGCTACAATATTAGTATCAACATCTTTATTATATACTTCAATAAAATCTAGTTTATTAAGTTCATTAATTAAGTATCTTCTAAGATCTTTTTCATATTTATTAATTTTATCCATACCTATATTATTTAAATATTTGATAGCAGCACTAAGACCTAATACTCCCTCTATATTAGGAGTACCTCCTTCTAGTCTAGTAGGAATTTCTCTAAGTTCAACATAACCATCTTTAGTAAATATGGCATTCATACCACCACCATAGTTCATAGGAGTAATCTTATCAAGTAAATCAAATTTAGCATATAAAACTCCAACCCCAGTAGGTCCATACAACTTATGCCCTGAAAAAGCCATAAAATCTATATCATCTTTTTGAACATCAATCTTCTTATGAGGAATACCCTGAGCAGCATCTACTACTACTAAAATATTATTATCATGAGCTATCTTACTAATTTCTTTAATAGGTCTTTCATCTCCTACAACATTAGTAACATAAGCAAGTGATACAACTTTAGTCTTATTAGTAATACTCTTTTTAAAATTATCAATAGTAACTTCATGATTTTCATTTAAAGGAATATATTTGACTTTAATACCAATTTCTTTTTGTAAAATAAACCACGGAAGAATATTTGAAGCATGTTCACTAAGAGTAATAAGAACCTCATCATCTTTCTTTAAATAATTCTTAAAAAATCCATTAACAATCATATTCATACCATTAGTAGTACCACTAGTAAAAACGATTTCTGAGTTTTCTTTAGCATTTATAAAATTTTTAATTTCTTCTCTTGTACTTTCATATAAATTATCAACAATAGCACTAGTTTTATAGTCTCCTCTATGTGCATTAGCAGTATATTCATCATAGTATTTACAAATAGCATCTCTAACACATTTAGGTTTTAAAGTAGTAGCACCATTATCAAAGTAAACAATATTATTAGAAAGCATTGCAAAATCATCTCTATGCATTTATTCACCTCCAATCGAATCTAAAATACTAAGTATTCTTTCCATATTTTCCATATCAGGATTAATATTAGAAAGTATCATACCTTTAATAATTAATTTAACAGAATCATTATATGATATACCTCTACTCATCAAATAGAATAAATCTTCTTCATTAATACTACCAATAGTAGAACTATGAATAGCGGTAACATCTTCTTCACTAATAAACATATTTGGATTAACTCTATTATCAGAATCACCTAAAGTAACTATCTTTGTACTTTGATTTAAGTAGCAGTCCTTAATACCATTATCAACATAACTATTAATATCAAAGTAATTAGAACTATTTTCTTTAGCTACAATTCTATTAAATACATCACTACTAGTATTATTATCTAAATGATAAACATTAATTTTATAAAAATTATCATTATTACTAATACTAGAAAAATTATATTTAACACTAGCTCCCTTTTTATTTAAATAAATATTAACTACCTCGTTACATTTATTATTATAATAAAATTTACTTATTATTAAAGAAGAAGCCATATCTAAATTATACTTAATATTAAAATTAATATCATTATTATTAGAATATTCAAATAAATGAATACATTTATTATTATTAACGTTAATACATAAACTTACATTATTACAATCTATATAATCAATAAAATAATTACCATTATTATTAAAATTAATACTATTATCATTAATTTCTACATCATCACTAACAAATGGAATAATTTTATTGTTTACTACTTTTATTTTATTCATTATTAACCTCTTTAGTTATAACATTTTCCTTATTTAAATATTTATTGTATCCATTTTTTTCAATATCATTAGCAAGAGAATAGTCTCCTATTTCAAGAATCTTACCTTTACTCATAACATGAACAAAATCAGGTTTTAAATATTCTAATATTTTAGGATGATGTGTAATAATTAAAATAGATGTATTAGGATTTTCTTCTTTATATTTTTTAATATTTTCTCCTACTATTCTTAAACTATCAACATCAAGACCAGAGTCTAATTCATCTAAAATAATAAACTTAGGAGTCAATAATTTAATTTGAAGTACTTCATTTTTCTTTTTTTCACCACCAGAAAAACCAACATTAAGACTTCTATGAATTAACTCTTTATTCATAGAAAGTTCTTCTGCACCTTTTTCACACTTCAAAATAAAGTCATATAAACCAATTCTTTTATTATTAACACTTCCAATAGCAGTTCTTAAAAAATCTTGATTACTTACTCCTTCAATTTCCATAGGATACTGCATAGCAAGAAAAATACCTTTTTTAGCTCTTTCATCAGTAGATAGTACCATTAAATTATCTCCATTAAAAGTCATTTCACCATTAAGAACTTTATAATTAGGATCACCCATAATTACTCTTGATAAAGTTGATTTACCAACGCCATTAGGACCCATAATAGTATGTATTTCACCATCGTTAATAATTAAATTAAAATCCTTTAAAATAATCTTGTTATCAGTAGCTACTTCTAAGTTATTAATTTTAAGCATAATAATCCCTCATTTCACATATAATTATATCATATTTTTAAAAAATAAGGTAAATAAAAAGCATAAACTTAACATTTATGCTTTAATCTAGTAAATAATCTTTAATTCTTTTTCCACGTGAAGGATGTTTTAACTTTCTTAATGCTTTACCTTCAATTTGTCTAACACGTTCTCTTGTTACTCCAAACTTTTTACCGACATCTTCAAGAGTCATTGGATTTTTGCCACCAAGACCATATCTAAGTTTTATTACTTCTTGTTCACGTGGGTTTAAACTTTCAAGTATTTTATTAATGTCATCTCCAAGAGAGCTATTAAATACAATGCTTTCTGTTGATTCTGCTCTATCAGGAATAAAATCTCTAAAACTAGTATCCTCATCTTCTTTAACAGGAATATCATAAGATGTTGGTTCAACTGATACCATAATAGCATCTTCTATTTTTTCTGGAGTAGTATTAAGAATTTCTGCAATTTCCTCATTAGAAGGCTCCCTATTATACTTTTGCATAAAATCACGTTTAACAGCAAAAATTCTATTTATTAATTCAAGTAAATGGACTGGTATTCTAATAGCTCTTGCTTGATCTGCCATAGCTCTTGTAATAGATTGTCTAATCCACCAAGTAGCATAAGTAGAAAACTTATATCCCTTAGTGTAGTCAAATTTAGCAACCGTTTTCATGAGACCTATGTTACCTTCACTAACTCTATCTTCAATTGGAAAAGAAAAGTTTCTGTATTTTTTTGCTATCGAAACAACAAGTCTTAAGTTGCAATTATATATATATTCTCTATTATTACAATACATTAAAGCATATTCAATTTGCTTATCAAATAGATCATAATCATATCCTTTATTTGTAAGATTAATACCAAGCTTATTTTTAATTGTCTTTTTATCTGGAAGAATAATATTTTCTTTCTTTTTACCATTTATTTCTTCCCATATTTTAATATATTTTTGTATTAAAATTTTATCATCAGTACCTAAATATTTACTAAGTTTAGCTAATCTTTTTTTATCATTAATATTTTTTATAGAAGCTATCATAGTGGGAGCATCAACAAAATCTAAGTTATTATTTTCGTTAAAAGAAAATATACTAAATTTTTCTTTTAAGTCACTTAATAATTTAAAGATTCTTTTTTCTTCGTTTCTACTTAGTAGAGGATATTGTCCAATATCCTTTAAATATAATTGAAAAGCATCATTATATTGAACGTCAAAATCTTCATTTTTATCATCTATACTTAAACTATTATCATCAATAATATTATAGAAAAATTCATATTTTTTCTTCAAATAACTAGGATTCTTGGTTTGTAATAATAATTCAGTAAAATAGTTTTCAATATTTTCATATCCATATTTATCAATTAATAAAAAACAATCATCATTACTCAAATCCATATTTTCTAAATCAGCTGAAATAAAATAAGGATAATATAAATTAAGCAATTTTTCTTTTTCTACTTCATCAGCAGCATTATATAGTTCATTAAATACTTCTTTTACTCTATCAATACCAAAATTATTAACAAGTATATTATAAGAATTTAGGTCAAACAATTTAAAACTTTTAATTTTTTCAACAATAATCTTATTACTACTATTCATAAAATAAACCTCCTCTTTAATTGAGTAAATATTTTAACATATAAATAAAAAAAAGTCAAACAAACGTTAATAAATAATTATTTATTAACTTGTTTATACTTTTTAGTTAAATCATCCAATTCATTAATTAACTTATCAGCAGTTTCCCAATCTTTAAGTTTAGCTCCAGAAGCATACTTATGACCACCACCACCATATTTAGAAGCAGTATCATTAACATATGGACCAACAGATCTAATATTTGCCCTAATTAAGTTGCTTTTAATATCCTCAGATAGGAATATCCATACAGTAATTTCATTAACAAATTTTAAATCATTAATCATATTACCAGCAGCGGCACTATCAACACCATATTCTTTCATAAGCTTATCAGTTATTTTAATATATGCAACACCATTATCTGTTAAAGTAAGATTTTGATAAATATATCCTTCAAATCTAACTTCATTAATTGGCCTTTGATACAAGTAGCCATATAATCCAGTAAAATCAATATTAGTTTGTTCAAGTAATTTACTAACTAATTTAAATGTTTTAGGAGACGTATAGTCATGTAAGAATCTATCAGTGTCACCAACAATTCCTAAATAAAGTTTTTCACCAACACTTTTACTTAAATTAATTTTATTAGCAAAAGCAAATTCAAGAATTAATTGGCAAGTACTACATGCATTATCATCAATAACTTCAATATTAGCATACTTATCAATTATTGGATGATGATCAATTTTAATAACATATTCAAAATTATTAATATTTGCTCCATCAATTCTTTTAATATCTGGAGTATCTAGGACAATACACATTGCTTTACTAGTATTTAGATTATCAATCTTATCTTGACTTCCAAAAAATTTAAATCTACTAGCAGGATTACCAACTGTATAAACTTTTTTATCTGGAAAAAGTTCTAGAATAATATTTTTTAAAGCAAATTGAGAACCAAGAGCATCAGGATCTGCACCAATGTGTCTCGCAATTACAATAGTATCATATTTTTTTATTTGTTTAAATATTTGTTTATAAATATTCATAATATTATCCTATTAATCTATAAGTGTCTCTGGCTATCATTAACTCTTCATCAGTAGGAACTATGTAACATGGAATCTTAGAACCTTCTTTAGATATTAATCTAAATTCTCCACGAACATCATTAGCTTCTTCATCTAGTGTAATACCAAGAGGAGCTAACTTATCTATAATTTGTTTTCTAGTCATAATAGAATTTTCTCCGATACCACCAGCAAAACAGATAGCATCAACATCTTGTAATTCACACCATAATTTAGCAATATATCCAATAACTCTATTAACAAATAGTTTTTGTGCTAGAATACATCTTTCATTACCTGCTTTAATTCCGTCCTCAATATCTCTTGAGTCACTACTTACACCAGAAACGCCAAGTAAACCACTTTCTTTATTTAGTATATTTACAACTTCATCAAGACTTTTACCAGTTTCTCTCATGATATAAGGAATTAAAAATGCATCTATATCTCCACATCTAGTTCCCATAACAAGTCCTGAATTAGTAGAAAATCCTAAACTTGTATCATAACATTTACCATCTTTAATAGCAAAAATACTACTACCATTACCTAAGTGACAAGTAATTAAATTAATATCTTCCTTACCTAATTCTTTTTTCATAGTTTCAGTTAGATATTCATGACTTATACCATGAAAACCATATTTTCTAGCTCCATATTTCTTAGTCCATTCATAAGGAATAGCATAAGTATAAGATTCTTCTGGCATAGATTGTGGAAAACCAGTATCAAATACAGCTACGTTAGGAGCCTCAGGAATATATTCTTGAAACGCTTCAATTCCCATTAAATTAGCGGGATTATGAAGTGGCGCAAGATGAAATAATTCACGAATAGTATCAGTAACATGCTTATTTATAATAGTACTATCAGCATATTTATCTCCACCATGAACTACTCTATGACCTACACCTTTAATTTCACTTAAATCTTTAACTATATTATAGTTAATTAATTCTTCTGTTAAAATTTTAACAGCATCTTCATGACTTTTTAAAGGTACCTCTTTCTTTATTTTTTCTCCATTAATTTTGATAGTATAAAAACTACCATCAATTCCAATTCTTTCAAATACTCCGCTGATAAGAACTTTTTCACTTGGCATATCAAAACCAGTGAATTTTAAAGAAGAACTACCAGCATTAATTGATAATATAATCATTAAAACACCTCTTTCCTTTTAGTATTATATCAAATTTTTTTCTATTTAGAAAGAAAAATCGTTAATAAATGTAAAAAAGATAGATTTTATATCATTTCTAATAGTTATAAATATCTATCTTTTAAAGTAATAACTAACATTCATTTAATCCATATCATTCATAAGTACTGGAAGAATCTGTTTTTTTCTTGAAACAATACCTTTTAAAAATTCACCTTGTTTAATATTTTTAATACTAAATGATGATTCAAGTACTTCTTTAGCTCTATCACTAAATAATACATAAGTACCATTTTCTAATATATTAGTAATAAATAAACATACAAATAAGTAATTATTACTTTCACATACAGTATTAAGAAGTTTAACATATTCATCTTTTTCACTCATTACTTCATCAATGTCCATAGTAATAACTTGACCAAGTCCAATCTTAGAATTATCAATTGTATAAGTCTTATAATCCTTATATAGAACTTGTTCTCTAGTCATACCCTCTAGTGAAGAACCAGCTTTAATCATTTTACTACCATATACTTTATAATCAACTTTAGCTAGTTTACCAAGTTCACTTACAGCTTCTTTATCAATATCTGTAGTAGTAGGACTAGTAAGAATCAAAGTATCAGATAAAATACCAGATAACATAAGGCCTGCCATAGATTTAGGAATAGCAATTCTATTTTCTTTATATAATTTATAAATAATTGTATTAGTACTACCAACAGGCATATTTCTAAAACTAATAGGCATATTAGTACCAATAGTACCAATATTATGATGGTCAATAATTTCTAAGATATTAGCTTCCTCAAGTCCGATAGCGGATTGTTCATAAGAATTATGATCAACTAAAATAACATTCTTTTTACTTCTAAATCCAACATCAGAAAATCTTATAATACCATTACATTTTCCTCTTTTATTAAGTACAGGATAGTAACTATATCTGGTTTTGTTAGCTAATTTAATAAAATCATTAACGTCATCATTTTCATTAACACATAAGATTTTCTCAGTATTAAGAATAGAAGTAACATTATTACATAAATTAAAAATCTTAGTAGTTTCCAAAGTATTATAACTAGTATAAATAATATTAACTTTATTTTTTTTAGCAATTTTTAAATGTTCTTCTTTCATTTTTCCATTACCAATAACCACAATAAGTTTAACTCCAGAATTAACAGCGTATTCTATAATACTATGTCTATCACCAACAATTAAAATATTGTTTTTATTTAAAGTAATTTCTTCCATAAAGGTAGTACTTTTATAAGATGCAACAAGTAGTTCACCTTCAATATCATCATCAAATCTAAGTATCTCAGTACCTTTGATAACTTCACAAATATTATCATAAGTAGCATCAACATAACTATAATTAAAAGCAAACTGATCTTTAGCAATATCTTTCATACTAAGAATACCAAGCATATTTTTATCTTTATCAACAACAGGTATTTTACTAATACCAACTTTATTCATTCTAAAATAAGCTTCATATATAGAATCTTTCTCTTTAACGGTATAATTTTTAGTATATTTTAAATCTCTAAGTTTAATATTAACATCATTTAGAAAGATAGGCTCTGGCACATTAAAATAGTTAAGAGCAAATTTAGATTCTAAATTAATAGAACTAAGTACTGCTGGAATGGTATTCATTCCTAATTTATTTTTTAAATAAGATAGTGTAATAGCAGCAGTAACACTATCAGTATCGGGATTTCTATGCCCAAATATATAAACTTTTTCCATTATTAATCACCTCTAATAAATTTCCTTATTTTTTGTTTTATATTCATTAAATAACTCTAAACATTCATCATGATCAAGTTCTAAAAGTTCCAAAGTATTTGCGTCTTTATTTTCTAAATACCGATAAATAAAATCATCTCTAAAGCCAATGTCTTCAGCATCTTTTAAATTAGTACCATAATAAACTTTCTTAATATTTGCCCATATAATAGCGGACAAACACATAGGACAAGGATAACCAGTAGCATATAAAATAAAATTAGATAAATCATGTGTACCAAGTATTTTTCCTGCTTCTCTAATAGCCATAACTTCCGCATGAGCAGTTGCATCATGTAACTCTAATACTCTATTTGAAGCCACACTAATAATATTACCTTCACTATCAGTAATAACAGCTCCAAAAGGACCACCTTTATTTTCATTCATAGTTCTTCTTGCTTCTTCAATACCAAAATTCATAATATCTTTCATTATTATTCCTCATTTCTATGTTTAGTATGTAAGTATTTTAAAGAAATATCACTACCAACTTCTCCAAAAAAATTATCATATATATCTTTTATATCTGGATTCATTGAAGCACATCTAATTTTCATTCTTTTATCACTTTTATATAAAGCATTCATTCTTTTATTTTTTAAGTTTTTATTTAAAGGAAACACTCTAGGCTGACCTCCACCAGAGATGCAACCACCTTCACAGGTCATAACTTCAATAAAGTCATAATACACTTCTTTATTTTTTATTTTTTCAATTACTTTTCTAGCGTCTCCAGTACCATTGATTATAGCTACCTTAATATTAGTACCATTAATTTTAACTACTGCCTCTTTAACATTAGAAGTTCCTCTAATAGACTTAAAATTAAGAAGTCTACCTTTAGGGTATCTTTTATAAAGAATGTGATATACCTCTCTTAAAGTAGCTTCCATAACTCCTCCAGAAGTACCAAAGATAATACCCCCACTACTTCCTTTACCGAGTAAACTATTATAACTACTATTTTTTAATTTTGCAAGGTTTATTTTTTCTTTTTTTAAATATTTAGCTAGTTCTCTAGTAGTAATGGCAAGATCAATATCGTTATATCTAAGTATTTCCATCTTTTTACTAGTACAAGGAACTATTACAATACTAATAATATCCTCTCTCTTAAGATTATTAATTTTACAAAAATAATTATTAATAACAGAACCCATCATTGATATAGGACTTTTACAAGTAGATAAGTTACCTAAATATTCAGGATAAAACATTTCACAAAATTTTACCCATGAAGGACAGCAACTAGTAAACATTGGTAAATTTTTACTTGTTTTAATTCTATTAACTAGTTCACTTGCTTCTTCCATAACAGTAAGATCTGCTCCAAAAGTAGTATCAAAAACATAATCAGCACCAATAGTTCTAAGAGCAGTAATCATTTTACCTTCTACATTAGTACCTAATTTCATACCAAACTCTTCTCCTAAACTTACTCTAACAGCAGGAGCAGTTTGCATTACAATAACTTTATTACTATGTAAATATTCTTCTAATTTATCAGTTTCATCTTTTTCTGATAAACATTTATTTGGACAAGCTAAAGTACAACTACCACAATTTATACAAGGATAATCATCTTTACTAAATCCATATACTCCAACATTAAATTTGCAAATATTTTTACATATACTGCATTCATCACATTTATTTTTATCGAATGTAATTGAAGGATTATCTAAAGAAATATTTACTCTTTTATCACTAATATCTTTCATACTACCAACATCCTTATAATCTTATATAAACCATTATATCATTAAAATAGTATTTTTAAAACATAAAATTATTTTCTTTTTTATGTTCACTGTAAGCCATAAATGTCTTACTAGTGGTATAAGAAGCCAAAGTCTTCTTATACTGTATCATCCATACCTAATTTATATAAGCCATAACTATATATAAAAAACCTATCAACAATACCTGTTGATAGACTAAATTCTAGATAGTAGTTCCAAAGTCGTTATTAACGTAACTACTACCATATAATAAAAACATAATAGCAATAAAGATAATGATAATAATTGAAAAACAAAAATATGATCTAGCAAAATTTCTAAGGTTAATATTCTTAGTACCACCAAAAGAAAATACTAGTAGTAGAATAAAACCTATAAAAGGAATAGAAAACAAAATTTCATATCCAAAATATCCCCACATAGATATAGGTTTATATTCATAAGGTAAATTCTTATCATTCATAATAATATCCTCCTATAACAAAAGAATAACATATAAAATATAAATATTCAATAAAAAATCTATCAACAATATCTGTTGATAGATAACTTATTTAATAATAGATTTTATTAACCGAATAAATTCTTCCTCTGATATTCCAGTAGTTTCAATATCAAAGTTAATATTATTGTAACTAAATATAGCATAATAATTTTTATTTTCACCCATAATTTTAATGTTAGTATTATTAACTATAGAACTTTTCATTTCATCAGTATCAATACTAAAACATCTAAGTCTCTTAATAGTGTCTGTTAAAATAAATATATCTATATATTTATTATTACCACCACTATAAATAATATTATATCCATATAATTTATCATATTTACCAGTATTCTCATTGAATAAATAGCATTTAATTATTCCATTTATATTATAGTCATTTGGTACTACAATATCTTTAAGTAATGGATATATTTTATATAAATCATCAGTAGTTATATCTTCACTTCTTCCATCAATATCTAACTTAGCATTATCAAAATTGTTATCAATATTATTAAAAATAATAACATCATTATTTTTAACATTACTATCTAATACATTATTTGTAATACTCTTTTTATTTAAAAGAAATACACCAGTCATAGTTATAACTATAGCCATAGGTACTAGACTATATTTAAATATTTTATTCATTTTATTACCTCTTTCCATTTTCTTTCTAATAGAAGTATAATTATTATTTATATCAAAATCATTTGTTATAACTTTATTTAATTTATCTTCATTATTCATTTTAATCACATTCCTTAAAATATAAGCATAATTCATTTAATGTTCTATAAATAAGATTTTTAATATAAGATTCTTTAGTATTAAGTAATTTGCTAATTTCTTTAATAGTCATTTCTTCTTTGTAATATAAATAAAATACTTTTGGAACATCTTGATTCTTTTTCTTTTTAATAAAATTCCATATTGACTTCCATTCTTCATCTTTAATAAGTAAACTTTCAATATCAAATGAAGAATCTATTTTATCTATAATTTCTAAGTCATTATTATTTTTATCAAATAAAGAAATATCTCTTATTCTCATAACTAAAGAATAATACTTCTTAATTTTATTAATAGCAATTCCAATTAAATAACTATTAATATTAGTATCATCAATATTTTTCTTATTCATAATCTTCCATAATTCTAAATAAACATCTTGAATAATATCATTTACATCATTAATATTATGACATTTAATAATAATATATCTAAGAATATTAGAATAAGTTTCTTTATAAAATTCATTAAACTTATCTAGGTTTGCTTGACTAGTCATATTATCACCTACACTATAATTATCCCATATATAAATAAAAAAGTTTCAAAAAAAGATACACTTTAATGTAAAATGTATTTTTTTATTTATTTTTCTAATTGTTCAGTCTCTTTAACTAACTTATCAAAGTCAGAGATATAATTCTTATCCTGTATAACTTTATATTTTTCATATTCGTTTTTCGCTTTTTCGACTGCTTATTTATGTGAGATTTTTCCTTTTCCTTCTAAAACTTCATAATGGAAAACTTTTAGGGCATTTTCTACTTCATTTTTCAAATCTTCCATATACATTGTTCTACTTCTTTCTGCATTATTTTCAGCAATATCCAAAAATAAGTTTACTAAATTATTTAAATTCTTAATTTCTTGTTCATTTAAATAGTTCTTGGCAATAATTACATCAGATTTAAAAGTCTTCCCATCATGTGAATTTTCCCAGGTATTAAGTCCCATATTTTCTTTTTTAGAATCTACCCTTTTATAAACTATTTCAGCAGCAGTGTTTCCAGTAATTGCATAATGAAATTTATTTTAAATAGTTTTATAAAAAGTTATTGCAGTATCACTATTTTTATCATAATCAATAGAACATTCAGCAAATATATCAGTAATTTTTTGATAAAACATTCTCTCGCTTGTACGAATTAATTTAATTCTTTCAAGTAATCTTTTAAAATACTCTTGATCAGATTTTTTTGCTTTTAAAAATCTTTCATCATTTAAAGCAAAACCTTGTACCACATAATCTTTAATTATTTTATTTGCCCAAGTTCTAAATTTAATTGCTTTTTTAGAGTTAACTCTAAAACCTATTGAAATAATCATATCAAGATTATAATATTTTGTATTATAAACTTGTTTGCCATTGTTACCCATATGTTCCATTTTGGAACATGTGCTTCTTTCTTCAAGTTCTTCATCTTCATAAATATTATTTATATGTTTCGTAATTGCAGGTCGTTTAACATTAAAAAGTGCTGCTAATGCTTCTGTATTTAACCAAACATCTTCATTTTCTAAAAGTACTTCTACTTTTGTATTGCCTTCTTCATCATTATAAAACAAAATATTTTTCTCATTTCCAATGAATTTATTATCCATGTTTTATCCTCCTTTTCAAAATATTTTTAGTTAATTTATAATAGACATTATTCTATTTTTTATATTATTAAACAAGCAATTTGCTCGATTCGACCAAATTAAATCTTATTAAAAAGGACACAATATTAATTGTCTCCTCTTACTATTTTAATATATTTATTATGTTATCTATGTTAACAATTTCTTTTTTATTTGTTTTTGTATCTTCTACTTCATAATTAGTTCCATCAAATTTTGTACCTAATATAATCATTTTGGGTGTTCCTAAAACATAAACATCATTTATTCTATTTCCAATATTTAAATTTTCTCTATCATCAATTATTGCATTAATACTATTTTGTAGTAAGTAATTATATAGTTTTTCTCCTTCTTCTTTATTGTTTTCATTATATATTATTTGTACTTTATAAGGGGCTATATCATATGGTAATGCAAAACCTTTAATTTTATCATTTTCTTTAATAACATTATTTTCTATTAAACAAGCAATTATTCTCCCTAAACCAATTCCATAACATCCCATATAATATGGTTTCTTCTTATTATTTTCATCCATATAGAAAAGTCCCATGCTATCAGAATATTTTGTTCCAAGTTGGAAATTATTTCCTAATTCAACAGTACTATATTCTCTTAAATTAGTAACATCTGTTACTCCTAATTGTTTAAGATATTCATCTTTATTATCAAATTCTAAAACTTCTTTATTAATCCCAATATCATTTTTTTCATCATAAAGAGTTTTATCTTCTCCTAAATTAGTAATTGCTTGAAATTCTTCTGCTACTTTACCACCTATAACTCCATTATCACTAACAGTTGGTATAATTTTGATACCTAGTCTTTTAAATATATTTAAATATACTTGATGCATTAGTTCATATGTCTTTTGCATATCTTCTTCAGTTTTATCAAATGAATAAGCATCCATCATAACAAAAGTTCTTGGCCTAAATAAATATCCTCTAGTTCTAATTTCTTTTCTAAATTTTTCACCAATTTGATAATAAATGGCTGGTAAATTTTTGTATGAAGATAATCTATTGGCACCAAATAAAGTAGCACATTCTTCTGCAGTTGGAGCAAGTCCATATTCACCTAAATTATTGTTTATTGTAAACATTATATCTCCATTTTTTGTATAGGTATCCCATCTATTAGATTGGTCCCATATTTTTCTTGGTTGAAGTTTTGGAAATTCTACTTGAATACATCCTGCCTTATCTAATTCTTCAATTATGATATTTTCAACTATTCTTTCTAGTTTTGTCCATAAATTACCATAACCATAAATACCACTTTCAAATTGATATAATTCTCCTAGTTTCATTAAAATATCTTGACCAGAGTAATTACTATCAATATCATTTAGATTAATCTTTTTAATATTTAACCTACTTAATCTCATTTTATTCACCCTTTCTTTAAACAAAAAAGGATAGCACTTAAGGAGCGCAAAAGCACGGTGCCATCCTTTATTTTACTTAATTTTGATAACGGCTATTCACCGGAAATGTTTTCATTTCACTCTGAAGGTAGGAATTAAATAGTATCATAACTTGTTCACACTATACCAAGCTCACTTTTATGCTTAACTAATTAATATTCCTTCGTCACTGCTTTGCAACATATTATATCATAAATTTTAATTGTCCACAAATTATTTTTTGTCCACATACTTATTTTATCTAGGATTTCTCAGTTTCATGTGGACATGTTATAAAATTCGAACCAACTTAATACTTTTGTAATTTTAAGTTTTCCCTTATTCTATCTTACTTTCCACAGCATTGTTTATATTTTCGACCCGAACCACATGGTAAACCATTAAAACAGCCTTGTAATTTCTTGCTTTAAAATTGGTCTTTCTTACTCATAAGTTTTAATAAATTACTCAGAAATTGTAAAAAAGTTATGTCTAATTTTCTGACAATGCAGTTTAAACTTATTTAATAACTTATCTAAAAAAATAGATTTAGCAATTATTTTTTCATATATTATCTTTTGATTTGTTATCAAAATAAAAAGAATTCAAAGACTAAATTCATAAATTTATTTTTTATCTAGTTTTATGTGTTACATCAATATCTTGATACATAGCTTGTTGCTCTTCTAGTAATGCTCTTTTCGCTTTTTCTAATTCAGCTTTTAAAGCAAAATTTTTTGCTGATGTATCAATTGGTTGATTCATAACTCTAGCTCTTTCTTCCATTTGTCTTCTTGCCTTTGCTGTATCAGCTTCAAAAGCAAAGTCTTTTGCTGATGTATCAATTGGTGTTATATTATCATTTGTTTTATTATAAATAATATTTTTATCCTCCATAGTAATTCCTCCTAATAATATTGTAACATATTTTTTAAAATTATAACACACTTTTTAAATTTTAAGGCTGATTTGGGCAAAAAAACTTATCTAAAACTTATCTAAACGCTTTTTTCAAGTTAAAATTACCTAAAAATTGTAAGTAGCGTCTCTTAATGAACTTTTAATTACTTTTTGATAGTTTCTTAATGCTTCTTTTGTAGTAGAAGTTTGATACAATCTTAATAATGCTTTATTTAAACAAAATGAAGTAATTGCAGATAGTTTATAATTACCTAACTCTCTTTTAATATTACCAAAAGATTCTTTATATCTTTTTGCTGTAGAATATTTATAATTTATTTCAAAATACTCCCTCATCCAGTAATCTAAATATTCAGAATATAACATATTACACTCTTTTGTATTTTCTCCATTAATAAATTCTTCATATGCTCTTTGTCCTGCTATATATGCATCTCTTTTTGTTTTAAAACCAGATTTTGATATTTGTTTTCTTTTACCATTAACCTTTCCTACTTCAAATCTGTATTCATACAGATTATTTCTTTTACGTATGTTTATCATATCTTATTCCTCCTCTTTCTAAAAACATTTTACATCAAAAAAAGCATTAACAATTACTGTCAATACTTTTAAATATTACTTACTTTTAATATTTCCTAATTCTTTATTTCTATATTTATTATATAAATTATATATAAATTCATAATAATCTTCTTTATGTGAATTATATGTGCTTATAATTTTGTTCGCTATATTATATGCATTTTCATAATCTTCTTTTGTAATCAAACCGAGTTCATATACTTCTTTTAATTCATCTTCATCCATTATTGCTGGTTCATGTCCATTAGGTATACAAACATCTAATTTCATATCAACAAAATATGGATTTTTTGGATTACTAAAATCATTAGTTCTAGTTATATCAAAATAACTTTCTATCAAATTATCTTGATCATCAAACATAACAGTTAGCCACCAATTTTTTCCTTTAGGGGCGAATATCAAATTCTTATAGTTATTATCTGCTATAGTAACTTTACCAACTGGTGAGTCTACTGATAAAGGAGATTTAACTTTTTGCATATCTAAAAAGCATACTTTTCCTTCAAAAAAATCATTTTTTTCATCTTCAACTATTACTTCTTTTTCAGTAATTCTTTTCCAATCATCTCTTCTTAAGTCCCTAAATCCAAAAGTAATATTATTATACTTCAATTTTATTCTAGTTAAATATTCTTCTTCAGTTTCTCCAACTATAAAAGCTCCACACTCTAATTGTACTCTTAACGAAGCGGGGTTATCTTTATGAACAGATAAATATATTTCGTTTTCTTTAATAATTTCTTTACATTTTTCAATTGCTAAAACTAATCCTTTTTTAGCATAACCTTTTCCTCTATATTCAGGTAATATTCCATATCCTATATGGCCTGCACCTTTTCTTAAAAAATCATTTAAATAATGTCTTATTTTGAATAATCCGACTATCTTATCATCATCCCACAAAAAGAAGTACGTATCTGGGACATATCCATCAGGTAAATCTAACCCTTCAGAATTTTTTAACAGTTTAGGAATTACTTCATTTATAAATTCTTCTTTTGTAACATCATGATATTTATTTTCAAATCCATTTTCTTGTGCTGGCATGGACTTTATTGCTTTATATTCTTCCTCAACATCTTCAAAATTTATTTTCTTTAAATAAAGCATACTATCAACTCCTACATATATTATACCATTTATTATAGAAAAAAGGATGTCCACATTTAAAACGTTGTCTATATCCTTATTTTACTTATGTTTTCACCACATTACGTGGACAAGTTATAAAACTCGAACCAACTTACTAGTTTTTAAATTTTAAGTTTTTCCTTATTTTATCTTACTTGCCACAACATTGTTTATACTTTTTGCCCGAACCACATGAACTATATTTTCTAGTATTTATAGTATTTATTATATTATCATAACTATTGTTATTACTTTATTTACTAGACTAATAACAGTTTTTATTTATGGTATTATTGGTACTATTAGTATTATTTTTTTTTGTGATTTACAAACATTGTTTGCATTTACTCTTTCAACCAACCTTTATTATTTTTTACTTAATTAACTTTTTTTCTAAACAATATGGTACAACTTTATGTTTTAAAGTATTTGATAAAATTTCATCCCCATTTTTTGATTGATACCATAAGAATTTTTCTATTTCAACGGATGTTGTTAACTCGCCATTAAGGATACCGTTATATTGAAAAACATAAAAGTGAATTGGTGTAACCCCATCACTAGTGGCTATCTCATCGAATTCCATTACTAATTCCAAGGCATTTTCATCAAATAAAGCATCATTACCCAATTCTTCATGACATTCTCTTATAGCGGCCTGCAATGGTGTTTCTCCAGGCTCAACTTTTCCTCCTATCATTTGATATGTTGGCCTTTTTTTAGGCTTATCAATTAATAAACTACCATTTTTAAAAAACATTGTTCCAACTACATTCATATCATTTCCTCCTATCTTTTATTATTAATTACTTTAAACTATCTGTCCTATTTTTAAACTTATCAGTTGTTACGCTAGATGAAAATTTTTTCCATCTTGTCACTTACCACCTTCTACAATATTTTCTAAAATTTCACAACTATTTCCAAGAGTGTTTGATGCTGATGTAAAAAATGGTATAACTGTTTTACCAGTAAAATCATTTTCTTTTACCATTAATAGATACAATAACAAACTAATATTGATATACCTTTCCATTTTTTGTATTAATTATTTTTCTAATTCTATAAAAATTTGAGGACTATTCTACAAACATTATGTAATTTTTACAAACAAATTCCAAACATTTGAGGTTTTTTCAACCTTTTTTTAGTCCTATTAAATCTCACAATCCCTTATTTTATGGGCTATTTGCCACAACACTGTTTGTACTTCTTACCACTGCCACATGAACTATTTTTTCTAGTATTTATAGTATTTATTATATTATCATAACTATTGTTATTTCTTTATTTACTAGACTAATAACAGTTTTTATTTATGGTATTATTGGTACTATTAGTATTATCTTTTTTTGTGATTTACAAACAAATTACAAACATTGTTTGCATTTGCTTAATCACATTATATAATAATAAACATTAATAGTAAAATGTACAAAACATAAATTTGCAGTTTTGTTATAAAACAATGTGGTTCATCTACATTTAACTAATATTATTATACACTTTTTTCAAAGAAAAAACAATGCTATACCTCGTATTTGATTATTTTATTTATAACATCAGAGTTCATAACATTGTCAAAAATAACAGTTGCTTCTTTTCTCGAATCATTAGTGCTTGATATGTAATAGTTTTCAGTAGTTTCAACATTATTGTGTCCTAATATATCAGCAACATCTCGTAATTCTGTTCCATTCTTTAATATCGTCGTAGCATAACTTCCTCTTAAATCGTAAAATCTACATTTTGTTATTCCTAATTCATTATGTATAATTTTAAAAGGATAATTTATTAAATCAGTTCCAACATAAGTTCCATCTTCCTTAACAAAAACTAAATCAATTTTTTGGGAGTTTATATCACTTAAACTACTTTTAACAATTCTTTGTTCAATTTTTTTACCATACTCGTTTACAACATCCTCTATATGATAATAAGTATAATTTAAACCACTTATTTTTTTTATATAGTCTTGCCTTTTCTTAAAATTTATTAGAGCATTACATAAAGTTTCACTCATATGTATTTTTCTTTTTCCTTTAAAAGTTTTAGTTGTTCCTATATACCATCTGCCTTTTATATCTTTTGGCTTATCATAGATACTATGTTTAACATCAATTATTTTATTTTCAAAATCAATATCATCCCAAGTTAATGCAAATACTTCTCCTGTTCTCATACCGGTAAAACAAGATGTTAAAAAGGCACAAGTAAATGGACTATTATCTTTAAATCTTTCAAGTATTCTTTCTATTTCTTCCTTTGAATATAAATGTTTAATATCTTCTTCATATTTATCCATCTTTGGTAATTTTAATTGTATAGCAGGATCATATTTTATAAGACCATATTTAGTACAAGCATCACGAAAAGATCCTTTTACTACTTTTAATATATTTTTAAAATATGATCTTGAAAAATCGTACTCCTCACATAAATTACTAATATATGTATTTAGTCCTACACTTGTTATTGTTGAAAGCTTATACATTCCAATTTTTGGCTTTATATATTTATTTATTAGTGATTTGTAAGATTGTATTGTATTATATTTAAGATTAACCTTACAATAATTTTCTAGCCAATAATCTAAATAATCACTATAAGATATATTACATTCCTTAAAAGGTACACCAGCTGTTTTATATTCATTGTATGCCTTATTACCTGCCTCAATGGCTTCTGACTTAGTTCTAAATCCTGATTTGTTTATATATTTTCTTTTACCATTAACAGGTGCAATAGCAAACTGATATTGATATACCTTCCCTCTTTTCTGTATATAGACATTACCCATTTATTACTTAATTTTTATAGATAAATCCAAATTATCAACATTTGATAAATTAGAAAAATCTTTTCCCTCATTTTCTTTTAAAAAGTTTTCTAATGAAGATTTTAAAACTTTAACACTACCCAACTTAATAGCTGGTAAGTATCCTTTTTCTATCAAACTATAAACATAATTAGGGCTAGTATGTAATATTTTTGCAACTTCTTTAACACTATAAATTAACATATTTTCCATTTTAAGCTCCTTTAATTTTTCTTCTTATTTTTTTAATTTTAACTTTTAAATCTTTTTTAACATAGGGCATATCAAGTAATTTAGTTTCATTAACAATGTAATCTAATTGTTCCATTACTCCTTTTTTATCTTTACCATCTAAATCAAAGACATATTTTTTTATTACTATAACCTTATATCTTTCCATTATTAACCTTTACTAACATTTCTTTATTGTTTATTTCAATTACATAATAGTATTTAGTAATATTATTTATATCTATATCCTTTAAATCAGAGTTAAATAACTCCCTTGCTTTATTCATAGCATCTTTCTTATTTTTAGCACTTACTACTATTTCATTTTCACTTACTTTTTTGAATTTTATATTATATTCTTTTTCTTTCATTTTTATTTTTCCTTTCTTATTTATGTATTAGAATTATACTCACTCCCCTAATACAGGGACTTAACAAACGACTAATTGCTAATTAGTTCCATAGGATTTTCACCTCTCTGTGGTTCTCACAGAGTTGAGCCCATTGATTGAGTCTGTGGCTACTCAAAAGTATCATTATACTCATTACTTGTTATCGCAGTATTAAGAGCAACTTAATATTTATAGTCAAGTATTTACCGACAAGCGTACTTACTAATGTGCTAACCGTTTTCAGTTATAATGAGAATGTATTTGTTAAGTGATTAACCAAATTGTCAAAGATCAATTAGTTTCAAAAAATGAAACAAGTGAGAAAGAATAATATTTACTCCTCTCACTTGTTTGGCACTTTATAAGCAAAAAGTTAAGTCTAAATTTTAATTTTTTTAGAAATTTTTTCAAGAGCTATATCAATAGAGTATTTTACTGCGACTTTTGAACAGTTTTCTTCACTAGCTATTTCCTCATAAGTTTTATTCTCAAAGAAGTATTTTTGTATTCTTCTTTTCTGAATATCATTTAATTTGTTTATAGCACTTTTTAAGTCCTCACTTAATAATTTATACTCTACTTCATCTTCAACTGAAATAGAGGCATTTATTGACTTGTGAAAGAGTGTTTCCTCATATACTTCATTTCTTTCAATATATTTTTTGATTTTATGAATCTGGGAAATATCTTCAAGTTCAAATCTATCAAATGCTTCATATACTTTCTCTGATACTTCTACTCTATGAATAATGTTTTTTGTATCCTTAAACTCTACTATATAAGTATTTGTTTTTTCATCAATATCCAATGTATATGGATTATATTTATCTTTATTTCTATTTAAATGCTTTTGCATTTCTATCCTCCTATCAATTCAAATTTTTAAAAATCTAAATTGATATGGAGGTCCACGAATGAAATGATTAACATTGATTAAACAAAAAAAGATGTCAAAAATATCCCGTTCGTGAATATCTTTGACATCCGTTTTTATTACAAAATCTATTTTTTTTACTGAAACAATTTCACAATATTGCCTCATAGCACCACCACTCTTTAAACAATGCTTAATTACTAATTTCATAAGCAATTAGAGGTGGTACTTCCTACTTTCCTGTATAACTTTCCTACTTATAACATAATTAAGATTGTACTTATATTTCTACATATTTTTCACACTTTCTAAAAAAATAAGCAGTAATAACCTTTGTCATTACTGCTTATAGATTTTCTTTTAATTTAACTTATTATTTAATTAGTTAATTTTAGTTTTTAATTCAGTTCCTGCTTTAAAACTAACTGACTTACTAGCTGCAATTTTAATTTTTTCCCCTGTTTGAGGATTTCTTCCTTCTCTTGCTGATCTTTCAGAAATCTTAAATACACCAAATCCTGAAACTGAAACTTTTTCACCTTTTGCTAATTCATCTTTAAATAAATCAAAAGTTGCATTAAAAACTTTTTCACAATCTGCTTTTGTTAATCCTGTTTTATTTGCTAAAACTTCTATCATTTCTGATTTTTTCATTCTATCTTACCTCCTAACCTACAATTTAATTATATCACAATAATTTAGTTTTCCTATTATTTTATAACAAGATTCATAAAAAAAGTATTAAAACAAATGAAATACTGTAATTTTGGTGTTATAATGGAATTGGCACATAAAAAAAGAATACTATTAGCATTCTTATCGTCTAGGTATTCGGTGATTAGTTACGGTTGGTCTTTCTATAAATAAATCTTCAATAGAAACACCAAGAGTATCAGCAATATGACCTATATAATCAATCCTCGTATTTCTTTTAGCATTTTCTAAACCAGAAACATAAGTAGGAGTTGTCCCAAGTTCATCGGCAAAATCTTCTTGTGACCAATTCTTCTTAATTCTAAAATAGACAATATTATTTGCTAGAATCTTACGAGCATGATTTTCATAATAATTTTTGCTCTTAATAATCATCACTTCCTTACTCTTAACTTACTACTATTGTAATAAGTTATGTAATATTCAACCATACCAACTATGTAGTAAGTTATGGCTAATATATTATATTACAAGGAAAAAAATTGACGAAATATGTGTGTGTAAGAAAGTAGGTAGATTAGAAAAAAGGAGCTAATAATTAATATGAAAACAAAAACTAATAATGAAGCAGTAAACGAAACAATCACTTTTTTTGATAAAAAAGTAAATAATGTAATAGATGTATTATACAATTATAGTCTATTAAATAATCTTCCAGAGTGCATAAAACTTGATAAGAATACACAAAAACAGATTATTGAAGATACAATTAACTATTATCTAACTAAAATTGAATCTTTGAATATGGACGATATAGAGAAGAAATATTATGATATTCAAGAGGTAACAGATTATTTTAGTTATTCATTTAACAAAAAACTAAAAGAAAAAGATAAACATATATTTAATGAAATTGAAGATAATGGAGAATGTATTGCTGATGATTTAATAAAAAAATTATTTATGAAAGATGATAGAAATATCAAAGCACCTGTCAAATATGATACATTAAAGCGATATTGTATATCAAATCTATTAAAAGACGAAGATGTTGATAAAGCATTTTTATGGATTATTTTAAAATTATCAGTTACATACAATTTTATGACAAATAAATTAACTGATTAAATTATGTAGTAGTATGCAGTAAATTAGCAGTAAAAAAATCCTACTTTCTAAACAAAAAAATTAAAGAGAGCAACAAAGCTCTCCCTTTTAGTATGCAGGTTTCCAATAACCGAATATTACTTTCCTATTTATATTTAATTTCTATTGATAATAAACTCAACGGCTACATTAAAAGATTTGTATTTTCCCTCTTCGTATTCATAATTAATTCCTTTTATGATTCTATAAGTACCTTTTGAAAGTTTACCATATTCATTTTCCCAATTAAGTTCAATTTCTTTGCTTTCTTTTGGCAATAGGTGAAATGCGGGTAAAGTAAAATTCAATTCCACATTTATTTTATGCCATTCTCCTTCTTTTTTAATTTCTATTTCATACGGATTTCCATATTGAAAACTTTTATCACTATTATTAATTAAAACTAAAGTTGCACCACTATTTGTTAATGTTCCATCTTTAATAGTCATTGTAACATCATTTTGTGAAATCTTTATATCAGACTTATCCCCAATATCAAATTCTTTTTTTGACTTTCCGCAACCAGTCATTCCTAAAACCACACCTATACACACCAAAGCAATCAATATAATGTGTTTCATAATCTTTTTCCTCCATTTCACTTATTTTCAATACATAATGTATTATATTATTTTACTATAATTTTTACAGTTGAATAGAGATTCACTTAATTGTGAATCTCTGATATATTAATATCTATTTTGTAATCCAGGCAATACATTTAGAACAGAAAAATACATAAGATTGCCATTATCTATTTCACCGCTTAAAATACCAAGACCAATAGTTCTACCATTAGAATCTGTTCTAGAGATCATTACAACTCCTCCACTATCGCCTTTTCCTTGGTAAACATTAGACTTTATCATTTTTTATGAATTGTAGCCTTTACAGTAATCATATATTCAAAATGCACTGAACATTGATTTTAGTATGTTGTATTTTCCCATAAAAATATTGTTCTACTACTTCCATCTATGTATTTGTAATAGCCAACTAAAATACCTTTGTCTATATAATCCACTTCTCCTTTACCTTTATAGTACTTTCTAACATGAATTATAGGACTACTATTAAATATCTTAGCTTGTATAGAGTCTATTAATATTAAAGAAAACAAAATCACAATAATTATTACAATATATTTAATTGTTTTTCTCATTTTTATATTTAATACCTTCCAGATTGAATTTCTGCTTTCATATCATTTATACTTGTAAAGTACATTGTTCTTCCTATTCCTAATACCCCTTTATTTCCACCGCTTAATACGCCTAACGGAATAGAACCTCCTTCAGAATCTGTTCTAGGAACAAACACAGGAGCACCACTATCTCCTTCGTCAGATTTAACATTAGTTTTCACTAATCCTTTTATAACTATATTTCCAGAATTTTCTTTATATGTAACAGTTTGGTTTATTCCTGTTACCTTACCAGAAGTATATTTTGTTTTTATTCCAGATTTTGCGACAGCCATATTTGAAACAATTGTAGGACAATAGTTAACAACTGCTAATGTTTTAATATTTCCACTAGGAAATTCCAATTTATTTGAAGTTGTATATTGACTATTTGTTGCAACAAAGCCATAATCATAATATCCATTATTCGTAAAATTTGAATATAAAACAGTACCTGACTGAACGGAAGAAGCGTTTCTAAGACAATGACCAGCCGTTACATATCCATATTGATTATTATACTTTGTTCTAAACCCCATAGAACATACTGCGACATGTGTAGAATCAATTTGTCTACCATATATTTCCCCACCAGAATTTATTGTTTTAGCATAAGATTTTGGTTGTTCAGCTTCAACATATTCAATAGCCGACATATTCATTTTTTTTCTAGAAATAGATAGTTTACTTTTAAAATTTTCTTGTTTTTTAATGCTAGCATCTTTCATTTCTACAACAACTTTATTGTTCATTATGTCAACATAACCACCAATTATGTTATCATGAATTTTATCAGTTGTTATATATTCAGAAACTGAATTGTTAATTTCATTTAATTCATTAAAAGAATTATTAACATATTCAATTTTAATTGCATTATCCATACTTATAATTTTATTATAAGTATCAAATTCTTCAGAATCAACTGATGGAATATTTTTTTCTACAATTTGAATTATTAATTTTGAAGCATCATCACTTATGTACATACCACCAAAGTAAGTTGGATATGTATCATTATATACATCTTTTATATTGTAGTAATCATTTATTGTTGTTTGAACTTCAGTAGCTAATGCTACTCTAGCCCAATTTCTCTCTAGATAATCTTCATTATTAAGAGATGAATCACTTGGTGTCAAACCTAATGCATTAACTGGTACAATAAAACCAGATAAAACAATAGCGACTAAACCCAAAAATATTAATATTTTATTTTTCATATTTTTTCCTTTCATATATATTTTTATATTTTTTACAACATACTACTATATTTTAATTTTTATGTATCATTTCTCCTCTCTTTTTATGTTTTAAACTACCATGGATTGTTAAAACATTAATTTTATATAATTAGAAACTTATATCAACACCAGGCATAGCATCATATTTCTTTTTTACATTATCATTAAACTTAATGACTTTACCATATCCTAAATGTGAAATTGTATATTTTTTACTTTCTTCCAATGTAGCTGTCGTACTTGCATGTTGATAACTTCCATAAATTTTACCACTTCCACTTACCATAAAAGTTAATGAAAGTTCTAAACTACTACCATTTTTAACTTTAAAAGAACTACCAAATCCATTAGAAAAACTTTGTTTATAACTATCATAAGAAGCAGTCAATTTACCATTTGATACATACATCTGCTTAAATGTAAATTCCCCATTTAAAGAAACATTATCTAATCTTATAGCTATTACATCGTAACTTTTTATATTCGGTACATTTTTCCATGCTGCCATCAATGTAATATAATTACCATTTTTAACTATTCTAATAGTTTTAGCATTTGATGAAAAGTAAGAACCTCTTGTTATTGTCCCAGGATCGTAATATTCATTAATTTTAACTTCGTCTAAATCACTAGAAGTAATTATTTCGTATTCTTTTTGGCTAATTGTTTCAATATAATTTTCAGAATATATTTCACATAGTTTTTTATAAATGCTATTTTCTATAAATATACCACTTTGTGTTTTATGTAAAGCTGAATTCTCCTGTGCATACACAAATGTCGTTGAAATAGCATTGATTAATAAAATTGCAAATAGTATAATTAATTTCTTTTTCAAAATCTCACCTTTCCCTAAGTCGATTATAACATAGAATTTAAAAAAAGCACTCTACAAGTAGTAGAATGCTCATTTTAACCTATTTTTTATATAATTTATATACATTGCATAATCTTCGATAGAACTACATTTTTTTGTTTCACAATCTTTTTCTTTCAATATATTTAATTCTTTAGTTTCAATCATACCATCTTTGTTAATTTTTTCACATAATATTGAATCAGTAAAATAGTTATTATTTATCTTTACAAAATCATTAGCAATATTTACTTCTATAATTAAATTCATTGTATCAATATTAAATCTCATAATGGCAGAACTATTTATCTTTTTTTCATAATATCCATCTATATTTTCAAATCCTAATAAAGATATTTTTTCATTTAAATCTATATTAGATAATTCATTTTTAGGATCAACAGCATAATTAATTTTTCTTGGAAAAATGTTATCGTTTATATATTTTCTCTCAACACTTATTGGTATAACATCTATTCTATCAGTGTTCTCATAACTTACTTCAAGATAAACTTTATTATTGATTAATTTATCTAAAAAATACTCGTCATAACTTCTACTTTCTTCAATATAATAATTTTCGTTTTTCCCACTAAAAACTTCATTTTTTTTGCCACTTTTATCTTCATAATATAAACTTAATAACTTAATATTATCGTTATTAACTATTTTATTAAAATTTAGTATATTTATTTTATTAGTTATAACTATAGTTGAATTTAATTCATCAAAATTATTATCTTCTATAATTAGAGAATAAACAGATATAGAATTTTTAATATAAATGAAATATATTAATATTAGGCTAATAATTACAAATAACAAGAACGAGATTATAATAATTAAAATATTTTTTTTATATTTATTGTAATTATTTTTATATTGGTTAGCAAAATTTTCTCGAATTTCTGTTTCATTTGCTTTACCTCTTAATTCTCCATACATTAATTCTTCTACACTAATTTCAAATATTTCTGCTAATTTATTTATAATATTAGGATTATTTGGAAAAGAGATACCTCGTTCCCATTTTGAAATATTTTTATCAGTATATCCTATTAAATCTCCTAAATCTCTTTGAGTTAAATTTTTTCCTTTACGAAGTTCAGATAATAATTTTCCTCTTTTATCATCATTACTCATTTTATAACCTCCTATAATCCATTAGAATATATTTATTGTCAAATAATATTTTGCCTGTTTTTTTATATCTTCAAATTTATATCATCAAAAATACTTAATTCATATTATGTATAATGTACTAATATTAATTTTTCCAAGCAAATTTTACTAAAAAATAAAATTTACTACTATACATCTATTATATCATACGAGCAATCTGAAATTATAAAATTTCGTATTGAAAATTAAAAAAATTAAGGAGAGCAAACAAACTCTCCTTTTAGTATGCCGGTGTTCCATAACCAAATATAACTTTACTATTTAATGAATACACTTTTTGTCTACAAGTATCATCAGTAGAATTACCCTCTACTGTATATACTTTGCCGTTTTCTACTTTTTCAACTATTCCCACATGATTGACTTTTCCATCTACTTCCCAATCAAAAAATATTATATCCCCTTGTTTAGGGGTATATCCTTTTTCTTGCCACTCTCCCATCGCTTTAAACCAGTCAATTCCTGTTTGACAACCAGAAAATTTAGGAATAACACCTGCTTGTAGATATCCACTTTGATTTGCAACCCAACTGACAAAAACAGCACACCATTCTACTCTTTCTTTAAAACCATACCATCTCCAATATGGCTCTCCTCCAACATTACCTACTTGTGATAATGCTATTTGTACCATATCAGGACTACCAACTGGTGTCCCATATATTACAGATGACCACATACTTGCATATTCATCACTTAAAGCATTTTTAATTTGTTCTTTTTGCATAGGATTAAAAAAATACATATTCATCATTTCATCTACTGTCTTGTGAGTTATTTTAATATATAATACTTTTTTAGTTATTTTATCTTGTGGATTATCAAAACTTATTTCATAGCTCGTATTATTGTTTTCATCTTTAACTTCATAACTAATAGTATTCATATCCCAAAAGATTTTTTTTAATTCTTGCTTTTTCTTATCATCCATAGTAATAACATCAGCTGAATTATTACCTTTTGTTACTTTAGCAGTATAAATAGCAAGAATATCTTTCCATTCTGCACGATCTGATTCTATTTTATAATCATCGTGGATATTACTGTTTTGTATCTCAACTATCCTATCAGCCATTTCTTTATTTATTTCTTTTACTACACTACTCATAGGAAATGTTCCTGTGCTTTCACTAGAAAAAAATATTCCTAACCAAGAAGTACAAATAAGACCAATTAAACAAATAATAACAACTATAATTATTGCAACCCAACCACCAGCAAGTAGTAAAGAGATTAGTGCTTTTGTTCCAGCAATAATTCCTTTTACCATTGATACAGTTGCTTTAAATGCTGTTTTTATTCCTTTATAAGTTGTTTTTGCAGTTTTAACAGCTAACATTTTTGCTCTTTCAGTTGTTTTAACAGTTTGTTTAACAACTTTTGGAGTATCTTTAACAATCTTTTTACTTGTTTTAATCTTCTTCTTAACTTCTTTAATATTCTTTTTTTCAGTTAGTTTAGATTTTATAGTTTTAATCTTATTTTTTGTCTTAATAAAATTATCTTTTGTATCTCTTACTGCCTCATTACCTTTTGTTTTAATTTTACCAGAATTATATACTGCAAGTTTTCCACCAGCACTTAATCTATTAACTGCATATTCATTTGCACTATTTTCATTAGTATTACCATAACTATTCTCTCCTCGTTCTTTAATACTAACTATGTTAGACTTTGCTTTATCTGTTGCTATTTTACCTTTATCAAGAGTTTTTATTGTTCCTTTTATTTTTTCTTTCTTTTTAATTTCTTTCATACTAATCGCCCGGTTTAGTAGTCATTAGTTTATATAACTTTGTATTCTTTGGGAATTTATTAACAAAAGGAACAAGACTACTACCATATCTAATAAGACCACAGCCAATATCTGAATTAGTTATATAAGACATTTGTAATTTAGAAATATTAAGTAATTCCCCTAACTCTTTTCTATCAGCTGATGCTTGGTTTAACATTACTATAAACTCACTATTAGATAACATTGTAGTAGCATCTACTGATGCTAGTAAATATTGAACATTTTGTGTTATTGCTGTTGGATAAGCATTTCTTTTTCTAAATTGCCTCCAAGCACTATTGAAGAATGTTGCTGAATATTCATTTTCAAATAATACATGAATCTCATCAATAAATATATGAGTTCTTTTACCTTTCTTAAAGTTATCTGATACCCTATTTATCATTGCATCTGTTATAACTAAAAGCCCCATAGTTTTTAATTGTTTACCAAGTTTATAAATATCATAACTTACTATTCTACTACTAATATTTACATTAGTTTCATGAGCAAACACATCTAAACTACCATTAGTAAACATTTCAAGAGTTAAAGCAAGTGATCCTGCTTCCTTTTCTGGTTGTTCTAATAGTTTTTCTCTTAAAGTCATAAGAGTCGGAACAGCACCAGTTTTATGATATTCATCATATGTTAATTGAGTACATCTATCTATTATAGATTTTTCTTTTGGACCTAATCCTGTTTTGTCTAACTGTTCAAATAATGAAAGTACAAACTCTGATTTATCAATAACAGGATTTAGTCCATCTCCATAACCTTCTACCATATCCATAGGATTTATATGGTCTTTGCTACTTGCTGATACTTCTATTACTTCCCCACCAAGTGCTTTGACAAGTGCTGAATACTCTCCTTCTGGATCACAAATCATAATATCATCATCTGTTGATAAAGCTAAAAACACTATTAGTTCTTTTGCACTAAAACTTTTACCACTTCCAGGTACTCCAAGCAAAAATGATGATTGATTTTGTAGATTTTCTTTATTTACCATTATTAAATTATGACTAATAGCATTTTCGCCATAATATATTCCACCTTTATCCATAATCTCTTGCACTCTAAAAGGCATTAAAGCAGATAAACTTTCAGTTGTAAGAGTTCTTAATATTTTTACATTTCTAACTCCAATAGGAAGTGCTATATTTAATCCATCCATTTGTTGATAAGTTAAAGGTGCTATCTGACATAAATGTTTTCTTCCTGTAATAAGTATTGTTTCTGTATCTGCATCCAACTTTTCTTTAGTATCTGCTGTTATAACCAAAGTTAAATTAGCAAACATCATTCTTTGATCTCTCGTTGTTAAGTCATCCAAAAATTCTTTACTTTCTTTTCGTTGTTGTTCTAAATCATATGGTATTACTGCACTAAAGTTATTATTAGCATTTTGTTTTCTTTGCCAATTAGTTATATTAGTTTCAACCCCAAGTAATCTATTTTCAACTTCTTTAACTGCCTCATCCGTAGGAATTGGTATAATATCAATACTCATCATCATATTAGAGTTCATATCTGTAAGTTCTGCTATCATAGAGTCTTTTATATAACTTGCATACTCTTTTAAGAATAAAACTCTACCATATTTTTTTCCCATTTCAAAATAATCTTTTTTAAACGAAAATCCATCTGGACATATATAATCTTTAAAGTTATGTCCTTTTTTTATAAAATCTTTTATGTCTAAATTATAATTTACTTCCTCTCCTATTCTATAAAAATCATGTATTATTCTTAACTTTTCTCTTGCATCAAGTTCTATACATTTACTTCCTAGTTTAGCTAAATGAGATACAATATCTGTTGATACTCTCCTAAAATAATTTCTAGCATCTTCTATACTTCTTTTAAACACGGATATAGTTAAATATATCTCTCTTACCATTCCATTACTATTTACTGCTTTATCAAGTAGCATTTGATTATATTCTTGTCTATAAATATCTAATCCATCTTCTTTAAATGGTAATAGTATTTCTTTTTCAAAATCTTTTTTATTTATTCTTCTTAAAGCAATAGTTATTTTAGTTGTCGCTCCACTATCAAAGGAATTAAGCAACTCCCCATATTCTAAAAACATTGCCTCTTTATCTTCTTTTGATGCTACTGCATAATTTATATCACTAAACTTAAATGTTTGTGAGTATTTGTTCTTACCAACTAAAAATATTCCATCAGTCCATATTCTTTGAATTGGTATTACTTGTTGAATGGACTTTGGAATATTAAAGTTATCTTTTTCCTGTTTCTTTAAATTGTTGATTGATTTTATCATTTCTATTAAACTCCTCCCTTGCTTTATTTTCTATAATATTTTTAGTCATCTCATAATACATATCCTCAGATACAAACTTTAATTTTTTAGGTATAAGTATTTCTGATTTTATCCAAGTGATAATAAAATCTTCTAAATTCATACCATTGTATTTAAAAAAGCCAATACCTGCAAATGGTATAACTCCTATAATACATATCCAAGAAGTAATCTCTTTATTAAAAATAGGACTAAATATAAAATAAAGTCCTACTGCTACCAAACAACCACATATAGCACATATAAATTGTCTTATTGATAATCCAAAAAATAAATGTTCCGTGTAATTTCTTATTTCTCTATTTATCTTTACTTCCAATTCTATCTTCCCCTTTCATCTTTATTTTTTTTAGAATTATGATTTAATTCTTTATTAGTAATAATTTCAAAACTATCAACACCATAAATTAAAGATAATGAACTTCCATTATCCCATTTCATTCCAATTTGTCCTTCATCATCTACATATTCAACAGTTCCACAAGTGCCTCTTGGAACTGAATAATTATCATCCATATAATTTAATTTAATTCTTGTCCCTACAGGATATTTATTTTTAATCATTTCAATCTTTCCTCTGTTTTCCATATTTACCTACCTCTTTCCATATTTTTATTTAGTCTTGTATGATTATCATAAAAGGAAGATACATGGTTTTTTATATCTTCCTTAATATTCTTATATTCAATTTGAATATTATTTTTTTCTTCCACCGTTTTAGTATTAAGTGATTTTCTAAATATCTCATCTTCTTTATTTCTTAATTTTATAAACTCTTTATTTTTCCATAATAAATTAGCAAGATAATTTAATCTTCTTAAGGTATTATTACACCCACTTAATATTTCTACATTACCTTCCAATATTAGATTAGTAAGAAAATACTTTTCAAAATCTTCTTGTCCCTTTTCTTGATATAATCTAGTAAGTCCTTTATTTTCTTCTCTATCATAATTTTTAGGATTAACATTATTACTACACTGTCTTGTATAAACTTTATTATCTTTATAAACCATACTTTTAAACAATTCTCTACTCATACACTACCTCTCATATTCTTTATAGTTTTTAACATTATAGGTGTCTATTATATAATCTTTAATATTTTTTCTTATATTATCATTTGATAATGATACTTGCTCTAAATAATCTCCATTTCTATAATCCTTATTGTTTTTATAAATCATAACTATACTTTCTTTAGGATTATCATAGTTATAATCATCTACTATGCAAATATAGTTGCCAACTACATATATGTCTTTTGTTTTACCTATAAATTCTTCATATTCTTTTTTTATTGATTTCATATTATTTTTTAACCACTTTTCTAACATTTCATAAGTAGAATATTTTGTATTTTGATATTCTTCACTTTTTATAAACTTTCTTGATAAATAATCACTAAAATCATAATTAACATCACATTCTGAGTATATAGAGTCTTTATAAAAATTATTTAATAAATCATATCCTAAAACAAAGTTTAAGTATTGTATTTCACTTTCTTCGTTAAATGAATCTTTATCAACTATTACTTTGTTATCTTTTATCTCGTATTGCACGATTTATCACTCCTTTCTTTCTTAAAAAAAGTATCAGCAAGATTATGACCTGCTAATACTTTTTTAAAATCTTCCATAGCTTTACCTAGATTTTTGTCATAATAGTATCCATATCCCCAAGTCATTTTGTTATTTTCAATTTCATAATTGAATGCAATTATATATTCAACTGTATTATTGTATTGTCTTTCCACAAGTGCAACAGGTATATCATTTCTATAACCTACATCTACTACAAACATTCCATTATCTAATTTTCTATTCATTTAATTTATCTCTCCTTATCTTTATTTTTATTTCTTTCTATATTTCTGTCATCATTAAATCTTGTTTCTAAATCTCCCCATCCAATTACTTTATATTCGTAATTATTAAGAGTAATAACATCTTCTAAATTGTATTTTTTTATTTCTTCTTTTAATTTAATAATATCTATTTCATTAAAAAGATTTTCGTAATAATCTTTCCACTCATCTTTTGTAATATGACACATTGTCGCAGATGATTCACAGACATTATCGTAGATTTTTTGTAATAGTTTAGAACATTTAGATATCTTTGGTAATTCTAGATATTTGTCAAAATCTTTATAAATTAAATCTTCTACATTTTCTATATCTTCATCATAACTAGCAATAATATGTGCTTTAGCTTTTCCATTTTCATACAGAATTGCCCTAAACCTTAAATCTCCATAATCACTTTCCCAATTTTCTAATACTTTTACATATTTTTCTTTATAATATTTCATTATATTAGGTGTATTTAATCCTGTTTTCTTATCTAAATACTCTTTGGTAATATTTTTTTCCTTACAATATTGCAAGTATTCTTGAACTCCATTTTTATATTCAATGTCGTTAGGGTATAATTCATTTATTGAGTTCCAAATAGAATAATGAACATCATCGGTCATATATCCTATTTTTAATCCTTCTTCCAAATAGTTATAAATATAGTAATCAAAGTTATAATCCCATTCTGGTACTTGTGTATAACCACCACTTTCAGTTTTAGTATATGGAGTAAACTCTATTGCATCATCATAATTATCACTTGCCAAAACATAAGTATCATTAGTTTTAGGGTTAAATAAAATATAATCAATATGTTTATTTTGATGTTCTATATTTTCTTTTAAAAATAATTCTATATCATTCTTTATTTTTAGTATTCTATAATTCATATTTATAACCCCATCATTTCTCTTACAACTCTATCACTCATCTTAATAGTTCCAACTAAAACTAGCATATTAAAAATGAGTTCTCCAATATACTTCCACACCTGAGTAACTGCAGCTGCACTTGTATCAACAACAGGAGGACTAGATGCAAATAATGAGAAAATAATACAAGACAAAACTATTATTGCTCCCTCTAAACATACTGCTGTAAATGATTTTAAAAAACTTGCACATATTCTTTGTGTAGGTTCTCCTGCTACTGTTGATAAAGGTATTGGTGCAATAGCAGTATATAAATATAATTTGAAAAATCTACCATATACAGTAAGTATCATTATGAATGATAATACTGTTACAAATAATCCTCCTATCAATGTTACTGCCCATAATGGAATAGATTCAAAAAAACCACAACTTTCTACTGCTTTAACTATTTCTTGGGGAAGAATTGTTTTAGTAACAGTCCCAAAACCAGCAGACTTCATTATTGTTGATATAACTCCCTGCACTATTTTAAAAATAGATAACATTAAATCAAGTCCATAAGTTACTATTCCCTTTGCGATTGCAAACCTTACAAACAATTTAATTGCATGTTCTGGTTTTTTAACATCTGCAAGAGAACTACAAGTCTTTACTACTCCAACAACAAAAAATAAGACTAATAATGCTAGTCCTATCGCTTGTACTGCACCATTTATTTTAAGTATTACTTGCCATATTGTTCCACCTTTAAATGCTTCAGGTGATTGTGTAATTATTTGCCATATCTCACTTAATTTATCATTCCAAGTATCTATTGCATTTTCTAAATTATTTACTACCCAATTACCACTGGCTAATATTAACATTTTCACACCTCCTAATAATAAGTAAAAGGGTAGAAATTATCTTCTACCCATACTTTTAACCAGCAATTCTTGTAAGTATAGCTTTAGCACACATAACAATAATTCCTCCTACACAAAACAATGCTCCATTAACTCTTTGTGATGGATCGTGATTTGTAAAAGATAGTCCAATTTGGACAACTCCATATCCTGCTATAATTCCACCTACTACCTTTGTTAGTTGGAATATAAAGTCTGATAAATTATTTACAACTGTTATAGGATCATCAGCTGCAAAAACATTTGGAGTAAACATACTTAAACTACTTATTCCAACAAGTGCTAATACATAAATCTTATATCCTTTTTTAATTTTCTTTTCTATACTTTTCTTTTTGTTCTTCATTTTTATCATTTCCTTTCTTTCTATTTAAATAACTTTCCATATCTTCACTAGATATTACCTCATAATTATTTGCTACTACTTCTATATCTTTGAAATCATAATTTATTGCATCATAATCAACAGTCACAGTTGCAATAGCATTATTTACTTTTCCATGTTCATATGCTGGAGAATGACCATCAGCAGTAAGACTTAAGTTGGGATGTTTCAAAATATCATACTTTAAATCTTTTATCGGTCTTTCTCCTCTTATAAATAAAATTGCATACTTGTTATCTAACATTCTAACTTCATCTGGTGTCATTAAATCTCTACCAGTTTGTTGATAATTTGTTGAATAATTACCATTTCTTCCATGTGATTTACCATAAGTGTTTAAATCTAAATTTTCTTTGCCCATGAGTTCACTCACATACTTATGAGTGCTTTGTTCATTACCACCTAGATATAAAAACTCATCACAATTACCTAAAATACTTTCCCATTGTTTCTCAAAAAGTGCCTTAATTTGAGCTATATTTTGAACTATAATAGACACAGAAACCTGTCTTGACCTCATGACGGAAAGAATTTTTTCGAAGTCATCAGGAAGACTAACATTTGGAAATTCGTCCATTACAAAATGAACTGGAATAGGTAAACTTCCACCATATTTATGATCTGCTAAATAAAATAATTGTTGAAATAATTGAGTGTATAAAATACTTACTATAAAATTAAATGATGTATCGTTATCTGGTATTAAAGCAAATAATGCTGTTTTCTTCTCTCCTAAACTTGGCAAATCTAATTCATCAGTCATAGTAAGCATTGCTAGACTTCTTAAATTAAACTTTTCTAATCTTGATGCTAATGTTATTTGAATTGATTTTAGTGTTTTAGCACTTCCAGAGTGATAATCTTTGTAGTATTTCAAAGCAATATGTTCTGGATTCTTTTCTTCTAATCTTTCAAATAATAAATCAAGTGGAGATGAATACATATCATCATCTTCTTTAACATCTCCTGCTCTTAACATCTCCATTACCATAGTAAAGTTTTGTTCTTCTTCTGGTGCTTCATACCATAAATAAAATATTAGTGATAGTAAAAGCATTGATGCAGCTGTATCCCAAAATGGATCATTACTTTGACTTCCTTTTGGTGTTGTTGATTTAAAAAGATTGGTTACAAGTCTTTGTACATCATTATCACTTTTTAAATATACAAACGGATTATAACAATGACTTTTATCCATATTGATTAAATCCAAGACTTTTACTTCATAACCTTTTTGTTCCAGTAAATAACCAGTATCTCTTAATATTTCTCCTTTTGGATCTAATGTTACAAAAGAGCAATTACACTGCATTATATTAGGTTTTGCATAAAATCTAGTTTTACCAGCTCCACTTCCACCACATACTAATACATTTAGGTTTCTTCTATGTTTCTTACCATTAAGTCCTATTTCAACATTTTTGGTTAGTATCTTATTGTTATTGCTATTTTTTTCTTGATACTTCTTGCAGATATTTTTTGCACTTCCCCATTTAGCACTTCCATATTCTTCATTTCTTCTATAATTTTTTCTTGTGGAAAAGTATAGAACTATTCCACCAATATATATAACTAATAAAAAAAGAACAGTATCCAAACTATTCTCACATATCTTAATATTAAATGGATTATTAAAGATTTGATTATTGTTTTTTATTATACTTGATATTCCATCATTAGAATAAGGTGCTATTAAAAGTGCTATCCATATAATTGGAATTATACCTATAATTGATAAGATTATTATTTGTCTTTTTTTATCTTCTTCCATTATCTCTCGTGATTATCCTTGAAAGGACTTTTTTTTTACTAACTTTTTCACTATCATCTAATAATCTTAACAAAAGCTCATTTACTTCGCTTCTTGACTCATTCATACTTTTTAATTTATATCTATAATTATTTAAGGCATTTATAATTATACCTATTTCGTACTTATCCATATCCATTTTTCCGTATTCAGATAATTTAATAATTATTTCATCAACAGTTTCTGTTGTTCTTTCTTGCTTTGATAAATAGTTTCTTAACAAATTGAGTGATTTTATAATTAAATTACTTTCTTCAACAGTAAATTCACACTTTATTGTATCTTTCATAATTACCTTTCTTGTTCTTTATTCTTCTGTTTTATATTTTCTTGCACATAATCACTAATTTGTTTATTAAGTTCTTTAACTGATTCTTTCATTGATGTTAATTCATTTACAACATCTTTCTTTTCCATATCTTTAAATCTTTCAGTAATTTTTTCTATATTATCAAATTCAATATCAAAGCCATATTTTTTACATAACATGTATGCTACACATTCTGCTTTTTCGTTATCAACTTCTTTTGTATTATCATATATATTTATTTTAGCAAGTTCTGTTATTGCTGTTTTAAATGCTATATTACTATCTTCATTCCTACATAAATACAATACTTTATTTTCTGTATCCCATTTAGAAGATAAATCATTCTCCAAGCTATCAACACTTTTAACATCCATAGGACATTCGTGTAATAGTGCTTGTAATATCATTTTTTTATCATAAGTTTTAGTATATGGTTTCATATTAGTTTCAGATATATCTACAAGTTCTTTCGCAGTATATCCTTTTATTGTTCTACCATCTTTGGTAGTGTATGGTTCTCTAGGATCAAGTATAACAATCTTTTTAGGATACTTACTTTTAAAACTTATATTATCTTCAATCCACTTTTTCATTTCTTTTAACTGTATTGCATTAGGTAATTGTTTAGCAATTAAAATAGCATTTCTAGGGGTATATAAATCAAACTTACCTTGTACTGTTAAATACTCTTTAAAAAAATCAGGATTAGTAGTTATTTCTTCTAATCCCTCATCAATAGTTTTATATGCATTATCTAACTGTTCTCTTTTTTTCTTAATATATGCCTCTTTATCATAAGATACTTTAGTTTCTTCTTTCATTTTTATCTTTCCTTTCCATTTTTAAACTTTTGTTTTTTAACTTTACCATCAGGAGTATATGTTGTTTTTGTTTTTTTATTAATATCAATTTCTACTGCCTCCTGACCTTTTTTTAAAGTTTCCCTATAATCCTTTGGAACATTTCTATACTTTACTTCATCTTTTAATCTTTGAAGTAATTTACGAACAGAAGATTTATTTTCTTTAATAACACCTTCCTGTACCTTTAAGTTCTCTAAGTTGGGCTCTGACAGAGGTTTTTGTGTCTTTGCCACTTCGGGGTTTGATACTTCACTTTTCTCCTTTTGAATTGGTTTTGCTAATATATCATTAGCAAGTTTTTCCTCATCAGAAATAACAGGAATACCTTTTTCTTTAGCTTCTTTCATCATTTCTTCCATCTTGTCTTTTTCTATCTCATTTCTAATTGTAATGTTATCAGTTTGTGCAAGTTTAAATCTTTCAACAACACGATTTACTTTTGATGCATCTTCACTTCTTACCATAATATCCACTATTCCATCATTATCTGGAAGATTTTTATCAATTAAAGCAGTATAGAGTATTCCATACTTTTTCGCTTCTTTTTCAAACTTTTTAAGTTCACTTGCTTTAACTGAAAATATTTGAAGTGGACTACCAGATTTTAACATTTTGTTAAGTGATGTTTTTCCTTTTGTCATTTGTTTATCTTTTGACATTGTATAAAGTATAACAGCTATTCTTTCTGCTCCTGTTCCACTTACTCTTAATAACATCTCAATTCCTTCAATAGAAAATTTGACCATTTGCTCTGCGGCTTCACTTGAATTCATTTATCTCTCTCCTTTCCCTTTTCTTCAAGTTCTTTGATACTTTCTTCTATGTCTTTACTTCGTTTTTCTATTCCATCACATAAGACCACCTCCTTTCGTTTTGCCTTTAATTCTTTAGTGATTTCATTTATTTGACTACGAATTAACAATTTTTCTTCTTCTGTTTTAACTCTTTTATGCTTTATCCATAGATTATGCTTTTTACTAATAAGCTCTTGAATCTCTCTATTTATCTGTTCTTTATAAAACAAAAACTGCTCGTTGGTTTCTATTTTTTCCCTTACAAGCAGTCTTGTTTGATTTGATATTTCTTCCATTTTATTTAAGTCTAATCTAATATTTACTGGAAGCACTTTTCTAGGATATTTAGTTGGATAAACTTTTAAAATATAACAATAATGTTTGAATAGTCCATATAATCCATGTGCTTTATTTTTTATATATTCTTTTTTATAATTGTAGTCATTATTATATGATTCAATAAAAGGTATTCTTGGTAGGTGTGTATTTTCAATTCTATTATTTATATTATCTATAGAATAATCACTACCAAATGCCCTTTCAATTCTAATATTTCTTTTATATGGACTTCTTCTTATACTTAACTTTCCATATCTTTCTTTTATCTCATATCCCATTTTTTCTATAATGTTGATAAAATCTCTATAAGACACTGCCATACCTATTGCTCTATCTAAATCCTGTTTAGCAAATGTATGGTAATTTGTCTTTTTAGCATAACTTTGATAATAATTATCATAATTAACTTTCTTAGCTTTCTTATTTTTAACTACACTTAATCCATATTCCTCACATAAAGTATCAGATACTTCTCTAATAAGTGCATAAGTTTCTCTACTATCGTGATATTTTTTTCCATCTTTAAATGATACTGAATTGATTACAAAATGATTATGAATATGTTTGCAATTTGTATGTGTACTAACTATTACTTCAAATCTATCTCCCCATATTTCTTCGGCTAATTTTACTCCTATTAAATGTGCTTGTGTTGGTGTTATCTCGCCTTCTTTAAATGATTGAAAAGCATGATAACCAAGTATTCCACTTTTCTTGCCATATAACTCTTTGGTAAGCATCATATCTTTGTATGGTCTATGAGTAGAACAATTTAAAGCTGATACAAAACATTCTTCTTCAGTTTCATAATTAAATTTCTCATAACCATCTAGTTTATGTAATTCTTGATAATCTCCATCTTTCATTGTTTTTTCTGGATTTATAACATAGTCAATAACATGGTCTAATCTTTTTTCAACTTTCCATATTCCTGTCGTTGCCATTCTTCCTCTATCCTAGAACATTCACTAGACACTCTTAAACAAGCATATAAAAAAAGTAATATCATTTATTACCTGCTATATTCTTATTTAGAAATTGTAATTTTAAGTCATCAATTATAATATCAAGTCTAACTACTTCTTCTCTATATTCTCTTTCATCTATAAAGCCAAGTGAATGTGCTTTTCTTGTAAGTTGATTTATATTATTAGATATTGACCTTAAATCTCTAACAACTTCGTAAAACTTATTACTTGGAGCTTCTTTTATATCATTACCCATTATAAGATTTCTAACTATATCACTTTCATTCATTCCACTTTTATTACATAATTCTTTTATTCTATTTTCTTCTTCATCATTGAACCAAAAATTCTTTTTATGTGTTCTTTTTCTCATTTTTCCCTCGCTTTCTTCAAAATAAAAAGACCAATATAAATTGATCTTATCTATAAAACATATTATTAAATTAACATTTCCCACCGTTATCTTCAAAATATGATTCAATATATTTCACTAATATTTTAGCTTTATTAAACTGTTTATCTTTAACAACATTTATAATATAGTCACTACCACTTGCATCAACAATATTATCATCTTTATCATATTCTATTAGATAAGTGTACTTTTCGCTATTTAGTTGACAATTAAGAAGAACAGTTTGATTTTCTTTTATAGACATAGAGTCTTTTTTAGCACCAAACATAATATTTATGAAAATAGTAATAGCAAAGCCGACAACAAAAATTATTCCCAAGACTTTTAGTATCTTGATTATTATCTCTGCAAGTTTTTCGGTATTATTTACTTTTTCTACTAATACTTGTTTAATGTCATTATTTAATAATTCATCAATACTAACATTTAATGCTTTAGATAATAATTTTAACTGTTCAGGGTTTGGAGAAGTTTCGCCAAGCTCCCAATTTGATATTGTTTGTCTAGTAACATCAACTTTTTCTGCTAATTGTTCTTGTGAAAGTTTACAATCTTTTCTTAATTTTAAAATGTTATCTCCCAATTTCATTTTATCTCTCCTTTCACTTACAATTATATATGAGTTGATATTTGCATTCTACCAAATATCTTTGGAACTTTGTCAAAGACTTTTAACAATTATACTACAAATAACTATTATTCTACATCACAAGACCAAAGTCCATGCTTATTACAATATGCATATAATTTTGATCCTTTTATATATTTGAATTTACATTCTGCATTTTGTTCTGGCAATAATTTAACTTTATAAATATCTTTGTCATTAACCAGTGCAATCCATTCAATAAAATGTTCCTTTTCCATAACATGATTTACTTTTACAAGTATTTCATCTCCTATATGTTCAAAAGTTGGAATGTGTTTTTCAAACGATGCATCAACACTATTTGAAATTAACTTTACCATAGGTTCACCACAACAAGTTATTCCACACTCACTACAGTTACAGTCATTAATTACCTCAACTAATGCTCCACACTTTAAACATTTTTTAATTATCAATTCATTTTTCATTTGTTTCCTCCTTCTATAACAAATTTATATTTATTTAACAAAAAATTGTAATTTATTTGTTTGTTTCTTTCAATTTTATAAAAATTGTAACTGCTAGATATCCAATAATACTTCCAATAAAATTCATGATTATATCGTCAATATCAAAACTTCTACCAACTATCGGTTGTAATATTTCAATTGATAAAGTAATTAAAATAGCAATAACAAATATATTCTTTTTATTTATGTTTTTGAAAACTAATGGCAACATAATTCCCATTGGAATAAACATCAACATATTACCTATTAGCATATCTCGTATCCAAGTACCTATCGAAAGCTCACTTTTAATTAAATATTTGTATAATGATGGAACAAAATTGAAACTTCCAGAAAACCAACCTAAACTATCTCCTGTAGAGTATCCATTTTTTACATAAAACCAAAAATGCGACCAAAGATTGCTTGGAACGAGTACAAGATTTATTAATCCAGTTAAATAACATACAAAAATAAATTTAACTATTTCATAAAAATAATTAACTGATAATTTATTTTTCTTAATTTTAATAATTCTATAAATAACATATATTATTCCCACTATTATAGTAATAGGAACAACATTCAAAAATGTTTCTAACATATAATTGTTACCACCTTTCGAAATACAAATTACTATTTTCCTAACTAATTACTAAATTGTAATTTACAATTATTTCAACACTTCATTTAATTCTTCAAGTGATAGTCCTTTAATTAGTATATTGTTATCATTTTCATCAACAACAAACTTCATAAGTTTATTTATTGCTTCATAATAATCCATATCACCCAAAACTCCATTATTTGTTGTACTTACGAATATTAGTTTCCATTCATCAACTTCTGTATTATCTACTTTATACAATATTTTTGGATTTTTAGGAAAAGAAGTTAAAGTATCTTCTGTTAGTGCAAATGCACCAAATGGCTTACCATCTTTGCCATTATAAAAATTTGGATTCCCTACATAAGCATTTTCCCAATCACTGTTTTCTTTTTTCTTAAACTTATCAAATAATCCCATAAGCATTCCTCCACTTCAACAAATTACTATAGATCTTTCAAACTACAAAATTGTAATTTATCTTTTAACTTTTTTAATAAATAGGAAGTAAACGATTATAGGTATTATTATTAAATCTGGTATAGTAAATGTTCTAACTAGTATATAATTTCCAATAATTGTTACTAAAATAAGTCCTATTGATATAAATTTGGCAAATAATCCTTCTTCTTTTGTTTTCCAAGTAAAATAAGCAAATAAAGGCGATAAACAAGAAAATATTGTCCAACCTTTGATAAAATTCCAGCTATATACTGCATTTGTTAATTCTGCTGTTACATAGTATGAAATTAGCATTCCTATACAAAATGGAAATATATTTATCATTGCTTTTTTCCTTGTATCACTATATATCGAAATCAATATTCCTAATAGTACCCATATTGGTAAATCTGAAAACATATATCCAAGTGTCATCATAAATAAATTGCCAACAAAAAGTATATCCAATAATTTGCTTATTATTCCTAAAATAGCACCTATAAAAAATAATGAAATAGGATTTAATATATATTTCTTCATAAATTATCTCACTTTCAAATTACTATTTATCTAACAAATCACTAAATTGTAATTTGAATTACTTTATCTTTTTTCTTTTTATTAAGTTAATACCAATTACTATAAGTATTATTGATGGTAATAAAAACTCAACACTTCTAACTATTATATTTAAATAAAATGGGGCTGAATTCATATACCAATGTAAATAATCAATATCCAATACAACTAAATATAATAATATTAATAATAATGCTACAAATAATAAAATTAAACCTATAATTTTTTTGGTTTCTAACTTTTCTTTTTTTATTAGTTTTCTAGCAATATAAGTTATAGAAATTGATAGATATTCAAATATAGCAAATATAGATATTAAATATAAAGATGTTAATAATGTTGGCACATTACCAAAATGATAAATACTAAATATTTCTGCAAATATAAATGTTAAAACTAATATAATAATACTTAATATTATAATTGTTCTTTTTTTCATATAATCCTCCATTTCAACAAATTATTATTTATCTAACAAATCAATAAATTGTAATTTATGTTGTTCATGATTATAAATATTGTGATTAATCTATATATGATAAAGTCTCCCCATAAAACAACACTTTTTTGCCTTTAGGCACTTTCTTAATAACTTGAAATACATTATATACATCTGGATATGGAGATATTATACCCATACACATCATGCCAAAGCTTAAACTACATATAGTTGAATTATTTGTTAGTACAAAAATTAACATTGGGATTATTCCTAATATAAATGGTAATAAGCACATTGTAATAAATTTGCTTTTACTCATAGGATAGGATGCTAATGCTACAAATGTTATAGGTTTTATAAATCCTATACTAACATTAACATTTTTGGGATAAACAATCCCATGTAAAATTTCATGAACAATTAATAACATACATCCTATCAAAAAACCTAAAATTATAAAAATTGGTTTTATTGATATATTACTATTAAATAATTTAAGAAATAAAACTACATTACATAGTATTATTAAGAATACACAAATAGGTATTGCTTTTATTTGTATATTATCTTTATCATTATTAATTAAAGTCATTTTCTTATTTGTATTATATTTTTGATACTTAATAATTTCATTTTCGTTTATAATACCAACCATCTTTAATCTAGCCATACTAACAACCCCTATCATTACTACAAATTTACCATCTATAAGTCACTTATATTATACCATAAGAAAAATAAATCTTTTTATTGATCTGTTTGATAAATTATAATTTATTAATTATTACAATCTCCTTCAGTATATTCCATAGAATAATCACCAATTAATATATTTTTATCATTTTTAGTAGTATTACATACTATCATAGTTATATCTTTATTTTTAGATTTGTAAATTTTTGTTCCTCCATCTTTCAATGTGGCTTTTAACTCTAATTTATCAGTAATATGTTTTATACCATCATCAAGTGTTTGAAATGCAGTTGAAAGATAAGTTTTCAAAGTAATATCTTTATCTTGATCTTTAATATAAAACTCGCCAATATTTCCTGCCAAATAAATTGTACGATCATTAGCAGTATAATAATCATTAAATCTAATATCAGTGTGACTTTCTGGTTTTGTTATATAAAAATCGTTAATCTCAATATTTGTTGTTCCTACTTGTGCTGGATAACTTTCATTAATCATACCTTTATAAGTAATAGTTACCTTATCACCAATTTTACAAGAATTAAAACCGCCAACATATTCAATTCTAAATTTATCACTAGACTTATATTCTTCTTCATTTTCATTTGGGCGAACAATCATAGTTTTTTCTTCGCACTCTGTTATAGTTCCCGCAAAAGTATGAATATCATCTTGATTATTTTGTTTTGACTTTCCGCAGCCAGTCATTCCTAATACCGTAACCCCACACACTAAAATAGCAAATAATGTTTTTTTCATAATCAATCCTCCATTTCAACAAATTACTATTTTTCTAACTAATTACTAAATTGTAATTTATTATTTAATTAACTTTTCAAATGAATTAGCATTTAATATAGTATTAGATATAAATTCCCCTTTATAGAAATTAGCCCAGTTATTGAAAATACAAGGTGCATTCTTTGCTTTTTCTAACGAATCTATTTTTATAAAATTAATTTTTATATTATTTTCATTTGCATATTCAGTTAATTCATTTACTTCATATTCTACATAAGGACATTCGTTGCTATAATAAATAGTAAAATCTTGATTATCTATTTTCATAGTTCTTGCATTATCATTGAATCTAGGAGTTTCACTATCATCAAATTGTAATGCTAATAGTTCATAATCTCCAATAGTATCTACAACTTTAAATCCATAATATTCAAAAAATTTCTTTTCTCCAATAAAAGGTTTCTTCTTTTTAGAAACTAGAGTACATATACCACTTTTACCTTTTTCTTTTGAATCGTTTATTGCATATTCTATTAATTCTTTTCCAATTCCTTTGCCTTTAAAACTCCCTGCTACCCATAAGCAATAAATATATTCATAATTTTTACCACTAATAGGAACCCATGCTGTTTCTATTGGCTCATATTCAATAAATATTTTTCCTCTTGCATTTAATTTTCTAAAAACATGACCATCTTTTAATTTGCTTTTTATCCATTCCTTTTTACTATCAACACCGGCTTGATGTTTTTTATCTCCTATTGCACAACATATATGCTCCTCATCAATGTTTTCTAATGTCAAATTTATATATTCGTTCATTTATTTAATCCTCCCTACAAATTACTATTTGTCTAACTAATCAATAAATTATAATTATTTGTAAAATCTTAATACTTGATATTGATAATAATCACTGCTATCTAAATATCCAACAGAGATACCTTTTCCGTTATATGCTGTTTTACCAGTAGTCGATTTAGTTTTTGCTTCATCTAATAATGTATTAATTTCAGTTTCTGTTGCCTCATTATAATTTGCTTTTATTAAATGTTTAGCATATGTAAGTGCAGCATCACCATACTTGCTAGCTTTATCTACATAAATGAGCATATAGTCTACAATGTCAGTTGCTTTATCTCCTGTATATTTTTCTGGAACAATTACTAATGAAACTCCATCAAGTAATCCATACCAATACTGATTATTATATTCAGTTAAATAATCAGTTGATGCTGAATTTAAATAAGAACCATCATTATCCATTACTTCAGTATTAAATTTTGCAACTAAAGCATCAGTTGTTTCTTTTTCTACGGAACCATATTTTTCTTGACTTTCTTGTAAATCTTTTTTAGCATCCTCTACACTAGACTTGCCACATCCTGTTAATCCTAAAGCCATAACCCCACATAGTAAAATAGCAAATAATGTCTTTCTCATAATCAATCCTCCATTTCAACAAATTACTATTTTTCTAACTAATTACTAAATTGTAATTTGTTATTAAATAGTAAATTCAACTGCTATATTAAAAGATTTGTATTTTCCCTCTTCATATTCATAATCAATTCCTTTTATAATTCTGTAAGTCCCTTTTGCAAGTTTACCATATCCATTTTCCCAATTAATTTCAATTTCTTTATTTTCTCTTGCCGAAAGTTGAAAAGCAGGCATAGTAAAATTCAATTCCACATTTATTTTATGCCATTCTCCATCTTTTTTAATCTCTATTTCATAAGGATTTCCATATTGGAAATTTTTATCACTATTATTAGTTAAAACTAGAGTTGCACTTTTATTTGTTAATGTTCCTTCTTTAATAGTCATTATAACATCATTTTGTGAAATTTTAATATCAGACTTATTTCCTATATCAAATTCATTTTTTTGCTTTCCACAACCAGTCATTCCCAATACCATAACCCCACATAATAAAATAGTTAAAATTGTTTTTTTCATAATCAATCCTCCATTTCAACAAATTACTATTTATCTGTCACTTCTATATATAATTATACCATACTTTCTTTATTTTCTCTAACAAAGTGTATATATGTGTGCTAACAAAAAAGGTTTTAGGGTTTCCCTAACTATCAGCAAATGTTAGGAGGACATTTGCAGTGCTGGCTAAGACATAAGTCTTAGTCTACACCAAGACTTCCTTTTCATCTTTCTTTAACTTGATACTTACTTTTCCAGTTTATATTTTTTAAATTACATAAAAAATCATTATAATCTTTTCCACTTTCTGCTGGAGCATCAATTATTTTATAACTATCTGATAAAGAATATTCTAATGCTTTAGTTGCTAATCTTCCTGCATTATCATTATCAAAATGCACTATAATTGTATCTATATTTTGATTATTTTTTAAATAAGTTGTTATTGTTTTAGCCACTTTACTACCTATTACATCTTTTGAAGTTTGATAAACTCCTGCTAGAGATAATAAATTTTCTTCATCCCATTTTTCATTTTTCATTTCTTTTATTGTCGCATAAGATAATAAATCAATAGCACTTTCAAATATATGAACTTCATTATTTGGAATAACTGCCTTTAATTTAAAAGAAAATGCTTTATCACTACCATAAGCATCGCACATATATCTACTTGCATTTGTTCCTCTAACTCCTGCATATCTAGGATTATTTTCTTCATCAAATCCTACAAAAACTACATTGTTATGTGGATAAGTTTGATAAATATAACCTTTATTTATACATTCTTCTACTATAGTTTTACTTATTCCTCTATCAGTCAAATAAGTAATTACTCTATCATTATATTTAGATTTATTCGGTAGAACTAACTTTTTTATCTTTTCTTTTTCAGTCAGTTGTATCTTTGGTATGTATTTTTTCTCTATTCCTTTTTGGTTAATTAAGTGTTCTACTGCTTCAGTAAATGAATATTCTTCTACTTGTATTAAATATTCTAGTGCTGTAATCCCTCCAATTCCTCTTGAAAACCAGTACCATTTACCATTACTTATCTTTAAACTATCATGTGTTCTTGTGTGATATGTACCTCTTGATTCATATACTAATTCATCTGGATTTTTATTTTGCAAATAAGATAATACATCTATTTCTTTTGCTTTATCTATCTGTTCTTGAGTAAAGTATGCCATTATCTTTCCTCTTTATCTTTTTGCTTTTTCTCTCTTGTTATAGTTTCTTTTAAAATAGGTAATATCTTTTCTTCAATATTATTATAAAAATTACTATTAAAGGTATTTATATCTACTAAATATTTTAATTGTTCGTTATCTTTAACATCATTAAGAAAGTCATATAAATATCTTGTTCCACCACTATCAAGTATTTCTTTAACTAATAATGGACTTAAAGTTTCATACTTTCCTAGTCCATATTTTTGTTTTAAATGATAACAAAAATCATAATTATTTAGTTCTTCTAATGTGTCACTAATTATAATATACTTATTATCATCTTTACAATTTAATAACTGCTTATCAACATATTCCCTACATAGTTCATTTATATCTTCTTGTACTAATTCTTCCACTTCCTTATGAATATCAAAATCATATTCAAGCCAAGATTCATATAAGTATTTTAATGTATTATTTCTTTCAAGAAGTGCTTTAATTTCATATCTATCAAGAATATCATTACCGACATATAAATCTTTAATTTCCTGCTTTAAAGTTATTTCATAAGTTTTATTTATAATACTTAAAGAATCTAATTTTATTATTTCTTGAATAAATTCATTATATTCTTTTTCTAATTTATTATTTAATTCATCTAATAATGTTTTATTTGATTTCACTTTCTTCCTCCAATCTAAAAAGATATTAACTTTTATTGTCAATATCTTTATCAAAATAATCCATTCTATTTAATGTATATAACATTTCATATTGTCCTTTAAAAAACATTTCTTCTAGTTCTATATACTTTTGATTTAAAAGATTTTTTAGTATTTCTATTAAAGCTAGACATTCTTTACTATTTAAGTTATTAGGATTTGTACTTTCAAGTATCTTATTTACATTAGGATATTTTTTTAAAAGTTGTTGATTATTCATTTCTAATTTAGAATATACTTTATTTTTCTTTTGTAAATCTAACTGCATATCAGAAACAAAATATCCAAAAGTTTCATAACTTGTCTTAAAAAAACTATTTATCTTTTTCATTTTTGTCATTCATATCCTTAATTATCGCAACAAAAGGAACACCTAAAGCCCAAGCTATCTTATCAATAGTATCAATAGGAGGATTAGCTTTTAACTCTCCATTTTCTAACTTTTTAATATATTGTCCCTTTTTACCAAGATATGATGCTAATTCTTCTTCATTCATTCCTCTTATAGTTCTGTAATATCTAACATTATATGAAATTATCTTTTTTAATTCTGCATTTGCTTTTGCAACTCTTTTGTTTCTTTCTTTAACTCTCTCTACATCCACAATACTTCCACCTTTCATAAAGCATTATAAAACTATAAAGAGCATTTAACAAATGTACAAATTATCTTTCGTAGCTGTTTTTATACATTTGCCTATTTTGCTCTACTTCTTCTACATCATCATCTAATATTTCGTTAGTTTTCTCATTCATATTTAATAATCTATTAACCTCATTTAATCTTTTTTGTTTTTCTTTTAACTCTTCTTCTTGATTAAATGAATTACCAAACTCTAATTTTGCTTTTTCAAGTTGAGTTTTTATTGTTTCAAGTTCTGTTTGCGAGTCTAACAAATGACTTGATATATTATCTAGTGCATTATCAATTCTTGTAATATTTCCAAGTTCACTATTTCCTAGATTAACAATAGTAATAGAATTTCTCTTTAAAATTAAGTTATACTCTTTCATAAATGCAAAGAACTTTAACTCCATTTTAAATCCTTTATACTCTCCTATCTCTTTTGTTTCATCACTTATAATGCTTTTACATTCATCAATTATCTTCGCACCAGCATCTTGTTTTTCAGAATATGTTATCCCATTGATAGTCATACCAGTAAAACTATCTTCATTACTATAATTATCACCTAAATATTCAATATCAGTTTTATAATTTTCAATATTTTTTTCTAATTCTTTTATTCTATTAGGATACTTCTTTTTAATTTTATCTTCTAAATCATATTGTTCATTTAGATAGCTTTGTTTTAAAAGTTTTAATTTTGATACTTGAGTATCTAATTCAGTTTTTTCAATTATCAATGGATTACCAGCTGCAAGTGCTTTTATTTCTGCATAAGAAAGTGCTACTTCATCTATATCTTCAGCACTTCTAACAGGTGTTTTAGATGTCATTATTTGAGATATGAACTTCTGTTTATTCTCTACTAATTGATAAAGGTAAGCATCAAATGTCTTTTCTGTTACATATCTATAAATATATACTTCTTTATTTTGGTTTCCTTGTCTTATAATTCTTCCACTTCTTTGTATTAAATCACTAGGTCGCCACGGACAATCTAAATCATGAAGTGCTATTAGTCTATCTTGGCAGTTTGTTCCAGCACCCATTTTAACGGTGCTACCCATTAAAACTCTTACTTGTCCTGCTCTTACTTTTGCAAATAGTGCTTGTTTTTGTAATTCTGTATTAGCATTATGAATAAACTCCACTTCATTTTCTGGTATTCCTTTTGCTACTAATTTATTTTTTAAATCAGTGTAGGCATCAAATGAGTCATCCCCTTTTGGAGTAGATAAATCACAAAATACTAATTGAGCAGATTTTTTATCTTTTGTTTCTTCCCATATCTTGTAAATATTTTGTGAGCAAGTATCTATTTTGCTATTCTCATAATCTGGTAATAATTCATTTATTAGTCTTTGATCTAGTGCTATTTTTCTACCCTCATTAGTGATTTTAAGCATATTATCTACTTTTGAATCTACTTCTCTATTCCTTACTTTTTCAGCTCGTTCTCCTAATGAATTTACTAAATCTAATTGAGTTTGACTTGGTTTTATTACTATGTTTTCATAATTTGCTTTAGGTAGTGGTAAATTTAATGTATCTGATGTTTTAATATCAGCAACCTCCTTAAACATATTCATTAACTCTGGTAGGTTATAAAATTTAGCAAATCTAGTTTTAGTTCTATAACCAGTTCCCTCAGGTGCGAGTTCTATTGCAGTTACTGTTTCTCCAAAAGTAGATGCCCAAGCATCAAAATGTTGTAACTTACTTTCTATAAGTTTATCGTATTGCAAATATCTTTGCATAGTGTAGAGTTCAACCATAGAGTTAGAAATTGGTGTTCCAGTTGCAAATACTATTCCTTTTCCACCAGTTATTTCATCTAAATATCTGCACTTCATAAATAAATCACTAGACTTTTGTGCCTCTGTTTGAGCAATCCCTCCTACATTTCTCATTTTAGTATAAAGATATAAGTTTTTATAATAATGTGCTTCATCAACAAATAATCTATCAACACCCAATTCTTCAAAAGTAATAACATCATCTTTCCTTGATGTACTATTTAGATTTGCTAATTTTTTCTCAATAGACTTTTGTGTTTTCATCAATGCTTTAATACTAAATCTTTCTCCATTATGATTTTTTAAATCCTCTATTCCCTTTAATGTATCTTGAAGTTGTTGCTCTAATATGGCAACTTGTCTTTTAATAGACATTGGTATTTTTTCAAATTGAGAGTGTCCTATGATTACTGCATCCCATTCTCCTGTTGCAATTCTTGAACAAAACTTCTTTCTATTTGCAGTTTCAAAATCTTTTTTAGTTGAAACAAGTATATTAGCACTTGGATAAAGTTGTAAGAACTCACTAGCAAATTGTTCTATTATGTGATTAGGTACTACAAACAAACTCTTATTACAAAGTCCTAATCTTTTACTTTCCATAGCACTTGCCACCATTTCAAAAGTCTTTCCAGCCCCAACTTCATGAGCTAGTAAAGTATTTCCACCATATAAAACTCTTGCTATTGCATTTACTTGATGTGGTCTTAATGTTATTTCTGGATTTATTCCATCAAATGTTATATGACTACCATCATATTCTCTTGGAATTATTGCATTAAACTTTTCGTTATAAAGATATGTTAATCTTTCTCTTCTTTCTTGATCATTCCATACCCAATCTTGAAATGCTTGTTTAATTTTATCTTGTTTAGCTTGAGCTATTGCTGTTTCTTTTTTATTTAATACTGCAACTTTTTTACCATTTTCATCATAGTTATAATCAAAGATTTTTGTATCTCTTAAGTTAAGTGCATCCTCTATTAGTCTATAAGCATTTGCTCTATTAGTTCCATAAGTAGATGTAACTGCAATGGTATTTCTATCACAACTCTTATTTTCAATATTCCATTCTCCTGTGACATCAGAATAATGTGCTTTTAAATCTCTTCTAGCATAAAAACTAGCATCTATTAAATCTAAAATAAAGTTAGTAATTATATCTTCTGGTATCCATGTTGCACCTATTCTTATACTTATTTCAGTAGGTGGAATATCTTTTGGAATTACTTTCTTTAAATATTCTACATTTTTTTGATAACTACTATCTTCAAAGGCAAACTGTTTTGCTACTTTTAATTTCTCACGAACATTACCAGATAAATACTCATCTGCTGTAACCCAATAATTTGGATTACCATATTCAGGAACTCTAAATATTTCCCCTTCTAATTCTTCAAGCATTTTATCTATATCTAATCTACATAACTTTTGCATATAAGATATATCAACCTTTGCTTTTTCTTGCATTGATACTATTAAAGCATCTCTTGCATTTTCAATAATTCTTTCTTTTGATTTAGGTTTTATTGTTCTTTTATTAAATAAATCAGCTTTTCTTTTTAGATTTCCATTTTCATCTAAAACTTCAAGTGAACATAAAAGAAAATAACTTCCATCATTTGAAAATACACTAGCATTACCACGGCTGTTAATAAGTCCATACTTTTTAACAAACTTATCATATAATTCGTTTAACTCTTTTTGTTTATCTTGTATTTCATTATCACTTGCATTATCTAGTTGCAAGTTAATAATTTCTCTTGTTATATCTCTTAATTTAACTAAATTTTTAACCCTATTTTCAGCAGTTTCCGATAAGTTTTGAGGATACATTCTGCTATTTTCTCTATAATAAATGACATCATCTATTAAAGCATAAGAAAAGTTTTTTACATTCATATCTGCTTCAATAGATAAATCTTCATTATCTGCTATATCATCAATCTTATAATCTTTTATTTCTGCTTTAACATTTGGTATTGCATTATTAAGCATTTCTTCTAAATTCATATCATTTAATGGAATACATGCTGGTTCTTCCCCAAATGGTGTTGATATAAGTTCCATTTTTCCAAGTATCATTTGAGGATTATCAATGAAATATTTATTTATTCTTAAATTGTTTTCATCGGTATCAATATTTATCCATTCTGGCATTATGTCTGTAATTGAATCTCTTTTTTGAAGAAATATTATATCTGAGGTAACAGTAGTTCCTGCACTATCTTTAAATACATTATTAGGTAGTCTTATAGCACCAATTAAATCTGCTCTACTTGCTACATATTTTCTTACATCATCATTCTTTCTATCCATAAATCCTTGAGATGTAATAAATGCTATTATTCCTCCTGGTCTTACTTTATCTATGGCTTTTGCAAAAAAGTAATCATGTATTAAGAAGTTTCTCATATCATATTTCTTATCACTTACAGGAATATTTCCAAATGGAACATTTCCTATTGCAACATCAAAAAAAGAATTTGAATAGTTTACTTCTTCAAATCCTTTAACTGCGATAGATGACTTTTGATATAACTGTCTTGCTATATTTCCACTAATTATATCTTTTTCTACTCCATATATTTTCAACTTATCATTATTCGGTAAAAGTCCAATAAAGTTTCCTATACCACAACCGGGTTCTAATATATTTCCTTTATCAAGTCCCATATTAGATAGTGCTTTATACATTGCTTTAATTACCACTGGTGGTGTATAAAAAGCTGTTAATGTTGATTCTTTGGCTTGATTATATTCTTCTTCAGTTAGAAGTTCTTTTAATTCATAATACTCATCTGTCCATTTCTCTGGATCAAAAGCATCTGATAATCCACCCCAACCAACATAATTAGAAAGTATTTCTTGTTCTTCACTTGTAGCATATCTATTTTCTTTCTCGCACTTTCTTAAAACATTTATTGCTTTAATATTATTTCTATATCTTTCCTTTGGTGTTCCCACTCCTAAATAATCAGTATGTATCTTATAATTTATTCTATCCTCTAGTGGTACTTCTGGATGAAGAACATAACTAACCTCTCTTGGCTTTCTTTTAATAGGTACTTCTATTTTATCTTCTTTTAAATCATCAATTATTAAAGTATTATCTTTATTATGTATATCTTCTAATACTTCTTCTTTATCAACACTTAAATCTAATACTTTATCATCAAAATTATGATAATAAACATATATACTATCTGGATTAACTCTAATAGCAAAGTCTTTATCTTTTTCAAGCATTTTAAATAATTTATTACTTTCTATTTGTTCTTTTAACCTTAATTCACTTGTTTTATCAGCATTAAAATATGTAAAACTAGTATCATGATTAGTATTGTTCCTGCTTTCTAATGATATTGTTAGATTTCTTTTTTTAGACTTAATATGTTCCCATTTTTCTAGTTCTACTTTTCTTATTTCAAAACTATTTTCCCATATTGTATCTTTAGAACAATTATTAAACATATCAACTATAACATCTGCAAACTCTTGCTCTTTAGTAGCAAATAAAGATAACTGTACTTTATCACTTCTTGGTATTATTATCTTTTCTTTTTCAGTTGGTAATTTAGTTTCTTCTTTTTCATATTTATTAGCATATTCTTTTAATTTATTATAATCTTCCTCATTTAGTAATGTAGGAATATTATCACTATCATAATTAAAAACTTCATCAAATATAAACTTATAAAATTCTTTACCATACCAAATATTTTCATCATCCATTGCAATTAGATTATCTTTATCATCATACATTAGTTCAACATCATTTATCTTGTATTTATTTAATACATCATAAAGTAATCCTATTTCTCCATCGTTTTTATCATACATATAAATAACTGAAGAAAATTCATCATTAAATATTTGCTCTAGCTTATCAAATAAAGCATCTGTTGATAATCCTTTATTAAACCAGTCTGCCTCTACTATTTCATTTTCCCAAGTATCTTCGTTTGTTCTAGTTCCTAGTTCAACTGTTGCTATTCCATTTATATAATGAAGTTCTACACAGTATAAATTAGTTTTAACTCTTGCAACAGTAAATGAGTTAGTATCATCTAAATCTTCTAAATTAGTTATTAACTCACTTTCAATAATATCTTTTCTACTATCTGAAAAAAGAATACTGTTATTAGTATTCTCTTGTTTTAGTTGAAGATTAACTCCCTCATTACTATCTCCTCTGCTTGATTCTTCAAGTTGTTCATTAGTCCTGTCCACTTCATTGGATCTTCCATCTTCAAGTTCTCTGTTATATTCTCCTGTGCTATCAATTCTTTCATTATCAAGTTCACTCTCATCTCGGCTGTCGTATCTATCTCCAATAGGTGTTCTGCTAGTATATCCTTGATTTTCATTTGCTCGTATAAAGGTTTCTTCTTGCTTTTTAGGTAATCCAACCTCATAAGGCCATATTTCCCTATGTTGAAGTTTCTGTCTTTCACTTTCAAGTTCGGTATCTTGTAATCTCCTACTGTTTTGTAAGTTATCATTTACTTCACTCCTCTCCTTTAATTCATCTTTATCATAAACTATATTTTTATCATTATCAAATGTACGAATTTTTTCTATTTCATTTATTCTTATATTTTTTAAAGTTTCATAAATATTAAGAAGTGTCATTTCACTAATATCACTTGTAGCAGTTCCTAAACTTACAACACTCTCTATATCTTGAAACATTATAATATCTTGAAAATCAGTATATAAAAACTCTTTATCAGCATTACCTACACATTTATTTATGAGCATATAAGCAATACTTTTTTGAAGTAAGTTTTTATACTTTTGAATAATTAAATCATTATCTATATTTACTAATCTTGTATTTTCTTTATTATCTAGTAAATAATCAATATAATCTGTTATATTATCTTCTACTAAAATAGTCGCAACTGATTTTAAACTATCAATAAAAGTATCTTTGTTTTCTAGTTCTCCATATCTATTTTCTAGTGCCTCAACAACTTGATCTTGATAAGCTATTCCTACATTCCAAACTCTAACCTTTTTACCTTTTCTACCATACATACTTTGAGTATCTGATACATCCCATACATATCTTATAGATGGTTTACCATACTTTTCAGTTATTAGTGCTATACCACTATGACCTTTTTTAATTATTCTATTTAATTTACTATTCCAAGTATCATAACTAGCACAAGCTATAGCAGTTGGTCTTTGAGCATATATAAGTAATTGCTCATCAAAATCATACTTATAATTCTTTGAGGCACAACTTAAAAACGATTGCCATTTTCTTGAATCAGAGGTTATATCAGCAATCGTTTCATTATAGACTTCTTTAATATCTACTAATGTTGTAGCCATTTTTATTTACCTCTCTTTCTTTATTTGGTTTGTTCTCTATTTTCAATTAACTTACTATAATAATCTTCTACATTATCATTTTTTTCAGCTCGTAATAATAATTGCCAAATCATATCACTTGCTTCGTTAGGAAAAAATCTTACATCTACAAACTCTATATCATCATTATTAACTCTAGGTACTGAATATGTAAGTAATTTATTTTTTAGTTTTTCTGCAGTAGTTGAAAACTTTTCATCTTCAATATTCATTTTTATATTAAAATCTAAAATACCAACTAGTTGATTAAATAAATCTTTACATAATGATAATTGTGTAGATGGTGTTCTTGTTTGATGTGGCATTATATCTTCACTCCTTTCCTAATAGTTTTTGGAAATATTACTAAACAATCATCTATTTCTTCATTTTTATTACTATTTCCTAATATTTCTCCCCTAATTTCAATATAGGTATTTTTATTTATTTCTGGGAAGTCATTTATACAAGGTGTAAATAATATAAATGATATATAGTTATTAACTCTTTCAATCTTATTATCATTTATAACTTTCATCTTTGTAGGTATTTCTAAAATAAATCTTGTAAATAATTCATTATCAAATACATCTTTCTTAATAACTTTACCAGATATTTTTATTTCATTCATCTTTCATCACCCCTATCTTTATTTCTATTTAAAGATACTTGTTCAACTACTTTACTTTCTTTTATTTCTACATCTATATTTTTAGATAGTTTATCTTTTATATCTTTAACTGTAATACTATCTAGTGTATCTTTTAATATTCTTCTAGCTTCTTCTTCATTTTCTGCTACTACTGTTATTTTCATTTTTTCATATAAATTAACATTAAACTCATAATTATTCATTTTCTTTTCCTCCTTTTATTTCTTCACTATTACTTAAAAAAGCAATTATTTGTCTATTCTTAATTGCTTTCTTTAAATCTAATAAAATAATTATTTCATTACCATTTACATCTTGTATTCTTGTTAAATCATCTAGTTTTATATTTAAAATATCTTTCTCAGTCTTAAATCCTGCTTTAAATATTTTTTCTAATACTTTTGTTATTTGGCTTAAATTATATTTATTCATAGTTCTCCTCGCTTTCTAGTTCTAAAATATAAACTATTTGTTTAGTTTTATCTGTTTGACTACAAGTAATTAAAGTTAAAGTATTCTTTTTATTATCTCTGTGTATTGTTACTTTACCATTTTTTTCTGCATCATATTTTCCAACAACTTTGTATGTATATTTAATATTATTGAAATAAACATAGGCAACATCATCATTACTTAATTTATGTAGATTTTTAAAATATGAAATATAGCTATTTCCAGAATGAGCTGCAATTATAAGATTTCCATTTTTAACATTCGGCATATCACTACCCTTTATTACTTGTAAATTTTTATTGACATTGTTCCCTTTATCTTTGATATTTAAAAAACCTCTTTTAATATTTATTTTAGGGATTTCAAGAACACCTATATAGTTATAATTAAATGTTTTCTTTTCCTCTTGTTTTGATTGTTCTTTAATTTCTTCTTCATCAATATCTACTTTAACTTCTTCAACTTCTTCTTTTCCTATATTTAAAAACTCCTGTGCTTTATTATAATCTCGCAATTCAACATAATAGTTATATGCTATTCTACCTATATACATAAAAGAACCAATTAAGAAAATGAAAGAAGCAACTAGTTTGATTAGTTGCTCCTTTTTATCAATATTCTTATTTTTTCTTGTTCTTTTTAGAAACATAAAGAAATACCCCCATTCCTACTACCATACAAGTAATACTAATTACTGTGTATAATTTACTCTCATTAGCCATAGTGTTTGGTACTTCAACTATTTGTTCATTAGTTAAATTAGCTTTAACTATTTCTCCATTTTCTTTGATTTCAAACTCTACTATTTCCTCTGTTATTTGATAACCTGTTGCACTTTCTTTTTCAATAATATGCCCTTTTCCTATAAATAAATCTTTTATAGTAATTTGTCCATTTTCATCAGTAAGTCCAGAGAATATCAAAGTAGATTCTATTGTTCCATCTTCTAATTCTTTATCTGAATAGATTTCTATTAAAGTATTAGGAATTGCTTTACCACTAACTAAATCTGTTTTAGTAAATTCTAAAGTTCCTTTTTTATAGTAGTTTTGTAATTCTACATCTTTAACTATTTCTTTTGTATATTGATCTTTATACTTTAGTTCAAAAGTATATATTTTTTCATCTAACACATGGTTATTATCAGTTGATTTTTCTTTTATATAGTATTTTCCTAATTCTAAATTATCAATAACTGCTTTCCCATTGTTAGTAGTAACAGTTGTTATCAATTCATCTTTAGAATACTTTTTCTTACTACCAATATAAATATCTTCGTTTGCATAAAGTTCTAGTTCTACTTCACTTAATAATATCTTTTCGTATCCAAAAGTATTATTATCTATAATTAACTTTTCGCCATATTTAGTGATATTTAATTTTCCTTTAACTCTTTCATTTGCAAACTTAACTACTAATAAAGCACCATAATCTTTATCAACTAGTATTTCGCTACCTTCTCCAATATGGATTGGCATAGCTTCACTATTCCATACATAACCATCTAAAACTTGATTTTTCACTTCTTCTAAAAGAAAATCACCAACTAAATTAGCTGGTGTTATAATCACTCCATTTTCATCAGTTTCATATTCACATACCTTTTTAGCTGTTGGGTATGTTATTGTTTGACAAATATATTCACTAGTATTTGCATCTTTTATTTTAAACTTAATACCAGCTTTTGTAATTACTTCTCCTGTTTCTTTATCAGTTTTAATTACTTTTAATTTTGCTTCTATTGGAGCATTACTTAATAATTTATATATATTATTACCAGTATTCTCGTTTACTTCTATCTCAAAATTCTCAACCTTCTCATAATTTGGAGTATTATTCTCTTGTGAAATAGTGTATTTTCCATAAGGTAGAGATGTTTTTGCATATCCATTTTCATCAGTTGTTATAGACTCTACAAAACATCTATTATTATTTTCAATACTTCTTAATTGTGGTCTAGGTTTACAATCATTTAAATAAATATTAAATGTTATATTAGGTTCTCCTTTTAATATTCCTGTTGTTCCACTTGCAAATGTTTTAAATAAAGTAAAATCTGCTTTTATAACTCTTTCATAAACCTCTACATTAGCAAGTAAATTATCTTTATCTACTATAAATGAATATTTATTTTTATCTAAAGTATATCCTTTACTAGGTGATAGTTCTTTTAAATAAAAATCTCCTAAACTAGGTAAATAATCACTTATACCATATCCATTTTCATCAGTTGTAATCTCTCCTACCTTCTCATTATTCAAGTTGTATATTCCATATTTTGCACCACCAAGCGTTGCGTTTCCTTGAGGAATATTGTTTTTAGTTTCACTATCAACTTTATTGATTTCTACTTTTCCACCTACAGATTCTAGTTCTATGCTTTTTGGGATTGGATCAACATTTCCTACTCTCATAACATTTTGCGAATGATTAGAATAATAAACGATTGGTGTAGATGACCAATATGATAATTTTTTAATCAATTTAACTTTAACATTTTCTGTTGAATTAGATGTAATTGTTAAAGTGTTTCCATTTATACTAGCTACACCATTTTCTACTGATGAAATAGTAAATTGATTTAGTATTCCATTTGTATCAGTAAAATCCATACTTTTACCAATTGGTAATTTAACTCCATCAATATTGAAATTTGGTTTAGTATAATGCTTATTTAATAAATCTTCCATTTCTGCTATTTCACTAGCAAATTTATTTGGTAAATCTTTACCATTTAATGTATCAGTAAATACAATTCTTGATGTTGGTACTGCTGTTCTCCAAATCATAACTTGAGTAATTACATACCACTTTTTCGCTGAATGATCATAACCATTCTCTTTGTATTGATAACCATAATATGCTAAAAGTGATATTCTTTGCCATTGTTCTTCTGTCATATTAAGATATACTGCAAAATCACTTCTAGCTATCTTGTAATAAGGTAAGTTATTGTCTATATCCACGTAAGGTTGTAAACAATAAACAAACTTATTATCCTCACTTCTTCTTATAAAAGCTCCTTGTTGATACTTAATGTATCCATCTTCTCTATATTTTCTAATATAGATATTTGCTATCTTTTCAGATGGCCAAATAGCTTGACCTTTATATTCTTCTGCATTTACTTTAGTAATACCGAAAAATATTGTTAAAAAAAGTATGCTAATCAAAGCATACATTATTCTTTTGTTTTTCATTTTTTTATCATTTCCTTTCTTTCTTCAAAATAAAAAGACACTCGTGTGTCTAAAATAATTTAATCATTTCTCCTAAATACCTACCAGATGCACTGTTTATTGTAGAACAAGAAAATCCCATTTCACTTTCTTCCCCATATTTAATACAAGCATTGAAACAAGCTTCTTCACTTCCATATTTTTCAACAGGAAAATCTACTCTTGCCCAATTCCACGCTGGTTTATTGTAGTATTCATCTTCTGTCATTCCAAGTTCTTCCCATGCTGTCATTTCTTTTTGTTCTTCTTGTTTTGGTTCTTTGATTACACTTTTTTCAACTTGTTTTTGTTTTGATTGAGTATCTTTGTTTTCTTTTTGTTCATTATTTGTCTTTTGCTCTGGTATGTTTTTTTCTTTTTCAACACTTTTTGTTGATAACTTTTCTTCTTCAAAATTGTTTTTTTCTATTTTTTCTTCAATTTGAGTATCGTTTTTAACTTCCTTTTGTTCTTCTTGCTCAATTTGATTTGTTTTGGCTGTATCTAGTTCTTTTACTGGTTTACCATTAAAAGCACTTCCAAGTCCAACTACCAAACTCACAACTACAAAAGCTATAAAAATTCGTATTATTTTCATCTCTCATCACTCCTCTTTTTTGTTTTACTGTAGCATACTTTAACTATTTTGTCATATCTACTAATTTTTTTCAGTTAGTAATAATAGTTAGTATTATTTTTAGGGGAGATTGTAAGAGGGGACTTTTTGTCAAAGATACTCCCATTATCTTTCATTCTTTTCTTGCTCCCTCTTTTTTTGCAACCACCTCCCATAAAAACTTACTGCTTTAACAACATAATTTTCTCTTTCCTCATTAGTTGTAAGATTTGTTGGGAGTATATTATTTAGTTTGTCCATATTAACTTTTAGAGTTTGTATTTGATTAGGTTTTTCTTGTTCTAAAATAGTTTCCATATACTCTCTTGTAAGTTTATTATCTTTACTTAATCTCTTAAAATCTTGTGCTTGTGATAATGATGGTGTACATACAAAACATTCCATAATATCTAAAAGTTCTTTTTGTTCTTCTTCTTTTAAATAAGATATTTCAACTGCTGGTCTAAATGCCATACTTGGAGATAATTTCAAAGCATCATTATCTACCATTTGAAGTATTTGTGGTATTAGTTCAGTTAGTCTTATATATCTGTGTACTTGTCTAGCACTTTCGTTGTTTTCCATACCTATTATATCAACAGTTTTTAACTTGTCGCCCAATGGGCAAGAAGTTAAATTTTTACCTTGATGACTTAATGCTTCCATTTTTAATTTATAAGCAAATGCTTTCTCACTTGGTAGTATCTTCTCTCTTTGTAAATTACTATCAACCATTATGATAGTTGCCTCATCATCAGTTAACTCTCTAACAATACATGGTATTGTTTCTAGTCCTGCTAACTCACTTGCAAACTTTCTTCTATGACCAGAAATCATTTCATATTTTCCATTTTCTTTTGGTCTTACTAATGTTGGTACTAATACTCCATTTTCACTAATACTTTCTACCATTTGTTTCATATCTTCATTATCAATTACTTTAAATGGGTGTTTAGGAAAGTCATCAATATCATTTAAACTTATATTTACTACTTTTTCTTTTAATTTATCATCTCTTTGTTCTTGTGTTGAAAACAAATCATCATCTAGATAAATCTTTGGTAGTGGCATTTTTGTTTCTTTCTTTACCATTCTCCATTACCTCCTTTGCAAATAAGGTATATGAATCTGCTACCTTACTATTTTTATCATAAGAGAAAATACTTTCTCCATGAGATGTTGACTTTGCTACATTTACTGCCATAGGTATTTGAGTATTATATATCTTTACTTTACTCCCATAACTTTCTTGAAGTTCATATCTTACTTGATTAGGTAAAGTTGTTCTCTTATCTACCAGTGTAAGCAAAACACCATCAACCATCAAGTTTGGATTTATTTGTTTTCTTACTCTTGAAATTGTTTGTAAAAATTGTCCCATACCTTTTGCAGCTAAAAACTGTGTTTGTACTGGAATAATTACTTTATCAGCACAAGCAAGAGCATTTATTGTTATCATACCCAAACTAGGCATACAATCTATTAGTATATAATCATACTTATCTTTATATTTAGATAATGTATTTCTCATAACACTTTCTCTACTCATTACATTAACAAGTCCCACTTCTAATTGTGATAAATCTAAATTAGATGGTATTAAATCTACATCTTCATTATGATGTAATATTACTTCTTCTATATTTATATTATCATCTCTAATAGTAGAACTCATAACATCTGCTAATGTTGTTTGTATTTTATCTAAATCATTCCAACCCATACAAGTAGTTAAATCTCCCTGTGGATCGGCATCTACTAGTAATACTTTTTTCCCTCTTTTTGCTAATGCTACACCCAAATTAAAAGTGGTAGTTGTTTTACCAACTCCACCTTTTTGGTTTGCAATAGCATATATCTTACAATTATCCACTTTTTCTCTCCTTTCTTTTATGTTAATTATGCTAAATTAAGTCCTATACTTTCAAACTTTTCTACTGTATCTGATTCCATTTTAGTAGTAACCTTTACATAAATCTCATAAGTTGTTCTTATATTGCTATGTCCTAATCTTTTTGATACTGCTTTAATATCGGCACCTGCTTCAATCAATCTTGTTGCATGAGTATCTCTAAAATCATGAAATCTACATGGAATGCCTAATTCATAATGAATTACTTTAAATGGATATTTACAACTATCAGTACCTTCAAAGACTCCATTCTTTTTTAAAAAGACTAACTTTACTTCTTCTAATGGAACTTCTAATTCTGCATAAGCATTTATTATCTTTATTTCTGGTTTATTATTATAAGGATTATTTACAATTTTCTTATAATGTTTCATATAAGTATCTCCATAATCTTTTCTATTCTGTATTTGTTCTTCTTTATATTTTTTTAAAGCTTTCAATAAAGTATCTCCAATTTCAATAGTTCTATAACTTCCTTTTGTTTTACAAGTACCAAAATACCAAACCGTTGTAGAATTTCCACTTATCAGTCTTTTCTTTGTTCCACCTGCTTGATTTTTCTTTAAAATATTTTTATTAACTGTTATAGTTCTTTTTACAAAATCAATATCATCCCAAGTTAACCCAAAAACTTCAGATACTCTCAATCCCGTATAATAAGCAGTTAAAAATGCATAATATACACAAGGATTATTAGAAAATCTTTCTAATATTTTTTCTACTTCCTCGTTTGATAATATATAAACAGGATCACTGTCAGGTATATCATATTTTGGTAGTCTTACCTTTAATGATGGGTTTACTTTAATAAATCCAACAACATCGGTTGCATATCCCAGCGAACCTTTTAAAACTTTCAATATGTTTTTTAGAAAATTCTTTGAAAATCCTTTTTCTAAATATATATTGTTTATAAACTCTTGAATAACTGATGTTGTTAGTTGAGATAACATATAGAAACCTAATTTAGGTTTTATATGATTTTTTATAATATTTTGATATGCCTGAATTGTATGATACTTTAAGTTTATTTCACAATGTTCTTTCATCCAATAATCTAAATAATCACTATAAGACATTTTGCTTGGCTCTATACAGTGTCCCACATTTATATATTCATTGTATGCCTTTACTCCTGCCTCAATAGCTTCTGACTTAGTCCTAAACCCTGACTTGTTTTTATATTTTCTTTTACCATCAATAGATGCTATCGCAAATTGATATTGATATACCTTTCCCCTTTTTTGAACATAAACATTTCCCATAATTTTTTCCTCCACTAATTGCTTAGCAAATGAAAAAATACCAGCAAATTGCTAGTATTTATTTTGTTTGTAAAAATGTTTGTAAATTTTTTCCCTTATTTTATAAGGGTTTGAGGACTATTTTACAAACATTTTGTAATTTTTACAAACAAATTACAAACATTTGAGGTTTTTTCAACCTTTTTTTAGTCCTTTCAAATCTCGCAAACCCTTATTTTATGGGCTATTTGCCACAGCACTGTTTGTACTTCTTACCACTTCCACATGGACATGGATCATTTCTACCAACTTTAGTACTCTTCTTTTGTACTTTAGCATGATCTTTACTATCATTTGTAATAGCGGTCTTTGCTACTTGTTTTCTTTCAATATTTTGTCTAATTTCAGATTTTAATAGATAAATACTAATATCCCTATTAATTTTAGCAATCATTTCATCAAATAATTGATATCCTTCCATTGTATATGCCTGAAGAGGACTAGTATTAGCATAACCTCTAAGACCAATACCATCTCTTAAGTGACTCATCGTAGAAATATGTTCCATCCAGTAATTATCAATAACCCTAAGAGAAATAGCCTTTTCAAACTCATCTCTAACTTCTTCTGGAATATCTTCTAATTTTTCTTCATAATCCTTTAGAGCATTTTCATATATCAAATCAATAACTTCACTAGGATGTTTACCATTAATTTCAGATAAGTTAATTCTATATTTTCTAAGTAAGTTTTCATTTACAGCCTCAAGTATTTCACTATAATCATTTTCTTTTAGTTTATTACTCTCCACTAAATGTGAATTAACAATATCACTAATATATTCCTTAAAACCATTAAGAACTGTTTCATGAATAGAATCATTATCTAATATTTCATTTCTCTTACCATAGATAATTTCTCTTTGATTATTCATAACATCATCATAGTTAAGAAGTTGTTTTCTTATATCAAAGTTATTACCCTCAACTTTTCTTTGAGCAGATTCAACAGTTTTAGAGAACATCTTATTTTGAATAGCCATATCCCCGGTAAAACCTAGATTTTTAAGCATATCCTTATATCTATCAGAACCGAATCTAACAAGAAGGTCATCTTCAAATGATACAAAGAATTGTGTAAAACCAGGATCTCCTTGTCTACCACTTCTACCTCTAAGCTGATTATCTATTCTTCTAGATTCATGTCTTTCACTACCGATAACACATAAACCACCTAGTTCTTTAACACCTTCCCCAAGTTTAATATCAGTACCACGACCAGCCATATTGGTAGCAATAGTAACAGCACCTTTTTCACCAGCATGAGCAATAATTTCAGCCTCTCTAGCATGATTCTTAGCATTTAATACTTCATGAGGTATCTTCTTTTTAGTAAGCATTTTACTAAGTAGTTCAGAAGTTTCAATGGCAATAGTACCAACAAGTACTGGTTGACCAGTAGCATGCCTATTTTCTATTTCTTTAATAATAGCATTATATTTACCTTCTTTACCAGGATATAATAAGTCAGTAGCGTCTTCTCTAATAACTGGTTTATTAGTAGGAATTTGAATAACAAACATATTATAAATATTTCTAAACTCTTCTTCTTCAGTCTTCGCAGTACCTGTCATACCAGCAATCTTGTTATACATTCTAAAGTAATTTTGGAAAGTAATCGTAGCAAGAGTTTTAGTTTCTTGTTGAATCTTAACACCTTCCTTAGCTTCAATAGCTTGATGAAGTCCATCTGAGAAGGCTCTACCTTTCATAAGTCTACCGGTAAATTGGTCTACGATAACAACTTCACCATCTTGTACAACATAGTCAACATCTAAACTCATAGCATAATTTGCTTTAAGAGCTTGATTAATATGATGTACTAAAGCTGTATTATTAATATCATATAAATTATCTAAATGAAAATGTTCTTCAGCCTTTCTACTACCTTCATCAGTTAAACTAACAGCCTTAGACTTCTCATCCATAATATAATCTTCATTTTCTTTTAAACTTTTAACATATCTATCAGCATCAATATATAGATTAGCAGACTGCATAACTCCGCCAGATATAATAAGAGGAGTTCTAGCCTCATCTATTAAGATAGAGTCAACTTCATCGACAATACAATAGTTAAGAGGTCTTTGTACTCTATTTTCTTTTTTTACAACCATGTTATCTCTTAAGTAGTCGAAACCAAGTTCATTATTAGTACTATATAAAATATCACAGTTATAAGCTTCTTGTTTTTCTTTAAAAGAAAGTTCTCTTAAGTTAAGACCTACAGTAAGACCTAAGAACTTAAATATACTACCCATCCATTCAGAATCTCTAGTAGATAAGAATTCATTAACTGTAACGATATGAACACCTTTTCCAGTTAAAGCATTTAAATAAGCAGGAAGTACACAAGTAAGTGTTTTACCTTCACCAGTTTTCATTTCTGCAATATTACCATAATGAATAGCAAGGCCACCAAGTAATTGACAGTAGAACGGTTTCATTCCAAGACATCTATAAGCTGCTTCTCTTGCAACTGCAAAAGCCTCAACTAAGATATCATCAAGAGTTTCACCATCCTCTAATCTTTTCTTAAATTTATCAGTATAACTAGCAAGTTTTTTATCAGATAATTTACTCATTTCTTCATCAAGAGCATCTATTTGATCTGCTAATTTACTAAATCTATATAATTCTTTATACTCATTATCAAATAATTTTTTAAGTGTTTTAAACATCAAATCATCTCCTAGATAATATTTTACTATATTTTAACTAAAAAAACTAGTAAATATTTAATATTTCCTTTATTTTATTGTAGTTTCACCTCCGTGCCTATAGTCACTTTGGTGTTTTTGAAGCCTTTATGTCTTCAAAAAAGAGTTTTAAAGCCCTAAGTCTTTAAAACTTTAAAGTTATTAACAGTATATGTTGATAGAAGTAAAATATATAATAAAACTATCCACAGCACTTGTGGATAGAATAATTATTTTTTTAATATTTTTTTCTTTTTATTATCATGTGATACTCTTTCTTTCATAATAATATTAAAATCAATAAAATTATCTTTGTTTTCAGTGTTTACTCTTCTTGTAAAGAAATGTGTACCTTGTCCTGAAATAACACCTATTTTGTAGCAGATATTATTATAACTAATTTTATAATATTGGCCATGATAACAATTAAAAGCAGGTAAGGTATTTCTATTAGCGTAGTCTTCTATTATTTCGTATAAAAAATGTAAGTCTCCAATCATATCCGTTTCTTCGTCTGTTATTCCTTCTTGAGAGTACAACAAAATATCACTACTGAAACAAGGATTTTTTAAAGTAAATTGTTCAAGCCATAATAAATAACAATCACTATAAATTATTCTATTTGTTTTTTCTTCTTCAGTTTTAATTTTTAATTTATTTTCTTTTTTCCACTCATTAATTACTCTTTTTGGAATAGGTAAATTAAGCCATTTTTCCATTTCTTCTGCATTTGTCTTCATATCCATGATGAATCATCCTTTCAATTAATATTATAGCATAAAAAATCTTTTTAAAATAGTATTAAACTATATTTTCATTAACAATATATGTTGATAGAAGTAAAATATCAAACAAATTTATCAACAATATTTATGGATGTTCTAGTAGACAACAAAAATATTATATGATATTATAAAAGAAACAAAGGAGGGTTTATGATTAATATTAATAGTGAAATGTTGGTATCTTCATTATTTGTACTTGGTTTTGATAGCATTGATGGTATGTTGTTTACATATACTTTGGGGAAACTATCATTAGATAACCAAAAATTAAAGCTATTTAACTTTAAAGATGACCCAATTACAAGTACATTTAATAAATATGTTGAGTATGATGGAATAACATTTAAACTAAAAGAAGGTTATAGTTTAGATACTAATGTCTCTCCAATTGAGGGACGTAATTTTCCATTAAGATATGCACTTCAAACAAATAAAAAATTATTAGAATATTTAGAAAGTGTTGATTTTAGAGAAATAATATCTAAAAAGGTTTCTACTATGGGATATGAAAGATTAGATAAATTTGATTACTTATTTAGTAACAAAGAAAAACAAATCATACTTGAAATGTCAGAAACACAATCAATAAAAAACACAAAGGTAAAAACTATATAAGATTTTAGTTCTTATATAGTTTTATTTTACATATAGAATAAAACTATCAACAACCATTGTGGATACACAAATCTTCAAAGAAAAAGTATCAACAATTTCTGTTGATACAATTAATTATTTAGTTTCAATTAAACCATAGTCTCCATCTTTTCTTTTATAAAGAACACAAGTTTTATTAGTATCCATATCTTTATATACAAAGAATGAGTGACCAAGAAGTTCCATTTCTAAAATAGCCTCTTCTTCATCCATAGGTTTCATTTCAATATCTTTTCTTTTAACAATTTTTTCTTTAGGTTCTTCCTCCTCTTTTATATCAAAATCAAAGTTAAATTCTTTAATATTATCTTTAACATTTCTGTTTAATCTAGTTTTATTCTTTCTGATTTGTCTTTCTAATTTATCACTTACTAAGTCAATAGCAGCATATAAATCATCACTTTCTTCTTCACTTCTAAGAATAAATTTACTAGTAGGAATAGTAACTTCCACTATTTGTGAATTACCTCTTACTTTAGCCAGTACATTAGCGGTAATATCATCGTCCTTAAAATATTTTTCAAGTCTTCCTAATTTAGTTTCAGTATAGTCTTTTATTGCATCGGTAATAAGCATCTTATCACCACGAATATTGTATTTCATATCAACATCCTCCTCCTATAATTAAAGTATATCAGAAATAATTTAAAAATAAAATAGAAAAATGAAAATAACATAATTTAACATAATTTAAACATAATTTGAGTAAAATTAAGACCAAAGATTTTCTTTATATTCCCCTTCATCTACTAATTTCTTAATAGAATTTTTAACATCAGGAGTATCTTCTCTATAAGTAACACCATGCCAACTAGCAGTAGTTCTAATTACTTTCATTGATGCCTTGCCATCTTTAATTAGATTACTTACAACATCAGGAATTAAATATTCTGAAGTAAGTAAGTCTTCTTTATTATCTATAAAGAATTTACTAAAACCTTCTTCAATATATCCAAATATACTAGGAGTAAATAGTAGTAAATTCATACTTACAGTATCATCACTATTAACAGTGAAACTATCACTACCATCAAGTGGACTAGCTACAATTTCATTGCCAATTTTTTCAATTTTACTCTCAGTAATAGATTTTAAATAATTATTACTATCTACTTCACAAACACCTCTTTTAACAGAACCATTTTCTGTTAAAGTATTCGCTACCATATAGCCAATCATACCATATTTACTAGAGTCATTATCAATATTACTTAAATATTCATATGCTTTAATAAATGCATCTCTACCATAGAAATCATCAGAATTAATCATAGCAAAAGGTTCATTAACATAATCCTTTGCACATAATACCGCATGAGCAGTCCCTAAAGGTTTCATTCTACCACTTGGAATATCCCATCCCTTAGGTAAATTATTTAATTCTTGAAAAGCATATTCTACCTTAATATGTGGTTCTACTCTCTTACCAATAGTTTCCTTAAATAGTTCATAGTTTTCTCTTTTTATGATAAATACTATCTTATTAAATCCTGCTTTTATAGCATCATAAACAGAATAGTCTATAATAAATTCGTCACTAGGACCCATTGGTTCTATCTGTTTTAAACCTCCAAATCTACTACCCATACCAGCAGCTAAAATAACTAATGTTACATCTTTTTTCATATAATCCTCTCTTTCTTAAATGTACACCTTATATTCCTTTATAACTAAATTATATCAAATAAAATGATAAAAGTGAAGAATATACTACAAAAATATAAAAAAATGGTACACAGAGTGTATACCATTTAAATTATTTATATTGAGACATATATGTATTATATTTCTTTTCTAATACAGTATCAGAGAATTTAAGACCTGATTCTTCTCTCATTTTATCTAAAGCAACATAAGAGATATTTTTATCTTCTGATTTCTTTTCACTTACTAATGAATCAATTATTTCTTCTTTAACATCTTCAAGAGCAGGTTTTTCTTTTTGGTCTATTCTATAAATTACATGATAACCATAAGAAGTCTTAACAGGTTCTTTGCTATAACTATTATTTTCTAGTTTTTGCATAGCTTCCATATAAGCAGATTCTAAGTTGGCATTATAAGATTTATATCCCAATTCTTCATAAGTAATTTGATCTTTATATTCTTCTTTAACCTCATCAAAAGATTTACCATCATTTAATTTAGATATAATTTCTTTAGCTAAATCTTCAGCTTTTTTCTTATCTTCATCACTTGCAGAACTATCTACTTTTACTAAGATGTGTTTAGTATTAATATCACCATAAACTTTATCTTCATAGTATTTTTCTACTTCTTTATCAGAAATTAAAGTTTTGATATAGTCTTCAGCATATTTATTTCTTCTATATTGTAGTCTTAAATATTCTAAGAAAGCTTTTTCACTACCAAAACCATTATTTGATAAGAAAGTTTCTTTATCCATTTTATAGTATTGTTTATAAGCACTATAATAACTTTCTGCTTGCTGTTTTAATTCGTCGTTCATTTCATCAGTTTCAGGATATTTTTCTTCAAGAATTTTATTGTCAATCTTATCTAATAATGAACTAATAGAATATACATCTTTCATATCTTCATATAAGTCATTTGCAGTTACCGTATAACCATCAATTTCTGCAACAGGTTGAGTACCATCTTTTAATGTAGCAATTCTATCAGGCCATATAATAACAACTACTAATACAGTAATTAATATACCACCAACTGCTCCATAAATGGCAAGTCTATATTTATCAAAGAATTCAAGCATTTTAAATACTTTATCATCATTAACTTTATTTACTTTTTTAGTATCTTTCTTTGATTCTTTTTTAGACTCTTTTTTAGGAACTTCTTTAACTACTTTCTCTTCCTTTACTACTACCTCTTTCTTTTCTTTTTTATTATTTTTTATCTCTTGTTTTTTCTTTGCCATTTTTCATTCTCCTTTCAAAGATACACTAATATAATATCAAATATAGGCTAAAAATACAAGGCTATTTTGTAAATATGGGCAAATTACCACAATTTTTAATTTTATTTTTTTATTGTTTATAAAGTACAGCACACTTTTCTTATTTTTCCATAAAATATTGTGAATAGAAAAAAAGGAGGAATGTATTATGGGTAACTGTGGATGCGGTACTGGATCTAGTGCTGCTATTGTATTAGTACTATTTATCCTACTAATAATCATACTAGGCGCTTGGATATAATTTAAAGGAGGTGCATTATAATGTCTGGAAATAGTTCTTGCAGCAGCACTTGCAGTCATAAAAGCAATAATGGTTTATTAATTGTTATTGTATTATACATCTTACTTGCTATCATATTAGGAAATGCTTTCTTATATTAAAATATTTATATTAGAGAAACTATCTTCGGATAGTTTTTTCATATCAAAAAAAGTAGACATTTGCCTACTTTAATTTATTATATACTTCTTCAATAGATAATTTATCATCATTATGATACTTAGGAATTAGATGTAAATGATAATGCTTAACATCTTGACCAAGGCCATTATTTTGAGCAAAAGTAATACCGTCACAATTTAGTCTTTCTTTTAATCTATTTGCTATAACTTTCGCAGTTTCTAAAACATGATTAAGTACCTCTTTATCAATATCAAAGAAGTCTTGATAATGTTCTTTAGGTACAATCAGACAGTGGCCAGTACTATTAGGGTTAACATCTAAAAATACCTTTACAATATCATCTTCATATATTGTATATGATGGTATTTCATTATTAATAATTTTACAAAATATATCCATATTAGATTACCTCCACTATAAGTATATCAAAAAAAAGAAAATAAATAAATATTTTCTTAAGTGAATATCTGCGAATATTCTATTATAATTATGTAAAAACTTTCTTTTTTTTATACAAATAAATATAAGTTTAATTCTTAATCTTACTAAATATAATAGCTGTATCATAAAATTTATTAAGTCTTTTATTCCAATTATTTTTAATTTCTTTAATTAATTTATCTTTAATATCTTTAATATTATCTTCATCCTTCTCAAAATAATCATAGTATAAATATTTTAAATTAATATCATTCTTTTCATTACTAATATATTTTAGAAGAAAGTTTCTCTTTTCTCTAATACTTCTAGTAACATTATCATTATTAACTTTAGTATGTTTAATAATAGGAATATTGTATATTTCATTGTTTACAATTTCATCTAGTACCTCTTCTTCTTCATCAAGAGTAAGACTACTTCTTTTAATTAAGTTACCATTTTCATTAAACATAATAGCTATTACTTCTTTCTCATTAGAAATAAGAAGAGAAGGACCAAGTTTACTTCTGGTATAAGTATAAGTTTTATCCCTAATAACATTAATAAAATCCTTACTAACACAGACATTATCATATTTCATAATATTAAAACATTCATTATCTACTAGAAACAGAGGAATCTTCTTAACATTAATAATATTATCTTTTCTATTCCATTCATAAAAAGAATAATATTCCTTATTAAAATTAAGTACAATATCATAAATATAATTCATTCTTATCTTCTCCTTTAATAGTCATTGATAAAATCATCATAATAAGACCGATAATACTAAAATAACATTCAAATCTTCTAACAATAAAATTAACATAATTCAAAAAATTATACCCCATAGACATTAAATTAAGATATAAAATAATAAAACTACATCCAATAACCATAAAACCAAATCCAAGTAAAAAGAAAAAAACTCTTACCATAATATCCCTCATTTAAACATATTCAAATAAACAGATATTATTAAGAGTTTTTACTTACTCAATTTCGTTATTATTTTTAATTTCTACTCTACTAATAGAATCAAATCTTTTAGTAATCTTATCAGTAGTAACATGAATACTTTCAATATCTTTATTAACAGTTTCTATACTTCTAGATAACTTATCCCATCTATCTTTATATCTACTAAATTCAACACCTAACTTATTAAGTTCATCATGAATTATACTAGTATATTTATCTCTTTCCATATTCTTAAGAAGAACTTCAATAACAGTAAATGTACTAATTAATGTTGTAGGAGAACATATCCATACTCTTTTTCTATGAGCATATTCAACTAAATCACTATGATAAGCATTAATTTCGGCGAATAAAGCCTCAGCAGGTAAGAACATAATAGCTTGATCTGAAGTAATACCAGGAATAATATATTTAGAACTAATAGCATCAATATGTTTTTTAACATCAGCCTTAAATTCTTTTTCCGCCGCAGTTCTTTCTAGTGGAGAAAGATTCTTATCAACCATTTTTTGATAGTGTTCTAAAGGAAACTTTGAATCAATAGCAACAGTACCTAATGGCTCGGGAGCAAAAATTACTGCGTCCGCAATAGTGGTATTAGGAAAAGTATACTGAAGTCTATATACATTATCATTTCTTTCACCAAATATACTAACAAGAATATGCTTAAGATTAATTTCACCAAATATACCACGACTCTTTTTATCAGTTAAAATACTTTGAAGAGAAACAATATCAGTAGATAAAGTATCAATTTTCTTTTGTGCTTCATCTATTCTAGATAATCTTTCTAATATATTAGTAAATGTTTTATTAGTCTTAGCAAAATTATCATCTAATCTTTCATTAACTTTATCATTAATTTGACTAAGTTTCTTTTCCATTCTTTCATTTAATCCATTAAAATTATCATTCATTGTTTTCATTATATCTATTTGAAAACTAGATAACTCTTTAACTGTAGTAGTTTCTAAATTACCAAGTCTTTCAGTAATTTTTCCTTCATTAACATTCTTACTAATTGCTATAATAACTAAGATAATTACTACAATAAGTAGTCCTATAATTATATAATCTAACATTTTTATACCTCCATATTTCACATTTAAAGTATATCATATATTTAATATCAAGTAAATAGAAAATATAAAAAAATCAAACAAATGTATATAAAATATTATAGTGTTTAGTAAAGAGCTTATAATCTCTTTACTATCATTAAAGCCTAAGGTCTTTAATGAAAAAATTGAAGCCTGTAGTCTTCAATTTTAAGTTTATCTTTTTATTTCTTTTTTATCATCTTCAGTAGGAGCCATATAATATTTATCAGGATTATTCATAATTTCTTTTTCAATATAATAAGGACAATATAGCATAAATAAATTAAAATCATGAGGAAGAACAAGTCCATCAGCACTAGTAAGAGAGTTTAAATATATATCACCACCAATATGTTGAGGAAGAATAAGTCCCTCAGCACTAGTAAGAGATCTTAAATCTATATAGCCACCAACATGTTGAGGAAGAACAAGTCCATCAGCACTAGTAAGAGATCTTAAATCTATCCTACCACCAAGTTGTTTAGGAAGAACAAGTCCATCAGCACTAGCAAGAGATCTTAAATCTATATCGCCACCAACATGTTGAGGAAGAACAAGTCCATCAGCACTAGCAAGAGATCTTAAATATATATCGCCACCAACATGTTGAGGAAGAACAAGTCCTTTAGCACTAGCAAGAGAACTTAAATCTATCCTACCACCAATACTTTCGGGAAGAACAAGTCCTTTAGTACTAGTAAGAGAGCTTAAATTTATATAGCCACCAATATGTTGAGGAAGAATAAGTCCATCAGCACTAGTAAGAGAACTTAAATCTATACTATTACCAACATGTTGAGGAAGAACAAGTCCATCAGCACTAGCAAGAGATCTTAAATCTATATCGCCACCAACATGTTGAGGAAGAACAAGTCCATCAGCACTAGTAAGATGTCTTAAAAATATATTGCCACCAATATGTTGAGGAAGAACAAGTCCATCAGCACTAGTAAGAGATCTTAAATCTATACCACCACCAAGTTGTTTAGGAAGAACAAGTCCATCAGCACTAGTAAGAGAGCGTAAATCTATACTACCACCAATACTTTCAGGAAGAACAAGTCCTTCAGTGGTAACAAGATTATCCAATTCTAAATTGCCACCGACTTGTTTGGGAAAAATAAGTCCCTCAGCACTAGTAAGAGAGCCTAAATCTATATTACCCGGAAGAGCTTTAAATTTTTTTGGATTATTTAGCCATTCTTTTTGTGATAAAGCAACCTCTTCTTCTTTAACATTAAATATAAGACTATAATCTCTTCTTTCATTTCTTTTTCTTTTAATTTCTTCTATTCTAGGATCTTTTCCATACCCGAAACCTATGATTTGACCATCTATTTCATATAAAAATTTAAGTTCCTCAAGAGTAAGATCAATATTATCATTTACCTTTTTATCAATTAAAGTAAGTAATTTCATATCATTTTCTTTTTTTAGATATTTATCTCTATCAGGAAATTCTTTTAGTTTTTCTTCAAGAATAGACATCATTTCAGGTTCCATATTTTGATTATCTGCTATTCCTCTAATCTCTCCAATTTTATCTTTACCATCCATTCTTATAGCAATTCTAGGTACTTTTGCTTCACCATTCTTATCTAATGAATAATAAACATAGAAGTCTCCACCTGCTAACTGGTCTTTGGCAAAGTTCTCCCCAGCCGCAGTACACCAACCAGTATAATAGCCTTGAAGTGAATCTCTTAAAATATTATAATCACTTCCTTGTTCATATTTAATCCATTTACCATCATCACTATTACTTTGATGTTCTCCTTTTAAAAAGCTTTGCTTAATAACATATTCATATAAAAGTTTAAAATTACCAGTACTTAATGCTTGCTTAATATCTTCTTCGCCTTTTTTATCTTTAAGAAAATCTTCCATTAGTTTTAAAGTGGTAAAAATATATTCTCTTTCTACCGGAGGAAAAGGATATACTGTTGTTTTATCTCTTTTACTAAATTTACTGGTTTCCTTATCATATTTGCCTAAATTCTGTAGTCCTTGAAATACCCAGTATTTTTCCCACATTTCATAAGATTTACTTTCTTCATCATATAAAAAGTATTCAATCCATTTATCTAAACTTTTCTTTTGGTCATCAATAACTTCTTCAGTCATTCTCCTCTTATCTTCTTCAGTCAATTTTATGTTACCATAGCCTCTTTCTCTAGCAAGTCTAACTTGGTTTTGAAAGTAAGCATCAGGTATATTTTCTGGTTTAATAACATATAAGTCATAGTAAAAACTTTTAAGTAATTTTTCACCATTAACACTTTTAGTTTTAGACACCTTATTATGTAGTTCTTCAAGTCTTTCAAAATATTTTAATAATCTTTCTCTCTTTTTATCAGATACATTCGATGCTTTAAGAACTCTATCACTATTATGTAAATCAGTATAAAATTTAGATATCATATCTAACCAAGCATTTCTCATGTTATCATCCATAGTTATCACCTCTTCTAGTATAAATATATCACATTTAAAAATAATAATAAATAAAATAATAATATTTTTACAGAATACTTTACAAAAAAATAACCCTAAGTTAATAGGATTATTTAAGTAATTTACTAAAGTATTTATCTATTTCTTTTACTCTTGATTTAAATACAAACATATCAACTATGGCACTTACAGAGTATACAATAAGAATAATACCAATTAATGTAGTAATAACAAGAGCAGTATTTCCTGGATTAATAATTAATACTACACCACATATGATCATTAAGATAGAGGTAAATAAAGATAGAATATAACTATTATCAATATCTTTAATAATAAATGATATTCTAGAACTAAATGCACCACTTATAATAAAGAAAATACCTAAAGCAATTGGTAAAATACTCTCAAAAATACTAGGATTCAAGAATACACAAATACCAAGTAAAAATGATAAAATACTATTTGTCATTTGAAATAAACAAAGAGCAGGATTAATACTAAAACTATCTATAAAACTATAAATCCCATAGATAATCATAATAGTACCAATAACATAAGCAAAAGTATCAAGAGATGCTTTAGGCCATACTATAAGTAATATTCCCACTATCATAAATAAAACTGACAATATAATTGATAAATTAATGTACTCATTTATTTTCTTAATCATACTAACCATCCTTTCTAACAATATTATAACAAAATTACCAAAAATTACAACAACATAACTAAAAAAATAGTTGTAAATTTTTTTTTACAACTATTTAATTATTAACTCCATGTCTTACTACTGGTGTATCATTAGTAATAGCTTTAAATGAATATCCATTATCTTTACCATATCTAATAATGTCTCTTAAAGCATTCACAGTACTCCTGTGATTAGCAGAATCGTGCATAAGTACTATGTTTGTCTTACTATGAGATAAACCATTTATAACATTATTGTATATTTTATTACTATTATTTGTATCTCCCCCAGCATCATTAGAATCAACATTCCAATCAAAATATACATATCCTTTATTAGTAACAGCATTAACAAGTCTAGACATAATACCATTATTATAATTTCTACTTATAGTATTAGAACTACCTCCAGGAAATCTAATAAATTTACATCTAATTCCAATAGAATTATAAACACTATCACTAACAGTATTCAAGTCATTAAAGTAATTTTCTTCACTAGAGTACACATAACTATATTTATGACTAGAAGTATGTAAAGCAATTGTATGTCCACTATTGTAGGCTCTCTTTACATATTCACCACCACTAGTTACAAAGAAAGTTGCTTTAATACCTTCTTCATCTAAAATATCTAAAATTTCTTTTGTCAAATAACTAGGTCCATCATCAAAGGTTAAATAAATACTACCATTTCCATAATAACTTGGTCTTTCTCTAACGGTAATTTTTCTATCTACTGAAGTTTCATTACCACTATTATCTACTACTTTATAATTAATAGTGTAAGTTCCAGCCCTACTAGTATCAACAATACCAGTTACTATAACCTTATTAGTGATATCACCATCACATTTATCAATTGCCGTATATCCTTTTTCAATATATTTACTATTTTTATAAATAACAATATTATCATCACCTATTAAAGTAAGTGAAGGCTCTTCTTTATCTTCAAATATAATACTTCTTCTAATTTCATTTTTATTACCTGAACTATCTTTAACACTATAAATAATAAAATTACCATTCTTTTCTATATTTACTTTATCAGTAATGTCTCCATCATAATCATCACTTGCCGTATATCCTTCTTCATCATAATCTTTATTAGGACAAACATAACTTGGGTTATTTCCTTTTAATTCAACTTTTGGTTTTACTTTATCGACAACTTTAATATCAAAAACTTTATTATATCTATAAAATAAATATCTAACTTTAACAGTAACTTGATAATTTCCAAGCATCTTTTTATCTATATTATCACTAATTTTAATATACTTATTTATGTCTCTTATAGTGTTATAAGCTTTTATATTATATGTATCATTACCATTATAACCAATTGTATCTTTATCAATATTAATATTAGGTAATAATAAAGAACATATAAGTAAAATTACTGAAATAACTATAGAGATAATTATTATCTTTTTAAACTTCATATTATCTACTTCCATATCAGATTTCATTATATCATCACTATAAAAAAAATACTATTCCAAAACGGTATTTTTATCTGGCTTTACATTCTTTTCGTAAATAGTAACTTTATAATTATTATCAATCGTGGCTAAAAGAATATTATCATAATTATCATAACCATTAACTTTAAGTTCATGATCTAACCATTCTTTATCCTTATTAATTGCCTTCATATTATTAGCCATATACTTACTATCAATGATGGCATTTACAGTAAGTCCTTCATTACTACATTTAATTTTAATATCTTTTTTAGTCACAGGCTTTTCTTTTTCTTTAGGAAGAAAACTAATATTACCATTAACTTCCATAAGAGCATAATCAATTTCATCTAAATTAAAATAACCATTTTCTCTTGCCACCATTAATAAATCATTAACATCAATTTTAGATTTCTTTAAACCAGATTCAATAATTTTACCTTTTTCTACAAGAACTGTTGGTACACCAATAAAAAATCTTCTTGCTAAAATACTTTTTATAGATACAAATGAAATTATATAAGATATAAAGCCATATATAAATAGAGCTGCTATTCCTGCAATCATATTCTTTTCAATATCTAAAGAAATATCCGCAGCAATAGAACCAATCGTAATACCAACAATATAGTCAAAAAAATTAAGTTCAGATATCTGTTTCTTTCCCATCATCTTAGTAATAAAGAAAAGAATAATAAGAACTAGTATTGTTCTAAAACAAATATTAAGAAAATTGCTCATAATAAAACACCTCATAATTAGTATGAAGTGTAAAAATATTTATATACCATTAATATTATTAATAATCATAGAAATAATAAATAAACAAATAATAAGTATATAGTATTTACTAAAAATATAAAGTACTAACTTATTACCTTTATCACTACCTATTACAACATCTCTAATCAAGAGAATAATATAAATAATACATAAAATAAATAAAGGTATACCAAGAATGTTATATTTAAAAGCATTAATAAAATCTAAATTAAGAATAGACCTAAAAGATCTAGTTAAACCACATCCAGGACAAGAAATATGGAATATCTTCTTAAAAAGACATTCCACATTAACTTTCCCAGTAACTATTATAAAAATAAATAAAGTACCAGAAAGCAAAATAATTAAATTAATAATTCTTTTTTTCATTAGTCTCTTAAAGTATTACCATCAGCATCTTTATAGTCATTACTAGAAAGAATCATAATACCTTCAATAAGTCCCCATATAGCGGACACAGGACTTAAGATACCACAAGATAAGACTGAAATTAAAAGTTGAGCAACTGCTTTACCAGTAAAACCAAGGTAAAAGTTATGAACACCAAAGACACCTAAGAAAATACCAAATAACCCAGCAGCAAGTTTAGATTTAGCATTAGGATCACTAGAAGTAGTACTCTTTTTAACTCTAACACCACAATTTAAACAAATATCTTGTTCATCAGTTAATTCCTTTCCACAATTTGCACAATACTTAGCCATAAATATAACCTCCTTTTTATAAACTAACCATTAATTTTATTTAAAATAATATCTAACATTTCTTTTTCTTTAAGAAGAGCTTCTCTATCTTTATCAACAATTGCTTTAGGAGCCTTCTCAACATAATTACTATTACTAAGAAGTTTTTCTCTTCTTGCAATTGAAGCCTCTAGACTTTCTTTTTCTTTAAGAAGTTTTTCTTTTTCTTCTTCTAAACTCTTACTATTATCATATATAATAGAAGCCTTCATACCAGCATATTCTATTTTTATACCATTACCATCTTCTAGAGAAATCTTATCACTTAATTTTAGCATATTAATAATAATGTCTTTAGAAGTCTCGTCATCAATATCAATATATACCTTATACTCTCCAATATTACCAAGTTCAGCCTTTTTATTTCTAAACATTGTAATAAATTCAAGTACATTATCAATATTAGTGGTAAATACCTCTTTCTTATTATATACAGGATACTTACTAATCATAATAGATTCTGCTTCTTTAATAGGCATCATACCATATATTTCTTCAGTAACATAAGGCATAAAAGGATGAAGCATCTTCAGAATATCTGTAAGAACTCTAATAAGTACACTCTTCGTAGTATTATCATTATAGAACTTAGATAACTCAATATACTTGTCACAGAAGTCTCCCCATACAAAATCATATAGTGTATTACCAACAATATGAAAATCATATTTATCCATATTTTTAGTAACCTCTTTAATCGTGGTATTTAATCTATTTAAAATCCACTTATCTTCTTCTTTTAAATTATCAAGAGTATAATCTTCCTCTTTAAAGTCTTCTAGTTTCATTAAAACAAATCTTGAAGCATTCCAAATCTTATTAATAAAGTTCCAAGTTGATTTAACTTTTTCTTCATCATATCTTAAATCCATACCAGGAGCAGTATTTGTAGTTAAGAAGAATCTTAAAGAGTCAGCACCATACATATCAATAACATCCATAGGGTCAATACCATTACCTAGACTCTTACTCATCTTTCTACCTTTTTTATCTCTAATAAGACCATGAATTAAACAATCTTTAAAAGGTCTTTCATTTAAGAACTCAAGTCCTTGGAAAGTCATTCTATTAACCCAGAAAGGAATAATATCATAACCAGTAACTAGTACATTATTAGGATAATATCTCTTAAGTAAGTCAGTATTATCAGGCCATCCTAAAGTACTAAAAGGCCATAGTGCTGAAGAAAACCAAGTATCAAGTACATCATTATCTTGTACCCAACCATCACCTTTAGGTTCTTCCATACCAACATAAACTTCATCACCTTTATACCAAGCAGGTATTCTGTGACCCCACCATAATTGTCTAGAGATACACCAATCATATGTGATCTCCATCCAATGATTCATAGTCTTTTCATATCTAGGAGGAACAAAGTTAACTTTCTTATCTTTATCCTTTTGATTTTCAAGAACTCTATCCGCTAGCGGTCTCATCTTAACAAACCATTGTTTAGAAAGATAAGGTTCAACCATAACATCACTTCTCTCAGAAAAACCAACATTATGATTAATAGGTTCAATCTTAATAAGAAGTCCTTCACTATCTAAGTCCTTAATAACAGCATCTCTACATTCAAATCTATCCATACCATTATATTTACCAGCATTCTCGTTCATTGTACCATTAGGATTCATAACGACAATTCTCTCTAAATTATGTCTGTTACCAACTTCAAAGTCATTAGGGTCATGAGCAGGAGTAATCTTAACAATACCAGTACCAAACTCCATATCAGCGTGTTCATCACCAATAATAGGAATAAGTTTATTAACTATTGGAAGCATAACATTCTTACCAATATATTTCTTATACCTATCATCCTCTGGATTAACCGCAACTGCAGTATCACCAAATAAAGTCTCTGGTCTAGTTGTAGCAACCTCTAGATACTCATCAGTACCTTCAATCATATATTTAATGTGGTAGAAGGCTCCTTCAACATCTTTATAAATAACCTCTTCATTACTTAGAGCAGTCATCGCCGCAGGATCCCAATTAATAATTCTCTCACCTCTATAGATAAGACCTTTGTTATATAAATCAACAAATACCTTTCTAACAGCATGAGATAAACCATCATCTAAAGTAAATCTTTCCTTATCATAATCAAGAGATAAACCAAGTTTAGCCCACTGACTATGAATATTTTCAGCATATTCTTCTTTCCAAGACCAAGCAACCTTAAGCCACTCTTCACGAGACATACTTCTAGGATTAATACCTTCACTTCTAAGTTTTTTATCTACCTTAGCCTGCGTAGCAATACCAGCATGATCCATACCAGGAAGCCATAAAGCATCAAAACCTTGCATTCTTTTATATCTAATAATAATATCTTGAATTGAAGTATCCCAAGCATGACCTAAATGTAATTTACCTGTTACATTAGGAGGAGGAATAACTATACAGTATGGTTCCTTACTTAAATTTCCAGATTTAAAATACCCATTTTTCTTCCACTTATCATATTTATCTTTTTCAACCATCAAGTGGTCATATTTTTTATCAAGCATTTACAACACCTATCCTTTTATCGATATAATTATTAAGAACAACCATAAGTTGTTTAAAGAACCCCTCTAATTCACTATTATCAAAATTTAAAGAATTAAATATCTTATTAACATAATCATTTTGTTTTAATAAATAATAAGAATATTTATAATTAAATGAATACATCTTTGATAAAGTAACTAATACTTCATCACTAGCATTATCACTCACTTTAGAACTAATAGTCTTAAAACTTTTAAAGTCATCATACACGAGACTACTAGGATAACTTTTGATTACTGTATCTACATATGGATAATTAACAAATAATCTAAAAGAATCTAAATTATGAGCATCTTTTATAATAGCACACATATGTCTACCTTTCTCATCAATATCAGCAGGGAATCCATTTTTATCATAAGCAAAGATAGCCATTTTAATAACTGTATCATACTTAGTTTCTTTACTAATTTCTCTAATTAACTTTTTATTAAATAAAACATCAATAGTTCTATTATAACTATCATTAATATCATCATCCATTTGATAATTAGGAGTTTTAGAAAAGTTACCTATCTCATGAAATAGACCAATAAGTTCACAGACGGCTACTTCTTCCTCAGAAAAAATACCCAAACCAGTAGCTAGTTCTCTTGCAAGTTCCATAACTTTCAGTGAATGAAAATATCTAGCTTTAATATCTATATTATTCATATCATATTTTCTGACATATTGTTCAAATATTTTCATAATTCTACTACTTTTCATAAAATACCTCCTTTGGTTAATATAAGTATATAATAAAATCATATAATTTTCAAGTAAAATATCTAATTTATTTAGGCATCTCACACTTCGTTGTTCGTTGTTTCTGAAGCCATAAGTCTTCAGAAAGAAAGTAGAGCCACATTGTCTCTACTTTAATATTCTTTTTTTCTAATTTTAGCTTTTCTTTGTTCATTAACAATATAACTACTTATAACATCAAGATTATCTGTATATACAGGAATTCTTTTTAAGATATCATTTTTAATATCTTTAATTTCGTTATTACTACATATTTTGCCATCATATATAATATAAGAAGAAACATTACCAAAATTATTATAATCAACACTGGCACCAACATTATCTAAGTCAAATGTCTGATGATATATAGGAAAATCTCTTTTATCAAGCATAAAAATATCAGTATAAATTTCTGCTAAAGAAAATATATTTATAATTTCTTGATAAAATTTATCAAATACCCTATTTTTTAGTACATTATTCTCAAAGTAAATATTACCACTCTTTCTATCCTTCACTACATAATAATAAATGTTATTAGTAGAAAATTCTTTTCTTCTATATATTGGATTAACTATAATAACCATCTTAATAAAATTATCATTAAATTCTGAAATAAAGATTTTTCTAAACCAAGGATTTATCATGCTATTTTTAATTCTATCTACAAAAGTATATTCATTATTCATACTATTAATCATTTTATCATTACCATATCTTAATATTCTAAAATCTTCAAAGTATTCATTTAATAATTTGTATAAAGAGTAAACACTAATCATATTATCTGTATCACTAACAATATCTAGTTTTAAAAATTTATAACAGTCATCATTTATCATATCATATTTCCTCCCAATTTTATGTTTAAAAGAATAAAAAAATATATTATATACATACTTATAATATAATTATATCAAAAATAAAGAAAATGTAAACATCTAAAAATAATATTGAAATACCAACTTAGGTATGATACAATTAATATAGAAATTGATTTGGAGGAAGAAAAATGGAAGGAAGAAAAATAAATATTGATAGTGCTGATAGTTTACTTATGGCTATTAATGAAGTTGTAAGAAATACATATAACACTAAAGGTTATGATGATAAGAAGCATAATAAAACTGAAGAAATAACTCAAACAGTAAAAAAAGAATGGAGTAACTATATCGAAGCAGTATTGTTAAGTCAAATACTAAGAAATTTAAATGTAACAGATAAATTAACTCCTAACGGAAAACAATTATATAACCAGTTAGCAGCTAAAGCAGGAAAAAAGGATAGCTATTTCATTAATTTTAAAAAGAGTATAGAAACAAAATCAATAGGATTATATGCTAAATATACTCCGTCATCAAGAAGCAAAATTTCCACAAGAACAGACTATGTTAGTAGAAAACGTGAATACATTTTATCTCCAGAAGGTGGAAGAAAAGATGCATACTCTCTAACTTCTTCACTAATGGATTCACAATCTAATTTATTGGAAAATTTTAATAAAAGTAGTGCTACTATGTTTTTACCAGATTATAATAAAATAGTTAGTCAAACTCAAAAAATGCTTGGAAGCAATTTATATGGAGAAATACAATCCTTTAAGAGTGCACTTGAAAGAGAAGGACAACCACAAATAAGTGTTGCTAAGTTAGAAGAAATAACTAGAAATGTAAATTATTTAAATAGCAAGATAGTGTACATTAACTTTACCATAGAAAATATGAATAAGTATATGAGGTATTTTACACCAGAAACTAAAGCTGTTTTAAACAAATTTATTAAAGAATTAGAATTAACAAGTCAAAGCCTAACAAATGAAGTTATACAACTAAAAGAAGATTATACAAAAGAAAGAGTAAGCATATCTGAAAAAGTTCATGGAAAAGTAGACGTTAATAGATTAGTAGCTCTAATGACTATGGTAGATAGAAAAACTGATAGTAAAGGAAATGAATTATCAAAAGAAAAATTACAAGAATATGAGCAAGAATTAGAAAGAGCAAGTAAAGAAAATTCTATTGCCTACCAAGAAGCATTAAGAATATATAACTTAAGTAAACAATCACGAATTAATGATTTAAGAATAGAATCAGAAGAAAAAAATAAAGCCGTTATTCCTGATGAAGGCTTATCACATGATGATTTAAAAGAAAGAGAATTTTATTATAATCGTCTAGTAGTAGAAACTAGAAATAATGATATCATAGATAAACCAGTATTTAACCAAATGTATGATAAGTATTTAAAGGCTGAATTAGATGATCCATATGCTTTAGAATTAATGGTACAAAGTTATTTAGAATTTTATGACTATTATAACGAAGCTAAGAGAAGAGCAGAACTTACAGGAGAACCTATCAAGTCAGACTATGCAAATTGGGAAGAATTTGTTGATAAAAGAATGCAAGAAGAGGGGTATAAATTTGGTAACGTAGGAAAAGGAAGATAAAATAGTAAAACTCAAGATTAATTTCTTGAGTTTTTGTTATATAATTACCACCTGTCCACAGTATCTGTTGATAAACTAACAATTATTAATAATATTTTCAATTTCTAAAACAGCCTCACCAACAGTATTGTTGATAACTATATAATCATATTTATCCTTATATTTAATTTCTTCTTTAGCAATATTAAGTCTCTCATTAATAATATTATCATCTTCAGATTTTCTACCCCTAAGTCTTCTTTCTAATTCATCAAAAGAAGGAGGCATAATAAATATAGTAATAGCATTACTAAAAATCCTCTTAGCATTAATAGCCCCTTTAATTTCCAGTACTGCAATAACATTATCTCCATTATTCGTAGTCTCTTTAATAAATTCATTAGGAGTACCATAATAATTACCATTATACATAGCATATTCTAGAAAATAATTTTCTTCAATATGTCTTTCAAATTCTTCTTTACTTACAAAGAAATAACTAATACCTTCTATTTCATTAGATCTTTTCTTTCTAGTAGTCATAGATACAGAATATCTACCCACTCCTTTTTTAACTAACTCATCACAAATAGTATCTTTTCCTACTCCTGAAGGACCAGAAATAATAACAAATTTACCTTTTTTCATAACATCACTCCAATATACTAATATTATTTATAATAACTTGATATTTATCATATCTTTTTTCTACTTTACCAAAAATCTTAATAATATTACCAACTTTAATATTATTAAATTTCTTATAAACATCTGGAAAACAGGTAAGATCAACTTCTCCAAATTCATCACTACCTACAATAAAAGCCATAACATCATTATTCTTAGTAGTAGTCTCCTTAAGTCTACTAATCATAACAATCATAAAAATTCTCTTATCAAAGAAATCACTAATATTAGAAGTATTAACAATAATACTATCATCTCTATATTTAGAAGCAGGATGTTCAGTAAGATAAAAACCAATAGTTTTAAGTTCTAAAGAAATAAGTTCATTCTTATCATATTCATCATATAAAATAATTTCTGGTTTTAAAGTTTCAATCATTCCAGCATCTTTAGCAATATCAGCATAATTTAAAATAGTATCTAAATTTTGTATAAGAGTATTTTTATTATATCCAAAATTAATTGCTCTTGCATATATAAGACTAGAAATAGTCTTTTTATTAATACCTTTATTCGACATTCTTACAATAAAATCAATAGGATCAGTAAACTTACCATTTTCTCTTTCACTAATGATATCATTAGAAATAGAAGTACCAACGCCATTAATAATAGATAAAGGACATCTAATACCATCCTTACCAGCATAAAATTTATTACTACTTTCATTAATATCTGGAGGAAGAATTTTAATTAATGATTTTCTTGCTCTATTAACATAAATATTAATTTTACTAGTATTACCAATAGAATTAGTTAAGATTCCTGCGATAAAGTACTTAAGGAAATATGTTTTAATAAAAGCCATCTTATAAGCAGTAACAGCATAAGAAACAGAGTGTGATTTATTAAAACCATAATTAGCAAACTTTAAAATTAAGTCATATACTTCAGTAGCGGTCCTTTCATCATATCCATTATCTAGACATCCCTTAATAAACTTAGGCTTTTCTGCTAAAATAATACTTTCTTTTTTCTTTGACATTGCTCTTCTTAAAATATCAGCCTCACCATAAGAATAACTAGCCATCTTTCTAACTATTTGCATAATTTGCTCCTGATAAATAATAATACCATAAGTAGGTTTAAGAATATCTTCTAAGTCAGGATGAATATAATCAACCCTCTCTCTGCCTTCTCTTCTAGCAATAAATAAATCAATATTATCCATAGGCCCTGGTCTATATAATGCTAAAGCTGTAGCAATATCATCAAATGAATTAACTTTAAGTTTAGATAAAAATCTCTTCATACCAACAGATTCAAATTGAAATATACCATCTGTATCAACATCTCTAAATACTTTTAGTGTCTTCTTATCATCAAGAGGAATCTTTTCAAAACTAATATTAATACCTTCATTTTTTCTAATTTCTTCAATAACATTACTAATTAAAGTTAAATTATCAAGTCCTAAAAAGTCCATTTTTAATAGTCCTAATGGCTCCAAATAATCTTTTGAGAAGGCTGATACATACATGCCTAAAGGATTCTTATATAAAGGAATAACTTCATCGATATCTATATTACTCATAACAACTCCAGCAGCATGAACCGATATATGTCTAGGAAGTCCCTCTAGTTTAACCGAAGCATTATATAATTTTATATAATCAGGATTAGAATTAATAAGTCTATGAAACTTACTACCTACTAAATAACTATCTTTAAGGTTTTTAGTAGTAATAGCCTTAGCAATTTCATCAATAATAGGAAGTGAAATATTAAGTACTCTACCAACATCTCTTATAACTTGTTTAGCTCCTAATGTATTAAAAGTAATAATACCAATCGCTCTTTTCTCACCATATTTATTCATAACATAATCTGTTACTAATCCCCTTTTTTCACTATCAAAGTCAATATCAATATCGGGCATAGTTACTCTTTCAGGATTTAAAAATCTTTCAAATAACAAATCATATTTAATAGGATCAACATCTGTAATACCAAGACAATAACTAACTAAACTACCAGCTGCACTACCTCTACCAGGACCTACTAATATATTATTAAACTTGGCATATTTAACATAATCCCATACTACTAAGAAGTAGTCACAGAAGCCCATCTTGTTAATAACATCAAGTTCATAATTAAGTCTATCTTGATATTCTTTAGAAATATTACCTGAGAGTCTTCTATTAAGACCTTTATTACATAAACTATTCAAATATTCAAAAGAATCAACATCTTTATTATATATAGGTAATAATCCATCTCTTTTCTCAAAAGTAACATTACATTCATCACAAATATATTTCATATTACTTCTAACAATATCATTAGTAAGATTATTAAATTCTTCTTTATCAAGTAAATGTTTCCCAGTATAAGTATTAAGTTCCATCTCTCCTAATTTCTTATCATCTTTGATCATCAATAAATAATCTAAGTACTTATAGTCATTCTTTTCAATATAAGAAATATCTGTAATAAGAACTCCCTTATCTTTAACTTTATTGCTTTCTTCTACAGAGGTATATCCTATATAATATTCATCAAAAAAATTAGTAATCTTTTCATTATAAGAACTATAAGGTATAATTAAAATAATATCTTTAGAATATATCTTCAAATCATCAAAAGTAATTTCTCTATCAGATATAATAGTAGCTATTTTAATAAGATTTCTATAACCATTATTATTCTTAGCAATTAAAATAAAATTATCTTGATTAGTTTTAACTTCCATACCAATAATAGGTTTAATATCATTATTAAGACAAGCTAAATAGAATTCATATACTCCAAACATATTATTCAAATCTGTAATAGCTAAAGAGGAGTAGCCCATATCCTTAGCCTTTTTAGTCAAAATATCAATTCTATTTAAACTACTCAAAATAGAATAACAAGTTTTAACTTCTAAAGCACAAAGCATAACTACTCCTCCTTTATATATAAGTTAATTAATATCTAAGTGTTAAATAAGCAATAATTACTCCCGCTATTGCAATAATACCTGCAAGAGTTATAACACCAGCAAATCCATTACTACCAATACCAATGTTAGCTCCCTCTTTAGTCGTCTTTATCTCTTTGGTAAGAATTTTAGTCTTAGGCCTATTAGCAAGAGTAACACTCTCTGGCATATTAAGATATGCTCCATCACTTTCCATTTCAATCTTCGAAGTACCATTTTTATCAGTAAAAGACTTCTCTAATTTATTAGGATCAAACTTAAATGCATTACTATTGTTTTCCATTTTTATCCTCACTTTCTTCTATTTTCTGCGATCATTGTAATATTATCTGTCAAATATTTAATTCTTTCAATAATTCGTCTTGCTTTAATTTTACCTTCACTATCATTACCGGCAAGATGTACTTCCAATTCCTTTAAAGATAAATTAGAAGTAAAAAATGTTGGTAATGATTCTTGCATACGATATTGTAAGATAGTACCAAGTACTTCATCTCTATTCCAGCTAGTAACAGTCTCTGCTCCAATATCATCAATTAATAAAAGATCACATTTTTTAACTTTATCAAATACTTCTCTATAGTCGTCAGAAAATCTTTCTTTAAGACTTCTTAAAAACTCTGGATAATATAGACAAGCTACCTTTTTACCTTTCTTAGCAAGTTCGTTGAAGGCCGCAGCCACTACATATGTTTTACCACATCCAAAGTTACCTGTCAAGAATAAACCCTTACTTTTTTCATTATTTTCAATTTTTTTAATAAAAATAGTAAGCCATTTAATAGTTTCTAGTCTATTTTTATCATCAGTATATATATTTTTCATTGAAGCATTAATTATTTCCTTAGGCATATCAAAAGAAATAATATTATCTTGATATTTAGTATCATTATCTAACTTTTTCTTGTATTTGCAGGGAACATAAGAAAAAACTAAATTATCTTGAAGTACACTAGGATAATAAACATATCCACATATATTATTCTTACATTCCATAATATTTTTACAATTAGCACAATTTTTAAGTTCTAAAGAAGCATCCTTAATTCTAGAAGTATATTTAATAAGTTCATCTTTAGATAACTTAAGTTTACTAACTAACTTTTTAAAAGTTTCATCTTCCATTTCAATATCAAAATTTCTCTCTAACTCATATCTATCAAAACTATATTTATTAATAATATTCTTAGTATCCTTCATCATTTATACTCCTTTAAAAGTTCTTCTAATTGATTATCTTCACCATCATTAATTTTTTCTTTTTCAATTTCTTTATCAAACCAATCAGGCGTTTTAGTAATAACTCTCTTCTCTTCAATAGTTTTTTTAGTTCTTTTCTTATGTTCTTTTTCACAAAGACTCATAGCATCTTCAACTGTTTCAATACCTTTTCTTTGCCATTCACCCGCCATTGTTTCTACTAATCCTCTTGTAAGCTTTTTATCATTAATATTAAGAATATAATCAATTAAAACATTAACAACACCAGGTTTTAAATTATAATCAAGAAGTAAATCTTCAACTAATCTTAAATCTCTTTTAGTAGGTTCATTACCTTTATTCTTACTAATAAGAAGTTCTCTAGGAGAAATAGTTTCAAAAGTATATATCATTTTAGCCCTCTTTGAAGTATCTCCAATTGGTTTTCTCAAATACTCTGGTTGACAATTAGATACAATTGTAGGAAGATTACCACCATTATCAAATTGGTAGAAGTTTCTAGCAGTCTTTCTAAGAGTTTCTTTATTAATAGTACCTCTTTCATTAAGACTTCCTTTAACAATATTAGTCATCTTAATAGCATCAATATCATAAATAAAAGATAAACTAATAATAAGTTCCTTAATCTCTTTAGTAAAAATTCTACTAGTATCAATATTCTTAGGCATAGCATTTATAAGAAAATTAAAGTCAAAATTACTATTAATATTAAGTTTAAGTTTATTATATTTTCTAATATCCTCTAATGATAAATCATATGAAGTCATGCATGTGCTTTCAAATACATCGTTAAAATTCTTAGTAATATCAGTATATCCACTAGTATTAAATCTAGGCATCTTAAAAGTTTTAATCAAATTATCATACTCTTTTTTACCAATATTACTATATAAAACAATATTAAGTATAGGATGAGATAAAAATTCAGTAGCAGAAACTGGACTATATAATTCATAAATATAATTATTAACATTACCCTCTTTAACTAAAGTTTTAATAAGGCCAATAGCCTCTAATTTACTTCTAGCATCTTCTACTTCATTAATAGTCATTCTAAGATTAGAAACAATTTTTTGATGAGTAAAATCAGAACTAACAATTGAAGAACTATCTAAGTCACTCCATAACAAAAAGTACAGCATTACCGCATCCATACCAATAGCAGGTAGATACAAACTAGTAATAATTTTTCTATCTTCATCATGTAAAATTGTCTTATTAATAACAACATAAGAATCAGCAGGCAAAAGAATATATTTTTTCATAAGTATCCCCTGTCCTCTCCACCTATATTGTATAATAAATTAATATAAAAGTAAAGAAAAAAGAAGCTAAACTATCTTCTTTACAAATATCTTTCTTTTCCAAAATATAGTATCACTTCTATCATTAATAGAATACCCAAAATAAATATTAGATTGTTATAACAAGTTATTAACGAACTTATAGTATTAAGAGAAATATGAACCAAAGATATTTTAATAACATCTCTCGTCTTAATATAGATATATCCATTAATAATACCAATAATAAAGGCAATAAAACCAGATAAAAAATTAAAATGTAATATAGCAAAAATAATACTAGTTATTATAATAACTTTCTCTTTATTATAAATAAAACATTCTACCTTAGGAATAAAACTCACTCTAAAAACAACTTCTTCAAATATAGGACCAATAATACCAGAAGTTAAAATATCCAGAAAAAGAAAAGTATTATTAGTATCATAAGTATATAAATTAAATCTATATAAAATCATGTTATAAATAATCGAAATAGAACTTCCCAACATAATGTATATAAAATAATTATTCCTAATATTAAAAGAAACATTAATTATATTTTTCTTACTCAAAATATATATAATACTAAATATACTAAGTAAAATATTACCAATATAAATATTTTCATATCCATTAAATAAAATAATAGAAATAATAAGAATAAAATATTGAATAAATAAAACAATAAATATCTCTTTTAAAGATAACAATAAACATTTAATCACTTTCATAACTTTTTCAATAAAAAAATAAGATAGCTTTAAGTACATCTAGCTGTCTTATATAATTGTACTTCCTTTCTAAACTTTAACATTAGTAGCTGCTACCACATTTATAGCTTGTAAACCTTTAGCAGTTTCTATAAGATCAAATACAACAATTTGACCTTCAGACAATGTTTTATAACCATCTTGCTTAATAGCGGAATAGTGAACAAAAATATCTTCACCATTTTGATAATCAATAAAGCCATAACCTTTGTCGTTATTAAACCACTTAACTTTTCCTTGCATCTTTGACACCTCACTTTTCTGTTCCTTCTTACAAGAATATTATAATATACTGCTGACCTATTTTGCAAACAATTAAGTACGACAAAATTTGATAAAAATTCTTCTAAGTTGAACTTTATACTTACTCTTACCGCAAGCACATTAATCATATCATGTATATAATGTGAGGGATAAATATTTTAATAAATATAAAAAAATATCTTATAAAATAACCCGAGTTAACTATTTGTATACCGGAACAAAGAAGCAAATAAATTTACTTTATGTCTCTTTACATTAATAACGATATTATTAAATGGAGAAAATTCTAATAGCAATATTAGAAGCATGCTTTTTTTAAATCGTGTGAGGTTCACAGGATAGTAAATAATTTATATAGATTACAAGAAAGACTTGTAACAAAATAGTACTAATTGAATCTCAAGATTCTATTATACAAAAAAGTGGAATTTTCTTCCACTTACTTAATTTCAATATTCATAATTTCAAGAATTCTATTTAAATCATTGACATTTTCAAAATAAATACTAACTTTTTTATTATCTACTTTTACTTTAGTACCAAGAATATCTCTTAGTTCATTTTCAATATGAAAATAATCAGTATCCATTTTTCTTCTAGTAATAGGCATTCTTTTTTTAATTTCTTCTTTTTTACTAATTTCCTCTAGTTCATGAACACTAATATTATCTTCAATAACCTTGTTTGCTAAATCAGTAACTTCATCTTCATCATTCATTTTAGATAATACTCTAGCATGTCCCATAGAAATTTCACCATCAAGAATTTTCTTTTGAACATCTTCAGGCAAATTTAAAAGCCCCAAAGTATTAGTAATATGACTTCTACTTTTACCAATTTTTTTTGCTAAGTCTTCTTGTCTAATATCTAAGTTATCAATAATTCCTTTATATGCCCAAGCAAGTTCAATAGCAGTAAGATTCTCTCTTTGAATGTTTTCAAGTAATGAGATTTCTCTCATTTCTTCATCAGAAAACTCTTTAACAATAGCAGGAATAGTTTCCATACCAGCAAGTTTACTAGCTCTAAGTCTTCTTTCACCTGCTATTAAGTCATAACCTTTAATGCTCTTTTTAACGATAATAGGTTGAAATACTCCATAGTTTTTAATAGATTCAGCAAGTTCATTAAGTGCTTCTTCATTAAAAGTTTTTCTAGGTTGGTATGGATTAGGTCTGATTTCATTAACAGGTATTTCTTTTACATCATTAGCAGGGGTATTTTCCATAATGTTACTTTCAAATGTATCAAAATCTAATACCTCGCTAGAGAATAATTCTTCAAGTCCCTTACCTAGGGCTTTCTTTTTCTGTTCCATTTCTTTCAATAACCTCCTTTGCTAGATTAAGATAAGCAATAGTACCTTTATTTCTAGGTTCATATTCAAGAATCGGTTTACCATGGCTTGGAGCTTCAGCCAACCTAACAAGTCTAGGAATAATAGTATTATATACTCTTTCTTTAAAGAAACCTTTAATACTTTCTATTACTTCAATGCCAAGATTAGTATTAGAGAACATTGTAAGTAAAACACCTTCAATATCCAAATTAGGATTAACTTTTCTTTGAGCAAGCATTATAGTATTGATAAGCTGCATAATACCTTCAAGTGCAAAATACTCACATTGAACAGGAATAAGAACAGAGTTAGCAGCAGCTAGAGCATTAGTAGTTAGAATACCAAGACTAGGAGGACAATCAATTAAAATATAATCAAAATTATCACTTACTTTGCCAAGTTCTTCTTTTAACCTAATTACTCTATTAAATTTTTCACCATTCTCTTTTGCCTTTCTCTCTAATTCTATAAGTTCCATATCGACACCAGCCAAATTAAGATATGCCGGAAGAAGATAAAGGTTCTTACTCTTTGTTTTAATAATAGATTTCTCTATAGTTTCCTTTTTTGTTAATACTTCATAAATACTACTGGATATATCATTTTTATCAATACCAACCCCAGTAGTGGCGTTTCCTTGTGGATCAAGATCAACAAGCAATACTTTTTTATCTAAAACACCTAAAGATGCTGCTAAGTTTATACTAGTAGTAGTTTTACCTACACCACCTTTTTGATTTACAATTGCAATAATTTTTCCCATCTGCTTCACCTTATTTTCCTCAAATATAATTGTATCAAAAAAAATTAAAAAAAGAAAGGGTTTTATTTACTTTTTTAGAGTTCGCACTTTGTTGCTCACTTATTTTTAAAGCCCAAGGTCTTTAAAAAATAATTCAAAGCCATAAAGTCTTTGAATTAACGATTATTTTTAGTATATAACTTTTTTTAAGTATCAAATATCAAAATATATTTGTAAAAATATAAAATTTATAGTAGAATACTAAGTAAGAAGGAGGAATTTTATGAATAAGAAAACATTATATACAATATTAATTATTATTTTTATTGTAGTTATCCTATTCTTTTGTTTAAGATATTATTATAAAGAAAAAGAAACCAATATAAATCTTTCTAATAATAATTCTAAAGAAAGTATAAAAGAAAATACTATTAACGAAAACAATACAACTAAAGAAGAAAAAGAAATTATTCCTAAAAAAGAAGAAAACAATTCAGATAACAAAATACCAGAAGAAACCATAATAAAGGATGAAGATATAGCGGTATCAAAAGATAAAATTACTATAATAGATGAATCAAAAGATACTGCCTGTGCTTCAGCAATAGAATATTATTATGAAGATAACAATTATAAATATTATTTTACATGTATAAAAAGTGGAAGTATCTTTGTTATAGTAGATGGTAAGAAATATAATATTAAAGAAGCATTAAATAATAAAGTAGTAACCATGGCTGAACTTGAATCAAATGGTTTTAAACCGCTTAAAGAAGAAAAGAATCTTCAAAAATACTAATTAATTAAAAATAACAAAATAACAAAATGTTGAGTTATAATACATATGTTACAAATTTAATATAAAAAAAGATACCATTCTGGTATAATTAAGTTGACGACAAAAATTATACAGAAAGAGTGGTATCTATGAAGATTATAACAGAAGAAATGAGATTTAGGAAGAGATTATGTGAATTTGCTTTAAAATATGGTCTAGAGAAATTAAAAATAACAAAATAACAAAATTACTTGACATAATCAAAATAAAAATATATAATAAAATAGCATTTGACTTGGAGGTGTATTATATAATGAAAAGAACATATCAACCTAATAATAGAAAAAAAGCTAAAAAGCACGGTTTCTTTAGTAGAATTAAAGGTAATGTTTTAAAAAGTAGAAGAGCAAAAAAAAGAAAAAAATTATGCGCATAAAACATAATTTTGTTTTCTTTTTTTCTTTTTACCAAAAAGGAATATACTATGAAAAAAATTGAAATAATAAAATCATCTCGTGAATATACAGATATAATAAATAATAGTAGAGCAAAAAAAAGTAAATACTTTAGTGTTTACTATCGAAAAAATAATAAAAGTAACAGATATGGAATAACCGTTCCTAAAAAGACAGGACCAGCAGTTACTAGAAATAAAATTAAAAGAAGGGTAAAAAACATTATTGATAACAATAAAAAAGTCGTGCATAATGGTTATGACTGTGTTATAATTATTAAGAAAGGTATATTAGAATTAACATATAAAGAAATGGAAAAAGAATTGTTAAAACTAATAAGTATAGGTGATAAAATTGAATAACAACAAAAAAACAATAAAAATATTATTGCTAATATTAAGCTTGGCAATGCTAACAGGATGTACCAAAACTCTTACTGGAGAGGATAAAAAGCCAGTCAAATATGAAGAAACAGGTAAAGCACTTACAGAAAATGTATTATGTAGACCTACAGATGAAAATGTAGTTAACATATATAAAGAAAATAATGTGGACATTGATAAATTACCAAAATGTGAGACATTTAAACCATTTTCTGAATACGAAGGGCTATGGACAACAATATTTGTAAAGCCACTAGCCTGGGCTATAATAAATATAGGATTATTACTTGAAAAAATAGGCCTAGGTAAAGGATTAGCTAATGGATTTGCTATAGTAATATCATGTTTAGTAATAAGATTGATACTTTATCCATTAACTAGAAAAACTGCAATGCAATCAGAAAAGTTGAAAGAAGTTCAACCTCAATTAGAAAAGTTGGAAAAGAAATATAAAGATAAAACAAGTGAAGAAGACCAAAAAAGAAAAGCCGAAGAAATGATGGCAATATATTCAAAAAATAAAATTAATCCATTATCAAGTTGTCTACTATCATTCATTCAAATACCATTATTGTTTGCTTTCTTAGAGGCAATTAATAGAACACCCGTTATATTTGAAAATAAATTTCTAAAGTTAGATATGGGTACAACAATTTCCCATGGAATAATGTCAAACTTATGGTATGCATATATTATATTCTTATTATTAATACTTGCAACTTCATATTTTTCATTTAGAAAAACTTTAAAAGATCAAACAGCAATGGCAAAACAAATGAAGGGAACAATTTACTTTATGTTAGCAATGATTTTAGTAGCAGCATTTAGTTTACCAGTAGCACTTGGAATCTATTGGATAACTTCATCACTATTTACCATAGTACAAAATATGCTTGTAGAAAGAAAGAAGGCTAAGAAGTAATGAATAAGTATTATTATGAAGGAAAAACAAAAGAACAAGCAGAAGAATTAGCACTAGAAGAATTAAAAGTATCAAAAGAAGATTTAATAATCAACAGCACAGAAGAAAAAAATAACTTATTAAAAAAATCTGTAAAAATAGAAGTTCTAAATATGAATGAAATAGTAGCTTTTATTAAAGACACTATAAATGAAATAATAAAGAAAATGCATGCTGAAGCAAATCTTGAAGTAAGAAGAAGAGAAAATAGTATATCAATTACAATATTCTCAGACAATAATGCTTTATTAATTGGAAAAAACGGTAAAAATATATCGGCTTTACAACTTTTAATAAGACAAATGGTTAATTCAAATTTAAAAGAACCATTATCAATAGTAATTGATGTAGGAAATTATAAAGAAAAAAGAGCTAGAAACATAGAATATCTAGCAAAAAAATTAGCAAGAGAAGCATATAAAACAAAAACAGAAATAACTATGGATAGCATGAATTCTTATGAAAGAAGAATTGTTCATTCAGCGTTAGCAGATGATAAATACGTTTATACTGAATCTATTGGTGAAGAACCAAACAGAAAAGTAGTAATTAAACTAAAAGGAGAGTAATCTTCTTTTTTCCTTTGTATAAACATATAATATCATATTAGAAAGGAAGTGAATAAATGAAGTATATAGAAAAAATAAGTAAATTATTTAATATAGATGAAATATATATAGGCTTAATATTAAAAACAATAATTATAATATTTTTGATATTAGTAGTAGAAAAAATAGGTATAAGAATAATAAAGCGAACAAGAGATAGTAAAAAAGAATACAATTATACTAAAAAATATAAATTAATCATAAGAATTACAATCTTATCGGCAATAATAATAGTATGGGGAAAATATATCAAAAACTTTTTGACATTAATAAGTTTAGTATCGGCAGCATTTACTATAGCAATAAGAGATTTAATATTTAATTTTTTTTGTGGAATATATATAAAGATAGTAAAACCATTTGTAGTAGAAGATAGAATAGAAATAAATGGCTATAAAGGAGATGTAGTAAATATTAACACCATGAATTTTGAAATATTGGAAGTATCAAATATTGATACAACAGGTCAAAGCACAGGAATCATAATTCATTTACCAAACTCTATAATTTTTAACTATCCCTTAAAAAATTATAACAAAGCCTTTAAATATATATGGGATGAGATAACAATTAGAATACCATTAGATTATGATGTAAATAAAGCTAAAAAAGTATTATATAAAATAGTAAATTCAAATGAAATAATAAAAAAAATACCACCAAAATTAAAAAAACAAATAAATAATGTATCAAATAGTTATCGAATATACTATAATCAGTATGATCCTATAATATATACCAAAATAAATGAAGATCATATAGAATTGCAAATAAGATACTTAATTCATCCTAAAAAAGCAAGATATGTAGAATCAATAATATCCAGCGACATATTATTAGCATATAAAAATGGTGAAATAGAAATATACAAATAATTGTAAAAAATAATTAACAAAGTAAATAATTACTTTTATTTTTTTGTATCTTGTGGTAAAATACTATGGAAGAAAGAAGGAAACCATATGGAAGATACAATAGTAGCAATATCAACATCAGTTGGCGAAGGGGCTATTTCAATAATAAGATTAAGTGGTCATGATGCCTTAAATATAGCAAGTAAAGTATTTACAAAAGATTTAACAAAAGTAGATTCACATACCATACATTACGGTTTTATTACAAGCAATAATGAAAAAATAGATGAAGTATTAGTTAGTGTTATGAAGGCTCCTAAAACATTTACTCGTGAAGATATAGTAGAAATAAATTGTCATGGTGGTATAGCCATAACTAATAAAGTATTAGAAGTATTATTAGAAAATGGTGCAAGATTGGCAGAACCAGGTGAGTTTACAAAAAGAGCTTTTTTAAATGGTAGAATAGATTTACTTGAAGCGGAAGCTACAATGGATCTAATATCATCAAAAGCCGAATCCGCTAGAAAAATATCTATAAATACTTTAACAGGTGAAACATCTAATTTAATTAAAAATTTAAGAAGTGAACTAGTAAAAATAATTAGTAATATAGAAGTAAATATAGATTATCCTGAATATGAGGATATCGAAGTATTAACAAATGAAAGTATATTACCAGATATAAAAAAATTCAAAGAAAAATTAGAAGAAATTATAAAAAAATCAGAAGATAGTAAAGTAATTAAAGAAGGAATAAGAGTAGGTATTATAGGAAGACCAAATGTAGGAAAAAGTAGTCTCTTAAATTCACTGTTAGAAGAAGAAAAAGCAATAGTTACAGATGTTCCTGGCACTACAAGAGACATAGTAGAAGGTTCTTTAATCGTAAGTGGAATACCACTAAATATAATTGATACAGCAGGAATTAGAAAGACAGAAGACACTGTAGAAAAAATAGGCGTTGAAAAAAGTTTAAAAATAATTGATACTTCAGATTTATTAATTTACATTTTAAATAATAATGAAGAAATAACTGAAGAAGAGAAAGAAATATTAGAAAAAACAAAAAACAAAAAAAGAATAATAGTAGTAAATAAAATAGACTTAAAAACAAAATTAAATAAAAAATTATTAGATAGTTATATAGAAATATCAGTAAAAGAAAACATTGGTATCGATAAAATAAAAGACGAAATAAAAAGATTATTTAACATAGGTGAAATATCTACTAACGATATGACATATTTATCTAACGCTAGAAGTATAGCCTTATTAAAAAAATCTTTAAATAATATAAATGATGCAATAAATGAAATAAATAATAATAATCCAATAGATATAGTAGAATTAAGTCTAAAAGAATCATGGAATAATTTGGGAGAAGTAATTGGCGAAACATATACCGATGAATTACTTGATGAATTATTTAGTAGATTTTGTTTAGGAAAGTAGGTGTAAATATGGACTATGAAATAATAGTAGTAGGAGGTGGTCATGCTGGTTGTGAAGCTGCCATGGCCTCTGCTAGAAAAGGGCATAAAACATTATTAATATCAGGTAGAATAAATAACATAGCAACAATGCCATGCAATCCTTCGACAGGAGGCTCTGCTAAAGGAATAATAGTAAGGGAAATAGATGCTTTAGGCGGAGTAATGGGTGAGGTAGCTGACAAAACATTAATCCAAATGAAAATGCTAAACTATGCTAAAGGTCCCGCTGTAAAATCTCTTCGTGCACAAGCAGATAAAATAACATATCCAAAAGAAATGTTAAAACTATTAAGAGAAGAGCCTAATTTAACAATAAAAGAAGCTATGGTTGAAAACTTAATAGTAAAAGATAATACAGTTTATGGTGTTGTACTAGAAGATGGAACAAATATAACTTCAAATATAGTAATATTAACAACTGGTACTTATCTAAAATCAGACATTTTAATAGGAAATACCAGAACTAGAAGTGGTCCCCATAATGAAAAACCATCAATGCATTTATCAGACAATCTAAAGAAATACGGTTTCAAAATACTAAGGTTAAAAACAGGTACACCACCAAGAATTGATCGAAGTACAATTGATTTTACTAAAACAAAAAGAGAAGATGGTGATAAAAACTATTATACATTTTCTCATACTAACGAGCCAGTATATGATATCAATAATCAAGAACCATGTTATTTAATATATACAACTGAAGAGACTAAAAAAATAATTCACGATAACTTAAATAAATCGAGCATGTATGGTGGATTAGATGATATAACAGGAGTCGGTCCAAGATACTGTCCATCAATTGAAGATAAAATGGTAAGATTTAGCGATAAAGAAAAACATCAATTATTTTTAGAGCCTGAAAGCCTTTATTATGATGATATTTATATCCAAGGATTTTCTACAAGTATGCCAAAAGAAATACAAGAAAAGATGGTTCATTCATTACCAGGATTAGAAAAAGCTAGAATATTAAGATATGCTTATGCAATTGAATATGATGCTATATATCCAACACAGGTAAAACCAAGTCTAGAAACAAAAGTATTAAATAACTTATTTACTGCAGGGCAAATAAATGGTACTAGTGGTTATGAAGAAGCAGCCTGTCAAGGTTTAATAGCGGGAATAAATGCTGGATTAAAATTAGAGAAGAAAGACCCACTAATACTAAAAAGAAACGAGGCCTATATAGGAGTTTTAATAGATGATCTAGTAACTAAAGGAACAAAAGAACCATATCGTATGTTAACTTCAAGAGCAGAATATCGCTTGTTACTAAGACATGATAATTCAGATTTAAGACTAAGAGAATATGGCCATCAAGTAGGATTAATAACTGGAGAAAAATACAAAAAATTTATTAATAAGAAAAACAGTATTGAAGAATTAAAGAATAAATTAAAAGAAATAAAAATAATTGTTGATAATGAAAAAAGAAGAGTAGGAATATCGGTATATGACTACTTAAAAAATCCAACTTCTAACCTAAAAAATATAATAGAAGAACATAATTTAGATATAAATTATCCACAGGATGTTATTGAAGAAGTAGAAATACAAATTAAGTATGAAGGGTATATTAAAAAGATTGAAAGAGAAGCTGAAAAAATGCTAAAGAATGAAGAAAAACAAATTCCAACGAACATAGACTATGACAAAATTCCAAATTTGGCTAGTGAAGCAAGACAAAAGTTAAAAGAAGTTCGTCCATTAAATATTGCTCAAGCAATAAGAATAAGTGGTGTAAACCCTGCTGATATATCAATATTATTAGTATATTTAAGGAAACAATACAATGAATAAAGAAGAATTTATTAATGAATTAAAAAAAATAAATATAGAACTAACCAAACAACAATTAACATTACTAGAGGAATATTATATTATTTTAAAAGAGGAAAATGAAAAATATAATTTAACAAGAATAATTGAACAAAATGAAGTATATTTAAAGCATTTTTATGATAGTTTAACAATAAATAAAATAATAGATATATATAGTCAAAACATATGTGATTTAGGTTCAGGTGCTGGTTTTCCTGGCCTAGTATTAGCAATATGCTTTCCAAAAACTAAAATAACATTAATAGAATCAAATGGTAAAAAATGTTATTTTCTAAATTTAGTAAAGGAAAAACTAAAATTAAATAATGTTATCGTGATAAATGAGCGTAGCGAAGATTATGCCCAAAAAAATAGAGAAAAGTTTGATATAGTAACAGCACGAGCAGTAGCTCCATTAAAGCATTTGTTAGAGTATGGAATACCATTATTAAAAGTAAATGGCAAATTTATAGCAATGAAGGCCAATGTTGAAAATGAAGAACAAAATATAGAAAATTATTTAAATAAATTAAGCATCCAAGAGAAAAAAAGAATAATATTTAATTTACCAGTAGAAAATAGCTTAAGAACAATAATTATGTATACGAAGACAAAAAAAACAGATAAAAAATACCCAAGAAGATATAATGAAATACTAAAAAAAGAAATATAAGAGACATACTAGTTTCTTCTTTTTTTAATAACAATAAAAAAAATTACAAAATAACTTGTAAAATCTGCAAAATTATAGTATCATTATATTAGAGTAGGAAAGAAGAAATTAAAAGAGGGTGTATAACTATGAAAATGAATAAAGAAGTAGTAATGGTAAAACTTTCAGACATAATACCAAACAGATTTCAGCCAAGATTAACATTTGATGAAGAGGCATTAAATGAATTAGCAAGTTCCATAAAAGAGCATGGAATAATTCAACCATTAATATTAAGAGATTTAGGAAGTAAATATGAAATCATAGCTGGAGAAAGAAGATATAAAGCCTCAACAATTGCAGGTTTAACTGAAGTTCCAGCAATTGTAGGAACAATGGACGATCAAACCAGTGCAGAATTAGCATTAATAGAAAACATTCAAAGAAAAGATTTAAGTGCCATTGAAGAAGCAAAATCATATAAGAAAATACTAGATATGGGCAATTTTACTCAAGAAGAATTAGCAAAAAGAATGGGAAAAAGTCAATCAACCATTGCTAATAAAATGAGATTGTTGTCACTAACCAATGAAGTCCAGGTTGCTCTTATGAATAATTTAATATCTGAGCGTCATGCAAGATGTTTATTACAAATAAAAGATGAAGATTTACAAAAGCAAGTATTAAATAAAATAATTAGTGAAAGAATAAATGTAAGGGATACTGATGAATATATTAAAAATCTACTTGGAATTACTAAAGAAACACCACCAATTTCAAATAGCAATGAACATAACATAGATTTAACAATTCCTATTGACAAGACGCAAAATCCACTATATGAAGCTAATGAGCCATCAACACATGAAGAACAAAAAAATCCAAATGTGTATACTCAAACTAAAAATATTGATTTTATAAATATAAATAGTTTAGATGCACCAGAAGAAAATTCAAAATTAGAAACACCACAAAAGGAAAATGATAATATGATTCTAACTAATAATGAAATTCCTAAAATAGAAGAAAATAATAATGTAAATAATATATCAAAAATAAAATATGCAACAGCAATAAAACTAGCACAAGATGCAGTAGCAGATATTAAAAAGGCTGGCTATAATGTCTCATTAGAAGAAATTGATACAACAAAAGACTATCAAATAATAATAAAATTACAAAAATAAGAATAAAAAAGACAAATATCACTCATAACTTAAAAGAAAGGGTGATATTTTTTATGAAAAAAATTATAATCATATTAACTTTAATTGTATCAACATTAATATATCTAGAAATTAAAAATAATGAAGTAGTAATACCAGATAGTGCCATTAGGTTAAGAGTTATTCCAAATAGTAATACCTCAGTAGATCAAAATATAAAAAATAAAGTAAAAAAATATTTAGAAGAAAACACCTATACTTTGCTAGAAGAAGTAAGCGACTTAAAAGAAGCTCGAACTTTAATAAATGCAAATATAGAAAATCTAGATAATGACATAGGAAATATATTTAAAGAAAATAATTATGATATGAGTTATAAAATAAACTTTGGATATAATTATTTTCCTGCTAAAGAGTATCACAATATAAAATATAAAGAAGGATATTACGAATCAATCGTAATAACTATTGGTAATGGAGAAGGAAATAATTGGTGGTGCTTTTTGTTTCCTAATTTATGCTTAGTAGATTTACAAAATAAAACAGACATAGAATATAAATCATGGTTAGTAAAACAAATAAACAAAATATTTTAAAAATCAATACATATATTTAGATAGGTGATAAGATTGAAAATAATAACAATATTTTTAATTGCAGTAAGTCTATCTATGGATGCTTTTTCATTAGCACTAATATATGGAACGCAAGGAATAACAAAAAAAGACAAACTATTATTATCATTGATAGTAGGAGTATATCATTTCATAATGCCCTTAATCGGTGTAATAATAGGAAATTTAATAACAAACAAAATTCTAATAAATACTAACATTTTAGTGGGCATAATATTATCCCTAATAGCAGTAGAGATGATAATATCTAGTTTTAAAGAAACTAACAATAAATTTCTTTTAACATTTCCTAGCTATTTAATATTTGGATTATCTGTAAGTATAGATAGTTTAACAACAGGAATAGGATTATCATTAATAACCAAAAATTGCATTTTTTCATCAACTGTATTTTGCATTACAAGTATGCTATTTACATATTTAGGATTAAATTTAGGAGACACATTAAATAGAAAGTATGGAAAAATATCAACCATATTAGGAGGAATGGTACTTTTCATATTAGGATTTTTATATATACTAAAATAATGTGTAAATAAAATGTAAAAACAATTATTATCATTGACTAAAACTCCATTAAAGAATACAATAAAGTAAAGAGTGGAGGAGTAAAATGCCAAAAATCAAAATAGAAGGGGGACATAAATTATCGGGAACAATAGACATTTCAGGCTCAAAAAATAGTGTTGTAGCATTAATTCCCGCCGCAATACTATGTGATGAAATAGTAGAAATAAGTAATGTACCAAATATATCCGATGTAGATTCTTTAGAAGAAATTTTAACATATTTGAATGCAGATATCAAAAGAACAAAAGATAGTGTAGTAATAGATTCAAGTAAGATAATTAATAAAGAAATTCCCGAAGAAATGTCCCAAAAATTAAGAGCATCATATTATTTTATGTCATCACTATTGGGAAAATATAAACATGTAGAAATGTATTTTCCAGGTGGCTGCTCAATAGGTGAAAGGCCTATAGATCAAACATTAAAAGCCTATCGTGCATTAGGCGCAACAATAATAGAGGAAGAAAATAGATATACAATAACAGCAGAAGAATTAAAAGGAAACAAAATATATCTTGATATGCCGAGTGTAGGCGCCACAATCAATGCTTTACTAGTGGCTACTAAAGCAAAGGGAGTTACAACAATAGAGAATGCTGCCAAAGAACCAGAGATAGTAAATGTAGCTACCTTTTTAAATAATATGGGTGCCAAAATAAGAGGTGCAGGTACTGAAACAATTACGATTAAAGGAGTGGAACATCTTCATAAAGCCTTTCACGAAGTAATTCCGGATCGTATAGAAGCAGGCACTTACATTATTATAGGTGCACTATTAGGAGAAAATCTAAAAATTAAAAGAATTATCCCAACCCATGTAGAATCATTAACTTCAAAATTAATAGAAGCTGGCGCAGATATGGAAATAAAAGAAGATGAAATAATAATAAATGCCAAAGATAAGTATAAATCAGTAAATGTAAAGACACAACCATATCCGGGCTTTCCAACAGATTTACAGCAACCAATAATACCATTCCTAACCAGATGTCGTGGTACAAGTACTGTTGAAGAAACAATATATGAAAATAGATTTCAAAATATATATGACACGAATCGAATGGGAGCAAACATCATAGTAAAGAACAACAAAATAGCAAAAGTAAAAGGAATAACACCACTACATGGCAAAAATGTAACAGCAACAGATTTAAGAGGTGGTGCCTCTATGCTAATATGTGGTTTAATAGCGGATGGAATAACTCAAATAGATAATATAAAATATATTTTAAGGGGATACGATAACATATGTGAAAAGTTATCTAAAGTAGGTGCTAAAATAGAACTAATATAAATATAATTAATTAGGTGAATTATGAAAAAAATCATATTGGTCTTAATTATATTCATAGCATGCTATTTTATATATAATTTAACAATAGATAAAAAAGTGTCATATCTGACACTAGGAGACATTTTATCAAAAGGAACAAATGAATATGGAGTATCAAATAATGGTTATAGCAACTATATAAGAGATTATTTAAAAGATAAAGGAATGTTAAAAGAATACAACAATACATTTACTTCAAATGACTATCGTATATTAGATATAATAAGAATATTATCATATAACGAAAAAAAAGATAATTATTCACTTAATAGACTTATAAAAGAATCTGATATAATTACAGTATCATTAGGGATGAGTGAAATATATAATAAAATTTTAAACAATAATCAAAATATATATACTTATATAGATTCACTAATTAATGATTATACAAAAATAATGAACTACATAAATAAGTTTCATCATCAAAAAGTAATAATTCTAGGATATTATAACGTTTTAGGAACAAAAGATGATATTTTTGATTATGCAAATTACAAATTAGAAATAGAGTGTCAAAAAAGAGAATTTATATATGTAGATTTATCAAAGATTCTAAGTAACAATCCTAATTATTTCTCAAAAAAAGATACTTTTGTGCCAAATTTAGAAGGATATGAAAAAATTTCTCAAATAATAGTTGAAAAAATGCAAAATAACTGATATAATATACCATGTAATTTTATTACTATGACATTTGTCATGGCGGAAGGAGAGAAAAAAATGAAAAAAAACATTCATCCAAATTATGTAGAAGCAACTGTAACATGTGCTTGCGGAAATACATTTAAAACAAAATCAACTGAAGAAAATATTCAAGTTGAAGTATGCTCAAAATGCCATCCTTTTTATACTGGAAAACAAACATTAGGTTCTAAAAAAGGACAAGTTGAGAAATTTAATAAAAAATTTGGTTTTGATACTCAAAAATAATGTGATTAATTCACATTTTTTTTATTTTGTAAAACATATCATAGATTTTTTATTAGAAATTTGATACAATTAATCTAGTGATGGAAATGAAAAAAGAAAAAATACAAAAGAAAATTAAAAAGCTATTAGCAGTAATTTACAAGAATAATTTACTAGAAGTAATATTTATTTTACTTAATTTAATAAATGCACTATTACTTCGTATAAACACAGTTAATAATGGATTAAGATATTCACCATTTATTATTGACTTATCCTTTTTACTAATAATTACCCTATTAGCCCAAAAAATAAAAATCAAAAAAAGAATATATTATTATATGGCTATGACAATATTATTTACCATAATATGTATTGTAAATAGCATATATTACCATTACTATAGTTCATATGCCTCATTTTCAATAATTGCTAATATTTCTTTTGCCAGTGATGTAAAAGATGCCATATTTAAAAACGTTTTAAGAGTTCCAGATTTAATATATATTGCAGCACCAATAATATTATATTTATCTTATTATTATCTAAAAAAGAAAAATAAATTAGCAAAAGAAATTTCAGTTAATAAAAAGAAACTAAATAAAAGTGTTCTAATAACTATTTTAATTTTACTTATAAGTGGTGCTCTAACAATGCCACTAAGTTCTTGGAATAGATTATATAAATTATGGAATAGAGAATCAGTGGTAATGAATTATGGAATATATATATATCAACTGGATGACTTTTTTCAAAGCTTAACACCTAAAATAAATAGTATTTTTGGACACGATAAATCTTTAAAAAAAGTTACAGATTATTATAAAGAACATCCTTATAAAAAAACAACTAATGAATATACAGATATATTTAAAGGAAAAAATGTTATTGTAATTCATGCAGAGAGTATGCAAACTTTTCCTATGTGTTTAAAGTTTAATGGAAAAGAAGTAACCCCTAATTTAAATAAACTTGCAAAAGAAGGAATATTTTTTAACAATTTTTATGCTGAAGTGGGAGTAGGAACAAGTAGTGATAGTGAGTTTACTTTTAATACATCTTTAATGCCATCAACAAAAGGAACAGCCTTTGTAAACTATTTTGATAGAGAATATGTTGCCATACCAAACTTATTAAAAGATAAAGGTTATTATACATTTAGTATGCATGCAAATACTGGTGACTTTTGGAATAGAAACAATATGTATAAAGCATTAGGATATGATGATTTTTATAGTAAAGAATCATATGTGATTGACGAAACGATAGGTTTAGGTTTATCAGATAAATCATTTTTTAGACAATCAGTAGAAAAAATAGAAAAAATAAAAGAAACAAAAGATAGTCCATTTTATGGCCTGTTAATAATGCTTTCTAATCATACACCTTTTGATGATGTTGATTTAATGGAAGAATTTGATACTACAATATCAGTTGATACTGGTTATAGCACTATAACAAGAGATTATCTTGAAGGAACAACAATGAATAACTACTTAAGGTCTGTTCATTATGCAGATTCTGCTATTGGAGAATTTATTAAAGAGTTAAATAAAAAGAAACTATTAGATAATACCGTTTTGATAATATATGGAGATCATGATGCAAGACTAAGTTATAATGACTTTAATTTATTATATAATTATGATGCTATTGAAAACAAAATAAGAACTGAAGAAAATGATAAATATAGACCATATAACAAATACGATTATGAGCTCGATCGAAAGGTACCGTTAATAATTTGGACTAAAGATAAAAAATATAATATTGAAGTAGATATTCCGACTGGAATGATAGATGTATTACCTACTATTGGTAATATGCTAGGAATACATAGTGATTACCAAATAGGTCATGATATATTTAGTTTAAAGGATAAAGATAACACTGTAGTTTTTGTTGATGGCTCATTTTTAACATCAAAAGTATATTATAATGCACCAAAAGCAGAAATATATGATATAATTAAAGAAGGAGTGGGTGAAGAATACATAAAAGAAAGAGCAGACTATGCTACAGAAATAATAGAAGTATCTAATGATATTATTTCTTACAATCTAATAAAAGAATTAAAAAGTGGTATTAATAAAAGTAACTAGCAGTATGGGAGGAAGATTAAAAATGCTAAAGTTTATAGTATGCGAAGATGACGCAGAAGAATTAAATATTGCAGTACAAACAATTACCAAATCAATGATGAAATATGCCGACATTGAATATAAGGTAGAAAAATTTCAAAGATATAATGAAAAATTAGAAAAAATAATAAATGAACCATTTGATACAAAAATTTATTTACTAGATGTTGAATTACCAGTAGTAGGAGGTTTAGAAATAGCCTCAAGAATAAGAGAACAAGATGATAAAAGTTATATAGTATTTATAACAGCCCATCCAGAATGTAAAAATGATATATTCTTTTCAAGATTAGAAGCTATTGATTATGTTGAAAAAAGCGCAATATATCCCCAAAGAGTAGAGGACACCATAAGGTATATAATAGATAGACTTTTAAGGAATAGAGTACTAACATTCAATTACAAATATACAACATACAAAGTTTTATGTAGGAATATAACTTACATAGAAAAAGATCCATCTGGATCAAAATGTATTATTCACTTTATGAATGATAAACCAAAACATACACTCAAAACAATAACAAGTATGGAAAAAGAATTATCACCATTATTTTATCGTTCACATAAAGCATGTTTAGTTAATTTAGAAAATATAAGTAAAGTTGAATATGCAAAATTCACAATCCACTTCAAAAATGGTGCATCAACTACCTTGTTGAGTGCTGGATGTAGAAAGGGGTTGAGACAACGTGTTGGAAGTTTTGAAGATATTTTTGAGTAGTATCTTTATGATGATATCAGTCCATGTCTTTGGATTAGTAACATCAAAAGAGAAATCAAAGAAGAATATAAAATTAAAAAACATACTAATATTAATACTCTTTGCTATATTACATACAATAATAAATTTATATTTAGATAGTTCTATAAAAACACTTGCAATATGTTTGCTATATACAATGTATTTTTATATAATCTTTGATAAAAAAGTATATAAATCTATCTTTTCAGCAGTATTATATATAATATTGTTAGTTATACCAGATTTATTAACATTAACAATAATAACCAAAATATTAAATATGAGTAAAGAATATTATCACATACATATTGCTGGAAGTATTTTAGGAAATATAATAATTAGTATAATAATGATAATAATGGTATGCTTATTGAGAAAGCCTATTAAAAAAGTAGTTAATTACAAACTATCTAGTAATATGAAGATTATTATGGTATCAGTGCTAACATTAGCAACTATTACAGTATTCTTTTATAGTTTAATTAGTAATTATCGTCAAAATAATAATATTTTTGCATATTTATTATTGATTGGTACATTAATGATTATGTTATTTTATCTAATTAGGCAAAAGATGGATAATGAAAATATGTTTAAGAAATATGATGATTTATTAACAATAATGAAAAACTATGAAAGTGATATTGAAGAACAAAGAACAATTAATCACGAATCAAAAAATGAACTATTAACTATAAGAAGCAAATTATCTGAGGAAAATGATAAGGAATTATGTAGTTATGTTGATAGCATTATTGGAGATAAGAAAAGTGTTAAAAGTGCAAAATTTTCTAAATTTAAATATTTACCATCCAATGGTTTGAAAGGCTTTTTCTATTATAAATTTATTGAAGCCGAGAAAAAAGGAATAAAAGTTTCATTAAATATTTCTAAACTAGTTGAAAATAGTTATTTAGGAGATATGAAAACTAAAGATTTTAAAGACTTAACTAGAATAATAGGAGTATACTTAGATAATGCTATTGAAGCAGCAAGTACTTCTAAAGATAAAAAATTAGGAATAGAAATATATGAAGTCAAAGGTATTATACAAATTATAATTTCAAATACTTATGATAATGCTATTGAAAAAGATAAAGTTGGTAATGAACGATATAGTACTAAAGGTAAAAACAGAGGTCATGGATTATTATTAGTAAAAAGAATTTTAAATGAAAATAATAGAATAACTTCTGAAACTAAAATAACTGATAGCTTGTATATTCAAACTATCAAAATAAATGAAAAATAAATAAAAAAAGAATCAGCTTGCGGTATTTTTGATTCTTTTTTATTGTTTTAGTTTGAAAGGCTATTTTAATAAACTTTTTGGCATTTTAGGTTCATCCGTATACCAAACTAAACAAGCTTTAGTACCTGCTTTAGCAGATAATGAACCGATCCAATTCAACAATCCAGCAAACATCTTTTTACCTCCTAATCCTATATTTTTCCAACTCAACGATAAGTAACAATATAGTTCTTATAGTTATCGTATGGCAATTGAAACATCCTGTATACAAAAGGATGGATCATCAAACTTGCATCTAGTAGTCCAAAGCACAAGAATGAACTAGCAACACTATTTTTAAGTAAAATAATAAATATCAAATATATCATACTTGTTATTATAGTCATAACTTTATACCTTTTTCTTTTATATTTATTTATAAGTGGTCTTTTATATGTATCAGCAGGAGCATATCTTACAAGTGTAATAAAAGCTATAATACTAATAATATATTTTACATATATATTAACATCAACATATTTACATATAGTAGCAGTACCAATAAAAAGTACACCAGATATGATATAGCAGTGCCAACTTTTCTTAGCATGCATACCAAAAGCTGTAGTTCTTATTATGTTGTAACACAACAATATACAGAGAACTTCCTTAAAAATATTTAAAACTAATGAAATACCAAATATAACAATTGTTTTAGTAAAAGTAATATAAAGTGCTTCAAGACCATAGCTAATTTCTTCTAGTTTATCATCATTATATTCTGGATATTTATTTTTAATATTAATCATAGCAGTACTTAAAATTTTTTCTCTCATATTTTTACCTACAAATCAAGTATATCACTAATGCAGTAGCAGAAAACAGAAATTAATAAAACAAATTAATCAAAATAATTAACAATTTTTATGTTAACTATTGAGTAACGGGCACTTTGTTTTGACTAAAAAAAATATTACTTGTAATATAGCAAAAAAGATAGTATAATTAAATAGAGGTGGAAGATAAAGTGGAACTATATCAATATATAATCATAATGGTAGTCTTATTAATAATAGCCCTTGCCATTGTGAAAATGAATAAAAAGAATATTAAATTAGAATTTAATAAATTAGTTGATTTACTAGGAGGTAAAGATAATATTCTTGATACCGAAGTAGAAATGTCTAGATTCAAAGTAACATTAAAAGATATAACTAAAGCAAATAAGGAAGGAATTCTGAAATTAGGAGCTAAAGGTGTTGTTGAAATAGATGACCAATTAAAAATAATTCTAGGATCAGATGCTAAAAAATTAAAAAAATATATAGATGAATTAAAATAAGAACTTATGTAATTACAAAAAATTACAAAAAGTTCTTTTTTTCGACTTAATTCGACAAAAATCGACAAAGTAAAGTCGTATAATTGTTTTGAAGGTGGTAGAATGAATTTATTTATAATAAAAGATATAATATTAAATTTAATATTAATTACATTTCCTATATTAGTATATTTAGTTTTAGTTTGCTATCGAGAAAATATAGATAATAACAATAAAGATACGTTGTTAACAATAGCTTTAATTACATCGTTATATTTATGCTTAAAATATATTCCTAGTGAAATAAATACCAAAGTATTATTATTTTGTAATATTCCAATAGTAATAGCTTACATGAAAAAGAAACATTATTTAGGCATATTTTTATCAATCATAAATGTTTTATATAGTTATTATGTTCTAAATATAGAGGTAATCATAATGATTATAAAATATGCATCATATCTAGGTTTATACTTATGTGCTAGAAAAAAGAATCTTACCAGTGACTCATTTATATTATCAATAGCTATAATTCAGGGATTTTTTCTATCATTTGAATATTTTTTTAAAGACATAAAAGCATCAGTAAATGATTTTGTATTATTATTAATAATAGTTTTTATCTATTATTTTGCAACATTTTCTATTCTATATTTATTTAAAGTAATGGATAAAATAGAATCACTAAATACTACGATTAAAATGCTAGAAAAAGATAAAAAAGTAAAAGATGCATTATTTAAATTAACTCATGAAATAAAAAATCCATTAGCAGTTTGTAAAGGATATATAGATATGATTGATTTAAATAAAGAGGAAAAAGCCTTAAAATATATTAATATAATGAAACAAGAAATAAATAGAAGCCTAAATATTATAAGTGATTTTGTCGAGTATAATAAAATTAAAGTAGTCAAAGAGCAAATAGATTTAAACTGTCTATTAGATGATGTTTATGATTCTTTTAAAATACTTATGACTAATAAAAAAATAAAGTTAGAATATAAAAATCGTAATGATCAAGAAATTTATTTTAATGGAGATTATGAAAGATTAAAGCAAGTAATTATAAATATATTAAAAAATGCCTGCGAAGCCTGTACAGAAAATGGTAAAATAGAAATATCTTCTAATCTATATAAAAACTATTTAGACATATTAATCGAAGATAATGGAATAGGAATGGATGAGGAAACATTAAAGAATATCAAAGAAATGTTTTATACTACTAAACAAAATGGCACTGGATTAGGAGTAGCCCTATCAAATGAGATAATAAAATCCCATAATGGAGAATTATTATTTACATCAGAACTGAATAAAGGTACAAAAGTGACAATAAGATTGCCATATTAGTGATCTTATTGTTTTAATATTTATAAATATCTGCTATAATATATAATGGTGATTTTATGGAAGATATATTTTTAAAGAATTTACCATCTCTAGATCTTCATGGTTATGATAGAGAAACAGCACGCGTAGCTACCGAAGATTTTATAGATGAAAATATAATACTAAAAAATGATAAAATATTAATAATACACGGTAAAGGGCTAGGAGTAGTAAGAAAATCAGTTCATAATATATTAAGTAAAAGAAAAGAAGTAACAAAATATCATACCGATAACTTAAATGATGGATGCACAATAGTTTATTTATCTGTTGACAACTAATTATCTCTATGCTATAATAAATTACAATTTTAGGGAAGATATTATATGCTAAATAAAGAAATAATTAAACAGATAAAAGAAATAAATACCATCATAAAAGAAATCATACTGCTAATATTTTTATTAATAATATGTTTAATAATATTCATTGTTGAATTAATATAATATCACCAAAATAGGGAGGTTTTATATAATGGAAGATGAAAGACAAATAAATTGGTTAAGCTTATTTATTAAAATAATAATCATATTCATATTTGCTATAATATTAATATGGTTAGTATCAAAAATAATAAATAATAGTAAACCATCAGAGACATTTAAAAATAATATTAATAATATGGAAGAAGTAGCAGTTTCTTATTTTAAAGAAATAGATTTACCACAAGAAAAAGGAAAAAGTACTAAAATAACATTAGAGGAAATGATAGAAAAAAAATTAATTGTTTCTATCAATGAAAATAGAAAATCAACTTGTGACGTAAAAAAAAGTTACTCCAAAATAACTAGAAATAAAAAAGATTATAAAGTAGAAACTACTTTAGTATGTGGCAAAGAAAAAGATACCATAACAAGAAAATTTAGTTTTAAAGATTGCAAAAATTGTAATACAAAAACAGAAACTAAAGATAACACAAATAAGGATACTAACAAAGATACAACCAGTACTAACACTAGCACAAACACTACAAAAACAACATATTACGAATATGTAAAAGAAACAACAACATATAGTAAATGGGCAAAAGGCAATAAAACTGGCGATAATATAGAAAATAAGTATGAGTATTATAGTACTGCAACTGAAGAATACTACACATTAGGAGCGGTATCTAAAAACAGTGCATCAGCTTCTTACACAATAAAATTAGATAAAGTTCCAAATAAAGATTACTACTTTACTATAGTTAAAGAGGTAGAATTCCTATCAAATAATGAAAAAGAATTCTTATCTAGTAATAATACATCAATATCTAAAGGAACAAAAATAAATAAATTACCAGATAGTATTAAAAATTACTCATTAACTGAAGACAATTTTACATATAAATTATCTCCATACTATCGTAAAGGATCTTTCTACATAGATGTTACATTAAATGATATAAATACAAGCATATCATCTTATAATAATGTATACTTTGTACCATTAAAAGTAACAGTTAAATTTATGTCTCCTAAAATAACAGAAGAAAAACCATCAGGAGATTATGATACCATAACATACTATCGTTATGTTGAAAAAAATAAAGAAACAAAATGGTCAACAGAAACATCGTTAGAAGGATATACTAAAACAGGAAATACAAAAACAGAATAGAACTTCAACAGAAGTTCTATTTTAATATTTTATCAACAATACCATAGTTTAAAGCCTCCATACTATCCATAAAATAATCCCTTTCCGTATCATTATCAATTGTGGTAATATCTTTACCAGTAACTTCGGCTAAAATTTTATTAAGTTTTTTCTTAAGTTTTAATATCCTTTCAGCGGCAATTTTAATTTCTGTTGCTTGACCTTGTACTCCTCCAAGTGGCTGGTGAATCATAACTTCTGCATTGGGAAGAATACATCTTTTACCTTTTTTACCAGCAGCCAATAGAAAAGCAGCCATTGATGCCGACATTCCCACACAAATTGTGGATACATCACTTTTAATAAAATTCATTGTATCATAGATAGCCATACCCGCAGTAATAGAACCACCAGGAGAATTAATATACAAACAAATATCATCACTATTTAAACTATCTAAATATAAAAACTCTGCTACCACAACATTAGCAGTATTATCATTAATTTCTCCATTCAAAATAATAATTCTATCTTTTAATAATCTCGAATAAATATCATACGCTCTCTCGCCCATATCATTCTTTTCAATAATCGTAGGAATTAAATTCATAATTAGTCACCCATAATTAGTATAATATATAGATAGTCTATTCATAACAAAAAAAGTATGACAAAATATAACAAACTATGATATAATAATAATATAGACTATCCAAAAGGAGGAATAATATGGAAACAATAATAATAACTTTGGATAATAATAAAAAGAAAGAATATGTAAAAGGAATAAAATTAAAAGAGATAATTGAACAAGAAAAAGATAAATTAACAAATACCGTAGTAGGAGCCCTTTATAACAATAATATGATTGACTATGAAGAAACACTAACTAAAAATGGTAAACTATATATATATGATTTAAATACCAAAGAAGGAAATAAAATCTATGAAAAAGGATTACTTTATCTATTTGAAGTATCAGCAGTTGAAGCTTTAGGAAAAGATACTCAAATAATAGTTAAACATTCAATTGATAAAGGAATTTATTGCAAAGTAAATAAACCATTAACTACTGAAGATATAACGAAAATAAAAAAGATAATGAAAGAAAAAATAAAAGAAAATATACCTTTTACAAAAATAGAAACATCTAAATCAGATGCCATAGCATATTTCAAGAATAAAAAAAGAGAGGATAAAGTAAGAACATTATTCTATATAAAAACAAATTTTGTAACCCTATATAAACTAGGAGATACCTATAACTATATAATTGGAGACCTTCCATATACAACAGGTTCTTTAAAATATTTTGACCTATCATTAATTAAAGACCATGGTGTCGTAGTAAGATTCCCATCAATATATGATAATAACAAAGTAGTAAAATATACCCATCATGAGAATTATTTCAATAGTCTTGAAGAATATGGAACATGGGGAAATAATTTAAATATAAACAACCTAGGAGAATTAAATGAATTTATAACTAATAATAATGCCGGAGATATCATTCAATTATCAGAAATAATGCAGGACTATAAATTACTTAGTATCGCAGAGCAGATAGTTTTAAATAAAGATGACTATAAAGTAATATTATTATCAGGACCATCAAGTTCAGGTAAAACAACTAGTGCCATGAAATTATCTTTATATTTAAGAAGTCTAGGATTAAATCCCACTCATCTATCGTTAGATGACTATTTCTTAGAAAGATCAGAAACTCCATTAGGACCAAATGGTAAGCCGGATTTCGAGTCTCTTAATGCTATTGATGTAAAATTATTTGATAGTCAAGTTAGTAAAATGTTAAAGGGAACTAAAGTAACAGTACCAACATTTAACTTTATTGAAGGAAAAAAAGAATATAAAAGAACAGTTCAGTTAAAAGATAATGATATTCTAATAATTGAAGGCTTACATGCATTAAATGAAGAATTATTAACTAATATACCAAGAAAGAAAAAGTTTAAAGTATACATAAGCCCATTAATATATCTAAATATTGATAATGATAATCGTATTGGTATGACCGATTTAAGACTATTAAGAAGAATGGTAAGAGATAATCGAACAAGAGGATATAATCCATCGAAAACACTAGATTCATGGTCTGATGTTCGCGATGGAGAAGAAAAATATGTCTTCCCATATCAAGATAATGCCGATGTTATGTTTAACACCAGCCTAGCCTATGAACTAGCAGTCATCAAAACATATGCTGAACCATTATTATTTACCATATCTGAAGAAGATCCTAACTATCAATTAGCTCAAAGACTAATAGAATTATTAAAGTTCGTTTTACCAATACCAAGTGAAACTGTACCAAAAACTTCAATATTAAGAGAGTTTATTGGAGGAAGTTATTTTGAATAAATAAAAAGCATATATTTAAGTAGGTGTAATATGAATAAATATAAACTACTTATAATAATATGCTTTTTTCTTGTCACATTATGTTTACCCAGAGTAACTGCTACTGTAAAAAATTTAAATTTACTGGGAAAGGTAATAATTTTAGATGCCGGACACGGTGGCAAGGATGAAGGTGCCAGCAGTGGCCCCATCAAAGAGAGCAAACTTAATTTAATTCTTACAAAAAAATTAGAAAAAGAATTAATATCAAGAGGAGCAACCGTTTACCTAACTCGTAAAGATAACAACGACTTATCCACAACGACTATTAATAGAAAACGAAACGACTTATACAATAGAGCTAAATATATAAATGATATTTCTCCTGATATGTATATATCCATACATTTAAATGCTTCACCATCCCCTTCATGGAGAGGTCTTCAAGTATTTTATACAGGTAATAATAAAGAAAATAAAATTATCGCTGAAACCATAACTAATCATCTAAAAGAAAACATATCTAATGTTAGAGAAATAAAAAAAGACAATACTTACTACATGTATAAATATATAAAGTCTCCAGGAGTATTAATTGAAGCCGGATTTATATCCAATCCAAACGATAACTATCTTTTAAGAGACATCAATTATCAAAATAAATTAATAACTCTAATTAGTGATTCAATCGAAAAATATTATCAAAATAAATAAAAACACTTTCAAAAAATACAAAAATAGTGTATACTTCTAGTAGAGACTAAGAAGGGTGATAATATATGCAAAAAATATATTTAAAATATGATGAATATACACCACCAGTAGAATGCGACTATGGTTTTATACCAGAAATGGTTTACCTAGGCTTCTTATATCCAATCAAGAAAAAGAATTATAAAATGTTTTATATCATGTTAATGACTGAAGTAGCAGTTTCAACCCTAATAATGTGCTTCATTCCCTTTATAATTGGTATAATTATATGTATTGCAATGTTATTTGTCATAAATCTCTTATTCGCAGCCAACTATAACATGATAGTAATTGAAGAACTACTAAAAGATGGCTATGTCCCATTAGACTATAATTCTTCAGATATTCTAATAAAAAAAGGAATATACTTTAAACTTCAGTAGTAGATGTATTCCTTTTATTTTTCAAAAAAATAACAAAAAATATATCATTTTTTTCAAAACTATGATATACTTTAATACAGAATAATGGGAGTTGATATTGTGGAGAAAAATTTTAAGACAATAAATGAACAAGTAGAAATATTAAAAAACAAAGGTCTTATAATTGAAGATGAAAATGTCGTTAAAGATACCCTACTCAGAGAAAACTATTTCTTTTTAATGGGTTATCGTCACGCCTTCCTTATATCGCAAAAGGAAAGAAAATTCATACCCGGTACAACTTTTAATGAAATATACTCATTATTCACATTTGATAGGAATTTTAGAAATATAATATTTAAAAATGTACTTGTTATCGAAAATCAATTAAAATCAGTAATATCGTATCAATTATCCAAGAAGTATGGATATCGTGAAAAAGATTATTTAAATCCTAAAAACTTCACTCAAGATCATGATAAAGCACGCCGTGTTCGTGACTTAATTGATAAGATGAAAAGACAAATAAGAATCAATGCTACAACCCATAATGCTACAATACACTACATAAATAACTACGGTTATATTCCCTTATGGGTTTTAGTAAAAGTATTATCATTCGGAATAGTTTGTGAATTATATACTATATTAAAGAAAGAAGACCAAATAGAAGTAGCAGAAGTTTTTGATACTACACCAAGTGTCTTATCAGATATACTAATAATATTATCCAACTATCGAAATTTATGTGCTCATGAAGATATCGTGTTTGAACATAAAACTGAAAGAGTAATACCGGATACAGAATATCATGACCTAATGGAAATACCAAAGATGGATGGCGAATATATTTATGGTAAAAATGACTTATTTGCAGTAATTATAATCTTTAAAATATTACTAAATAAAAAAGCCTTTCGCTTAATGATGAAAGAAATAGAATATGAAATAGAATTGTTAGATGGAAGAGTGGATACCATTCCAATAAGCAAAGTATTAGATAGAATGGGATTTCCAGAAAATTATATAGAAATAATAGATAAGTAGGTGATAATAATGAATAAGAAAAATAATAAAATAATAATACCTCTTTTAGTATTAGTAGCTTTTATTGGTGGTTCAGTATGGACATATCTAGTAATAAATCAATTAAATAGAGGTACAACAAATTCAGTAACTAAAGGGGGAAACTATACAATAAATGAAAATAGCATATCCGGAGCAGTAGATAAAATATATGATGCCACTGTAACAGTAGCCACTTATAAAGATGGTAAAGCAGTATCAACAGGAACAGGCTTTGTCTATAAAAAAGAAGGATCAACAGCCTATATAATGACAAATAATCATGTTATATCAGGCGGCGATTCTGCTAAAGTAATCTTTAGTGATGGGACATCAGCAGATACTCAAATCTTAGGTGGAGAGACATATTCAGATATAGCAGTATTAACAGTAAGTGCTGCAAGCATAAAGCAAGTAGCAACATTAGGAAACACTGATAAAATAAAATTAGGAGACACTACCTTTGCCGTAGGAGCCCCACTTGGAGATACTTATAGTGGTACAGTAACTAAAGGAATCCTATCAGGAAAAGATCGTTTAGTAGCAGTATCATTCTCCGGAAGTAATTCTGATTACTATATGAAAGTATTACAAACAGATGCTGCTTTAAATCCAGGTAATAGTGGTGGTCCATTATGTAATGTAAATGGAGAAGTAATAGGAGTAACATCTTTAAAGCTTACAGAAGAAAAAACAAGTTCAACAACAAGTTATAGTGTCGAAGGAATGGGCTTTGCTATCCCAATAGAAGACGCTCTATCATATGCTGGTATCATTGAAAAAGGTGAATCAGTAAAGAGACCATATATTGGAATAAGTATGTTAGATATAACAGATAGTTATTACTTATGGCAGGCTGGAATAACTTTACCAAAAGGTGTTGAAAAAGGAGTAGCAATTCTAGAAGTATCATCATCTTCACCAGCAGAAAAAGCCGGATTAAAGAAAGGTGATATCATAACTAAACTAGAAAAAGAAGAAATATCTTCAGTAGCAGAACTTCGTTATGAATTATATAAACATAATCCAGGAGATAAAGTAACAGTTACTTATAATAGAAATGGTAAAGAGTTAACTTCTGAAGTAACCCTTGAAGAATCAAAATAATCTAGATTAATTCTAGGTTATTTTTTTCCACTTCAACCTTAAATAAATTTAAGTTTTCCGTGGTGTTAGTGAGCCAAAAATATTTGTCTCCCTAACAAACAATATTTAAGTATATATTCATTGCTTCTATATAATAAATATGGTTGATATACTACTTATAGACAATTTAAATGGCTATAAGTAGCACTGTAAGACTATTTAAGACTTACAGTGATATTAAAAATAAAATAATAATGTAAAAAAAATATAAAACTATTGTATTTTGTATGTAATATTTGTTATAATAAATATGACAAAAAGAAAGGTGAAAAAAGATGGAAGAATACAAAATAACATCACATAGTGATAATGAAACAATAGCAATAGCCCAAAACATAGAATCAGAAAAGTTTCCAAATATGGTAATATGTTTAAATGGCGATTTAGGTAGTGGAAAAACAATGTTTACTAAAGGATTTGCTCATGCTATGGGAATAGATGAGATAACATCTCCAACATTTACAATAATAAAAGAGTATGTTGGAGAATTACCATTATATCATATGGATGTATATAGATTAGAAGATTCACATGAAGATATAGGAATAGAAGAATACTTTGATAAAGGTGGAGTAACCATAATAGAATGGGCTGATATGATAAAAGATATCTTACCAGAAGAAAGATTAGATATCAAAATCAAAATAGCAGATGATAACACAAGAATATTAATATTAAAACCACATGGGGAAAAATATGTAAATATATGTGAGGCCATAATATGATAAGTTTATTTATAGATACATCACTCGAAGATGTATCTATTGCCTTAGTAAAAGAAGGAAAAGAATTATCTCAAATACATGAATACATACCAGGAAAACATTCCATATATGTAACTAAGTATATAAGTGATATTCTAAAAAATAATAACTTATCCACAGATAATGTTGATGAAATAATCGTTGTAAATGGACCAGGTTCATTTACTGGTATCCGAATAGGAGTAACCATAGCCAAGATGTTTGCTTATATCAAAAAAATAAGAATCGTAACCATAACATCTTTAAAAGCAAGAGTACTAGGTCATACCGGAAATTATTTACTAACAACAATAGATGCCAAACACAACAATTATTATGTTGGAATATATGACAAAGAATATAATACTATTGAAGAGAAGTTTACTTCCTTTAAAGAAGTAGAAGAACTAAAAGAAAAATATTCTCCAGTAGTTATAGACCAAACAACACCATATCAAGTAGAACAAATTGTATCATATACTAAGAAACTAAAAAGTGAAAATCCACATGGTGTGAACCCTATCTATCTAAAATTACCCGAAGCGATGGAGAAAAAATGTTAAGAGAAGTAATAAAAGATGACCCAAGTCCCTATGTAAAATATATAGAATATATTGAAGAAGATAAAATATTAGGATATCTAAAATATTCCCTTATTTATGATCGCATGGAAATAGATAATATTCTTGTTGAGCCAGAATATCGTGGTCAAAAAATAGGAAACAAATTAATGAGTAGATTAATAAGTATAGCAATCGAAGAACATGTCGTAAATATAACTTTAGAAGTAAGAGTAAGTAATGAAATAGCCAGAAATCTCTATAAAAAGTTTGGCTTTAGAGAAGTAGCCCTAAGAAAATTCTATTATGGAGATGAAGATGCTATACTAATGGAAAAACAGGTGATGTAAATGAAAGATGTATATATATTAGGAATAGAATCAAGTTGTGATGAAACAAGTATGAGTATTGTTAAAAATGGTAGTGAAGAAATAGCCACTATTGTGCTAAGTCAAATAGATATTCATAAAAATTATGGAGGAGTAGTACCAGAAATAGCTAGTCGTAACCATATCGAAAACATAACAATTGTTTTAGAAGAACTTCTATCCAAAGCAAATATGAAACTAGAAGACATAACCGCTATCGGAGTAACATATGGACCAGGACTAATAGGTAGTCTTTTAATAGGAGTACAAGCCGCTAAAACAATATCTTTAGTAACAGGAAAGCCATTAATACCAGTTCATCATATCATAGGACACATCTATGCCAATAACCTAAAAGAAAGATTAACATTCCCCCTAATAGCCTTAGTAGTAAGTGGAGGACATACCGAACTAATCTATATGAAAGAAGACTATTCCTTTACCAAAATAGGAGGTACTCTAGATGATGCTGTTGGAGAATGTTACGATAAAGTAGCAAAAGTATTAGGTCTAGAATATCCAGGAGGACCAAAAGTAGATAAACTAGCCCATCTAGGAAAAGATACCTATAACTTACCATATCCTCTAGACGATAGTACCTATAACTTTAGTTTTAGTGGTATCAAATCCGCTGTCATAAATCTTGTACATAACGAAGAACAAAGAGGAAACACCATAAACAAAGAAAATTTGTGTACGACATTCCAAAATAGAGTCGTAGGAATAATAACAAAGAAAACAATGAAAGCTATAAAAGAATATAAAGTATCAAATCTTGTCGTAGCGGGTGGTGTGTCAGCAAACTCCGGTTTAAGAGAAAAATTAACTGAAGAATGTCAAAAAGAAAACATTCACATTTCTTTCCCTGAACTAAAATATTGTACAGATAACGCTACCATGATCGCCGCTGCTGCCTACTTTGCATATCAAAAAAATATCTTTGCTGATCTAACATTAAATGCTATGGCAACAGACACAATATATAAAGAGTGGAAATAAGGATTATAGAAATATAATCTTTTTTTATTTCTAAGGACAATCTCTATTACAATAAAAAATAATTTCACATAAAATAAAGTGATTATGAATAGAGGTGAAAAACATGGAATTCATAAATCAAAATACCGAACTAGTAATAACCCTACTTACTATGACATTAACATGGATACTTGGTTTTATTTCTAAAAGATGTCCTTATGTAAATAACAATCTAATAATAATACAAAACATAGTAATTGGACTATCAGTATCAATATTCTATTTTATAATAACCAAAGACTTCAATTTAGCCATAACCTTAAGTGGACTATTCGCCGAAACAGGATATAATCTTATTCATAATATAGAAAAATTAATAAAGGAGGGAAATAATGGTAAACATAGTAAAGAAGATAGTACCAGAGAGTAGATATTATCTAAAATGCCCTTATGAAATGACACCAACTAGAATAGTAGTTCATAATACTGCTAACGATGCTCCTGCTCGAAATGAAATAAGTTATATGACAAATAATGACTATGAAACATCATTTCATTATGCTGTAGATGATAAAGAAATAGTTCAAGGCTTGCCTGAAAATAGAAATGGTTGGCACGCAGGTAAGTAACATTGCCTGAACACACTTTTTCCATTAATCAGTGGGGTACACATTTTTGTGTGCTAACGGGGAAACCTAAGTCTTTAAGATATGGCAATCCCGTGGGAAGCCTATTGACATATATTTACTATTTTTATATAATCTTTATGGGTGATGGTGATGAAAGAAATATGGAAACCTATAAAAGATTATGAAGGACTATACGAAATATCTAACTTTGGAAATGTAAAAATACTTGCTAGAAATTACACCAGATATAATTATTTGACAAAAAGATATAATATTATAAAAGTAAAAGAAAAAATAACACAAGGAACAATAAATGGAGGCTACAGGAGAATATGTTTAACAAAAAACAAGGTAGAAAAAAACAAACATATTCACAAACTTGTGGCTGAAGCGTTTATACCCAATCCAAATAATTATTCATACGTAAATCACATAGATGGAAATAAACAAAATAATTATATTGATAATTTGGAATGGTGTACTCTTTATCAAAATAATACTCATGCTTATAAGACTGGTTTGAGAAAATCAACCGATATTACACCGATTCTACAATATGATTTAGAAGGCAACTTTATAAGAGAATATAAGAGTATTAATGAAGCAAGTAAAGAAACAAATTTAGATATAAGACATATTTCAAGAAATATAAATGGTATAGGAAAACAAATTGGTGGATATAAATTTGTCAAAAAGGAACCTGTATCGACTAGAAGCCCAATCGCTTCGTAGGGTTATTATTGATACATAACTCGAAACGGGTGTGCATTTTAAAATGTAAGAGATAGTCAGTACTAATGGAAACATTAGATTATATGGATGGAAATGGTAAAGGAAATAGAGAAGGAATAGCCATTGAAATATGTTATTCACTATCAGGAGGAGACCGATTTATTAAAGCCGAACAGAATGCAGTTGACCTAATCGTAGACATATTAAATAGATATAATTGGGATATCGATAAAGTAACAAAACATCAGGATTACACTAATAAATATTGTCCTCATAGAACACTAGATATGGGGTGGGATAGATTTCTAAATATGATAAATGAAAAACTATCAGAAACTAGAGCCAGACCTTTCATAGTAGGAACAAAGATATATAACACTGAAGATATCTACCTAACTGAAACAGCAGGTTATGGCGGAGGGCAAATGTTACTAACTAAAAATACTGAGTCAATAGTAAAAAAATACCACTATAATAAAGGATTATATATGGCATTAGGAACAGAAAATACATATTATGATGCAGCATGGACTAATAATTATAGTAAGTTTACAACTACTAAACCACCAGTAGAAGAACTAAAAGAAGATAATAAAGAGACAACTAAAGAATCAGAAAAGGAAGATAAAAATAGAGAAAATAATAATAATCAAGATAATAAAGATACAAATAATAATAACTTAGATAAAGAATTAGAGAGACAAAATCCATTGTTATGGTTTATAGATAAAATAATAAAATTACTAGTAAAAATATTTAAAAGAAGGAAAAAATAAATCCTTCTTTTTTAGAGTTCACACTTCGTTGTTCACTGCTATAGAAAGCCCAATGTCTTTCTATAGAAAATCAGAGCCTCTTAATAGTCTCTGATTTTAAGTATATATTAATTATTATAAATTCTACAAATAACCGAACAAAAAAGTCACAAATAACCGAATTGTGATTAAAACATTTAATTAAAAAGAAAATCACCTAACTTAAGACATTAAGTCAGGTGAAACCAAATTATTGGCAACACTCAATTGTGACTATTGAATGTTTCCTATTTTTATTTTATGTAAGTTTTCTTGCTTACATACTAATAATAGCATAAATACATACTTTTGTCAATCAAAGTAAAAAATTAAAAAACTACCATAAATATTAAGGTGTTTGCTTGTTTTTAAGATATAAAAAATGTTATAATTGTATTAGGAAATACTAACTGTTTGAGTACTTGCCAACTTTCTAATGAAAGGAGGCTTGATATTATGAAGAAAAAAGATTTATTAATCACTTTTCTAATATTAATTATCATTTTATTAATAGTCTCTTTATTGACACTAATAATAAAGAAATAGTACTCAATCTATAAAGATTAAGTACTTAAACCATATAATATAGGTAAGTACTCAACGTTGCAAGTTAAGTATTTCCTATTTTTATTTTATGCAAGTCTCCTTGCTTACATACTAATAATAGCATAAATACTTTCTTTTGTCAAACAACTATTTAGTAATTATTTATGTCGATTATTATCATTAGATTGCAAATTATCAATAGTATTTTTTAGAAAATTAATAAACTGTTCACTAGAACAAGGCCCATGTTTAGAAAAATACATAAAGAATAAATCAAATGCATCAATTTCCATTATCTTAGCATAATAAGTTATAATTTTAAAATCATTAGTAAGCCAGTTTTCAAAAGTGTTACATACTTTAAGACATCTAAACATCATTCTAACATCTTCGTATCTTGTATCAACATCATACATTGTAGCATATTTCATATACATATTTTTACAAACATCAGTCTTATCAACAATATATTTTAAAAAATCAACAAATTTCTCGTTATCAGGAGTACCGACTCCTTTAGAACAACAATGTATAAATATTTCACAAACATCCATACCAATCATTTTAGCATAATTATCAATTTCTCCAAAATAATAAATAATCCAATCTCTAAAATTATACTTAATGTTAAGAAGATTGTATAATCTTTTTGCATCAACATATTTAGTATAAAATCCATATTTTATAGCATATTGTTCATATAATTGTTTATTTAAATCAATATGTCTATAATGAGTATTTTGTGTGTTAGACTGTTTATTATTTCCTCTTTTATTACCAGGCTCACTATAATGCTTAATAATATAACTATATGCTTCATTAATTTCTTGCATCTTACTAGTGGCATCATTATTAGAATAAATATCTGGATGGTATTGTTTAGCCATCTTACGATACTTACTTTTAATTTCCTCTAAAGAATTATCATAGTTAACTCCTAATATTTTAAAGGCCTCACTAATAGTCATAATATCTCCTCTTTCGTGAAAGATATTCTAACATATGACCATATACTTGTCAAGAAATTTAAAGTATATATCCCTAACTACTTTATAATAAATATGGCTGATATTCTATTTAAAGACAATAAAAATATTGGCTTTAAATAGCACTTTAAGACCCAAGACTTAAAGTGACAAAAAATAACAAAATAAATATCTTACCCTTTATAATATCTCTAAAATATGATACAATTAAATAGAGAAAAGTGAGGTAACAAGATGCAAATACAAGAATTAAATAAAGAACAACAAAAAGCCGTTAATCATATAGATGGACCAATGCTTGTTTTAGCGGGAGCTGGTTCAGGAAAAACCAAAGTATTAACAAATAGAATAGCAAATCTAATCGAAAATGGTATAAGCCAATATAACATATTAGCTATAACATTTACTAATAAAGCCGCTAAAGAAATGAAAGATAGAGTAGTAAGATTAATAGGAAAAGAAGCCTATAATATCCAAATATCAACATTCCATTCCTTAGGCCTAAAAATATTAAAAGAAAACTATAGCATGTTAGGCTATGAAAAAAACTTTACTATTATAGATAGTGATGATGTCCTAACAATCATAAAGAAAATATTAAAAGATAAAAACATGTCTAAAGATAGATATAACCCAAGAGAAATAAAAAATAAAATAAGTTCTGCTAAAAACGAAATGATGAGTATAGATTCATTTGCTAAAGTAGAGTTTGATCACAAAGTAGTCGAAGTCTATAAAGAATATCAACAAAAACTAAAAAATGGTAATTCCGTAGACTTTGATGACTTACTAATACTACCAATAAAACTATTCAAAAATTACCCTCGTGTATTAGAAGAATATCAAGATAGATATAAATACATCCTAATAGATGAGTATCAAGATACCAATGAAGCCCAATATACCTTTAGTAAATTACTATCAGCAAAGTATCGAAATATCTTCGTAGTAGGAGACAATGATCAAGCAATATATGCCTTTAGAGGAGCCAACTACAAGAATATCCTAAACTTCGAAAAAGATTATCCTGAGGCCAAAACAATCCTACTTGAAGAAAATTATCGTTCAACCAAAACCATATTAAATGCTGCTAATAGCGTAATCAAAAACAATCATGAAAGAAAAGATAAAAACCTATGGAGTAATAATGCAACTGGTAATAAAATAAAATATAAAGAAGTAGCAAATGAAAAAGAAGAAGCATCATTCGTAGGAACTGAAATAAAAAGACTATTAAGTGAAGGCATAAACGAAGAAGATATCGCCGTATTATATCGTACTAATGCCCAGTCTCGTGTTATCGAAGAAGAAATGCTAAAGAAAAATATTAAATATAGAGTTGTAGGAAGTTTCTACTTCTATAACAGAAAAGAAATAAAAGACCTATTATGTTACTTAAGACTAATAAATAATCATAAAGATGATGTAAGTTTGCTTAGAGTAATAAATACCCCAAGAAGAGGAATCGGAGATAAAACAATTGAGACTTTAACTGAAGAAGCAACAACTAGAGAATTATCTCTATATGAAACAATAAGCAAAGGAAAAGAACTAGAGTTCAAAAACCTAATCGAAGACCTAACCAAAGCTAGTGAATCATTATCACTAACTGAATTAATAGATGAAATTTTAGAAAAAACCGGCATCAAAAAAGAACTATCAACATCCAAATTACTCGAAGATGAAATAAGACTAGAGAACCTAAATGAGTTCAAAGGTGTAACCAAAAGTTATGAAGAAGAATACGGAACTGCCTCACTCGGAGACTTCCTAGACGAAATCTCATTAGTAAGTGACATGTCCGAACACCAAGATAGTTCAAATAGAGTAAGCCTAATGACAGTCCATTCTGTTAAAGGACTAGAATTTGATTATGTCTTCATTGTCGGTATGGAAGAAGGAATATTCCCTCACTATAATGCTATTAATGATGGAAGTAATTCCGCTATTGAAGAAGAAAGAAGATTATGTTATGTCGCTATAACAAGAGCCAAAAAAGAATTATATATAACATCAGCAGATACAAGAATGTTATTTGGTAATCCAATGAGAAATCAAGCTAGTAGATTTATTGATGAAATAGATAAAGAATATATCGATAAAGAAAGACCAAAAAAACTAGAAAAAATAATAACTAAAGTAAGAAAGACTGTCGACAAAAACGCCACTTATGAAGTAGGAGAACATATCTCTCATACCGAGTTTGGTGAAGGAATAGTAATAAGTGTTGATAAATCCATCATAACCGTAGCCTTTCCACATCCATTTGGTATAAGAAAACTAATGAAAGGCCATCCAAACATAACCAAATTATAAAAAAGAAAAGAGGAGTAGTTATGAAAAAAACACTACTAGGCTTTACCATAGTATTGCTATTAATGATATCAGAAATACTAATACTAAATAACGATATAGCATCACTAAAAGCATCAAATAAGATATTACAAGAAGACCTAAAAGATAAGAAAAATATAAGTACTTTAAAAGAAGAAAAAGAAGACTTAAATACCTCAGTATCCAATTTACTCGCAGTATCTACCTTCAGTGATGAAGATATAGAAGAAATAATGACTAGTGAAAAAACAATATCAAAAGATCTTGAAGACAATATAACATCACTAGAAAATACCATCATAGATTTAGAAGATAAACTATCAAGTCTTCAAAAAGAATACTATAAATTAGTCAAAGAAAATGCTGAAAAAAATAGTTTCTATATTTCAAATGTACCCTTTATCAATCAGTATCCTAACTACCCAACCGGTTGTGAGTCAGTAGCCCTAACCATTCTTCTAAATTACTATGGAGTAGCAGTAACACCAGATGATATCATAAACAAATTACCAAAAGGAAGCGTTCCTATAACCAAAGATGGTAAACTATATGGAGGCAATCCTGAAGTAGAGTTTATAGGTAACCCATATAGTTTAAATGCTTACGGAGTATATGAAAAACCAATTGCTAATGTTGCTAGCCAATATAAAAGTGGTATCAAAATAGCAACAGGAACCAGTTTTGAAAAAATACTAGAAGTAGTAAAAACCGGCAAACCAGTTATGGTATGGACCTCCATGTCACTAGCAGTCCCATATATATCACAGTCTTGGATATATGAACCAACAGGAGAAACAATTTACTGGAAGGCCAATGAGCATGCTGTAGTAATAATAGGCTATACCGAAGATAAAGTCATAATATCAGACCCAATAAATGGTAAAGCCAAATACCAATCAAAAATTATCTTCAAAGAGAGATATAACTATTATGGAAGGAAGGCGTTATATTACTAATGAAAAATAAAAAAGTAAACAAAATATTACCATCTATCATCATAATTATAACCCTAATAATATTTAGCCTTCTAGTATATACCCTATATCAAAAAATAAATTTAAATAACAAAAATAAAGAATTAAATAACTACCTAAAAGAACATCAAGAATTAACTGAAGAGATAGAAGAACTAAAAAACATTAAAGAAAATTATGAATTAATCAAAGAAAATAATCAAAATCTGGAAAAACAAAAACAAGACTTAGAAGATAAAATAACTACTCTAAATACAAAAATAAATAAAGTAAAGAAAGATATAGATAAATTAAAATAGTATCTATTTCTTTTTTTATAACATATAATACAGTAGGAGGTATCTATGGATTATAGTATTTTAGTAAATAAAGATAATCCCCTGCCAAGAGCATACATACCAAATACATTAGAAAATGTTCATAGTGAATATAAAGAAAACATATTACTAGATAATAAAGCCCTAGCAGCATTTCAAGAACTAAAAAGAGAAGCCTTAAGATATGGATATCATATTGATATAGTAAGTGGCTATCGAGACTATGATTATCAAGAAAAAATATATAATAAATTACTAGAAGAAAAAGGATTTACCTATGCCATAACAAGAATAGCATCTCCTGGTAAGAGTGAACATCAAACAGGATTAGCTTTAGATTTTTGTATATATAAAGATGGAAAATGTTATATAGAACATGATGTTGAAGATAAAATAGAAACCAAATGGATACATCAAAATAGTCATAGATATGGTTTTATCATAAGATATCCCGAAGGAAAAGAAGATATAACCAAATATAGTTATGAACCATGGCATTTAAGATATGTAGGAAATATAGCCAGTAGTATTTATAACAATAACCTAACACTAGAAGAATATAAAGATAAAGAGTCTATTAAATAGATTCTTTTTCAGTATCGTCTCACACTATGTTGTTCGCCGTTTTCTAATGCCTAAGGTCATTAGAAAAAAGTTTTGAGCTTGTCATCTCAAAACTAAAATTATTTCTTCTTAGAATAATCACAGTACATAATAATTAACTTATATATAATAAATATAGTTGATAAAAAATAATATAAACATATTGACATCTTTTAGTAATAGTGATATTATTTAAATATATGAATATATATTCATATAAAATAAGGAGGAATAATATGATAGATAATGTAGATATAAATAAAATACAAAAAGAATTAATTGAAGAAGATACAATTATTGATATAGCAGAACTATTCAAAGTATTTGCAGATTCAACAAGAGTAAAAATAATAAATGTTCTATTAGAAAATAAATTATGTGTTAGCGATATAGCAACACTAGTTGGAGGAACACAGTCCGCTATTTCACATCAACTAAGAATACTAAAATCAGCAAAATTAGTGAAATATACCAAAATAGGAAAAACAGTCTACTACAAACTAAGTGATGATCATGTGAAAAAACTATTTAATATTGGAAAGGAACATATAAATGAAATATAAATATAATATCAAAAATCTAGACTGTGCTAATTGTGCTAAAACCATTGAAAATAAATTAAATGAAGATAAAAATATCAAAAAAGCAATCGTTAATTTTAATTCATCAACAGTAACTGTGGAGACAGACTTAAAAGATGCTTTTACTTATATAAAAAAAATAGTAAGTGAAATAGAACCAGATGCTATTTTAAGTGAAGATAAAATAAAAGAAAATAAAAATACAGATATCTATAGAATAGTACTAGGAGGATTAATAGGATTACTTGGAATAGTACTAAAATTACCAAACTATTTAAGTACTATCTTAATAGTAGTAGCCTACATAATCCTAATATATAAAACACTATTAACCGCTATTAAACAATTAAGAAAGAAAGTAATAAATGAAAACTTCCTAGTAACAATATCTGCTCTCGGTGCTTTTGCACTAGGAGATTCCCATGAAGGATTAATGGTCCTATTCTTATATGATTTAGGAAAAGTATTAGAAAGCATGGCTGTAAATAAAAGTCGTAACTCAGTAGCCGAACTTATGGATATCAAAGAAGAAACATCAAATCTAAAAGAAAAAAATAAAATAATAGTAGTTCCAACAACTGAAATAAAAGTCGGAGATATAATCGTAGTCAAAGAAGGAGAAAGAGTACCACTAGATGGAACCATAGTAAAAGGTTCTTCCATGTTAGATACAAGTGCTCTAACCGGAGAATCACTTCCAATATCAGTAAAAGTTGGTGATAATATCCTATCAGGAAGCATAAATAAAGGAGGCCTACTAGAAGTAAAAGTAACATCAATCTATAAAGATTCAACAGTAAATAAAATACTAGAATTAGTAGAAACTGCTACCGAAAGAAAAACCAAAACCGAAAAAGTAGTATCCAAATACTCATCTAAATATACATTAGGAGTAATTATAATCGCCATTCTAACAGCGGTCTTATTACCATTATTTACAAATCTAACATATAGTGAAAGTATCTATAAAGGATTAACAATACTAGTAATATCTTGTCCATGTGCTATAGCCATATCAATACCATTATCATATTTTTCAGGTATTGGAGCATCATCTAGAGAGGGAATATTAGTAAAAGGAAGTAATTACCTAGATAGTATCAAAAATATCAGAGAAATAGCTTTTGATAAAACAGGAACTATCACAACAGGAGAGTTCTATATATCAAAAATAAATATCCATAACAAAGAATATACTGAAGATAAAATAATGGAAATTTTTGCTAAAGGAGAATCGCTTTCAAACCATCCTATTGCCAAATCAGTATTAAAAAAATATAATAAAGAAGTATCACATAATGATATCAAAGATTTCAAAGAAGTATCAGGAAAGGGAATAGAATTTACTTATAAAAAAGATAAAGTAAAAATAGGAAATCCTAAATACTGTGCTATCAAAGAAGAAAGTAGTAATATATATCTAACAATAAATAATAGTCTAGTTGCAGATATTGAAATAAAAGATGAAATAAAAAGTACTGCTAAAGAAACAATAAAAAAATTAAAAGATATGAATATAACAGTTCATATGTTTACTGGAGATACCAAAGAAAAAGCCGAAGAAATATCAAAAGAACTAAATATCGAAGATGTAAACTATAGTATGTTACCAAATGATAAATATAACTATTTAGAAAAAATAATCACAAACAAAAAAGAAGGAACCATCGTAGCCTTTGTTGGAGATGGTATCAATGATGCCCCAGTTCTAAAACTAGCAGATCTAGGTATTTCTATGGGTCATCTAGGAACAGACTCTGCTATCGAAGCATCAGACATCGTAATAATGAATGATAACCTAGATAAAATAATAACTGCTATAAACATATCTAAGAAAACAGGAAAGATAATAAATCAAAATCTAATCTTTGCTATAGGCATAAAACTATTAGTACTAATCTTAACTCTACTAGGAGTATCAACAATGCTAGAGGCTGTCTTTGCTGATGTAGGAGTAACAGTATTATGTATTCTAAATACTCTAAGATTATTAAAGAATAATAAATAACTATTTGACATCAAAAATGAGTAAAACCATATATCATAAGGAATTACTCATTTTTTAATTGTTGTGATTTCATTAAAATAACTAGTTGTAATAAATAAAAAAATAATATATAATTATATTATAAATAGGAGGATATATGAATATAGTAATAGCCATAATTTTTATATCGGTAATAGGAACACTTTTACATTTTATGTATGAATGGTCAGGACATAATAAAGTAGTATCCCTTTTTGCCGCAGTTAATGAAAGTACTTGGGAACATATCAAAATAGCCTTAACACCAACCTTTATATGGACATTATATGATGGAGCAGTATATGGTCTTAATCCCAATTACTTTGAAGCCAAAGCCTTAAGTATATTAGTAATAATAGTACTAATACCATTACTATTTTATGCCTATCAATTAATAACCAAAAAAGCCATATTACCAATAGATATCACAATATTCTATTTAACTATTATTATAAGTAATCTAGTGTTTTACTATATAATAAATATAGAATCATTACACTTCTTCTATACATACATATCAGTAATAGTATTATTTATAATATTCGGTTCCTATATGGTATTAACATTATTACCAATAAAAAACTTCTTATTCAAAGATCCAATAACCAAAAGATATGGAATAAGAGGACATTATCATCATGAACATAAAGAAAAATAATCAAAATATGTTTTAATAACATATTTTTTTTGGTATAATAATAATGGAAAGTTAGAAGTGAAAAAATGAGAAATATATATGATTTAACAATAAAAGAATTAGAAGACTATTTCATATCAATAAATGAAAAAAAATTTAGAGCAGTTCAAGTATATGAAGCCCTATATAAAAGAAGAATAAAATCATTTGATGATATGACCAATATAAGTAAAGAAGTAAGAGAAAAACTAAAACAAGATTTCTCTTTCTATAAAATAAAAATGTTAATAAAACAGCAAGGCAAGAATGTCAATAAATATCTATTTGAATTAGAAGATGGAAACAAGATAGAATCCGTATTAATGTTTCACGATTACGGAACAAGTATCTGCGTATCATCTCAAGTAGGTTGTAATATGACGTGTGCTTTTTGTGAAAGCGGAAGATTAAAAAAAGTAAGAAATCTATTAGCTTATGAAATAGTACAGCAAATACTTCAAATAGAAGAAGACATAAATAAAAGAATAACTCATGTAGTATTAATGGGAATAGGAGAACCTTTTGATAACTATGATAATGTTTTAAGATTTGTAAAAATAATAAACTGTGGTAAAGGAATCGATATCGGTTCAAGACATATAACCATATCAACATGTGGAGTAATCCCTGGTATAAAGAAGTTTATGAACGAAGAAGGCCAAGTAAACCTAGCCATAAGCTTACATGCTCCTAATAACGCCCTTAGAAGTAGAATAATGCCTATCAATAAAGCATATCCTTTAAATGAATTAATGGAAACAATAAAAGAATATATAAATAAGACAAATCGTAGAGTAACCTTTGAATATATAATGCTTGATAATGTAAATGATAGCGAAGAAAATGCTAAAGAATTAGCCTTATTATTAAAAGGAATAAATTGCTATGTTAACCTAATACCATATAATGAAACAGAAAATATTGAATTTAAACGAACAAAAGAGTGGAAAATTATGAAGTTTTATGATATACTAAAGAAAAATAAGATAAATGTAACAATAAGAAAAGAATTTGGAGGTTCAGTTGATGCCGCTTGTGGTCAACTAAGAGCCAATAATTAAGAGGAAGTGAAATAATGCAAACATTTTATATGACAGATGCCGGAAAAGTAAGAACACATAATGAAGATAGTGTAATAATAGTTGGCAATAAAAATAATGAATTCATTCTCGCAGTAGCAGATGGAATGGGTGGACATAAAGCTGGAGAAATAGCTTCAAATATAGCAATAGAACATATTGTTCAAAGCTTCGAAAGTATGGAAACAATAGGGAAAAAAGAAGAAGGAATAGATTGGTTAAGAAAAATAGTAAAAGAAATAAATGAAAAAATATTTGAATATACCTCTATTCATCCAGAAAGTAAAGGAATGGGAACAACGCTAGTAATAGCCATCAAAACAGATGACTATATCCTTTATGGAAATATAGGAGATTCATCAGGATATGTAATAAAAAATGAAAAATTACATAAAGTAACCAAAGATCATACCCTAGTAAATTTATTAGTCTCAACCGGAGAACTAACTCCTGAACAAGCCAAGTTTCATCCAAGAAAGAACTTGCTTACAAGAGCACTAGGAGCTAATGATCCAATCGAAATAGATATCTTCGATATCGATAATACCGTAAACGGTTTATTCCTATGTAGTGATGGATTAACTAATATGGTAACAGATGAACAAATAGAAAAAGTATTAAATAGTAAATCTTCAATCGAAGAACAAGTAGAAAAATTAATAAAAAAGAGTAATATAAGAGGCGGAACAGATAACATATCAATAGCTTATCTGAAGAAGGAAAGTGGTGATAAGTAATGCTAACTAAAGGTCAAAAAATAAATGATCGTTATGAAATAATAAAAACCATCGGTGAAGGAGGAATGGCCAATGTCTATCTAGCAGAAGATACCATTCTTGAAAGAAAAGTAGCTATAAAAGTTTTAAGAGGTGATCTTTCAAACGATGAAAAATTTATTCGTCGTTTCAAAAGAGAAGCCTTATCAGTATCAAACCTATCACATCCAAATATCGTTGAAGTATATGATGTTGGAGAAGAAGATGGAAACTATTATATTGTAATGGAATATATCGAAGGAAAGACATTAAAACAATTACTTCAAAAAAGAGGAGCCTTAACCCTAACAGAAGTAATAGATATAATGAGTCAGTTAACAGATGGTTTAGCTCACGCTCATGAAGCCTATATAATTCATAGAGATATAAAACCACAAAATATAATGATTGAAGATAATGGTCGTATCAAAATAACCGACTTCGGAATAGCAATGGCTTTAAATTCAACCCAATTAACTCAAACAAACTCAGTAATGGGTTCAGTCCACTATCTACCACCGGAACAGGCTAACGGTAAGGGATCAACAGTAAAAAGTGATATATATTCATTAGGAATATTAATGTATGAGTTATTAACCGGTTCCGTACCATTCAAAGGAGACACTGCTGTTGAAATAGCCTTAAAACATATGAAAGAAAAAATTCCTAGTGTTAGAAAGCAAAACCCAACAATACCACAATCAGTAGAAAATATAATTCTAAAAGCAACTGCTAAGAATCCAAAAAATAGATATGACTCTGTAAGAGAAATGTATAATGATTTACAAACTGCTTTAGAAAGAGATAACGAAAAAAGATTAGTATATGAATATCCTGAAAATGATTTAGAGGAAACCAAAGTAATAGCTCCTATACCAAAAGAGCCAAAGAAGCCCGTCGTAGATAAACCTCTTGATAAAGAAGAAACTACTGAAACAGATGATTCAATACTAAAAGAAAAAGACGAAAAAAATAAACTACCAATTATATTGGCAGGTATATTATTAGCCTTCCTAATAGTATTAGCAGTAGTATATCTACTAATAAGTAATCATGATGTTAAAGAAGTAAAAGTACCAGATGTAACAGGGCTTACCTTAGAAGAAGCCATAAAGAAAGTAGAAAAACAAGGTTTAAAATATACTACAAAAGATGAAGAAAATGCTGATATTGAAGAAGGAAAGGTAATAAGAACAGAACCAAAAGCAGGTTCAACAAAAACCAAAGGAAGTACTATTACAATAGTAGAATCTTCTGGTAAAGAATACCTATTACTAGAAGACTATACTGGTAAAAATTATTATGAAATAAAAGCAAAACTAGAATTAAAAGGTATCAAAGTAGAAATGAAAACCAAAGAAGTAGAAAATACATCTGATTATAAAGACAAAGAAGAGCAAATAATAGATCAAGAACCAAAATTTGATAAAGAAAAAGAAACAAAATTATATGCTAATGATTCAGTAATACTATACATACCAGAAGTAGATGTATATCCAGATATGGTTAAAGAAAAATGGACTTTATCAAAGGTACAAGATTTTGCTAAAGAAAATAATTTAACGTTAGATATAACATATAAAGAAACAATAGATGTAGAAGAAAACATCGTATTATCACAAGGCAGAGATCCTGGAGATCCAATTTATAATGGTTATACTTTAAAAATAACTATATCAAAGAAACCAGAAGATAAAACAGAACCAACAGATTCATTAATGCCAAAAGATGATAAAAAAGATAAAAAAACAGAATAGGAATAAAATATGGAAGGTATAATAATCAAAAACGAAAGTAATAATTATACAGTAAGAACAAAAAAGGGGATAAATATCTGCAAGCCAAGAGGAAAGTTTAGACTAGATAAAATAACTCCTCTAGTAGGAGATAAAGTAATAATAGATGATATAAATAATTACTTACTAGAAATAAAACCTAGAAAAAACTCCCTAATAAGACCTCAAATAGCTAATGTTGATATAGCATTAATTGTAACATCAGTAAAAGAGCCTAACTTTGATAGTAACTTGTTAGATAAACTACTAACAATAATATCTTATAATAATATAGAACCAATAATATGCTTAACAAAGACAGACTTACTAAATGAAGAGGAAGAAAAAAATATTAAAGAGATATTTAACTACTATCAAAGTATTGGTTACATAGTAGTAACAAATAATGATATCAAAGAAATAAAAAAACTAATTGCAGGTAAAATAGTAGTCTTTGCTGGTCAATCAGGAGCAGGCAAATCATCTCTATTAAATAAACTAGATAAAAATCTAAATCTAGAAACAAATGAAATATCCAAGGCTCTAGGTCGTGGAAAACATACAACAAGATGTACAACTTTATATGATATCAATTCATCTTTAGTCGCAGACACTCCTGGTTTCTCATCAGTAGATTTCCGTGGAATGACTAAAATAGATATCCGTGATAATATGAAAGATATGTTTGATAATTTACATAATTGTAAGTATAAAGATTGTATGCATATCAAAGAAGATGACTGTGAAGTAAAGAGACTAGTAGAACAAAATAAAATATTATTATCTAGATATAACAATTATAAATCATTTATAGGAGGTCAAAAATGAAAATATCAGTATCGATACTAAATGCCAAAGATAAAAAAGAAACAATAAAAATATTAAATAACACTGATATATCATATTTTCATATCGATGTAATGGATGGTAATTTTGTTAAACAAATATCTATACCAGTAGAAGAAACATTAGAACTATCTAAAGTATCAGAAAAAAAACTAGATATTCACCTAATGCATAGTAGACCTCTATCATATATCGAACAAATAAAAGACTTAAAAAATATTGAATATATAACAATTCATTTAGAAATAGAAGAGAATATTCAAAATATATTAAACAAAATAAAAGAATATGGTTTTAAAAGAGGAATATCTATTAAGCCAAATACTGACATAAATAAGTTAATACCATATTTAGATAATATCGATTTAATATTAATAATGACTGTCGAACCAGGTCAAGGTGGCCAACCATTCCTAGAAAACAGTCCAAATAGAATAAAAGAAATAAAGAACTTAATAAAAGATAAAAATATTTTACTAGAAGTAGATGGTGGTATCAATGATAAAACCATAAACTTAGTAAATACTGCTGACATAGCAGTAGTAGGTTCATACATAACTACTAGTGATAACATGATAGAAAAAGTAAAAACACTAGTATAAATATAGCTCCTCTCTTTATAATAAATAAAGAAAGGAGCTTTTAATATGAATAATGAAAATAAAAAGGAACTAAGTAAAGAAATAATTGAGGAAGAATATCGATTAGGAAAAGAATATTATAATAAACTATTAAAAAAATTACCAGAAGAAAAAGAAAAGTATGACTAGAAAATGGCCATATTTTTTTATGAATGCTAGTAATTATAATTACAATATGATATAATAAAATAAAAGAAAGTAAGGAGATGAACAAAAGCAAATGAAAGAAGATAAAAGTAAAAATGTTATAATCATAATGCTAACAATAATTATAATTTTATTATTAATAATTCTTACATTAGTATTAACTGGTAAAGTAAATGTAAATAATAAAAATGACAAATTAGACAATAAAAATGATGTAATAGAAAATAATAATACTGAAGTAAACTGGACTGATAAATTATTATCTTATAATATATCAGAAATAAAATTATCTAGAAAAAGAAATACCCAGTTAGGAGACTCTCAAGATATAGATAAAGAAGTAACTTTATCTAAAGAAGAACTTAAACAAATACTAGATAAAATAAGTACAAATAAATTAGTAAAAACATATAGTCTAGGAAGAGGTGGACAAGATAGAGATCACTTAACTGTATCTTATCAAATAAATAATCAAAAATATACTTTTGAAGTATTTGCTGGTTCAATAGTATTAGATTCTGCTGATGAAGAAATAAAAAATATTTTTAATAATAGTAACTATGAAGAAAGAAATACAGAATATAAAAATCAAGCAGGTGCCTTCTATTACTATTCAATAGAAGAATATAATGAAAGTATATTTGATGAGTATTTTAAATAGAATGACTAGTAACTAGTCTTCTTTTTATTTATCAACAACTTCTGTGGATAAATAAAAAAAATGGATATAAATCCATTTCATTAAGCATCTTTTTTACTATTCTTTTTCATAGTTCTAGCTTCTCTAACACTAGTCTTAATTTTGTTACCATCTTTATCAGTAACAGTAGTAAAGTTAACTTTTTGAGTACCTTTAGTTATTTTTAAACAGTTAGGTCTATTATTTACAGATCTAGTTTTTTTAGTTGTTACTTTCTTCATCGTATTCCCTCCTCATCAGTTCGTAATTAACTTTACCATAAAATTGCCTTTTAGTCAACAATTATTTATGATTTTACTATTTCTTAGTATCATTTTTAATAAATTCCCTTAATATTTTAGTAATAGCCCTTTTTTCAATTCTCGAAACATAACTTCTCGATATACCCAAATTTTTAGCAATTTCCTTCTGTGTTATTTCATCGCTATTATCAAGCCCATACCTTTTAGTAAGAACATCCCTCTCCCTAGGAGTAAGAATATTCATATATTCTTTTAATAATTTAATATTATCATTTTTATATATTTCTTCATTAAAATCAGGATCTTCAGTTTTTAAAACATCAAGTATTGTAACCTCATTTCCTTCCTTATCATAACTAATACCATCATAAATACTAACATTCTTAGAATTCTTTTTATCTGCTCTAAAATGCATAAGAATTTCATTTTCTGCACACTTAGCAATATAAGTAGTAAGTCTTACATTCTTGTTAGGAGAAAAACTATCAATACCCTTAATAAGTCCAACAGTTCCTATCCCAATAAGATCATCAACATCATTATAAGTAGATTCAAATTTTTTAACAATATGTGCTACTAGTCTAAGATTATGTTCAATAAGTTTACTTCTAGCCTCCTTATCTCCATTTATCATTCTTTCTATATATTTTTCCTCTTCTTCTTTAGATAAAGGATCAGGAAAAACATTATTAGAGTAAGCACCACTAAAAAAAGTAAGGTTACCAAATAAAAGATTAAATAAATTAAATAACATCATACCACCTATTAAATAATATAAAAATAAACATTTAATTATACCAAAATATATGATACAATATAAATATATATTAAATAAGAGGTATAACAATGAAGAAAAAAATAAAAACTGAACAAAATATAATAATAATAATGGATGCAATCAAAAAAATAATGACCATATTTCTTGGCCCATTCTTAACAGCGTACTTTATAAGTACATCTACTAATAGTATATTAAATATAGCTATATACTATATATTTACATATGCAACAATGGCATTAAGCACTTTAGTAGTAGCAGCCCTAGCAGAAAAAAGAAATAGAATTAAAATATTTAGAATAGGAATAATATTAAACTTTATTTATATTTTAATAATAATATTATTAAAAGAAAAAATAATAAATTATTTACCAATCATATCAATACTATATGGTATATCAGCAAGTTGTTATTATTTTCCATATAATTTATTCATTATAAATAAAGTAAAAAATACCGAAAGAACAAACTACATGGTAAAATTATTTATAACCATATCAGTAGTAGGTATTCTATTTCCAATAATTTTCGGTAGTATAATAACTATAACCAATTATATATTAACAGCAGTTATAGTATTATTTATATCACTTATCCAAATAATATTATCTTTTTTCATAACTGATAATCATAATGGAGATTTAGAAGAGTACAATTTAAAAAAAGCTTGGCTAGAACTCAAAAAGAATAAACAAGTAATAAATTGCTTAGCAGGAGAATTCTTTATTGGTATGAATATTTGTAATGGTGCTTTAGAAACAGTAATGGTAATTTTAATATTAAATTCCTTTAAAACAAATATCAATCTAGGAATAATAACCTCCATAGCAACATTATTATCAATATTAGTAGTAAAAATATATGGTTTAATTTATAATAAAAGAGATGATAAAAAAGTAATAATAATATCAAGTATAATACCAGTAATATCTTTAATAATATTTTTAATATTAAAAACAAATACTACAGTAATAATATATAAATTTAGTTATGTAATATTTGCAGAAATACTATCTCTAGTTAGAAAAATTAAAATATTTAATTTATCTAATAGCAAAATAGTAAATAAAAGTAATCAATGTGAGTTTAATGCCATAAGAGAAGTAACATTAAATGTTGGAAGAGTTACAGGTTATACTCTCCTCCTACTAGCGGGTTTAACTCAAAGTGCGGTAGTATTAAATATAGTTACTATAATTTTAACTTTATCCCTTTTAGTTATGAGTATAAATTTAACTAAAGTAAAGAAAAATAACCATTAACTTTCAATAATAAAAAAAATATAGTATAATATTTATAGCGAGGTGAATTATATATGAATTATTTTTATCCAGATGTTTATCAAAAAAGTATCTATACCATCAATTACGATAAATTAAAAGAAAACGGTATAAAATGTTTACTCTTTGATTTAGATAATACTTGTGTACCATATGTAGATAAAAAACCAACTAAAAAATTAAAAAATCATTTTGATAAACTAAAAGATTCAGGTTTTACAGTAATAATATTTTCTAATTCACCAAGAAATAGACTAGAACCATTTAAAAAATATTTAAATGTTGATTGTTGTCCATCTGCTAGAAAGCCAAGAAAAGCAAAATTCATAAAAGTATTAAAAGAATACAAATTAGACTTATCTGAAGTAGCAATTATTGGAGATCAATTAGTAACAGATATCTATGGTGGTAATAGAGTAGGTATAACAACAGTATTAGTAAATCCAATGTCTGATATTGATATGCCATTTACTAAAATACATCGTTATATAGAAAGAAAAGAAATAAATAAAATGAATAAAAAAGGAATATTTAAAGTAGGAGAATATTATGATTAAGAAGTGTACAGGATGTGGCATTATTCTTCAAACAGAAGATATAAATAAAGAAGGATATACAGAAAATATAGATAATGAACTATGTTTAAGATGCTTTAAATTAAAAAATTATGGTGAATACAAAGCTGTAACATTAAATAATAAAGACTATACTGATATTTTAAATAGTATCCCTAAAGATGCGTTAGTAGTCTATTTAACATCATTATTAAATATTAATTTAGAATATATAAATAAATTTAATAATGTAATATTAGTATTAACCAAAAAAGATTTATTACCAAAATCAGTTCAGGACTATAAATTAATAAATTATATATCTAATATAACTAATAACTATCTAGATATTGAAATAATAAGTTCAATAAAAAATTACAATCTAGATAGCTTATTAAACAAAATAAAAAAATATAATAAAAGTAATAAAGAAATATACTTTGTAGGAATGACTAATTCAGGTAAATCAACTCTAATAAATAAACTAATAAAAAACTATACCGACAAACAACTAGAAGTAACAACTAGTCTATATCCTTCAACAACCCTAAATAAAATAGAAATAAACTTAGATAATTTAAAAATAATAGATACACCGGGCTTATTAAATGAAGGTAGTATTCTAAATAGTCTATCTCTAAAAGAAATAAAAAAAATAACTCCTAAAAAAGAGATAAAACCAAGAAGTTATCAGTTAAAAGGAAAAGGTTCTCTAGTAATTGAAGACTATATTAGATTAGATTATTATACAGATAATAATATTACTATATATATAGCTAATAACTTAAATATAACAAAAATGACTCATAATAATCCAAAATTAAAAGAATGTAAAAAAATAACATTCAATCTAGAAAAAGATAAAGATATCGTAATTGAAGATTTATGTTTCATAAAGTTTACTAAAAAAGGAAAAGTTGATATATATACTAAATATGATATCAATATATATGAAAGAAATAATTTAATATAAAAGGAGTTAGCAGTATGAAGAAAATAAAAGAATATCTTTTAAAAGATAGAACACCATTCGCAGAAGGTTTATCTTTTAAGAAAATGTTTTTAATCTTTGTCATTTTTAGTTTCTTAGGTTGTCTTTATGAAGATGTACTATTTATGGCTAAGAATTATATCAATTATGGAATACTAGATTATTCCACTAAAAGAGGATTATTATATTTAGAATTATCTCCAATATATGGTTGGGGAGCATGTATCATGGTATATATTCTTGCTAGAAAGCCGAGGCAAAAATTAGATTATTTCTTAATAGGTTCTTTAATAGGAGGAGCCTTCGAATATCTAATAAGCTTCTTGCAGGAGACCTTTACCGGAACAACATCATGGGATTATTCAACATATCTATTAAATATAAATGGCAGAACAACTTTACCATATATGTTATTCTGGGGTTTATTATGTTATATACTCATGGTTAAAATATATCCCTTTGTATCAAGTAAAATAGAAAAGATACCATATAATTTAGGAAATCTAATTTATTACATTCTATTAGTAGTAATAACAATAGATATGTTTATATCATTCAGTGCATGTATAAGAATGGGACTAAGACATGAAGGCTATAAACCACTGACAGGATATGGTGAGTTTTTAGATAAAGTATATAATGATGAAAGAATGAAGAAAAGTTATACGAATATGGTGGTAAGATGACAACAATAATAAGTTTTTTATTAATAATTTATTCACTATTCTTATTAGTATATAGTTTCTTTGTAATGACAAGAAATAACAATAGTCCCAAGAAGTCAGATACAGTAACTAATAAATATTGTATTTTAATACCTGCACGTAACGAATCTCAAGTAATAGAACAACTTCTAATTAGTATTGAAAAGCAAACTAAAAAAATAAATTCCAAAGATGTCTATATAATTGTAGAATCAAAAGAAGATCCTACAGTAGAAATAGTCAAAAAACATAATATGAATATCATCTATCGAAAAGATTTAACTAAAAAAAGAAAAGGCTATGCCTTAGATGATGCTATTAAAGAAATATTATCAAAAAATAAAAAATATGATGCCTATTTTATCTTTGATGCTGATAATATCTTAGATAAAAACTATATCAAAGAAATGATAAATAGTATTGAAGAAGGTTATGATATTGGCATAAGTTATCGTAATACTAAAAATAGTTCTACCTTAGTAGCAGCTTCTTCTGCCTTAACCTTTTCTATGATAAATACAATTGGTAATCAATTGAAAAGTAAATATACCAATAATTTAACCATATCAGGAACAGGATATTATATCAAAGGTTCTTTAGTGGAAGATTGGCAAGGTTTCCCTTTTAATACCTTAACTGAAGATTATGAATTAACTCTATATAGTACTTTGAATAACTTAACTACAACCTATAATGAGAAAGCTATCTTTTATGATGAACAACCAGATAGTTTTAAAGTATCTATAAAGCAAAGAACAAGATGGGTAAAAGGTTATTTTGAAGCTCGTAAAATATATATCAAAGAAATTAGAAGAAGTCTAGATTATAAAGATAAAAACTATGGTTCAAAAATAAGTACCGTAATAGGAGTACAACCACTAATATACCTTTTAATAGGAGTTCTTTTATTAATAGTAAGTTCATTAACAATAAATGATATTACAGCATTTATAAAAACTTTAGTAGTAGTCTTATTACTAATCTACTTAGAATTAGCGGGTATAACCTATATAATAATTAAAAGTGAAAAAAATAAATTAAATTTAAATGTATCAAAAACAAAATTAACATTATATAACCCATTATTTTTATTAAGCTATATCTTATGCCTTATGATATCAATATTTAAAAGAAATTTAGGTTGGGAAGAAATAAAGCATAACAAAAAATTAGCAGACTAATTCAAAAATTATTCTAGATAAAAAGTGATATTTCTATTTACTTTTTATCTTTTTTATATTATAATTTATTTATAATAAGGAGGGGCCTAATATGAAATATTTTACAAAAGAAGAGTTAGAGGATATAACGAATGAATTATTACAAGAACCTACTCGTGAGACATTAAAAAATCTTAATAACAAATATAATAAAGAAGAAAAAGTAGAGTTACCTGTTAAGGAGTCTGTATTTAATCCACCTAAAGAAAGTGTAGCAAATAGCATGCCTAGTTTTGAAGTTCCAACATTTAATTCAGGAGCATTCAATATGCCAAAAGAGGAACCAGTAAATACAGAAAGTATTCCTGTAAGTACTCCAAGTTTTGAAGTACCAGCATTTAATGCTCCAAGTAGTCCTGCTGTAGAAGTAACACCTCAAATGTCAACACCAGAACCAGTAGAAGTATCAAGTCAAAAAGGACAAGTACCAAATAATTTAAATATTCCTAACATGAATCAAACTGAGGCTATGCCAAATTTACAAACAAATAACTTTGAAGTACCAACACCAGTTCTAGAACCAACTAATTATCAACCGATGGGAGAACAAATTCCTAAATTAGATAATCAAGTAGTAAATAATCAAAGTAATGAACCAGTAAACTTCAGTGGTAATTTGTATCAACAACCTACGCCAGAACCAACCAATCTAATGGATACAACAGATAATTTCAAAATAGATATAAATAGTACTCCAAACATGAATTCGGGAGTTAATACTAATTTAAATAGTAATCCATTCTTTGGTAATCCAGTAAATGAGTCTAATCAAGTAAATAATCCCATCCCAGTAGGAGGACAAAAAACAACTGGACCATCAATGTTTGGACAAATAATGCAAAATAATCAGTAGCAGATAAAAATGCTACTTTTCTTTTACCAAATTATAGACAAAGATAACTATATATGATAAACTATATGTGTCATTTAAATATGAAGAAAAACAATATTTTTTTTAAAGAAAGAAGTGTATAAAATGAATACTAAAACAATAAATATTCAAGTATTAGCCTTGCTAGGAGATGCTGTATTATCCTTATATATAAGAGAAAAATTATTAAAACAAGGTATCAATAATGCCAATAAATTAAATGCATCAGCAGTTCCTTATGTATCCGCTAAAGGACAAGTAAAAATATTAGATAAATTAACTAAAGATAACTTCTTAACTGAAGAAGAATTAGATATCGTAAAAAGAGGAAGAAATAACAAAAAAGAAAATCACCCTAAAAATACCGATATCATAACCTATAAATTATCTACTGGTTTTGAAGCCTTACTAGGAGACTTATACTTAAATAATAAAGATAGATTAAAAGAAATATTAGAACAAATAGAGGTGAAATAATGCAAATATATGGAAAGAATGTAGCAAGAGAAAAATTACAAACAAAAGATAAAATAAAAAAAGTATATCTAAGTAATAAATTTAAAGATAATGAAATAATCACTCTAATCAAAAAGAAAAATATAAATCCTATTCTTCTAGATATGCGTGATTTAGATAAAATGTGTAAAGGTTTACATCAAGGTATAATATTAGAAGTAGAAGATGTTAAAACCTATTCACTAGAAGATATCATACCAAATATCGATAAAGAGTATCCACTAGTGGTCCTATTAGATCATATTGAAGACCCTCATAACTTTGGAGCCATCATAAGATCATGCGAAGCCTTTGGTGTAGATGCCATAATAATACCTAATGATCGTTCAGTAGATATAACCGGAACTGTTGTAAAAGCATCAGTAGGTACCATTGAAAAAGTAAAAATAATCAAAGTAACAAATCTAAATAATACCATCAAAAAATTAAAAGACTATGGTTATTGGGTTGTAGGTACTGATATGGAAGGAACAGTCTATACCGATATTGATTATAAAATGAAAACTGCTCTAATAATAGGAAATGAAGGCAAGGGAATAAGTAGATTAGTAAGTGAAAATTGTGACTACTTAGCCAAAATACCTATGAGTGGAACAGTAAATAGTTTAAATGCTTCCGTAGCTTGTGGCATCTTTCTAGCAGAAATAAATAGATCAAGAGGAGTATAATATGGATAATGATTATGAACTATTATATTTAGCTAAAGATGATGATCAAGTAAAAGACCTAATTTATCAAAAATATAAAAATCTAATTTATTATAAAGCTCGAAAATATTCACAAAGAAATAACACTAATAATGAGCTAGAGGACTATATAAGTGAAGGAACTTTAGCATTATATGAAACAATAGATAATTATCGCGATACTACTCCCTATAATATCTATTTAAATAGATGCCTAGATAATGCTTTAAAAAATGCTTTTAGAAAAAATAATACCAAAAAGAGTAGAGTTCTAAGTGAAGCAACATCACTTAATAGTACTGATTATTTAAATATGTTCTCATATGATAAAAAGTATGACCCAGAACTACAAGTATTTGAAGAATATAACTATAATAAATTAAAGAAGACAATCATAAGTAAATTAACTTGGCAAGAAGAATTAGTTTTTAAATTAAAAGAACAAAACTATAAACCAAAAGAAATATCTGAAATAATAGATAATAATCAAAGAACTGTATATAATATAATTAATAGGATAAGAAAAAAAGTATCAAGTATAGTGTCAAATAAAAATAATTACTAACTATAATATTTACTTTTTTTCTTTTCTAATATATACTATAAGTGTAAAGGAGGCACAAGTATGAATAATAATTTTACCCCAGAAGAAAAATTAAGAATAATAGATTTACTAGCGGTTACTCAAAGTAAAGAAGAATTTTTAGATACAGTAAATAAATTACTATCTGAAGAATCAAAAAAAGAAACATTGCCTCCACAAGAAGAGAATATACCATTATCTGAAGATACCAAAGCATTAGAGGATCCCCCTAAAGAAGAAACTTTATCAAGTACTCCAGGTGAAGCAAGTATTTATGATTCAAAATATACTAACTTAGTAAACCAAGATAAACTAACTCATCCTCGTGATGAAGTTCTAACCATGGATATACCAGAAGAACCTATAAATGAACTTGCGGTTACTTTTGATAAAGAACTTGATAATTCAGTTAAAGAAGATTCTAGCAAGGTAAAAGAAGAACCAAAAGAAGCAAACTACACAAGCCCAGACCTAGAAAACTTTATTCCTGAAGAGCAAGAGGAACATAAGGTACTAGAAAGAAAAATAAACAACCCATGGGCCGACTCTGGTGCTAGAACCGTATCCCCTGGCGAATTAAATTTTTAATAAATATAAAGTGCTATCAATTAGCATTTTTTTCTTGTTTATAATTTTAAAAAAATGTGGTATAATACCAAAGGAAAAGGAAGCAGTGATAATATGGATAAAATAATAATAAAAGGTGCTAGAGAAAATAATTTAAAAAATATAAATATAGAAATACCCAAAAATAAATTAGTAGTAATGACTGGTGTATCAGGCTCAGGAAAATCATCCCTTGCTTTTGATACAATTTATGCCGAAGGCCAAAGAAGATATGTTGAAAGTTTATCTGCTTATGCTAGACAATTCTTGGGTTCATCTGGTAAGCCTGATGTTGATGTCATCGAAGGTCTATCTCCAAGTATTTCTATTGACCAAAAAACCACTAACAAAAATCCCAGAAGTACTGTTGGAACCGTAACCGAAATATATGACTATCTAAGACTATTATTTGCTAGAGTAGGAGTTCCCCATTGTCCTAATCATCATATTCCTATTTCATCTCAGTCAATCGAAGAAATGACCAATAAAATCTTAGAACTAGAAGAAAATACCAAGATAATGGTTATGTCACCAGTAGTTAAAGGTGAAAAAGGAACTCAAAAAGATTTATTTGAAAAGCTAAGAAAAGAAGGATATATAAGAATAAAAGTAGATGGTGAAATAAAAGAACTAACAATCGATTTAGAATTAGAAAAAAATAAAAAACATAATGTATCAGTAATAATTGATAGACTAGTAATCAAAGATGGAATAAGAAGTAGACTATATTCATCACTAGAGACTGCTAGTAAATTAAGTCATGGTAAAGTAGTAATCGATGTTGTAGGTAAAGAAGAAATAACCATGAGTGAAGACTATGCTTGTCCATATTGTGATTATTCTCTTGAAGAACTAGAACCAAGAATCTTCTCTTTCAATGCTCCATATGGTTCATGTCCTGATTGTAAAGGATTAGGAGTAAAATATAAAATAGATGTTGACTTAGTAATACCGAATAAAGATATCTCTATTCTAGATGGTGCTATCAAACCAATAAATCTAGATGAAGAATCAAGTATTATGTATACTGAACTAACAACACTAGCGGACTACTATCATATTGATTTGAGTGAACCCGTTAAAGACCTAACCAAAGAAGAATTAAATTTAATATTATATGGTTCAACCGAACCTCTAACTTTTAATTATAAAGCCAAAAATGGAAATACTAGAAAGACAACAAGTTACTATGAAGGAATAATAACCAATCTTGAAAGAAGATATATCGAAACCAAAAGTACTTGGATAAGAGATTGGATTGAAGGTTATATGACAGAACTAGAGTGTCCTACTTGTCATGGTTCAAGACTAAAACCATCAGTATTAAATGTTCTAATAAATAACAAAAATATCTATGAAGTAACATGTCTGTCAATAGGAGATCTAAGAACATTTATAACTAATCTAAAATTAACAAAAGAACAAAAAGAAATATCTGAAATAGTAGTAAAAGAAATAGATTCAAGATTAAACTTCTTAATAAATGTTGGTCTATCATATCTAACACTATCAAGAGAAGCTGGCACCTTATCCGGTGGTGAAAGTCAAAGAATAAGATTAGCTACTCAAATAGGTTCAAGATTAACAGGAGTCTTATATGTCTTAGATGAACCAAGTATAGGTTTACATCAAAGAGATAACCAAAGACTAATAAATTCTCTATTAGAAATGCGTGACTTAGGGAATTCTCTTATTGTAGTAGAACATGATACTGATACAATGCTAGCAGCGGACTACCTAATTGATATAGGACCAGGCGCTGGACTAGAAGGTGGAAATATAGTAGCGGCAGGTACTCCTGAAGAAGTAATGAATAATGAAAATAGTATTACTGGAAGATACTTAAAGGGAACTGAGAGAATTGAAGTACCTACAAAAAGAAGAAAAGGCAATAAAAAATATCTAGAGATAAAAGGTGCCAAAGAAAATAACTTAAAGAATATCAATGTAAAAATACCACTAGGCACAATGACTCTCGTAACAGGAGTATCAGGTTCAGGAAAATCAAGTTTAATAAATGAAATACTATATAAAGCCTTAGCTCAAAAAATATATGGTTCTAAAGATAAACCAGGTAAATATAAAGAAATAAAAGGCTTAGAGAATGTTGATAAAGTAGTTCAAATATCTCAAGCACCAATAGGAAGAACACCTCGTAGTAATCCCGCTACTTATACTGGAGTATTTGATGATATAAGGGATATCTTTGCTGAAACCAAAGAAGCTAAAATAAGAGGTTATGACAAAGGAAGATTTAGTTTCAATGTTAAAGGTGGAAGGTGTGAAGCTTGCTGGGGTGATGGTGTTAAAAAAATAGAAATGCACTTCTTACCAGATGTTTATGTACCATGTGAAGTATGTAATGGAACAAGATATAATAGTGAAACATTAGAAATAAAATATAAAGAAAAAAATATATATGATGTATTAAATATGCGTGTTGAAGAAGCAATCCCATTCTTTGAAAATCATCCTAAAGTATTAAATAAATTAAAAGTATTAGATGATGTAGGATTAAGTTATGTCAAGCTAGGCCAAAGCGCTCCAACGCTATCCGGAGGAGAAGCTGCTCGTGTCAAATTAGCCAAAGAACTTCAAAAGAAACCTACTGGTAAGACTGTCTTTATTCTAGATGAACCTACTACTGGTTTACATCAAGCCGATATCAAAAAATTACTTGCTATCCTAGAGAGAATTGTTGATAATGGCGATACTGTAATAATAATAGAACATAATCTAGATGTTATCAAAGTAGCAGACTATATAATTGATTTAGGACCTGAAGGAGGTTCTGGTGGCGGAACAGTCGTAGCAGTAGGTACTCCAGAACAAGTCGCCAATAATCCAAATTCTTATACTGGGGAATTCTTAAAAGAAATATTAAAAAGTAAATAGTTTAGTAAATTATACTAGACTATTTTTTTAGAGTTCACACTTCGTTGTTCACTGCTATAGAAAGCCTAAGGTCTTTCTATAGTAATTTAAAGTCAAAGTCTTTAAATTAGACATTTTATGTAGAAAACAAAATAAATATATGTTAAAATTATAGTAGGTGACTAATATGGATATATTTAAAATAAGATTGAATAAAGCTTTATCAAGCAATAGAATAGGTAAACTAGAAGCATTTTTACTAAAAGAAGGCAAAAGAAATAAAGATAAAATAAGAAAATATGCCGACTATATTTTAAAGAACTGTTCTGATTATAACTGGATAGCATCTTATTTAATAATGTATGATGGAGATGAATTAATTGATGCCATAATAAATAATTATAACAAATTAAAAGAAAATAATATTGATACATATCCAATTATAAATCAAATAACAAAATATCCAAATGACAAATTAATATCATATATAGATAAACTAATACCAGTTTTAGATGACTTTACACTACATGATATATTAAATAAAACAAAAGATAATGAAGAAGTAATGAATTATGTTATAGATAAATATTTAATTAATTCAACGATATCCATTAAATTAACTTCCTTTTTATTAAAAAATAATTTATATATAGATAAAGTATATCAAAACTTTGATAATATCATAAGTAACAATATTAAAGATTTATATGAATTAAAAAAGCAAGGTACTTTAAATGAAGAAACAAGTACAAAAATATCTAAAATAGTTCAAAATAATGAAGAATATCTAGATAATACCATAGAAGATATATTAAAAGAAATATATGGAGAAAAATTTAATAGTAAAGATTTTAAAGTGGGAATAGATACAATAAAAATTATTATAAAAGAATTATGTCAAAATGAAAATAAAACTTATGGTGACATAGAATATTTAGGTAAAGGAACATTTTCTTATGTACTAGCAGTTGGAGATAAAGTATTAAAAATAGGTATAAAAAGATATACTGATAGTTTTCCAAATAATCCATATATAATTACTCCATTATTAAGAGAAAGTATAAAAATAAATAAAGAAAATAAAATATTTCTAGAAGTAACAGAGAGAGTAGATACTAAAACAGAGGTAACGACTGAAGAATTATATCAATTATATAAAAAAATAAGAGACCTAGGCTTAGTATGGACTGATGTTGCAAAGCGAAATGTTGGAAGATTAAAAAAAGATAACATAGTACACTGGAATACACCATTATATCCTACTGATGAAGCATTAGAATTAAAAAAATATATAAATGCTCCTCAACTAAAAAAAGGAGATTTAATAATTCTTGATGCCGATCACATTTATGAAGGTTATAAATATAATCTAACAAATAAAGAATTTGAAGACCGCTATCAAGAGGAGTTGAAAGAAAAAAATAAATATTATGAAACACCACTAGAAATACAAAGTAAAATAGTAAGAAAGTAAAGCAAACAAAAATTTGCTTTTTTTAAAATATTATGTTATTATAATAGTCGTTATTCAAAGGGGGGAAAATAAAATGAATATAAAAGATAAAATTTATAGTAATATAAGTTATAATACTAATGAACTGATAACAAAAATAGATCTAGCTTTAATAGCGGCAGGAGTAGTAAGTATGGCAGCATTATTACCTAATGACACTACTATTGAATATTTAACAGTATCAGGAATCAGTATGTTAAATTCTGCATATTTATTATTTTCTATAAATTCCGAAGAACATACTAAAGAAATACAACAAATAAAAAAACTTTATCAGGAATTTCTATCAGAATATGTAAAACTAAATAAAAAATTAGAACTTCAGCATCCTCTTGAACTATATATACTATATAATAAGATGTTACAAAGTGGATATTTATCTAAAGATAAAACCTTTCATTTTGGGGATACAAATGTAAAAGATATAAGAGGAATATCACCAACTAATGTTATAAATGGTGAAGCAGTATGTCGTCATATAGCATTAATGTTAAAAGATATTTATAATGCTTATGGAATAGAAGGTAATACCTTAAATGTGTTTCAGAGAGATTTCTCAGAGAGAGAAAACAAAGGAGAAAATATATTAAAAATATTAAATGAAATATGTGAAGAAAGCAAAAAAACAGGCATTCCCTTAATAGATCTAATCCATGAATATGAAGAAGAATTAAATAGATATTATGAGTATACCATACCATCAGGAGATACTAAAACAATAAAAACCGGTAATCATAAAATATCAACTGCGGTATATCAAGGAAATACATATTATTTAGATCCAACTCAGTCAAGAATATATAAACCAAGTACCATATTAGAAGACTACTTATCAGATACAATAGCGGCAAGAGATACCAAAATAATACCATCAGTAAATAAAAAAGTAATTAAGACACTTACCACATCTTGTACACCATTTAGTGAAGACCAAGTATATATTGATGAAACAAAACTAATATATGAACAAAATAGAGATGTATTTGAAGATTTCTATAGAGAACATCAAGAATTATATAGTGATATATCTTCAGAATTATCTAAAATAAAAGTAAAAAGAAAGAAGAAATAATTATGGATGAAATAAAAGAAATAGAAGAGTCTGCTAATTCATTTCTAAAAAATTTTTATGATACAACATATAATGATAATAAAGTATTATTTAATAATATGCAAAGTATATATCTATTAATTATATTTTTATATTATAATATGCAAGAATTAAATATAGAAAAACAAGATATACAAAATGGAACAAGAAAAGATTATGTAGAAAAATCTAAAATAATAGATAACTTCTATAAAAGTATTAATGTTGACTTTAAAATGGAATATATAACAAGAAATGGTATACTAAATATATTAAGTACAAACACTCCTAAAGAAGCAACCCATAGTCAAATATATACAGGTAGCAATAATTATGTCATAACTGAAGAAGCATATATCAATCCTCAAAAAAAAGAAAGAATAGTACTTTATAGAAAATTAGATAAAACTATAAATGTTCATAATAATGACTTATTAAATGACTCAATAATATGGGTACATGAAATATCTCACTACAAAAATCAACCTCCAGAAAAAAGAGGAGAAGTAAATATTATATTAACAGAGTTAATAGCCTATACTGAAGAATTAATTTATACTGATTATCTAAGTCAGATAGGCTATGAAGAAGAAGCAAGAATGTTTATGATTGAAGAATATAAAAGTTTATATAATCTAATAGGACTAGCCTATCATGTAATAAAAATAACCTTTCTATACTATTTACTAGGAGAAGTCTCTAAAGAAAGTTATAAATTATTATATAAAGATGAAGAAGAATATGAAGACTCACTAAAAATATTTGATGAAGAAAAAAATAAGAATCAAAATATAATTTTTCTAATGTTACATTATTCAGTAGCAATAATCTCCTTCTATAACTATATTGAATATAAAAAAGATTCTAATTATTTAAACAAATTAAAAAAACTAAATAAAGAAATAATGACCAATATATCATTAGAAGATGCTTTAAAAATTATTGATATAAAATTAAATAAAAAATCATTAAATAAAATATTAGAAAATATAAATATATTTAAAGATAGTCTTATCAAAGAAACAAAAAAGAAAAGAATATTAAATTAGAGACTACAGGCTCTAATTTACCACGCAAGACTATAGGCTGAAGTGGCATAAAAAATAAAGATAATTCTAAATATCAAGAATTATCTTTTTATTATAACTAATTATGAATATACCAAGTCTTATTAATATCACAACTCTGACTAAGAGGTTCAGGATTAGGTTTATCAAGAATAGCAATCGTAGGCATCTTAAAAGCCGTACCAAACATAATACAAGTACCAGGATGTAAAGTCTTAATCTTATTAGTCAAAGTAATATCAGCACTAGAAATAATATCTTTAATAAACTGAAGATCTCTAGGATGGAACATCTTAAATACTAAGAAGTTACTACACTGTGATATTGTAGTTTCAGAAAGCTCAGAAGGTCTTTGAGAAACAATACCAAGAAGTAATCCATATTTTCTACCTTCCTTAGTAATTCTTTCAAAAATATTATATCCAAGTATAGTGGCATCTTCATCATTTTGAACATATCTATGAGCCTCTTCAAGAACAATATGAAATGGCATTGAAGCTCTCTGATTAAGAGATACAATATAATCAAATAAAAGTTTAGAAAATATTTTAACCAAATTCTTAGCAAATCTATCATCAACATAATTAATATTAAAATTAACAATCTGTGCTTTCTTACCATCATTAGTAGTAAGAAGTAAATTAATAAAACTCTCTCTATTAATATAACCATCATATTCAAAGTATCTAGCATAATTACTATTCATTAAATTGTTAAATCTAACTTTAAGAATATTAGTAAGTTCAAAAGCCTTATCACTATTTAGAGTACCCTCAGATATAAGAGCAAACTCCAAAGCCGTACTAAAGTCTTTCATAGTATACATATATTCCCCATTAGGAAGAGAAAGTTCAAAATTATCCAAACATAAACTTTCTAAGTATTCAATAACAACCTCAACATCCGAAAACTCACCAGTATTCTCTACAAATAAACATTGTCTAATAGTTCTAGTCCATCCACCCTTAACAAGTTTAACTTCTAAGTTAAGATTACTAGTATTAAATTTAGTAAGAATAGAAACAATCTTATTTCTAATCATACTAGCACTCTTACCAGAAAATAAAATATCTAATAAACATCTAGCAATAATATCATTCTTCTGATTAATAACTTCTTCTTCTTTTCTAGCAAAATAACTAACTAATTTTAAAGCCTTCTCAATAACTGGTAATTGCTCTTTAGAAGTAACACCCATAAGTAAGGCTAAATCATCAATACCAAGTAACCAAAAAGGATATTGTAAAATATCAAATTCAGTACTATTTAAATCAGTAGTATATACCTTATAATTAATATTATCATTAACTTCATGTATCCTAGAAAAAGCTCTTTGATACTCTCCATAAGCATCAAATAAGAATATATTAGAATAGAAAGGTAAACTCTTACATTGGTAGAAGACACTCTGAAGAATCTTAGCAACAGAGTAAGATTTACCACTACCAGAATTACCTAGTATAGCAAAATGATTAGAAAAGAAATTACCAACATCAAGTTTAATATCATAATCAGGATAAATAAAAGACTTACCAAGTTTAATACTATTAGGTCCATCATTATTTAAAATAATATCAAGAACACTATTATCAATCAGATTACAAGTAGCCTTAAAAGAAGGCTTAGAAATATCTCCAAATAAAAACTTATTATTCCTAATTTCTCCCACTAAAGATACCTGCATAATACCATTACCGATAGCAATAACTTCCCCAATACTAATCGCAGAAGTATCTTTAAATATAACATTCTTACTAATTAAACTATCATAATCATAAATATTAACAGATAATTGTACTGAAACAATATTATCATTAATAGCAATAATTCTCCCCAACATATTCTTCTTCACCTATTATAATTTTACCACATAAATAAATAATTGTATATAATAAAATAAAAAAAATTATAGATATTCTTTAAGTTCATCTATAGTCTTTTCTTGAAATTTCAAAAATTCTTTCGCTATCTTCAAATCACTCTTATCAACATCTTTATCATAAGCCTTAATTTTCTTTTCCATATCCACAGACCCTGTTGATACACCCTTAATAATCATCTTAGCAATCGAAGAATCACTATTATCATTAATAACTTCTTTCTTAATACCCATCTTAGCCATCATTTTGGCCATAACTCCACTATCAGTAATTTCTGCTTTTCCTTTCTTTAAATACTTCATACTCTTCTTTTTCCAAGACTCATATTCTTTAAGAATATCTTCAAGAGTCTTCTTTATTTTATTATCTTTATCTTTTAAATCATTAGTAAGAGTAGTCAAAGTATAAACAGCCATTTCAGCATCTTTATAAATATGTTCCATTAATTCATAATTTTCTTTCATAAATATCCTCCTCAAAAATATTATGAACCAAAATAATAAAAATATAATAAAAAATTATATGCCTCTCACACTACATTGTTCGAGGTTTTGAAAGCCTAAGGTCTTTCAAAAAAACTTCAGAGCCAAATGTCTCTGAAATAAAAGTATATATAATATATAAAAGTATCAAATAAGCGTTCTACCACATAAATAATCCATAGAAATATTATATCTTTTACATATCTCATAGGCAAAAGCCGTAAGAATAGTAGTCTTACCACTTTCATAAGCACTAATCGTTGAATGAGTAGTATTAAGAGTACTAGCTAGTTCTTCTTGGGTAATATTTTTTTCTTTTCTAAATTCTTTTAATCTCCTACCAATAATCTTTTTATCAATATTATATTTACCATTATTAAAACTATTCTTATTAGAAAGCCCCAGCATATAATCCATACTAACATTATAATAGTTACATAAAGAATTCAAATGCTTTAAAGGAATAATTTTACTGCCATTTTCCCATAGTGAATAAGTCTGCTGAGTAATGTTTAATAGCTTAGCAATATCCTTTTGTTTAAGATTAAAGTCTTCTCTTAATTCTATTAGTTTTTGAAAATTCATATCTAACACCTAATATAATTTTCCCATTAAAAATAAAATTATTAAATTTTTACAAACAAATACGACAAAATATGATATAATTAAATAAAGTAGCAAAGGAGAAACTATGAAATGTATAAAGTGTAATGAAGAACTAGAAGTGGATGATAACTTCTGTCCCACCTGCGGAGAACTAACTCCTCATGGTTATTTATCTCTAAAAGATAATAAACTAAGATATAAAGAAAATAATATTGGTTCATTATTTACCTTAACTTCTATTATCATAATAAGTTTTATTACTATGACTTTAATAAGTGGCAAAGATATGTTTAGACCATACATAGAATTACAAAAAGAAATATCTAGCTTAAAATATGGTTATAAAGTATCCATTATGAATACCAATAATAAATATACTAATATTGTTGTTGATACTAAAGAAGAAGCCATAAATCTAATAAAACAAGATATCACAAAACAATCTTGGAAATGTAAAAGAAATATAAATGTATCTCTAATCGAAAAAGAAATAAGTGAAAACTATAACATTCCCAGTGTAAGTTTATGTGATGTTGATGAAGATGTATCAAACAAAATAAAAGAAGTAATAAGTGCAACCTATCAGTTATTTCCTAATATAAAAGGATATCTAACAAACATAACAGTAACCAATGCTCCAAGTAACGAAGACTATATAGCCTATTTCAATCCTACTAATACTTTTGTAAATAATAACTTAGATATAAAAGAATATAACAAAGTAAATAAAACAGAAATATTATTAAATAGTTATTATTTCTTAAATAAAGATATTCTAAGTAAAGGATTAAAAGAAAACTGGTATCCAAATAATGCTAGTTATGAATCATTAATAGCTCATGAACTAGGTCATTACATAACATTTGTAACATTGTTAAAGCAAAATAATATTGATAACATAACACTAGTAACAAAAGATAATATAAATAGCTATCAAAATATTCTAAATATCTTAAAAAAAGGAACATACTCAAAAGAACTAGTCGAAGAATCCATAGAGAGTTATAACAAAAAGTATAATACCAATATTTCACTTGAAGAATTTACCAAAAGTATCTCTGGTTATGCTAGTCAAAAAGTAAAAGAAAACGTAAATTATGACGAAGTAATCGCCGAAGCCATTCATGACTATTATTTACATAGAGATTCGTCAAGTACTAGTTCATTAGAAATAATAAATATCATAAAAGAGAGGTTACAACAATGAAAGAATGCATAAATTGTAAAAAAGTCGTAAGAGATAGTGATAAGTATTGCCGTAATTGTGGCATAAGAGTACTAAAACCATATCAAAGTATCTTAATAAATATAACCAAAGTACTCTTAATAATAATCTTAATAATAATGATAGTAATGTTTATTCTATCGTATCTAATATAAAGGAGTAAAAAGATGAAAGAAAATAATTATTATAATAAAAAAGTAGAAGAACTATATAAAGAATTAAATACAAGTATAAGCGGATTAACTGAAGAAGAAGCCAGTAAGAGATTAGAGAAGTATGGTGAAAACAAATTAGCAGAACGAAAGAAAAAATCAAATTTCATAATCTTTTTAAATCAGTTTAATGATCTAATGATAATACTATTAATATTTGCTTCAGTATTTTCTGCAGTAATATCTTATATTCAAAAAGAATCATATGCTGACTCAGTAATAATTCTAATAATCGTCATAATAAATGCAACCCTAAGTTTTATCGAAGAGAAGAAAGCCGACAAGGCAATCGAAGAACTAAATAAAATGTTTATAACTAATAATAATGTTATAAGAGATGGTAAGAAAGAAACAATAGATGTAAGAAAAATAGTACCAGGAGATATAATAGAACTAGAAGCTGGTGACTATGTATCCGCTGATGCTAGGATAATATCATCAGAGGCCTTAGAAGTAAATGAATCAACCCTAACCGGGGAATCAAAAAGTATCAAGAAAGATAATATAGATATAACCGAAGAAAAAGAATTATACGAAAGAAAAAATATGGTTTATGCTGGCTGTAATGTAACAAATGGACATGCCTTTGTAGTAGTATGTAGTACCGCTATGAATACAGAACTAGGCAAAATAGGAGCAAGCCTTATGAATAATAAGAATGAACTAACTCCCCTTCAAAAGAAAGTAAACCAAATAAGTAAAGTATTAACCTATATAATAATAGCAATAATAATAGTTATGATGGTCGTAGGTCTACTTAAAAAGAATGATTTCTTTGATATCCTAATGTTATCCATCTCATTAGCGGTCGCCGCTATCCCTGAAGGAATGTCATCAGTAATAACCATAATATTATCTCTAGGAATGTCCGAAATGGCTAAAAGAAATGTAATCATAAGAAAGATGGCCTCTGTTGAAACACTAGGTTCAACTGATATAATCTGTTCTGATAAAACAGGAACTATTACTGAGAACAAAATGCAAGTAAAAAGTATCTATGTAAACAATAAATTATATACCGAAAAAGATAATATAGAAAACATAAATCTATATAATTATTGTTTATCAAGTTGTCAAAATGTAACAAAGAATAACGACAAATATCTAGGAGATGAAACCGAAGTAGCCATCTATAAATACCTTGAAGAAAAAAATATATTAATAAATATTCCAAGAGTAAAAGAGTATCCATTTGACTCAGATAGAAAAATGATGAGTACTATCAATACCATTGAAGGTAAAGAATATTCATTTACTAAAGGAAGTTTAGACTCAGTATTACAAAACTGTTCCTATTATCTAGAAGATAATAAATTATATAATATAACTACTGAATATAAAGAAAAAATATTTAAAATAGAAGAAGAAGAATCAGAAAAATCCCTTCGTATCTTAGCACTAGCCTATAAAACAGAAAACACAAGTGATCCAGAACATAATATGATATTTATAGGATTAATAGGAATGATGGATCCACCAAGAATATCAGTACCAAATGCTATTAATACTTGTAAAAATTCTGGAATAAAAATAGTTATGATAACTGGAGATAGTATAAATACTGCTCGTGCAATAGCTAAAAGTGTTGGTATTATCGATACCGATGAAGGAGCCACAACAGGAAAAAAAATAGATAAGTTAACAGACGATGAATTAAAAGAAGCAGTAAAAAAATATAATGTTTATGCTAGAATATCACCAAGTACCAAATTAAGGATAGTAGATGCACTTCAAAGTAATGGTTATGTCGTAGCCATGACTGGAGATGGCGTAAATGATGCACCCGCTATTCAAAAAGCTGATATTGGAATAGGCATGGGCATAACCGGAACTGAAGTAGTAAAAAAAGTAGCAGATTGTATTCTTGTAGATGATAGTTTTTCTACCATCGTCGATGGAGTTGAAGAAGGAAGAAGAATAACTTCTAATATCAAGAAAATAATACTATACTTACTTGCGGGTAATATAGTAGAAGTACTTCTAGTATTCATATCTATGGTACTAAATATGGAAATGTTTACAACATTACAACTACTATGGATAAACCTAGTAACCGATAGTATACCTGCTATTATGTTAGCTTTCGAAAAGAAAACAGAAGACCAAATGGAAAATACTCTTGCTAATAAATACAATGAAAGTTTCTTTACACCATTATTAACAGCTAAAATAGTAATCGGAGCAATCATAAAATCAATAGTAATGTTAATAATATTTATCTATTTTGCAAAAGAAGCAGATGTAAATACCGCAGGTTCATTATTATTTATCTACTTAGTAACTCATGAATTACTATTCTCGTTCTCTTGTCGTAATATTAAGAAGTCAGTACTAAATAAAGACATCTTTTCAAATAAAAAACTAACATTAGGAGTATTCTTAATACTATTAGTTCAAATCATAGTATTAGTAACCCCAATAAGTAAATACTTTATAGTACCAAATATAAAAATAAATTATATCTTGATAACTATCGGAATATGTTTTATAATGTTTGTATTAGGAGAGTTAGTAAAACCAATATATACAAAATTATTTAAAGATTACAGGGAGGTTAAAAATGAAAAATAATAATAGTACATTTATAGTACTTGGAGGTATATTCATCTTATCAGTATTTAGTTTCATTGTAGCAAAAAATATCTTGCCAGATAGTGATAATAATCAGTATTATGCTAAACCTAATGAAAATATGATAGCTAAAATAGAAAGTATTACTAAAGAAAATAATAAACTTATAATAACAACAGCAGGAGATTCAACTGAATACTGTCTAAAAACAACTAAGAGTGTTCCCAGTATAGATTCATTATGCTGGAATAAAATAGAAAATAACAAAGTAGAGAGTAATTACTTTACATATAAAAAATATTATCTTTGGATTAAAGATAGTGATAATAGAATAAGTGGTAGAACTACTATAGAAAAGGAGTAAATATGGAAGACGATAGAATAGAAACTACTAGAAATAGAGTATTTGTCCGAGAATTAGCTTTTGGTAAAGATAGTCCTATTGCTATGAAGACAAATGATAATTTTGTATATAGAGTAACCGGTATGGATCAAGTAGAAGATATTATAACTAGTGGATATGCAAGAAGTAAAGATAAAGTAAAAGGTGGTCATAATAATGAATTATTTTGGACTAGAGGTGGAGATAAATTATTTTACTACGATAAAAGACCAGTACTAGAAGCACCTTATACCAAAGTAAAAGATGGTCAAATGGGAGCTATCTCGTTAGAAGATTTAACTGCTATATGGATATTTAATGAAAAAGAAAATAAATATGTTAATTGCATTGAATACTATAGATGTTTAAGAGAAGAACTATTATCTTCTAAAGGAAAAAGTAGAAGGTAATATATCCCTCTCACATTACATTGTTCGAGGTTTTTGAAAGCCCAAAGTCTTTCAAAAAAATTTACTGGGCCAAATGTCTCTAAAATAAAAGTATTTATATAAGCTATAGATTTATGTCTATAGTTTTTCTTATATCCACATATATTGTTGATAAATAAAATTACTAAAAAATAATGACAAGAGTAAAAGCAAGTGCTATAATAAACATTAAAACAATTGAAGGGAGCAATTATATGAGTAAAAAAGAAGAATACCAAGAAATATATATAAACTTAGATGATTCAGGTAAATTATCAAAAAAAGAAGAATTATCAGTATATGCAGGAATAGTCTTTTTATCAAAACAAGAAAAAGATAAATTTATAACTCAGTATCGTAAAATAATAAATGAAATAAAATGTTCTTATTGTAATGAGGAAAAAGGAAAATGTACTAAAAAATGTAAAGAAATAAAAAATACTAATATTAAAAATAGTCATAAAAGAAGAATAATGAATTATATAAATAAATATTATACTATTGCTTTAATAATAGATAATACAAGAGTATATGATCATATTATAAATAATAAAGCCTCAAAAGGAAGATATATAGATTATACAATAAGAAGATTAATTAAAAGTACCATTGAAGAATTAATAAAAGATAAAAAAATAGATCCATATAAAAATGTTAGATTAATAATAAATATAGATGAACAATCTACAAAGAGTAATGGCTACTATAACCTAAAAGATGGCTTAACTGAAGAATTATTACATGGAATAATAAATTATAATTATGATATAACACATAAAAACATATTATTTGGAAAATTAGATATATCACTATCATATCAAGACTCAGGAAAAAGTTATCTAGTTCAAGCAGCAGACCTAATCGCAGGCACTACTAGAAGAAAAGCACTTGCTGATAGAGATGATATAGATATCATAGATCATAAATTATTATTTCCATAAAAAGAAAAGAGACTATTTCTAGTCTCTTCCCAACTCAAGTGGTGTACTTAACATACACTTAATTTAATAAAATCAACATTGAGCTATCGACCTGACAAGATTTCTCTCCGGTAATACAATAATACTATAACTATCATTAAAAGTCAAGTATATTGCACTATTATTATACACAAAATAGTAAAAAATATACCAATAATAAACTACTTTAAATATATATTAATTGCTTATATATAATAGGTATGTAGATACTCTTCTATTAGACCTTAGACTAATAGAAGCACTAACAAGACTTTAGACTTGTAGTGATAAAAAACAATTGACAAAACAAAAAAACTATCATATATTATATATGGAGGGATATTTATGTATAAATATGTAGGTAATGTAATCATGTTTACTATAAATATCACACCTTTATCTCATCAAAAATAAAAGTAAAAAAAATGAGATGTGGGTGTGAGTTTTTGTCGTGCCTGCATCTATATATATAAATAGAAGTTATATGGATGCAATATATTCATATAACTTTTTTTGATGGGAGGAATATTATGATAGATATAAATATAAGTAAAGTATGTAAGTCATTTGGCTTTGACTTAATATTAAATAATATAGATATAACAGTACAAAAAGGAGAAAAAGTAGGCTTAATTGGAACAAATGGAAGTGGAAAGAGTACTATACTAAAAATAATCGCAGGCCAAGAAAGTATAGATTCCGGTTCCCTTTCAATAAGAAATAATATAAGTATAGGCTATTTAAGTCAAATACCTGAAGAAAAAGATATAATAGTAAAAGACTATATAAATAGTGCCTTTAAAGAAATAATAGAACTAAAAGAAAAATTAGAAAGATATGAAGATAAACTTTTAACTGAAGATTATAAAGTAATAACAAAGTATATGAATCTGCAAGAGAAGTTTATCTCGTTAGGAGGATATGAATACGAAACAAAGATACAAAAAATACTACCAGTATTTAATATAACTGAAGAAATATTAAATAGAAATTTCAATACCCTATCCGGAGGAGAAAAAACCATCATATCTCTAATAAGATTATTATTACAAGAACCAGATGTCTTATTATTAGATGAACCAACTAACCATTTAGATATAAATAAAATGATTTGGTTAGAAAAAACATTAAAGAACTATAAAGGTACAATAATGTTAGTATCCCATGACCGCTATTTCATGGATAATGTCATAAACAAAGTATATTTATTAACCAAAAGAGGAATAGAAGTATATCATGGTAATTATAGTTACTATATTAAAGAAAGTGAAAATAGACTATTACTAGAATTAAAAAACTATAAAGACCAACAAAAACAAATAACCGCTATGAAAAATAGTATCAAAAGATTAAAAGAATATGGTAGGCTTTGTGGACCAAGTGGTGGAGAAATATTTTTTAGAAGAGCTGCCAATATCGAAAAAAGATTAGAAAAACTAGAAAAGTTGGATAAACCAGAAGAAAAGAAAAAACTAAATATAACTTTTGATATGGATAGTAGATCAGGCAAAGATGTCTTAACAATAAATAATCTATATCTATCTTATGGTACTAAAGAAATATTTAATAACCTTAACTTAAGTATTAAATATCAAGATAGACTATGTCTAGTCGGAGATAATGGTGTTGGTAAATCAACTCTAATCAAAGAAATATTAAAAGGAAACAATAGTATAAAACTAGGAAGTAATATCAAGATAGGTTATATTCCTCAAGAGATCGAGTTTGAAGATATTAATTTATCAGTACTAGAAGAAGCCAGAAAATATTTCATTGGGGCAGAACAATATTTAAGAAGTGCCTTATTCAAATATCTCTTTGCAGGAGAAAACATTCATAAAAAAATAAAATACTTATCCGGAGGAGAAAAAGTAAGATTAAAAATATTCTGTCTAATTCAAGATTCATATAACTTCTTAATTCTAGATGAACCCACTAATCACATTGATATTGATACAAGAGAAATGCTTGAAGAGTCACTAAAGGAGTTTACTGGTACTATATTATTTGTATCTCATGATAGATATTTCATAAATAAAATAGCTACTAGTATAATTGAAATAAAAAATAAGAACATAACTAGATATATTGGTAATTATGATGATTATCGTGAGAAAATAAACAAAATATGATATAATTAAATAGGAGGAAATATGAATAACATACCAAAATTAAAATTTAAATATTTAACTCTTGAAGAAACATCTGACATACTATCATGGACACTTAAAGATACTGATAATATATTATCAGTAAAAGAAGGAACATTATTCCTATATCCAGAATTAAAAAGACTTACCAAAGAAGATAATATTAAAGACATAATTCAAGATAGATATAATAACTTTATAAAAGAAAATAATAACTTGCCTGAAGAATATACCACTATCTGGAATGAATACAATGATAAATATATGTTAGAAATAAGTAATTACTTTAATATAAAGTGGCCAAAAGAATATAAAGAAATATCAGTAGGAATAGGACTAATACCAGTATGTCCTAGATACATTAAAGAAAAAGCCTTTGATATTCATAAGAAAAATAAAGAAGATTTAATAGATACCTGTATGCATGAATTATGTCATTTCCTTTTCTTTGAGAAATGTAAAGAAATATATCCAAATTGGAAATATGAAGATTTTGATAGTCCAAGCTTATTATGGTATTTAAGTGAAATAATCATAGACCCAATACTAAATAGTGACAGCATACAAAAAATATATAAACATAAGTTTAAATGCTATGATATCTTTTATAATGTAGAAATAGATAATATAAATTTACTAGATAAAATAACAAGTATATATAAAAATAATAATATAGAGACCGCTATTAAAGAAAGTTATAACTATTTAAAAGAACACGAAAAAGAATTCATAAACAAATGTAATAATAAATAACTTATCCACAGAAAATGTTGACATATAAAAGTGTCAATAGTTTTTTATTTGACATAACTTGCATCTTTCTATATAATATAAGCATCTAGAAAGGAAAAATATCATGGAATTAAACATTGACTACGTATCTGATTTACACTTAACTCACTACATAAGTAAAAAAGAAAGCATAACAAAAATAGATAAATTAGTTCAAGATAAAATAAGTATGCAAGTAAAAGGAGATATCCTTGTAGTAGCGGGAGATATAGATGAAGATATAAATAGAGTGAGTGAACTATTATATTCATGTTCAAAATACTATAAAAAAGTAATATTTGTCCTAGGTAATCATGAATACTATATACCAGTAATAAAATATATCTATACTGATCCTATGGCTAAAGAATATAACTATAATAGTATGAATAAAGTATATAGATTAAATGAAATATTTAAAGATAATAACGATATAATCATACTAGATAAAACAAATAATACTAAAGGACTATATACCTATAATACCTTCTTATTAGCGGGAGATACCCTTTGGTATAAACCAGTAACATTAGTAGATAAACTATATAACTATCCTATGCAGAATGATTCTAGATTTATCTTATCAGAATTATCTAAGAAAGATAAAATACAAAAACTACATAACGATAGCATATCTTGGTATAATAACTTACCAAATAATATAGATTTAATAATAACACATATACCACCATTTAGAAATAAAAGTAATAGTAGGGGTAATAACTCTTGCTACTATACAGAAGTAAAAGAATATAAATCACCAGTATGGATATATGGTCATGATCATAAAGAAGAAGATATAATAATAAATAATACAAGATTAGTATCTAATCCATGGGGTTATGATACTAAAGAATTTAAAGTAAAAACATTAACAATTACTAAATAATAAACTAAGATATCAAGTCTTAGTTTTAATATACCTATATATTGTCTTTATTATGTCCACTATAAGCCTTACTATGTAAGTCTTATTAGTGTTTAATTAAGCTAAGTAAACTTATCTTAATTAAAAGTATCCAAGATACTTATTATATATAAGCAGTAGATAACTAATACTATTATAGTATAAAGAAGTAATTATATAAATAAGAGTAGAAAAATAATCGTATAGTCATACATAACAAAAAACTATGATATAATAATTTCAGGTGGTGAGATTATGTGTTTAATATGGAACTTAATAAAAGCATTTGCAGATACAGAAGATGATAATAAAAAAGATAATAGTGATTTAGAAGATTGGCAAAAAGAATTAGTAAAAGAAAATAAGTATGATTCATTTAACTTTGAAGAAGAAGAACTAGAAGATGATGACTATTATTCAGATGATGATAATGAATAAGAAATTTGTCAAAATATCTTGAATAAATAAAAATAATTTGATATACTTAACTTAGTTAAAGAAAGACGCTAGTACAGGTCTATTTAATAGATTTTTTGTGCTGCGTCTTTTTGTGTTAACTAGAAGTTAGAAAAAAGTAGTATATGAGAATTAAAAAATAAGATAAGTATGATTAATTTAATTTTGTAGAGGAAAAATTAGAAGATTATTATTCAAAAAAAGAACAAAAACGTTAAACACAATTAGGATTCCTACTACAATTAAAGCAAAAATAATTATATTTAATGTTTTAATGGAGGTGCGATAATGAACGTTTTAATTAATAACGAATTAAAAAAAATAAAAAAAAGAACTACTTCTGAAATTGCTCAAATTGTTGCAGAGATTTCAAAATACAATACAATAGATTTTATAAAAAATATATCAGCATTAATGCTATTTCCACAAAATCAGTCTAAGTCAGTAATTTTTCAAGCAATGATAAGTGCAGCTTTATCATTGCCATCAGAGACAAAAGATTTAACAAATAAAATGAGTATTACCACTTTTAAGAGAATAGTAGATAGATTTGAAAGAACTTCAATTTCTATGATGGCTGACCCACCGGAATTTCCTTTTGTATTACCAGTATTATATTTTGACAATCCGTATGTTTTTATGGGAAGCAATTCTTTATCACCAATATATTTAAGTAATCTTTTAAAAGTATTAGAAGCAAATAAAACAAAAATAAGTTTTAAAAAATATATGCAAATAAAAAAGAAGATAGAAGGATTACTTTCGTTATCAGATGGCATCATGAAATATTTAAACATAAAATTTGAAAGTTTAAGATTTTACCCTGTTGAAAACAAAATATATATTCCTGACAAAAATACATTAGATAAATACAAAGAAAAATTAGTTTTAAGTGCTGAAAAGTTTGAAAATATATTTGGAGATACGATTGATAATTATGTTACCAATTTTGAGACTTTGAGTGAAGAAGACATTTTTCTTCTTGGTGACCCTAAATATATTTTTAAGCCATTTATAAAACACAATAATGAATATGTATTATTAGATATTACAAGCATATTGCCTTTAGTTTTTAGGATTATAATAAAAGAAACATATGAATTAAAATGTGTAGATGTAATAGGTGAATATAATAGATTAAATTCATTAGAACTTAGTAAAGTGTTTTTTAAACTTGGGTGTGAAGAACTATTACCAAAAAATGTTGAAATTATCGCAGATAAAGATTATGAGGAAAAATTATTTTTAATAGGCAATAATGGAATAATTATTAGTATTCAATTATTTGATGATGGAACAGATTTTGATTTCAATAAATATAATGTTAATACTTCTTGTTTTAATAGAAAAAGAGAATTTATTTCAGAAAGAATTTCATATTTAACACAATTTATGATTTCAAATGATATTAATCAACAAAATATATTTGTTGTCATCACACCATATACACTTGGAAGAAATCTTTCTTATCAATTAAACAAGGATGATGTTAGTAGAACTTTAATATTATCACTATATGAACTAACAGCCATCTCGATAAATGAAGGGAATAATGATTTTTTCCTTAGAGAATATTTAGACTCTCGAAAACGACTAAAAAATCACGAAAAAAATTTATTTAGTGAATTAAACCTTATTGCCCTATATGTAAATAATGGATATTCATTTTATATGGATGATGATACAGATGCAAAAGAAGCATTATTTTTAATTTTGGGGGAGTATAGTAGTGATTATATTCTAAAGGCATATCAGTATGAGGCAAAAAGACTATGTAAATTTTATAATCAAGGTAAGTTTATTGAAGTAATTCAAATCGATAAATCTATATTTACTGCTCCACAATTGCTTTTAGAAAGAGTATTGAATATAGTTATTATTAACAATAATTCAACGATTTGGATAATTAATAAAGATAGTACATTGGTAGATTACAATATTTATCAATGGCTATCAGGTTTGATTTCTTATTGGCTATCAGAAATTATATCACCCAAAAACGATGAATATAATATAACCATTGAATTAATTATTGATAATAGCTTAAATTATGGTATAAATCAAAGAACGATAGTTGAAGATATTCATTCTATTTTAAAATATGAGACAGCTGGTAATTTAATAAAGATATATGTTACTGAAGAACTATGTAATTATTTTAATTATCAAGACAATAGTAGAGAAAAAAATTTTATTAATTATCTATTAGACATTTTAAATAAAAATAATAATATTTATTACGAAAAATCAAAACTTGAAGAAGCATTTAAAAATCCATATAAAAGAAAAACGATTAGTATAGATTCTTTTAATTGTGCATATATGATTCCAACGAAAAGTGAAAAACAATATTTAATATCTAAAGCTCAAGAAAATCTGATTTTAGATGATATAGGATTATACTTAAAACGTACAAAAAAATATGATTATGGAATAATTGAAGATAAAGAAGTACTACGTGATGTTGTTGATTATCTATACAATAGATTGTTAGATGATTTAAAAAAATATAATAAGCATAATTTAATATGCTATTTATACGAGACATATGATAGAAATTTAGGAAATTTATTTGTTATGCAAAGATATTATGCTTATAATGTTAGCTGTTATCCAGAACATAAAAATGACATTGAAAATAATATAAATGAAATGACAAAATCTTCAGTTGTACTAAGATTTCTAATTGAATTAGCTAGTTCAATTAAAGATGATGGAAATGAAGCAATTTCTTTTTATGATTTAAGTATAGATGCAGCATTAGCTTCTCAAATTATTGAGTGGGCATATACGGACGATTTACTTCACTATGATATGATAAATTTAGATATAAAATTGCTTAATTCCAATAGAATAGGTGTTGATAGGACAATATCTAACAAAATAAATATGATAATGAAAAGAGTATTATTTGGAAAAAATAGTGTTGAAAGTATAGAAAAATTAAGGCATGTAAGGGAGTTTTTGCCAGATAATATTGATTATAGTGATGGATTTAAAGTAGCATTTTATGAAGAGTTTGGATATTCTTTTGAGGATTATACAGAAGTAACTGTAACTATTTTAGAACTTTTTCAAGATAACTATGATGAATTGGTAGAAATAAAAATTGATGATATAAAGAAAAATATTCAAAGAGACATTACATATGATATTATAAAAAAGATAGTTGATTCTTTGTCACTAGAAGAAAGAGAAGAGTTTTTAAATCCGCCATTACCATATTCAAAAGAAGACGTTTTTCCATGGAGATTTAACCGCAGACTATCATTAACAAGAAAACCAATAGTCAAATTCAAGGGTAAATATATTATAGGATATAGAACGTTAGCCAATTCAGTTTATTTTCTATTGGACTTAATTAATGAAGGAAAATTACGTGCCTCTTCAAAGAAAATGAAAGATTATGAAGCAAAACGAAATAATATTAAAGGAATGCAATTTAATGAACAGGTATACAATTATCTTTCTACTATTAATCCATTAATAGTAAGAAAGAATGTAAAAAAGATAAATAAAAAATATATTTCTGATGAAAATAATAATACATTAGGAGATATTGATATTTTATATATATCGATTAAGAAAAAAACAATAGGAGTAATTGAAACAAAAAAATTTAACATTTCAAAAAACTATTATGAAATAAGAAATGAATATAAAGAAATGTTTGACCAAAATAATCCAAAATGTTTTTATAATAAACACAAAAGAAGAGTAAAATGGATTGAAGAACATTTATCTGATGTTATTGAAGAATTCAACTTGCCAAAAGGAAATTGGAAAGTTAAGGATATGTTTGTTGTTGATGATTATATAATTAGCAAGAAAGCATTTAATGTCAAAGTAAATATTCATACATTAAGAGACTTAAGTGAAAAAAGCTTATTTTAATTAATACAATGATATCATTAAAAGCAATAATATAACTGATTTATGATATATAAAAACATAAAAAGATATCAAACTATGATTCAGAAAATATCATGTATCATTTATTAAATAAAGTATTAGAAGATTATAAAGATTTAACATTTACATTTAAATATCTTGTAAATATGTTAAAAAAAGACAAAGCATTAGAAACAGAAGAAGAAAGAAAATATGTTTCTCACCATAATACTCATATAGATTTCTTAATATATAATAAAATAAGTAAAATACCATTATTAGTGATAGAAGTAGATGGATATAAATATCATAAAAAATATAATAAACAAAAAGAAAGAGATATATTAAAGAATAATATACTATCTAAATATAATATACCATTAATAAGATTAACTACTAATGGTAGTAGAGAAGAAAGAATTATCAGAAGTAAATTAGATGAGATAGTTAATAATAAATAATCATATATATTTTATTATGCGTATTGCATCTATTATATATAAGCTATAGATATATACTAATATTATTTTAGTATGGAGAAATTTGTCTAAATTTGTTGATTAAATAAAAATAATTTGATATACTTAAATTAGTTAAATAAAGACGCTAGTACAGGTCTATTTAATAGATTTTTTGTGCTGGTGTTTTTTTGTTAACTAGAAGTGGGGGATATTTTAATTGCTAACTGACACATCTAACGAAAAATTATAATTGATTTAAGTTAGTAATTATAAGGGCTTGTAACGTATAGAATATTAAAAATAATTCTTGGCAACAGTTTGAGAACAAATTTTTGTTAAAATTGCATAATTATTGCAGACATCTAAGGAAAAAAGTTGTATAATGGAATTATAAATTTCTATACAATTATAGTATAGGATTTTTTTTATAAGGAGGGTACATGGTAGAATTAAAAACATACTTTTGTCAAACATGTTATAAACATGAATATTATGCTAACAAGTTTCAAGATTTATTAACTTGGAGAGCTAGCGACGATGAATTTTGGATCTATGATGAGCAAGATGCAATAGATAAATTTAAAGAGCTTATTCAACCTTATAATACAAATAATCCAATGATAGATACCGTAAATGATAATAATTTTATATATTTATGTAACTATTTAAATGATATGGGTTATTACATAGAAGAATTTCCTAAATTCTTAGAGAGGCCAACAGAAAGATGGGATTTATCATATGATAAGATAAGAAAAAAGATTATCGAAAGAGATGGATATAGTGGTAAAGTGGCATGGGCTGATAGAAGTATCTTCGTCGAAAATCTCAAATTTATAAAAAAAAATAAATATAGAGTGTCTGACAATGCAGCAAAAACTTTAAAAATTGTATCTACGAGAGGCGCTGAGTTTAATAATATGTCATTAGATGAGAAGCTTGAAGCACTTTGTAATAGTATAGAATATCTTTTAAAACCTCATAAAAAAAGTGATAAATTTATTGTTTTAGATTATACAGATACTGAGGGCTGTTTATCAGATGATATAGTAAAAGGTTATAGAAACAAATTAGAATGCTTCAGACATTCTACAAAGGAAGACATTAATAAAAGATTAAATTATACAGATGATCAAAAAGATTTTTTTATAAATTATGGATTAGTAATAATTGATTATATAAATAAAAAAATGATTGATGATAAATAGGAGGTAATATGGCAACTATTAGCAGTATTTATAATTTAAATAAAACACAATTAGAATTAGATTTTGTGAATATTGATATTGAAAAAGATATTCCTTTGTTTATTGATTCAACATTAATTGCAAAATGCAACTCTGATTTTACCGTGACATGTAATGAACTGTTACAAGATTTCTTTTCATATTTAATCGGACTGTTAAAAAACAATATGGATAATAAAGCAAGAATGATCTGTACCAGAATAGGCGAAGTAAACGAAACACATCTTGGACTATCAAAGAATAAGTCAAGAGGTAAAGGTATTGGTCAAAGCGGTACTTTGGATATTTTCACACAATTAAAGAATAGTAAGGCTATCGAATATGGTGTATTAGAAAATATTGAAGATTTGAGAATATTTATTGAAAATATAGACAGGGATAAATTATCAGATTTAATAACAAATATTATCAGAATAAAATTGTTGGAATACACAATTGAACAATGTGAGTTAAATAATATTCCTCTTACTAAAAATGTACCATCAGGGTATTATTGGAATATGGAAACCCACAAATGGGAAAACAAATATATTGATAGGTTGGTAGTAGATAATACACCTGTATTATTAGTACCAAAATCAATTATAAGCTTCTGTGAAACATATACACCATCAAAATATAGACAACATTTTATTTTAAATTTTTTACAAAAGGAAAATATTGAAAACGAAACATCTTTGGTAAAAATTAGAAAAACAACAAAAGAAAGATATGTTACAAAAAAGTCTATTATTGAAAAAGAACCAGTAATGGATAAAAAATATATCTTGGATTTTACAGTTAAACACCCAGAAATTTTTAACGATTTTAAGAGTAAAAACAAGAATACTAATTGTATGAATGGAGAACTATTGACTGAGGTTAATTATGAAGATGTATGTAATTTTATGATAGAAAAATTAAAGTCCATTCCAGTTGGAACAGATAGTGCTTCTGATTATCATAACTTAATGATAGGAATATATGAGTTTTTAACTTATCCAGATTTATCTAATCCGCGAAAAGAGGAAAAAATCCATGAGGGAAGAAAAAGAGTTGATATTATTTTTTCTAATATAGCTGAGAATGGTTATTTTGCAGTAATATCAGATAAGATTAAGATGACAAGCCCACAAATAATAATCGAATGCAAAAGCTATAAAAACGATCCACAGAATCCAGAATTAGATCAGTTGCTTGGAAGATTTAGCACAAGAAGAGGACAAATTGGTTTATTATCGTGTAGGACAATTGAAAAATATGATAAATTTATTAATAGTTGTGTAGACACCTATTTAGATGGACATGGTTTAATTTTACCTATAACAGACAACGATATTATTAAGGCATTAAAATGTCGTGAATATGCACATAAAGAATTTTTAAACATACTTCAAGAAAAAACAAATTTAATAGTTTCTAAGATATAAAAATAACCAATGGTGATTAGTCATCGGTTTTATTATCTTAAATCCATCCGTTGAAGGAATAACTTCATTTAAAGTGATTGTAAATAAGAATAAATAAATTTTTAAAATTTCTTCAACTTTTGTATGAATCATTTTAATACAACTTGAGCATTGTTTTGTTTATTAAACAAAAAAATACAAAAGAACGCTTGAAATTATGTAATTGGATTTGTTTAACGTCTGTCAATTTATAATTCTTTTTTTCTATTTTTTAACATTCTATTTGTTATTAGAACAGTATCTCCAAACAAATATCAGTCATAATTAAATCATCAAGATTACATCATTGCTTTAAAATAAATTTTAAGTTTTCTCTAGTATCCATATAAAAAAAACATCATTTCGTTTAGATTATAGATATAAATATATCTATGTAAGAATTACCAACTAAATAAATAAATTACATTGTGAGTTATAATCATAATGTAACAATATCATTTAATATTAATTAATGTCAATAGGCTTTGTGAGTTTTAATCACAAAAATATTGTTGAATAATCTGTTTTATGGTAAAATGGTATTAGGAAGTTATGAAGAGGTGTAATTTAATGGATAATAAAACTTTATCTAGCCTAGTAAAAGAAGCTAGAGAAAAGATTAATATATCTCAAAGGGAATTATCAAGAATAACTGGTATAGATAATAATACGATTGCTAAAATTGAAAAAGGTGAAAGAAAGAAGCCTAATGTATTATCTTTAAAAAAGTTAAGTTCAGTATTAAATCTTTCTCTAGAGATATTAATGGAGTTGTGTGAGTATAGTAAGGAAGAAATAGATTCAACAGTAAACAATTCTTATAGCAGTATGGTTATTAAGCCTGAAAATGCCCCAATTCTTGTACTTGATGATATAGTTAATCAAATGCAAGATGAACTATATATCAAAATGGTTATTAAAGAATTATTAGATAACTGTGATTTAGAAAAGTTAAATTTTATTTCTGAATTAAATAAAAGGGACAAAAATAGAGTTATCAAAGTAATTAAAAATTATGTTAAAGATAAAGAAAAAGAAATAAAAAAACAAAAACAGTCTCTTGATGATTTAAAAAAATTACTTACTGAAGAAGAATGATTTTTTAGTTAGTAATGACAATATGACAAGAAATAGATATATATAGTTAGGGTGTAATAAAGGCGTCATTGCTGTCATTGGGAATATAATATTTGTCTAGCAAGCAATGAATTTGTACTCCCACACGAAATTCGTATGTAGGAATGCCCAAGCCCTAAAATTATAAAGAAATGAGGTATAAAATGAAAAATAAAAAATGTATAGAATTATTTGCAGGAGCTGGTGGTCTTGCCTTAGGTTTAGAACAAGCAGGATTTGAAGAAGTTGCCCTTATTGAAATAGATAAAACTGCGTGTGAAACTTTAAAATTAAATAGACCTAAATGGAATGTATTAAATGAAGATATTGTTGAGGTTTCAAAAAGAGATTTGTTAAAGGAATTCAATTTAAAAGAAGGAGAACTTGATTTAATTTCTGGAGGATATCCATGTCAATCATTTAGTTATGCTGGTAAAAAACTTGGTTTAGATGATGTCAGAGGAACAATGTTTTATTATTATGCAGAATTTATAAAACAACTTAAGCCAAAAATGTTTTTTGCAGAAAATGTAAAAGGTTTAACAACACATGATGGTGGAAAGACAATCGAAACTATGATTAATGTTTTTGAAGATTTAGGATATAAGGTTGAATGGAAAGTTCTAAACGCATGGGATTATGGTGTTGCAGAAAAAAGACAAAGGGTTGTTATCATAGGAATAAGAAAAGATTTAATTGGCAAAGTTAAGTTTGAATATCCTGTTTCTCATGAGTATAAACCTGTATTAAGAGATGTTCTTAAAAATGTTCCTGATTCAGTTGGGGCAAAATATCCTGAAAAGAAAAAGAAAGTATTTGATTTAGTTCCACCAGGTGGCTATTGGAGAGATTTACCAGATGATGTTGCTAAAGAATATATGAAATCATGTTATTATATGGGTGGTGGAAGAACAGGTATAGCAAGAAGATTGTCGTGGGATGAACCATCTTTAACATTGACTTGTTCCCCAATGATGAAACAAACTGACAGATGTCATCCTGATGAAAGTAGACCATTTACAACAAGAGAATATGCAAGAATACAGTCTTTTCCGGATAGTTGGAATTTTGCAGGAAAAATGAATGATATATACAAACAAATAGGAAATGCAGTTCCTGTTAATTTAGCAAAATGCGTTGGAGAATCAATAATGAATGCATTAAATGGAGGTGAAATATAATGTGGGATTTAGCTTTTATTGATAGAAATGATTTTAAAAAACATGTTTCAGACACTATAAAAACATACGATAACACTTTGAAAGGTATTGATTTACATTCTTTTAATAGTAACATAATTGATCCTATTAAATTAACTTTTGATAGCAAAGTATATAGAAAAACTATTGAAGAAGTAATTGAAAATGAATTGGTAAGACAGAGAGATAAAACAAATACTAATGCTATTGGATATTTTCATCAAAATTTGTTTAAATATATTGATAATTGTGAAGTTCCAAATGTAGGATTTGATGTAATATATACTAGATCTAATGGAAGCAGAGTTTATGTTGAAATGAAAAACAAGCATAATACTATGAATTCTTCTGCTGCTCAGAAAACTTTTTTAAAAATGACAACTCAAATACTTAGCGATGACAACTGTGACTGCTATTTAGTAGAAATAATTGCAAAGAGAAGTCAGAATATTGTATGGAATGTTTCTCTTGACTATGAACGTGTTTCAAATGAACATATAAAGAGAGTATCAATAGATAAGTTTTATGAAGAGGTAACAGGAGATAAAGATGCATTTTATAAAATATGCAAACAATTACCAATTATTATAGATGAAATAATTTCAGAAAATAATGAATTCGTAGTTGAAGATGACACTGTAATAAGTGAGTTACGTTCAACCAACCCTGATATTTTAAAATCGTTGTATATATTAGCTTTTAGTACTTATGAAGGATTTAAAAACGAATGCGAGTAATTACGTTAAAACAACCTTGGGCAACATTAGTTGCAGAAGGTTTAAAAAAATATGAATTTAGAAGTTGGAAGTATAGTTATAGAGGAGAATTACTAATTCACGCAGGAAAAGGTATAGATAAAGATGCAATGAAAAAGTTTGAACATCTTAATCTTAAATATTCTCAATCAAGGATTGTTGCAAAAGTTAGGATTTTAGATTGTATTGAGTTAAATGATGAAATAAATAAAAAAATAATTTCAGAAAATGAATTTGTTTATGGTCATAAATATGATAGAACTGGTTATGCTTGGAAATTAGAGTTAATTGAAAAAATAAATAATGACGAAGAAATATCAGGTAAACAAGGAATATGGAATATAAAATTATAAAAAAAGAGGTGATTATTGATGAAGTATAATAAATTTACAATAAGAAATTATAGAGCTATAGAAGGCCCTATGGAGATAAATATTAAGAAAAATAAATTGGTTCCTCTTATTGGAACAAATGAATCAGGCAAAACAACAATATTACAAGCAATATTTGCATTTGATTATGCAAATGATAAAGAATATGAAGGAAGACATTTAAGAGAACTAAGGAATTTTTATAATCCGCAAAATAAAGAATCAGCAACAATTGAAGCTGAAATTTCTGTTAAAAAGTCTGATTTTCTTAATTGTATTTCAGACGAAAATCTTAGGATGAAGTATTCGGAAATACCAAATTTTTCTGAAATAACAATTTCTAGAAATTTAGATACAAAAGAATATAAAGTTTCAGTTATTGATGATGAGGAAGATGGAAAAATAATTGGAAAGGAAATAGTAAGCAGATTACCATATATTATATATAATGATGATTTTATTGAAAGGCCTAAAAATGAAATAGAAATTCCTTCCGATTCAACAGATTTATATGGGTGGTTAGGAATTTATGAAAGAGCTTTTAATAAAATTGATTCCTCTATTTTTGACATAATAAAAGAGCCTGAAGAAAATATTAAATTTGGAATATTAAGCGATGTTGAAGCTGAAATCAATAAAACTTTAATTAAGGAATGGGGAAAAATATCCTTAGATGATAGTGGTTGTTTAAGCATAAAATTACAAATTGAAAATAATAGAGTTTTAAAAATACAAATTGTTGAAAAAAAGGGAGATAAAGACAGATTTTTTAAAATTGAAGAAAGAAGTAAAGGCTTTTTATGGTTTTTTAATTTTGTTATGAAAATAAAATATAATCCAAAATCTACTGGATCAAATAATGATATTATTTATTTGTTAGATGAGCCAGGCTCTTATTTACATTCAGTTGCTCAAGAAAGATTATGTCAGATGATAAAAAATATTTCAAATAAAGATGGAAAAGTTATATATTGCACACATACCCATCATTTATTAGATCCAAAATATATACCAACAAAATATATTTATATAGTACAAAAGGATAAAAATAAAAAGAATATTGAATTAAGCAAAATAACAAGTGTAAAAACAGATATCAAGAAGATGAATGAATTGCAACCTGTATATGAAGCACTCGGTGTTTCTGACTGGGACTTTTTTACGCAAAAACAAAAATTAATTTTAGTTGAAGGAATACATGATAAATATGCATTAGAAATATTTTTAAAGTCCGAGTTATCATCTTATATTGTTATGCCTTGTGTTAATGCAGAAAGCATTTATAATAATATTCCAAGGTTAATTGCTTATAATAAAAATTATATTGCTATTTGGGATAATGATGATGAAGGTAGGGAATATTATAAAAAGTCTTTAAAAGCATTTGGAAAACTTGAAGCAAAAAAAATGCTTTTATTGCCAAATAATGATAAAAAAAGAAAAGTAAGAATGGAAGAGATGTTTGATAATGATGATTTTAAAAGACTAGCACAGTATCTTGAAATGCCTGATAACACTTCATATTCAAACATTATGACAAGTATAATATGTTGTGATGATTTAACGATTGATGAATGTGCAAATTTAGTTTCACAAAAAACAAAAGATAACTTTAGAGAATTATTTAAAATGGTTGAGGAAGTTTACAAAAAGTCTAAAAATAGTAATTCAGAAAATGAATTGGTAAGATAGGTAAGATTTAGAGTTTGGGATTTTCTCATATACGAATTTCGTGCGGGAGTACAAATTCAGTGCTGGCTAGGCAATAACATTACTCACAAATATGATTTAAAGCACTACCTAAATTTAGGTAGTGCTTATATTTATACAACTTTCATTAATTTTAATGGTTTATTTTTAGTGATTTCAGGGTTATACTTTATTTTTAAAATTAGTTCTATTTGTGGAATTAATTCATCAATTTTACATCTAACATTAAATATATCTAATGCAGAGTTAATATGATTAATTAATGGACAATCTGATAAACAATTTCTACTATATCCATTTGCTAAATAAAACGCTACTGTGTCAGATATTACAAATTTAATAAGATATTCATTATAGTTGTTATAAAATGGTAATAATATTTCTTCAAATTCTTTATCTGTAATATCTTCTTTACCCTTAATCATATTTTATCTCCGTAAATAATTTCCTTTAAAACAATTTCTTCAGCAGTGTTTTTACAATTATTCATTTTTTGAATCCATAGTAATTGATTTTCAGATTTCAATTTTTACGTAATTGATGAATCTAATTCTATTAAGTTATTAACTATGTTATTAATTCTATCTTCAGCTATTATACTGACTGAAAAAAATGCTCATTTAATTTATCTTTCATAAGTAATTCTTGATATAATGCTTTCTTATTACTTTTTAAATATTCTAATCTTAATAATCCATATTTATTTAAAGGCTTATTTTCTTTTTCAGTAAGTTTTAAATTTGGTAATAAATAATCACCACATTTTGTATAAGTTATATTTATAATATTTATCCTTTCTTTTCTACAATAATTAATAGTAGTATTATCAATTTTAGGTACCCATTTAGGTACTCAAATTGTCAAATTTGATAATTATATTTAAAATATTGTAATTAGTTATAATTTATAAATGCTTATAATATAAGGATTTTAACTAGTAATAATTTATTTTGTGTGTGATATATTTTTGCCATCTGAAGAGAATAGTTATTCATAAACGGTAAAAAAAGACTTAACTACAATCACAATGATGTACTAGGTCTTTTTCTTATACCTTACAAACTTGTAATATAAAACAGAGTAAAATAATGATATAATATAACTATAGAAAGAAGGAATATAATATATGAAAAAGATAATGATAATTGAAGATGATACTATAATATCTAAAGAATTATATGAACTACTAGTAAATGCTGGCTATGAAGCATTAATACTAAAAGACTTCTCAAATGCCAAAGAAGAAGTATTAAAAAGTAATATAGACCTAATCCTCTTAGATATAAATATACCATATCAAAATGGTGAGCAGTTACTTAAAGAAATAAGAAAAGAATCAAATATTCCCGTAATAATGGTAACCTCAAGAGCAAATGAAACCGATGAAATATTATCAATCTCTTATGGAGCAGATGATTATATAACCAAGCCTTATAGCCCAACCATTCTATTACTAAGAATACAAAATATCTTTAAAAGATTAGATAATAGTACTGAAGTACTAAAATATAAAGATTTAGAAGTCTCGCCATCACGTGGTACCTTATCAGGTAATAATAAAGAATTAGAACTAACCAAAAATGAAATGCTAATCTTTCAGCACCTATTAAATAACCAAAATAGAATTGTATCAAGAGATGAATTAATGACCATTCTTTGGAATAATGAAGAATACATAAATGATAATGCTCTAACCGTAAATATAAGTAGACTAAGAAGTAAACTAGAGGACTTTGGTTATCCAAATGCCATAGAAACAAGAAAAGGACAAGGATATATACTATTATGAAATTAACAAACTATCTAAAAGATAAAATAAGCATAATCATTATCACTATCATATCAATAATTCTAATAACCCTATTAGACATAGCCTTCAAAGTACCAGAGGGACTAATAATAGTAACCATAGTATTACTACTATTAACACTAATCATAGCCCTTTTAATATCATATTTCCAAAAAAGAACCTTCTATAACACCCTCATAACCAATACCAAAAATCTAGATAAAAAATACCTAGTCCTAGAAACCATACCAAAACCAACCACTTACGAAGAAGAACTAATATATAACATCATGTGCGACATCAACAAATCAATGATTGAAAATGTCAGTAGTTACATAAATAGCACCAAAGACTTCAAAGACTATATTGAGATGTGGATACATGAAGTAAAAATACCAATATCAAGTCTAATACTTATGACCCATAATCATAAAAACCAAGTACCAAAAGAATATATTGAAGAAATAAAAAGACTAGATAACTACATCGACCAAATCCTCTATTATGTAAGAAGTAACTATACCAGTGAAGACTTTATCTTCAAAAAAGTAAAACTAGAAAAAATAATCTCATCAGTAGCTCTTAAAAATAAAGATGACCTCTTAGAAAATAAAATTGACCTAATCGTCGATATAAAAAATACAGAAGTCTATACCGATACCAAATGGTTAGAATTCATTTTAAATCAAATTATCAATAACAGTATCAAATACAAAAAAGATATTCCAAACTCCTATATCAAAATAAATGCTATAGAAGATAATAATCAAATAACCTTATTTATCAAAGATAACGGTATTGGTATACCAAAAAGTGATATCCAAAATGTTTTCAAGAAATCCTTTACCGGTACTAATGGCAGAGATAAAATCAAATCAACAGGCATGGGTCTATACATAGCCAAAAAATTATGTACCAAACTAGGTCATAAAATAGAGATAGAATCTGAAGAAAAAGAATATACCATTGTCAAAATAACCTTTGGTAAAAATAAACTTTATCACCCAGAAGACTAACCTTACAAAAAAGTAATATACTGTAATATTAAACTTACGACAAATATCCTATTATCTAGTATTATTAATTACGAAAGGAAGGAAAATAATATGGAAAATATACTAAAAATAGAAAATATTGAAAAATACTATGGAAGTAAATCAAGTTTAACTAAAGCCATAGATAACATATCATTTGAAGTAGAAAAAGGAGAGTTTGTCGCTATCATGGGTTCTTCAGGTTCAGGTAAAACAACATTACTAAACTGCATATCCACAATTGATAAAGTAACCGCCGGACATATTTTTGTAGGAGAAACTGACATAACAAAACTAAAAGGAAATGATTTAAATAAGTTTAGAAGAGAAGACTTAGGTTTCATCTTTCAAGACTTCAATTTATTAGATACCTTAACAGCCTATGAAAATATAGCACTAGCCTTATCAATTCAAAATGTAAGTCCCAAAGAAATAGATAAAAGAATAAAGAAAGTAGCAAAAGAACTAGATATCGAATCAGTACTAAAAAAATATCCTTACCAAATGAGTGGAGGACAAAAACAAAGAGTAGCAGCAGCCCGTGCCATAATAACAGATCCATGCTTAGTACTAGCAGATGAACCAACTGGAGCTCTAGATTCTAAGTCATCAAAAATGCTACTAGAAAAACTAACATACCTAAATAATGCTTTAGGAGCCACTATTCTAATGGTAACCCATGACGCTTATGCCGCAAGTTACGCTACTAGAATAATCTTCATAAAAGATGGTAAAATATATAACGAAATCCGTAAAGGAAATGATACCAGAAAAGAATTCTTTGATAAAATAATAGATGTCGTAACCTTACTAGGAGGAGACATAAATGATGCTCTTTAAACTGTCTATAAAAAACATAACCAAAAGTATCAAAGATTATGCTATCTATTTCTTTACTTTAGTACTAGGAGTAGCTATTTTCTATGTTTTCAATGCTATAGATAGTCAAACAGTAATGCTAAATGTATCATCATCAACAAGTGAAATAATAAGACTAATGACCACCATTCTAGGAGGAGTAAGTGTCTTTGTTTCATTCATTCTAGGATTTCTGATCATCTATGCCAGCCGTTTTCTCATAAAAAGAAGAAATAAAGAATTTGGAATTTACTTAACCATAGGAATGTCCAAAAGAAAAATATCTCTAATCCTTTTCTTTGAAACTCTTATAATAGGAGTTATTTCTTTAGGAGTAGGTCTAGCCCTAGGAATAGTTTTATCACAACTAATGAGTATCTTAGTAGCCAATATGTTTGAAGCAGACCTAACAAAATTTCAGTTTACATTTTCATCTTCAGCAGCCTTAAAAGCCTTATTATACTTTAGCATAATGTATCTAATAGTAATGATATTTAACACCATAATTGTAAATAAATGTAAACTAATAGATCTATTACATGGTAATAAAAAATCAGAAAAAGTAAAATTAAAAAATCCTATCATTTGCACTATAGTATTTATAATCGCGCTCATAGCACTATCATATGCTTACTATCTAGTAACAGATGGTTTTGGTACTTCACCACTTATGAATACTATAAGTGGGATATTAATACCAATAGCCCTAGGTTGTATATCAACATTTCTAATATTTTGGTCACTATCAGGTCTAATCCTAAAGATAGTAATGCATCTAAAAAAATACTACTACAAAGGACTAAATAGTTTTACCGTTCGTCAAATAAGTAGCAAAATAAATACCACTGTCTTTTCAATGACAATAATATGCCTAATGTTATTCTTTACCATATGTATCTTTTCCTCAGCATTATCTATAAAGAACTCCTTATCAGGTAATCTAAAAGATTTAGCTCCCGTTGATATTCAGTTTTCAAAATTACAAGAATCATTATCTAAAGAAGAAAAAGAAAACTTTTCAAAAGACATAATAGAGGATTATAACACCACTGTCAAAGATACCTTACAAAGATTAGATGTATACAAGTATCTAAAAGAAGTAGTAGACATAAATATATATAGATTAGAAGAAATAACCCTAAAAGATTCTTTTGGAGACCAAATAGAACAAATAGGAAAAGATTATCCCACACTAGCTTATAACGTAAGAGAAGACTTAGTAAAATTAAGTGACTACAATCGTCTAGCAAAACTATATAACCAAAAAGAATTAACTCTGAAAGATAATGAATATGTAATTATATCTAACTATAAGATGATGGCGGATATTAGAAATATATCCCTAAAAAATAATACCAAACTAACTATAAATGGTAAAGACTACTATCCAAAATATCAAGAATGTCAAGATGGCATTATCGAACTAAGTGGAAGTGCTACTAATACAGGAGTAATAATATTACCAGATAATGCCTTAGAAGGTATTCATCCATATAAAAATATTTTAGCAGCTAACTATCAAGCAGACACTAAAGAAGAAAAAGAAAATGTTGAAGATATAGTTAGTACTATAATAAATAACCATTTTAACAAAGATACCTTATTATCATATAATACTAAAATAGATATCTATGAATCATCCATAGGACTAGGAGCCATGGTAACATTTGTAGGACTATATCTAGGAATAATTTTCTTAATATCAAGTGCAGCTATCTTAGCCTTAAAAGAATTATCAGAAAGTACTGATAATAAAGAAAGATTTAATATGTTAAGAAAAATAGGAACAGATGAGAAAATGATAAACAAAGCCCTATTTAATCAGATAGCAGTATTCTTTCTATTCCCATTATTACTAGCTATAATTCATTCAATATTTGGAATAGAATTTGCTAATTATATCTTAAAAACAATGGGAACAGAATCATTACTATCATCAATAATATTAACAGCAGTATTTCTAGTAGTAATCTATGGAGGATATTTCTTAGTAACATACTACTGTAGTAAAACCATAATAAAGGAGAGATAAGATGAGCTATTTAGTACCAATAAAAACAGCTTTAATAATCTTTCCTTTTTTAGCCTTATTAATAACATTACCATATATAATATATGAATATCATCATTATGGATCAGTAAATAAATTAAGAACTTTAATAATATATTCCTTTATCTTATATCTAATGACAATCTACTTTTTAGTAATATTACCTCTTCCAACCAAAGAAGAAGTAATCAAAATGAAAGTGATTCATCCTCAGTTAATCCCATTAACATTCATAAAAGATATAGTAGAGGACCTAATAGAATTAAAACAAATAAATATCTTAAAAATAATAACTATACCTAGTATATATACTGTTATCTTTAATATAATAATGTTTATGCCATTAGGAGTATATTTAAGATACTACTATAAATGTTCATTAAAGAAAACAATAATTATAAGTTTCTTAATATCACTATTCTTTGAATTAACTCAGTTAACAGGACTATATTATATCTATCCTAGAGCATATCGTAATTTTGATGTGGATGACCTATTAATAAACACGCTAGGAGGTCTTCTGGGATATTTAATAATAAGTCCTATCCAAAAACATTTACCAACAAGAGAAGACATCGATACCAAATCATTAAAAGAAGGACAAAAAGTATCTTCCTTAAGAAGAATAACTCTCTTTCTAGGAGATATCTTTATCTATCTACTAATGATAATGTTAGTATCATTTTTAATAAATAATAAATATATAAATCTTTCACTAGCGGTTCTTTACTTTATTATCATTCCATATTATAACCATAACCAAACTATCTTTGGAAGAATAATAAATGTATCATTGGAAGTACCAGATAAGAGATTACTTAGAATAATTTTAAGAAATATCTTTATATATTTATATTACTACGGAATATTTTCATTAGTGGTAGATTTAGAAATGTTATTAGCTAAAAATATACCTAACTATTTATCAGTAATAATAGGATTAAATACATTTTTAATATTTATAATTTTCTATATATATAGTTTTATAAAAATATTAAAAAATAAGCAATTACTATATGATAAAATATTAAATATAAAGTATGTAAGTACTATAAAAGTAAATAATGTAGATTAATATAGTCTATGTTATTTTTTTCTTTAAAAATATTTGTGCTGTATTATATATAAAGTAATAGAGATATAATAAGTTATTATCAATTACTTATATTACATGCAATTACTTAATAAAGTGTAAAGTTTTTATAAAAACTATTAAATTATAAATATAAATGATATAATTGATTCATAAGAAAGGTGATTTGCTATTATGAATGAACTAGAAAAATATAATAACCAAGATATTTTTAATCCAGAATATTTATATCACGGAAGTCCATATGTAATGGAAAAAATAGAGCCAAGAGAGGCAAAGGACAGTGTAAATAAAGAAAATGAAGATACAGCAGTATTTCTAACTAGTTACCAACCAACAGCACTTGCTTATGCATTTAGAAACAAAATAAAAGAAACTAATGATAATTATTCTTTTTCAATAAATAACAATGGTAACTTACCTTCAATGAAGTTTGAAGCAGACTATATACCAGAAGATTTGTTTGGATATATTTATGTATTTAAAAAAGATGACACCATGATTAAAGATAAACATAATAATTCGACTCAATATAAATGTTATCATAGTCTAATCCCAGTAGCGGTTGTTAAAGTATATTATAAAGATTTTGAAAATTATTTTTTAAGAATAAATGCTCCAAAATCCAGATAACTAAGAAGTATATGTTTGAAAGGAAAATAAAGAATGAAACCAAATACAATAAAAGATATTACTGATTTTATATTTTTAGGTAAAGATTTTGAAGAACTTTCTCATTATGATTTACTAATCATAAATGCTGATTGGGCCGAAGAACAATTAGCTAAAGATATGAAATTAATGTTAGATAAAAATATAATAGATAATAATACTACATTTATAATATGTGAAGGCCATGGTAATACTGAAAAAAGAAGTGCTAGCATATTAATAGATTATCTAAAAAAAGAAGGATTAACAAATAAAATAATTATTAGTGATAAATATATTAGTAATCCAGAAATACTAAGAAATATTGATAAACTAGTAGATATTACAAAATATAATAGAATACTTAGAGTAGCCAAAGACTTCGTAGCTAGAAGATGGTATATGAATGCTAAAAAATATAATTTTCCTATAGAAAAATGCGATTTCTATGGAGTAGTAGATAATAGAAATATTAGTAAAAAAGATTGGCATAAAAGTGAAACTGGCATTAATCAAGTAATGAAAGAATTTATAAATATAGGACAATTGACCATTGATAAAGAACTAGACATAAATTAAAAATAAACAAATGAAATGAGGAATAATAATATGAATTATTTAATAAGAAGAAAAACTAAGGAAGATTGTGCTCCTGTAGTTCATGTTGCAACAGTGGTTTGGAATGAAACTTATAAAGGAATAGTAGATGATGATTTTTTAAATAAATTATACGAAACTGAAGAGCAAAGAGCAAAAGAGATATATAACAAATTCAATGAAGAAGATAATCATCAATTAGTTCTCGAAGTTGATAATAACATTGTTGGGTTTGTCAATGTTGGAGATACTGACGATACAAATTATGATAATTGTGGTGAATTACATGCAATTTATATTTTAGGTAAATATAAAGGTAAAGGTTTTGGAAAAAAACTATTTGAAGCAGGAGTAGAAGAATTAAAAAGAATGGGTTACGATAAAATGATAATCGGTTGCTTAGTCGGCAATCCAAGTAATGATTTCTATAAACACATGGGTGGTAAACTAATAAAGACAAGAATTTTTGAAAAATTACAGTTACCAGAAAATGTTTATTACTTTGAAAAAATATAAGATAGAAATTTAAAAATAATATGATTTAAAAGGAGCCTGATATTAAATGAGTAAGTTTGTGAAAGTAATGTTTGGAACATCGTCCGGAGCCAAAAGAGATTTTAAATATAAAATTGGTAATGTAAATATAAGTAATAATTGGAATCCAAATGCTGAAAGTGGAAAGGACTTTGGAGGCTTCAATTATTGTAATGAAGAATGTATATTAAGATGGTTACATCGTGGAGATACTATATACGATGTTGAAGTACCAAAAGATGCAGAAAATATAAAAATAGAAGGTGCAACAACAATATATAGAACTAATAAAATAATAATTAAAAATCCAAGAAAAGTTGATGATGAATTAGCATTACACTTCTATAATATTTCTAATATACCTAAAAAATCATACTATAAAGCACTAGGAGCAGTAACTATAATGGGCTATGAAAAAACAGCACTTGCTATATTTAGAGATAAAGTAAATGAAAACAATATCGATGAAGTACTAGAAGAATGGAATGATTTTATTGGCAAAGGAGATAGATGTTCTTCAAATGAATTAGTAAACTATATAAAAGAAGCGTTATATGAAATTAAAGATAAAAGATTAATAACTCTTCATCTTAATAGAAGTATCTATGAAAAAACAATATCAAATGATAAAATAATAAATATAACAGGAGAATCCGGTAGTGGTAAATCTACATATACAAAAGAATATTTAAATAATGACAATTACATAGTGATAGATACAGATGAAATAACTAGAGATACAAATACAAGTAATAAAAATTGTATTGAATTTAGAGAGTATTTAAAGAAAAAATATAATGATAACATTCCAGATATATGTAATGAATTTAGTGTTATTTATAACGATATATTAGATTATTATAAAGACACTGATAAAACACTAGTTATAGATTCGGCACAGTTTAGAAATTTAAGAACAGAAAATGAAATCAAATTACTAAAAGGTAAAATAATAATATTAAGAACATCAGTAAATAAATGTTACAAAAGAGTAATAGATAGATGGAAGAAAATAAATGAAAACTATACTGAAGATGATTTAATTAAATACCAAAACAAAAAACTAGGAATGTATAAATGGTATAAATCTTTAAATGAATTTATAAAAAACATTGATAGTTTTTAAATTAGGAGGCAATAATGTTTAAACTAAATAAAAAAGAATTAGAAGACTATCTAATAAAAATATTTGATTTTATTGAAAATGGAGATTCAAAGTTTAATGGTCATCCTGGATTATATTTCTTTCACACAAAAAAAGAATTAGAAGAAAAGATAAATGAACTATTAAATAAAAATAAATATGATGAATTTGATATTTATTATATAACTTCATTATTAATAAAATTTATGTTGGGTAGATACGACTCGCATACTAAAGTAAGTTTTAAAGATAATATATACATACCAATAGATTTTACAGTAGAAGAAAATAGTCTTTATATTGCAAATATCACACCAATTTATAAAAAAATAATAGGTTGTAAGTTATTAAAAATAAATAATATAGATATACAAAAAATATTATATGAATTAGAAAAGATTATCTGTTATTCAACAAAAGAACATTTATTAGTAATGATTCAGTCATTTTTATCTGATGTAAATGTTTTAAAATCATTACCAAGTATTGAAAATACTACTGAAGAATTTATATATACTATTTTAAATGATAATAATGAAAAAGAAAATATTACTTTTAATATAAATAATTTACCAGAATTTTATAGTGTACAATTTCCAGAAAACTACTCTACAGAAGTTATTAATGATTGCTGTATTATCCACTATAACTCTTGTAGAGATAAAGATAAAATGGAACAACTAATTTCAAAATTAAAAGAAGAAAGCAATATAAAAAATTATATAATTGACTTAAGATATAATGGTGGTGGTAATTCATCAGTAATAAAGCCATTAATAAATTTTCTTAAAGATAAAAATGTTGTAGCACTAGTAAATGAATATGTTTTTTCTAGTGGTCGTATGGCATTAGTAGAACTAAAGAAAATAGGAGCCTATATAATAGGAACAGATATAGGAACAAGTTTAAATTGTTTCGGGAATTGTCCTAGTAATTTAGATATAGATAAATTAAATCTAATAGTAATTAGTAGCTCCACATATTGGTATTATGATAAAGAATTATCACTTACTGGTTATGAAAAAGATGAATTTAATACCTATTTCAATAATAAAAAAGAATTACTTGAGCCAGTATTATTGCATCCAGATAAATATGTATATTTAACTAAAGAAGATATTATAAATGAATATGATGAACAAAAGAAAGAAGCAATTAATTATTTTAAAAAAATTAAAGAGGTAAATAGAATAGTAGGAAAAAATAAAAGATAAATATGAATTATGTATATCATGGAAGTAGTATTCCTAACTTAGAAGTAATTAAAAAACATAAAAGTACTCATATGAAGGAATGGGTATATGCTTGTCATTCAAAAGGAATAGCAACAATTTTCCTATCTAAACAAGGTAGTGACTTATTTTATTCGTTATCTGGAGATGGAAAAAATTATCCAGTAGAACTCTAGTAGAAAGAAAACCTGGTATGTTTAAAACGATATTTAATTGTTCTGGATATATAGAAAATATTTATGATGAATTAATTAAATTAGATAAAGAAGGATTAATAAAATTATATTTATATCCAAATAGACCTGATTATGTTCCAATAGATAATAGTGATTTAATCCCAAAAGTATTAAGATGGTATAAGAATGGATTTAATATAAATAACTTTTATAATATATATCCCGAATTAAAAGATAAGTTTATAGAAGAATTAGAAAAGGCAAATGAAAATTAACATAGAAGTTACTATATTATGCTAGAATATTAAATATGTAAGTACTATAAAAGTAAATAGTGTAGATTGATATAGTCTATGTTTTTTTCTTTATCCTCTTAAGTCTAGGTCTTAAGAGGTAATTTAGAGCCTATTATATAGTCTCTAAATTAAAAATATTTGTGTTGTATTATATATAGGCCATAACTAATTACATATAAAATGTCAAAATACTGTAAAAATAACCAAATACAATATATAAATTATTAAAATTATGATATACTTAAATTAATGATAGAGGAGGTAATATGAATAGCAATAACATTGAAGAAATATTAAAAGACATATTTGGCATGTCATTATTGGATGCAAAAAAAATAGAAAATGAAATAATTTATAATTTTAATGAAGTCATGACAAAATTAGATGAATATAAGATTTTTTATACTGGTGATGTAAACATAATGTTTGCAATAAAAGTTATAGAAAATTACATTGTAGATAGTTATAATCGAATAAGTTCTATAATAATAAACAATATATGTTTAAAATATTTTGGTAAGAACATAGAAATGACATTGGCCTCTGAAGATATAAATAAAATAAAATTAGTTTTTGAAAGATATTGCAAATTAAATAATTATCCAATAGAATTACAAAATAAAATTATGAGTGATATAGAAGAAAAGGCAATAGCGTTCAGTAAGAGATTTACCTTTGATGATATCTCACTAATAAACTTAATTGAAGCTGCTAAAGGTTCAAATATAGTAAAAGAAGAAGCAAGTAATAGGAACGCCATTTTAGCACAGTCTAAAGAAAAAGGCACATACCATTTTAAAGAAATGCCCAGAATAAAAATAACTCCAGATATGACTGAGGAAGAAAAAAAACAGAAAATAAAAGAACAAGAACAAGTGTTTACTATCGGAGGAAAGATACCAGAACCAAGAAGTGAAGAAAACAGATTAGAAAAAAACAAAATTTTTCTTAAAAGTTATCCTGGATATTCTGCTGCTTTAGAAACTAGAAGCAGAGATGAGATAATGAAAGAATTAATAGGTAATCTTTTTGATAATTTAAATCTATGCTATGACACATATCAAAAATATTATTTAGATGGTAATAACAAGGCAATAGAAAATGATGTAGAACTAGCAGATGGAACTATATTCCCATTTAAATATGTTTTAGATACAAAAAGAATACCTCATATATTAGGAATACCAAAAGCCGAATATTTATCAGAAAAAGTAAGAAAAGTTCTAGGTTTAAGTGAATCAGCAGGAGCAGATAAAGTATTATTAGCATTGATAAAAAATCAAAAATATATAATAGCAGATGGTGGATTGATAGAAGAAAATGGTAAAGTATATCAAATGTTACCTTGGGAAAAAATAATACTAAAAACAAGCTCATTTATGCGAGGAGACTATTTTAAAACATGTTTTTGTTTAGTAAAACTAAAAGAAGGACACTATTTAGAAAAACCAAATGAAGAATATGCTACAATAGCAGCAACTAGATATGGTCAAGATTTTATAAATAAGAAACTAACAATAACTGGTATATTAAATGATTTGATTCTAACAAAAAAACAATCTAAAGATTTTATTTTCAGTGGCTTTCTACTAGATGATAAGACAGGAATGTATGTTCCAGATACATTAATAACAGGAAAAGCCGAAAATATAAAAGTAGGAAAAGATAATGAAAAATTATTGACATTACAAAAATATAGAAAAATCTTTGGAGATAATGATGGCTGTCAAGTAGTTAAGAGAATAATGAATGAAAACGAAGATAGACAATTTACCCCTGAAGAGCAAGCTTTAGTGCATCTAACCACATCTTCAAGTTTAGGACTACCTGCTAAAGTATCCGAAGAAGCAATAGAATTAGAATTTAGCATTCAGCAGGAGATTGAACAAATATTAAAAACAAATTTAGAAGAATTAATAAACCCAAGCAATCAAAAGAGACGATAAACTATTTAGTTATCGCCTCTTTTATATATTTAATAAAATTCTTACTAATATATCCAATGCTATTGCAGTTATAAATCATACCTAAATATTTTTCTTTGAGTGGTAATTCAATATTAAGTTTAAATAAGGTACCATCTTCAAGTTCATCTTTGATATGTTCTTCAGTAAGCATACCAATACCAAAGCCTGCTAGTGTAAAATCTTTAATTAAAGTATTACTACCAAACTCCATATCTGGATTAATAACAATATTATTGTCAGTACAGTATTCATCAAGCCTAATTCTAGTAGAAGCACCTTTAGTTAAAACTAGTAAAGGGAGTTTCTCTAAGTCGTTCTTAGTGATAGTTCTATCTTTCAAATACTTAAATGTTTCATTCGCAGCAAAACAATCATGCAAATCAATTAATTTAAAACTATCAAAATTATTTGGAATATTATATGGCATATTAGTAAAAATAACATCAATTAGTCCCATTTTAGCCTTCTTAAGAAGTAAATCAGTTTTATCAGTAAATATCCTAATATTAACTTTAGGATATTTTTTATGAAAACTTTTAATATATGGCATCAAAAACTCATGAAGAATAGTTCTACTAGCTCCAATATTAATAACACCGGTATCCATGTTAGTTAAAGCATCTAAATCGTTTTCCGCAGAAACTATAAGTTCAACAGCATCTTTAATTTTATTATAAATAGTTTCCCCTGCTTCTGATAAAATAACTCCATCTCTCTTTCTAATAAATAGTGGAGTACCAACTTGCTCCTCTAAAGTTTTAATAGATTTACTGATAGCAGGTTGACTTATCATCATCTCGTTAGCGGCTCTACTTATGCTACTATTTTTAGCAACATAATAAAAGACTTTATATAATTCAAAGTTAATATTCATAAATAACCTCCATCTAAAATATAACTAAAAGTTATATAACATATAAATAATATGTATATTAATTATATCATAAATTATGTTACAATACTAGTGCTTTTGACAAAAAAGCCATTGGAAGGGGGAAAAGTATATGTTAGAAGAATATTTAAAGGCATTATTTTGTCAGTACTGTAATGCTAGAGAAATAAAGAATATTAATTTTGCCGAAATGAAAGATAATGAAGATTTTATAAACTGGATAGTCCAAAATAGACAGACATCAAAAATGTATAAAGATTATCTTTCATATCTTAATGTATCATTATATGATGGAACAGAAGTAGGAAAAGGAAAATATGATAGCATAAGTAGTAAAGATATGAAAATAGTATCATCATATGGAATAACATTGGGAGTATTACCATCAAAATTAATAATAACTGATAGAAATGTTTTAATAGCAACTCCAAGAACAATATCATTAGCGGAAACAAATCTATTTATTACTCATAATCCATATTCATATCAAGATGTATCATCTTGGCATAAAATACATAATTCAGGTATGTATGATATAAGTATAGGAATGTATGGAAACATTTATGATAGAGATAGAAAATCAAAAATAGAACTTCTATCTAAATTAGCAGATAAAATGGATACTGATACAGAATTAACTCAAGATACATTAGGAGATAAATACTTTTGCTCATTAAATAGTAGAAGATATATCAAAAGAAAAATATTAACAAGATAAAAAAGTAAAGAAGGGGATTAGAATGGAAGAAAACATAAAAATATTAAACATGTGGAATGAAAAAGTAAAAACACTAGGTAAACTAAAGTTAAAAGAAGCTCAAGAATTATTCATTGAGATGAAAAAAGAATCAAACATTAAAGAAAAAGAATTAAAAAGAAAAAAGCTAATTGAAGACACATTATATGTACCATTAAATTTTATAAATAAAAATAAGGTTTATTTTACAAATACAATATCATACGATATGAATGATGTGATAAGTACAATTTATGAGATATGGATAGAATTAATAGATGCCGAAATACTTGTATCAATAGATAAATATTCAAATATATTTAACTATAATAGTCTATTTTATACGAAACTATTAGATAAATTACCAATAGCAAAGTATTCTTTTGAAAGAGTGGTTGTTTTAAATACAACAAATTTTGCTGAAATATTAATAAACTACATCAAGTTAAAGGAAATAACTCCAGAGGTAACCTATAATAAATACCTAGACTTTATAAAAAAAGAACTAAATAAAAATAAAGACTTTTTTAAATATTTTCCAGGATACTATTGTTTATATAGTATATATACATTATTAGAAGCAATCACTAACAAACTAACAGAAGTAGATAGTAGCAAGCTATCAAAAGAAAAGATAGATAAGTTAAAATATTTATTAATTGATAGCGGACTAACAGATTCAATTCAAACGTTTGAAGAATCTTTGCCAATAGATATAGAAAAAGCCATAATAGAAGATAATTATAATTCACAAATACTAAATACATTATTGAATGGTTTGAATGAAGATGAATTAGAATTAATAAAGCGAAGGTTTGGTATTGGTGAATATGATCGTCATAATTTAAGGGAGACAGCACAGTTAATGGATATAACAAGAGAAAGGGCAAGACAAAGAGAAATTAAAACATTAAGCAAGTTAAGAAGAACAGCAGCAAGGAAAAAAGTAAGATATTAGGAGAAAAATAAAATGAAAAAATATAATATAGAAACAGTATATAACTACATAAATGGTGAAGATATAACAGATTTTACATTAGAAGAGCTAGAGTCCAACACTAACTTTATGATAGATGTAATAAATGTATCAAATGACAAAAACTTTTATAATTTTACTGAGGATAATGTAAAAACAGATTATAGATTTGTTAAGTTTATAATTAATAAGTTTAAAGAAGATGAGAATTTAATTACTGTAGTAGCAGACACTTATATAGAAAATCAAGATAATGAACAAAATTATATAGAATTATTAATAATTATGTGTAATCTAATAAAAGACAAAAATAGTAAAAACTACAAAAAATACAAATTTCTTTTAGAGGTTAATCATAAGTCAAAAAGATTACAAATAGAATTAGGAAAATTAAAAATGAATACAGAAGCAGCAGACAATTTAGGAATGGGCTTTCTAATCATTTATGATAGTTTTAATAGTAGTCAGATTATACTAGATTATTATGCTAAAGCAATAATTGAAGATATTTTTGAAGAATATGACATTGTACTTGAAGATTCTCTTCATCAAAGATTTAATACATTTGAAAAAATAGAGAAAATAGGAATCAAAAAATATATATTAGATTTTATAGCGGTCTATGATGAAATGTTATCGTCATATTTAAGTAGCCATATCTATTTACTTGAAGATATTTCAAAACAATTAGACAAAATAAAGAATAATTGGAATAAATATATTGAAACAAAAGAAAGAAAAAAATATAATGAAATAATAAATAAAGTACATGAATATATGGAGTATGAAGCAGCTGACTATTATTCATTAAATGAAACAACACTACTATATTTAGTAGCAACTAATCTAGGAATAGAAAAGACTTTATTAAAGTATGATAGTATATCAGAAGAATATTATCAAGAAATAATGGAAGAAGCACATTTTTTGTTAGAAGTATCTAAATTAAGCTTTAATGATAGATTAAATTATAACAATATTAAAAAAATAATACTTGATATTTTGAAAGATACTCAATCCAGTAGTCAAACACCGGAAGAAAAAACAGAAAATTATAAAAAATGTAAGATAATAAAATTAGTTAAAAATGAACAAAGAGATTAGAAGATTCTCTTTTTTCTTTATCCTCTTAAGCCTAGGTCTTAAGAGGTAATTTAGAGCCTATTATATAGTCTCTAAATTAAAAATATTTGTGTTGTATTATTTACAAGTAAATAAATATATAAAATATTGTGCCATTGTAATTAATATGTTATAATTAAGGTGAAAAGGAGGATTAAAATGAAAAAAGAAAATAAGAAACAAGCATTAAGGGAAATGAAGGCTTTATCGCTATCGCTATATGAATTATATTTAGCTCAAGCTAGTGAAAAAATTACTGAAATGAATAGTTATCATGAAAATGGTCATGACAATAGCGGGGGACATCCAGATTATCATTGTAATCAACACGACAACACACCAAGCAGAATGATGAGGTTAGTGTTAACAAAAGATGTCACAAATTAATACATTAATAAAGCCAACAAACGAATGCAATATGCGATGTAAATATTGTTTCGCAGAAAAGTATGGTTATAGTGATTCAATATTAGATTTAAAAATATTAAAAAAATATTTAAAACTTTTGTCTCAAAAATATGATTATATAAACTTGGTGTGGCATGGAGGAGAGCCATTAATGGTTCCATTATCTTATTATGAGGAGGCATATGATTATTGTCAAAAATTAGATTCAAAATTTATATATTCAATTCAAACAAATGGAACTCTTTTGAATAAAGAAAATATAGATTTTTTCAAAAAACATGATACAAGTATAGGTTTGTCATTTGATGGATTAAGCAATAGTAAAACAAGAGGTAACACTCAAACTATTTTAAATAAAATAGAGTTGTTAAAATCTAAAGAAATGTACCCAGGAGCAATTATTGTAGTTAACCAAAATAATGTTAGAAGTTTAATAGAAGAATACGAATATTTTAAAAAACTAAACTTAGGTATGAAAATGAATCCAATGTTTAATGATGGAGCAGCAAAAGAAAATAATTTTTTCAATTTAAATCCCGATAATTATATTCATAGTTTTGTCGAATTTTTCAAATATTGGGTTTTTGATACAGATTGCAATATTAATGTTTCTACATGCATGAATTTTGCTAATTTAATAATAAATGAATATTCTGGTATTTGTACACATAGTTCATGCTTAAAAAAATGGTTATGCCTTGACAGTAACGGACACATATATCCTTGCGATAGGCTGTGTTTAAATGAATATGATTTAGGTTATGTCCCGGAAATGAATGTAATTGATGAAGCTTTTGAAAATGAAAAGTTTATTAAATTGCTGCAAAAAAATATACTAAGAAGACAAACTTGCATTGAAACATGCGAATATTTTAAAAACTGTTATGGTGGTTGCAATGCCAATGCAATTTTAAGTGAGATAAATAATAATGATATTTCTTGTTATATACAAAGAGGAATATTGAGTGAATTAAAAAAAATTATAATCAAATTAGAATGTGAAAAAAACTATGACAAATTAAATTATAATTTTGCAAAAATTCTAATTAAAAAGGAGCGTTAAAATTGAATTATGTATATCATGGAAGTAGTATTCCTAGCTTAGAAGTAATTAAAAAACACAAAAGTACTCATATGAAGGAATGGGTATATGCTTGTCACTCAAAGGGAATAGCAACAATTTTCCTATCAAAACAAGGTAGTGACTTATTTTATTCATTATCTGGAGATGGAAAAAATTATCCAGTAGAACTAGTAGAAAGAAAGCCAGGTATGTTTAAAAAGATATTTAATTGTTCCGGATATATTTATAAACTAGATGCATCTAATTTTAAAGAAAACCAAACTGGATGGTCTGCGGAAGTGGTAAGTGACACAGATGAAAAAGTAATATCTTCTGAATATATAGAAAATATTTATGATGAATTAATTAAATTAGATAAAGAAGGATTAATAAAATTATATTTATATCCAAATAGACCTGATTATGTTCCAATAGATAATAGTGATTTAATCCCAAAAGTATTAAGATGGTATAAGAATGGATTTAATATAAATAACTTTTATAATATATATCCCGAATTAAAAGATAAGTTTATAGAAGAATTAGAAAAGGCAAATGAAAATTAACATAGAAGTTACTATATTATGCTAGAATATTAAATATGTAAGTACTATAAAAGTAAATAGTGTAGATTAATATAGTCTATGTTATTTTTTTCTTTAAAAATATTTGTGTTGTATTATATATAAGCCATAACTAATTAAATACAAAATGTCAAAATGCTGTAAAAATAATCAAAGATAACATATAAATTATTAAAATTATGATATACTTAAGTTAATGATAGAGGTGATATAATGCCTAGTTGGTCAGTCCATTTAGCAGTAGCAAAAGAAGTTAATAAAAAATTAAATTTAAATAAAGATTTATTTTACTATGGTAATTTAATACCAGATGTAGATAAAGGTACTATTATTAATCGTTATACAGCACATTTTTACGATAATATTCCTTTTCCATCTTGTCCTAAAGAAAAAATGATAAATATAAGCAAATTTTTAAATACATATAAAAATGAACTTAATAATGATTTAATATTAGGATACTATTCCCATTTATTAACAGATACTTATTTTAATAATGTTGTATATACCAAATGTTGGGTACAAGATACAAATAACAATATAATAGGAATAAAATTTAAAAATAGCAAAATAAAATATATTGATATTGAAGATAAAAAGAAGCAAAAGAGAAAATATAAACATAAAGATTTTGAATTATATGGTAAATATTTATATCAAGATGGTCTAGTAGATATACCTAAAGATATAAATATAGTAATGTCAAACATTGATAAACTAATACCAAAATTCTTAAATAAAGAACTTGTAAATCATAGGTTTAATTATCTACAAAATGAATTTTCAAATTTTAATAAGTTAAGTTTATTTGAAAGAAAATTTAAACATAGATATTATCTTTTTACAAAGGAAGAATTAGATATAATTTTTAATGATTGTGTTAATTATATAATAAAAGAAATTATTAAGTTAGGAGATAATAAAAAGGCCTAAAGAAGAATATACAAGTAAATTAAAAAATATATAAGGTAGGTGTAAATAATGGAAAATATAAAAGAGAAATATATGGAAAAAAACTTTAATAATTTAATAAAAGAAATAAGAAAATGTAATATTTGTGAAGATAAGTTTGGCTTCAAACCACATCCAGTAGTCATAGGCTCCGCTACTTCAAAAATAGTTCAAATAAGTCAAGCACCATCTAAAATGGTAGATACCACACTAAAGCCATTTACTGATCAAAGTGGTAAAAAATTAAAATACGAATGGTATCAAATAAGCGATGAAAAATTCTATAATCCAGATAACTTCTTTATTACAGCCCTAGCACATTGCTACCCAGGAAAAGAGAAAAATGGATGTGATAAAGCACCACCTAAAATATGCTACGAAAAATGGATAAAGAAAGAACTAGAATATATAGATAATAAATTATACATAATAATTGGAGCTAAAGCCGCTAAAACATTTTTTCCAAATGAAGATTATAATGACCTAATATTTAAAAATAATATATTATTTAATAAACCAGCAATAGTTTTGCCACATCCATCACCACTTAACATAAAATGGTTTAAAGATAATCCAGACTTTATAAAAAAAAGAATTATTGAAATAAGAAAAATAATAAATAATACATTAAATAAAAATTAAAGGTACTAAAAAATAGTATCTTTTTCTTCTAGTCAAGTTAACCAAATTAACATTATTTACATATACTACTTTGAAGGTGATAACTATGAATAATAATGAAGATAGAGCGGTCCGTAAAGTAATAATTGACCCAGGTCACGGTGGTACGGATTCTGGTGCTACAGGCAATAATTTATTAGAAAAAGACTATAATCTATTAATATCCAAATACATGTATGATAGATTTAAAGAGTTAGGAATACCAGTAGCTATAACTAGAGACTCAGATACCACATTATCTCCAACTGATAGAGTAAATACTATTTTAAATAAATTTGGTAACTCATCTGATGTTATACTAATATCGAACCATGTCAATTCAGGGGGTGGCGAAGGAGCCGAAGTCATCTATGCCCTAAGAAATAGAGATACCCTAGCTAAAAGAATACTAGAAAATATAGGAGCCACTGGACAAGAAACAAGAAAATATTACCAAAGAAGACTACCAAGTGACACCTCTAAAGACTACTATTTCATACATCGAAATACTGGCAATCTAGAACCACTAATTGTAGAGTATGGCTTTATAGATAGTGCCAAAGATGTCGAATTCCTAAAAGAAAACTACAAAGAACTAGCAGAAGCCGTCATATCAGCAGTAGCCAACTATATAGGAGTACCATACACACCACCAGAGGGAATAACAACCAATACCTATGTTGTTCAAAAAGGCGATTCACTATATAGCATAGCAAATAAATTAGGTACTACTGTTTCAGAACTAAAAAAAGAGAATAACTTAACAACAAATACATTACAAATAGGTCAGGTTCTTCGTATTCCAACTAAAGAAATATATGAAGGAGAAGAAAATATCTACATAGTCAAAAAAGGTGATACCTTATACTCGATAGCGGCAGCCAACAATACTACCGTGGATGAATTAAAGAAAGCAAATAATCTAACATCCAATATTCTATCAACTGGACAATTACTAAAAATACCAAGTGCATTATTACCAGAGTCAACATACATTGTAAAGAAAGGCGATTCCTTATATTCAATTGCCAATAAATATAATACTACCGTTGATGAACTAAAAAGAATAAATAACTTAACAAGTAATATTCTAAGTATTGGCCAGGTATTAAAATTACCAAGTGATAAAGTAAGCGATGTAGAGAAGGAAGAAAATACCATTAGTTATACAGTTCAAAAAGGCGATTCCCTATATAGCATAGCCAGAAAATATTCTACTACCATTGATAAAATAAAAGATTTAAATAATCTAACAACTAATTTATTATCAATAGGTCAAGTATTACTAATACCAACAGATACCAACCTAGAGACAACTTACACCGTTCAGAAAGGAGATTCACTATATAGTATAGCCAAAAAATATGATACTACTGTTGATAGATTAAAACAGTTAAACAATCTATCGTCAAATCTACTATCCATAGGTCAAATACTAATAGTAAGATAATATAGAAAGTATATAACCATATATTTTCTTTTTTTGTCCACCTTAATCATAAACAAGTTTATATTTTCCGTGGTATGATAGAGCCAAATAATTTTGTCTCTATCATAAAATGAGTAAGCCTAAGATTAGTCTTCCTCATTATGCTTATTATCAAAAACAAATTTTTTTCTATAAAAAAATAAACACCTATGATATAATATAATAAAGTAGGTGTAGCAGGTGAAAGAAGAATTTATAAAAAAATTAAATAATAAAGAATATATATCAAAATATTTATATCTAAAAGTTCAAAAAGAAATCCCATCACTAATACCAAATAATTTTAATCTTGACATATACAATAATGAAGTATTAGCAAGCGACCAAATCAAATATAAAGACTATTTTCAAAATATGTATAACAATATAGACCCAAATATTCATCTAGATGAAGACCAAATAAAAGCTATCCTAACAGATGAAGAATACTCCCTTATAATAGCGGGAGCAGGAACTGGTAAAACAACCACAATGGCTTCCAAAATAAAATATTTAGTAGACATCAAGAAAATACCACCAAACGAAATCCTAGCCATAAGTTTTACCAAGAAAGCCACTGAAGAATTACAAAAAAGAATAGTAGTGGATTTTAACATACCAGCAGAAGTAACAACTTTCCACTCCCTAGGCCTAATGTACATAAGAGAAATATTTAAACCCCATAAATGCTACGTAGTAGATAAAAACATTCGCAACAGCATCTTTCTAGAATATTTCAAAGAAAACATCTTTCCCCATAAAAACAAAGTAAAAGAACTACTAGAATTATTCACTACTAGTACTGTTAAAAAAATATGGTTATTCGGAGATTATTTCCAAAGAAACTATCAAAAATACAACACTTTCCAAGAATATTTCCAAAACTATAAAATAGATAGATTAAAAGAAATATCTGACTTAGACAAATGGCTAGAAGATAGAATAAATAAAGACATAAACGATTCCGAAGTAATATATACCATTCGTGGAGAAATGGTCAAATCTAAAGGTGAAGCCATAATAGCCAATTTTCTATACATAAATAGCATTGACTATGAATATGAAAAAGTATATGAAAAATTAATGCCTGATAACAAAACATATAAACCTGACTTCACTTTAAATTTAGGAGGAGAAGAGGTATATGTTGAATACTTTGGATTATCGAATTATAAAGATGATGAATTAAATAGATACAATAAAATAAGAAAAATAAAAGAAGATTACCATGCCAGGCACCATACCAAGTTCATAAAGATAGATTATCAAAGAGGAGAAAATTTAGAAAACACCCTAAGAGAAGAACTAACAAAGATGGGCTTTATATTAAAGAAAAAAACAAATATCGAAATATATAATAGAATTCTAGATAATAACGAAGTATCACAATTATTCCCCTTTAGAGATTTTCTTTACTCAGTAATAGATGGGATAAAGTCATCAAAAAATAGAAAAGACTATTCAAAGTTGGCAGTAAAATATATAAACACCTTAACTTCACTAGAAGAAACCGAAATGTGTCAAAAACAATATACCTATATAAACGATTTCTATCTATATTATCAGAAGAAATTATATGGCAGTGAAAACTATGGTTTTGACTTCAGTGACATGATATATTACTCCAATCTATACATAAAGAATATTGGTACAAACACGAACTTAAAATTCCAGTACATAATAATAGATGAATATCAAGATATATCCGAAGATCGCTATATCCTCGCCAAAAATGTATCTACAGTAAATACTGCTAAAGTAGTAGCAGTAGGCGATGATTGGCAATCAATATTTTCATTTGCAGGTTCCAAAATAGAATATACATATAATTTTCTATCATATTTCCCAACAGCCAAAATATTAAAAATATCAAAAGCTTATCGTAACAGTAGGCAACTAATAAAGTATTCTAGTGATTTTATAATGAAAAATACTGATCAAATATCTAAACAACTATTGTCAACTAAAGAAAATCCAAGTCCTATAAAATTTGTTTTTTTTGAAGAAGGAAAAGAATACCAAAAGTTAAAAGAATTAATTCTTGCTATTCATAAAAACAACAAAAATAGTCACATATTAATACTAGGAAGAACAAACAAAATAATAGATACTATGTATGAAGAACCAGAGTTAATAGATGATATGGAAACAAAAGTAAAGTATCAAGGATATGGTGATATAGATATTGATGGAATGACAATTCATAAATCTAAAGGACTAACTAGTGATGAAGTAATAATAATAGGCTTAGATAGTAGGTTTCCTAAACCATATTATGGTGATTTTTGGCTTAAAGAAATATATAAAAATAATTGGTATGAAGAAAAAATACCATTTGCAGAAGAACGAAGATTATTTTATGTAGCCTTAACGAGAACCAAGAATAATGTATATCTATTAGTAAATAAAGATGCTGATAACCGTAGTCCCTTTATAAATGAGATATATAATATAATGATTAATAATAAGGAAAGTATATAACCATATATTTTCTTTTTTTGTCCACTTTAACCATAAACAAGTTTATGTTTTCCGTGGTATGATAGAGCCAAATAATTTTGTCTCTATCATAAAATGAGTAAGCCTTAAGATTAGTCTTCTTCATAAAAGTATTATTAAAGTTTACACTATTTTACATATGAAAAGCCTTATAAAATATAGAATTATCAACACTACCTGTGGACAGATTAAATAAATTTGACAAAATTTGACAAAATTAACAAAAACCTGTTGACAAGTACTAATCCATATAGTATACTTATTGCGATATTAAGGCCTACCAAATTAATGAATTTTTTGAAGACTTTTTCAAAGAAATTCATTAATAATATTTGAGTAAAAGTACAAATCTAAGAATGGGCGAAATCTGAAAATAAGGAGGTTATTGCTAGAGTAACAACACATAACGCTCTAGTTTGAAAAAATAAAAAACACCTAATGTGTTATTAAAGGTAATTCCTATAAAAATGTATAAAAATTATTTTATTGTTGATTAATATATCAACTAATCCCTTTTTTATGTTAGATATTAAATAAAATTCACAAAAATCTGTTAAACCTATATTAAATTAAAAAGTACAAAACTTCAAAACCCTATTGTAGAAAAAATTAAAAGTAGGAATTACCGCTCATTTATTAAATAGTTCGTTTGTTATAATAATTTGTTTTTGATTTATGTTTTTGTTTTTAAAATATAAAAATATATTTACTCCAATTAGTAAATAAAAAAATAACTATTATCCATTCCCAGGGTAATAGTTATTTTAATTATATAATTATTTATTTTTATTAGGAATTTCTTTCTTATTAATAAATTTCTTAGACTGAACATCTTTTTTACTATTATTATCATCTTCTTTAGTATGCGTTTTAATACCCATAACAATAGGTAAGATAATAGGAACTCTACCAGTCTTATCTGAAAGAATTGGCATAAGACCATTAATAATTTCTGACTTCATATCATTAAAGTTAAAGAATTTCTTTTTAAGTTCCTTATTAATAATAATTTCTGCATTATGTTGAATTTCCTTAATTAAATCAGTATTTTCATTAACCAGTATATAACCTCTAGTAGTAATTGCAGGACTACCTAAAAGAATCTTATGCTCAATATCGATATTAGCAATAATAACTAGAATACCATTAGTACTCATAAGAATTCTATCCTTTATAACCGCAGAACCAACATCACCAATTCTTGAACCATCGACATAAACTTCACCAGCTTGTACTTTACCATCTTTATATAACTGTCCTTTATCAAGAGCAAGAACATCACCATTTTCTAAGACAAAAGTATTTCTTCTTGGAATGCCACACATAACACCTAAATCTGTATGTTTTTTAAGCATTCTAAATTCACCATGGTAAGGAACAAAGTATTTAGGCTTAAATAATCTAATCATAAGTTTAAGTTCTTCTTGATTAGCATGCCCTGAAGAGTGAATTTCACTCATTGTATTAGTAAATACCTTAACACCTTTTTTATAAAGCTTATTAATAGTTCTTGATACAGAAGCTGTATTACCTGGAATAGGGGAACTAGAAAATACTACTATATCATTAGGCATCAAACTAATTTGTCTATGTGTACCAGCAGCAATTCTAGATAGAGCCGCTAGGGGTTCACCTTGGCTACCAGTACAAAGTAAACATACTTCACCAGGTTTTAAATGATTAGCCTCTTCCGCAGTAATAATAATACTCTTATCCTCAAAGTAACCACACTTAAGAGCAATATCAACCATGTTTTCCATACTTCTACCAAATAAAGCAATTTTTCTATTATTCTTTTTACAAGTTTCAATAATATGTTTAATTCTATAAACATTTGAAGCAAAAGTGGCTAGAATAATTCTATTACTAGTATAAGTAGAGAAAATTTCTTTTAAGTTTTCATCAACAACACTCTCACTAAGAGAAGTGCCAGGACTCATTGCATTAGTAGAGTCACTCATAAGTACACTAACACCTTTTTCACCAATTCTTGCCATCTTATGTAAGTTAGCCATTGGTCCAATAGGAGTCATATCAAACTTAAAGTCACCAGTCATAACAATAGTACCATCAGGAGTCTCTATTGCAAGACCATGAGAATCAGGTATCGAGTGGGTTGTTCTAAAAAATTCAATATTAAAATATTTAGTTTTAATTACAGTGTCTTCATCATAAACAACCATGTCTTTATAGACAATATTTCTTTCATCTAATTTTTTATCAATAAGCTCTTTAGCATTAGCGGGAGCATAAATCTTTGGAATATTAACACTCTGTAATAAGAATGGAATACTACCAATATGATCTTCATGTCCGTGCGTAATAATTAAAGCCTTAATTTTACTTTCGTTTTCTTTTAAAAATGTATAGTCTGGTATAACATAATCAATACCAAGTAAGTCATCATCCGGAAACATAACACCAGAATCGACAATAATAATTTCATCACCATGCATAACAGTATACATGTTTTTACCAACTTCCCCAAGTCCTCCTAGGGGAATAATTTTTGTATTCATTTAATTTCTCCTTTCAAAATATTTTTTCTCGTTAAAAAATAAAAATTTAATATATTGAATTTTAAAAGAATAACCACTGCCTAATAATTATACAATAATTTTGTTAAAAAAGCAAATGGTAAATTTTATCTTTACATATAGAGTGTGAACCTAAGGTTTCCCACTCATCTTTGAAGCCTAAGTGTCTTCAAAGAGAAATATGGAGCCAAGTATGTCTCCATATTTAAGAATCAGTCATTAAAAAACAAAAAAATACCTTGTATTTACTATAAACATGTGCTATAATATAACTGTCTTGAAGAAAGAGTGGCATAAAAATCCACTCTTTTATATATATTAATTAGGAGGAAATATGACAGTAGAAGAAAAAATAAGAGAAATGCTTGAAGGACCAGTCAGAGAAGTAGGAGTAAGAATAGACTCCATAAATCTAGAAAAGGAAGATAATAATTTATATCTAAGAATCGTAATAGATCGTGATGAAATAATTGATATAGATAAATGCGTTGAAGTAACAAATATTATCAATCCAATACTAGATAGAGAAGATCCTATAAAAGAATCATACACTTTAGATGTATCGACAAAGGAGAAGGGAAGATAAAAATGAATCAGAAACAAATGAAAGAATTTATGAAGGCATTAAATGCTATCGCTGAAGAAAAGAAAATAGATAAGAGTATAGTTGTTGAAGCTATGGAACAAGCTATGGCTGCAGCTTACAAGAAAAATGAAGGATTAACTAATGTTATGGCTAAAGTTGATGATGTAACAGGAGATATTAGAATCTATTCATATAAGACAGTAGTAGAAACAGTAGAAAATCCTGACTTAGAAATATCATTAGAGGATGCTTCTAAAGAAGTAGAAGGAATTGAACTTGGTGATACTATTAAAGATAAAGAATTACCACTTAAAGATTTTGGTAGAGTAGCAGCTCAAACTGCTAAACAAATCGTTGTTCAAAGAGTAAAAGAAGCAGAAAAACAAAGCATATCAGGAGAATTCCAAGATAAAGATGGTGAATTAATGGTTGGAACATTATCAAGAGAAGACCAAAAGAATTACTTTGTTGACCTAGGAAGAGCAAGTGGTATTTTACCAAAAGATCAAATAATACCAGGTGAAAAACTAGTTATGGGTTCATCAGTAAAAGTATATGTATCAAAACTAGAACTTGGACCAAAAGGACCATTTATTATGCTTTCTAGAAGTCATTATGGCTTTGTAAAAAGATTACTAGAAATAGAAGTACCAGAATTAAATGATGGCACAGTAATGTTATATTCAGTAGCTAGAGATGCCGGAAGTAGAACTAAAATAGCTGTTTATACTGAATATAATAATGTAGATCCAATTGGTGCTGTAATAGGTGAAAAAGGAAGAAGAATAGCAGCCGTTTTAAAAGAATTAAATGGTGAAAAAATAGATGTAATATTATATGATAAAGATCCAGTTAAATTTATTACTAATGCTTTAAGTCCCGCTAAAGATATTAAAGTAACAATTAAAGATGAAAACAAGAAAGAAGCGTTAGCGGTAGTTGGTGACAACAATTTATCTCTAGCAATAGGTAAGAGAGGACAAAATGTAAAATTAGCTTCTCGTCTTACACATTACAAAATCGAAGTAAAAAGTCAGTCAGCTGTTAATGAAGAAAATGCTGAAGAAGTGGAAGCATCTGAAAAATAAAATGAAAAAAGTTCCATTACGTAGATGTGTTGTAACTAAAGAACAACTACCTAAAAGTGAATTACTTCGTATAGTAAGAGATAAAGAAGGACATATTTTTCCTGATTTAACTGGTAAAGCAAATGGCCGTGGTGCTTATATTAAGAAAGATATAAACGCCTTAAACTTAGCTAAAGATAAAAAAATATTAGAACGTGCATTAGAAGTAAAGATAGATGATACTGTTTATGAAGAGATAGAAAAAATAATAAAATAGGAGGTGATACATATGATGAATGTATCCGAATATGCAAACGATGTTGGAAAGAAAGTATCGGAAATATTAAAGTTATGTCAAACTCTAGATATCAAAGTATCTAATGAAGAAGATATGTTGTCTGATGATGATATAATTATGCTAGATAATGAAATAGCAAATATGGATGAAGAAGAGGAAGTTGAAGAACTAGAAGAAGAAATTGAAGACTTTGCTGATTCTTATGAAGAAGAATTAGAAGAGATAACATCAAATGATAAGGAAGAAGTACACAAGAAAAAGAATTCTATCAAAAAAGATATCAAAAAGAATGATTTTAGGGCTAAAAGAAAAGAAATGTACAAACATAAAGAAAAACTACAATCAAATACTAATACTAATAGTGATGATGTAGTAGCCTACAAAGAAAATATGACTGTAGCAGAATTAGCAGGAGCCTTAAATGTACCAGCAGCAACATTAATAAAAAAATTGATGGCTTTAGGCATGCTAGTAAATATTAATGCTTCTCTAGATTTTGATACTGCTGAAATCTTAGTAGCAGACTTCAATAAAACATTAAAAAAAGAAAGTACTATGGATGAGGCTAATTTTGAAGAATTAGAAATAGTAGATAGGGAAGAAGACTTAATAGAAAGACCACCAGTAGTAACAATAATGGGACATGTAGACCATGGTAAAACAACCCTTTTAGATACTATTAGAAAAACTAATGTAGCAAGTGGTGAAGCTGGAGGAATAACTCAGGCCATTGGTGCTTATCAAATAGATTATAATGGCAAAAAGATAACTTTTATTGATACTCCAGGACATGCAGCTTTTACTGAGATGCGTGCTAGAGGTGCATCAATAACTGATATCGTAATTATTATTGTAGCAGCAGACGATGGTGTTATGCCACAAACTAAGGAAGCAATTGATCATGCTAAAGCAGCTGGTGTACCAATCATAGTAGCAGTAAATAAAATAGATAAACCTACAGCTAATGTTGAAAGAGTATTAACAGAAATGTCCGCTAATGGCTTACAACCAGAGGCTTGGGGTGGAGATACCATGTTTGTTAATATCTCAGCAGTAACTGGTGAAGGAATAGAAGATCTTCTAGAAAGAATTTTATTATTAAGTGAAATGGGAGAATTAAAAGCTAATCCAAATCGTTATGCTATTGGTACAGTAATTGAATCTAAATTAGATAAAGCAAGTGGTGTAGTAACTAACTTACTTATCCAAAATGGTACTTTAAGACTAGGAGATCCAATTGTCGTAGGTACAATATCAGGACGTGTCAGAACTCTTAAAAATGATAAAGGTGAAAACTTAGTTGAAGCTCTTCCATCAATGCCAGTATCTATAACAGGATTACCAGAAAGCCCATCAGCAGGAGATAAGTTTATGGCTTTTGAAAGTGAAAAGAAAGCTAAAAAGGTAGCAGAACAAAGACAAGAAATAGAAAAAGAAAAGAAAAATAAACCAAAAACACAGGCTTCATTAGCAGATCTATTTAATAGAAAAGAAGCTGGTGAAAAAGAAATAAATATTATATTAAAAGCTGATGTTAAAGGTAGCGAAGAAGCAGTAAAAAACTCATTACTAAAACTAGACATTGAAGGCATGAAAATAAATGTTATCAGAAGTGGTATTGGTGCTATTTCTGAAAGTGATGTTGTATTAGCAGAAGCATCAAATGCTATTATCATCGGTTTCAATATTAGACCAGATCATAAAATATCTGAAACTGCTAAAGATAAAGGTGTAGATATAAGATTATATGATATTATTTACAAAGTAGTAGAAGAAATGGAAGCAGCTCTAAAAGGAAAACTAGAACCAGAATATGAAGAAGTTGTATTAGGAGAAGCTGAAGTAAGAAAATTATTTAAGTTCTCTAAAGTCGGTACCATAGCGGGTTCTTATGTAACATCAGGAGTAATAAAAAGAGGGGCAAAAGCTAGAGTAATAAGAGATGGTGTAGTAGTAAATGATAGTATAATTGCTACTCTAGCTCGTGAAAAAGATCAAGCCAAAGAAGTAAAACAAGGTTTAGAATGTGGAATAACTATCGAAAACTTTAATGATATTAAAGAAAAAGATATAATTGAAGCATATGAACTAAAAGAAGTGAGGAAGTAGAATAATATGAGAAATGAATTTAGTTCTGAAAAACTAGGAAGTCATGTACCAAATTGTACAAGAAAAGAGTATAGCGAAATATTAGCAGTACATTTTATTACAGAAGATAGAAATAAAGCTAAAGCACAAAAAGAATATCAAACGAGAGGAACTAAAAAGTATACTAAAGAAGGGATTATAGATAGATTATCTGCTAAACCATATAATTTTAGTTTAATAGCTCCTAGAAAAAGTAGTAGAGATGGTGTAAATTTAACTGGTGATGAACGTTCATACTATTATGGATATTATACTTTAGGAACTGAAAAAATTGCTATTCAACTAAAATATCCAGATGTCAAGAGAATGGCAACTATTGAAAAAATAGGATATAATGATGCTAAAAGTGGTATATCATTAGCGGATCTACCTAAAGAAATAAAAGAAAATAGAGAGTATTTACTAGGATATAAAAAGGCATTAGAAGAATTATTAAATAATAATAAAAATTTAAGAAAGTAGGAATAATATGAAAGAAACAGAAATTAGCATAAATCGTAGGAAAAGTGATTATGTAAAGATAAGTGCAGCATCTATTTCACAATATCAAACAGATAAAGATTTTAGAGAAAAAAGAGATAAAGAAAAAGCTATGAATAAATTAAATACTAGTGGAAATAATCCTATACTAATTGAAAAAGGAAAACAGGATAGATTAGCGGGGTTATTCACAGAAGGAAATTTTTATAATATAGAAGGAATAACTGGAAAGTATAATTTAGTATCATACCACTATGGATATACAGCGTTAGCAAGTAGAACATTAGCAGTATCAATTCCAGAAAAAAAGTATACCGATGATTCGCTAAGGATGATTGGCTATAATGATGCACAAGATGAAAATATTGTTTTTGAAGAATTACCTGAAGCGGTTAGAGAATGCGCAGCCTATCTAGAAGGATATAAATTAGGTTTAGAAAAAAGTAAAACTAAAAAAGCAAAATAAAAGGAGATAATTATGAGTGTAAAATTAGATAGATTAGGACACATCTTTACTGAAGCAATATCAAAAATAATAAATGAAGAAGTAAAAGATGATGATATCAAATTTGTAACCATAACCGCAGTTGATATAACAAATGACTTATCTTATGCTAAAGTATATTTTACTAATCTAATAGACACTGATAGAGAAAAAGTAACTAAAGCATTAAATAGAGCAAGTTCCTTTATTCGTGGTAAACTATTTGATGAAGTAGAAATAAGAAAAATGCCTGAGTTAACATTTGTTTATGACGAATCAATTGAATATGGTAACAAGATAGAAAAGATAATTGATGAAATAAATAAGGAGGAGTAAGTATGAACAATATTATTGACAAAGTATTAACAAGCAATAATATTGTTTTACTTTGTCATGATAATCCCGATGGTGATGCTATTGGTAGTACTTTAGCTATGTATCACGCCTTAAAGAAATTAGATAAAGAAGTAGATATAGTAATTAATAAGCCGCCAAAAAGATTTAACTTTCTAGAGGGCTTTCAAGATATTAAAGAAGAAAGTAGTAAAGATTATGATACTGCTATTATATTAGATACTGCTAACATAGATAGAGTAAATGATCCAAGTGATATTTTAAATAGAGTAAAGAGAAAATATGTAATTGACCATCATATCAGTAATACTAAATATGGAGATGAAAATCTAGTTAAGGAGCGACCAGCCTGCTGCCAGATAGTATATGAAATAATAAAAGAATTAAATATCGAGATAACCAAAGAACTAGGAGAACCACTAATGACTGGCTTACTTACTGATACAGGTGGTTTCTCTCATCAAGATGTTTTACCAAGTACTTTTGCCATGGCTGAAGACTTAAGTAAAATAGTAAATACATCTCTTCTTTATGATAAAGCCTTAAGAATAATAACTATAAATCAGTTTAATATTAAAAAGATAGCTCTAGATAATTTAGAGTTCTATTATAATGGAAAAATAGCTATATCATATATAACAGAAGAAGATATGATAAATACTGGAGTAGACCAAAATGACTGTGGTATTCTAGTAAATATCCCTCTAGAAATAGAAGGAATAGAAGTATCAATATTCTTAAGAAAGTATAAAGAAGAAATAAGAGTATCACTTCGTAGTAAACATATTAATGTAAATGAAATAGTAAAAGTATTTGGTGGCAGAGGCCATATTAATGCCGCTGGCGTAACAGTAAAGATGCCTTATGAAGAAATAAAAAAACAAGTACTAGAGGAAGTAGGTAAGAGAATCAATGAATGGAGTATTAGTAGTAAATAAACCAAAAGATTATACAAGTAGAGATATCGTAAATATCATATCTAAAAAGTTTAATACCAAAAAAGTAGGTCATACTGGAACATTAGACCCATTAGCAGAAGGAGTTCTAATAGTACCGATAGGCAAAGCCTTAAAAGTAGCAGAACTACTAACATCAGAGACCAAAGAATATGTAGCAGAAGTCATACTAGGTTATGAAACAGATATGTTAGATATAACAGGAACAGAAATAAAAAGAAATATTCCCAAAGTAACTAAAGAAGATATCGAGAAAACACTAAAAAAATATACTACCAAATATCTGCAAGAAGTACCCATGTATTCAGCAGTCAAAGTAGGAGGGAAAAAACTCTATGAATATGCTAGGAATAATATACCAGTAACTCCACCTAGTAAAGAAGTAGAAATATACTCCTTAGATTTATTAGAAGACCCCAAGTATCTAAATAATACCATTGAGTTCAAAATAAAATGTAAAGTGAGCAAAGGAACATATATAAGAAGTCTAATTAGAGATATAGCTTATGACTTAAATACCTATGGAACAATGAAAAACCTAGTACGAACAAAGCAAGGAATCTTTTCCCTAGAAGACTCCTATACACTAGAAGATATTCAAAATGATAACTATAAATTACTTACCATAAGAGAAGTACTATCAAATATTCCTGTAACAATAATAGAGAAAGATACCCTAAAGAAAGTACAAAATGGTATGTCTCTTCCCATCTTTTTCAATTCAGAATTATCATTACTAATAGACCATAAAGGAAGAGAAATAGCTATCTATAAAAAAGAAGGAAATATGGATAAACCATATAAAATGATTGAGGTAAACAATGAATAAAATAAGAGTAATGAATGAACTACTATCAAATAAAATAGCAGCAGGAGAAGTAGTAGAAAAAGTCGTATCAATAGTAAAAGAATTAGTAGAAAACTCCGTTGATGCCAAAGCAACAAATATTAAAATAGATTTAAAAGAAGCAGGTATCCGTGAGATTATCGTAACTGATAATGGTATCGGTATGAATAGAGAAGATGCCCCATTAGCTTTTCAAAGACATGCAACTAGTAAATTATATACCGATGATGACTTATGGAATATATCTTCCCTAGGTTTTAGAGGAGAGGCTCTTCCCTCAATTGCCGCTGTATCAGATGTCATATTAAAAACATGTGATGGAGCAGTAGGAACAATGGTTCACATCAAAGGAGGTAAAATAGAGAAAGTAACAAATTCTGAAGCAAGAATAGGTACTCAAATAACCGTAACTAGTATGTTCTATAATACTCCTGCCAGACTAAAGCACTTAAGAAGTCCTTATGCCGAACTAGCAAATGTTGTCGAATATGTCAATAAAATGGCCTTATCATATCCAAGTATCAAGTTTAGACTAACTAATGACGATAAAGAAATCCTAAATACCGATGGTAGCGGTAATCAATTAAAAGTAATAAAATCAATCTATGGCTTGGATGTTGCTAAAAGAATGTTAGAGATAAAAAATGCCAATGATGACTATGAACTAGCAGGTTATATATCCCTACCTGAAGTAACAAGAGCAAATAGAAATCACATGACTATTCTTGTTAATAATAGAGTAATCAAAAATCAATATCTAAATAAAATAATTAATGATGCCTATTCTTCATTTAAAGAAGACACTCGTTATCCAATTGTTGTTATAAATATAAATGCCGATCCATCCCTAATTGATGTCAATATTCATCCATCCAAACAAGATATCAAGTTTAGTAATTTTGAAGATTTAAAAGTTCTAATCGAAGATACCATCATAAGTACTATTAAGAAGAAAATACTAATACCAAAGATAGAAACTAAAGAAGAGGGACCAGAAGTAACATATCGTAATTTAAGTTTAAATCTAGAAAGAAATAATATAGCACCGAAGGAAGAAGAGAAGACCTATTCAGATGAAGATAAAGAAAGACTAAATAATCTAGTTAACTTTGTTGAAGAACCAAATAACGAGTATGATAATGAAGAAGAAAAAGAAGATTATGCTGAAGAGATAGTTCATGACAAATTACCAGAGTTATATCCAATTGGACTAGCCTTAGGAACCTATATCGTTTGTGAAAATGAAAAAGGAATCTATCTAATTGACCAGCATGCTGCAGAAGAAAGAGTAAACTATGAACGAAATTATTACTTATTATCACATCCTAATAACGATATCATCTCTCCATTAGTACCAATAGTAATAACATTACCCAATAATGAATATATCAAAATAAAAGAAAATCTAAATATAATGGAAGAATTAAATTTTGAAATAGAAGAATTTGGTATTAATTCCTTTAGAGTAATATCTCATCCAACCTGGGTACCAAAAGGAAGAGAAGAAGAGATAGTAAGAAGAATATTTGAAGAAATACTATCTAAAGGTAAAGACTTTACACTAGGAAAGTTTAGAGATAATCTAGCCAAGTTAGTAAGTTGTAAAATGAGTGTCAAGGCCAATACTAGAATAACTAAAGAGGCCCAAGAAGAAATTATAAACAAACTAAGAAAGTGTAATAATCCCTATAATTGCCCTCATGGTAGACCAACGATAATTCATTTTACCATATATGAAATAGAAAAAATGTTTAAAAGAAGTGTTTAAGATACTTCAGAGCCTAAGGTCTCTTTCGTGTTATAGAAAGCCTAAGGTCTTTCTATAATAATTTAGAGCCTTAATAATAAGTCTCTAAATTAAAAATATGTTTGACATACACCATAGATTATGCTATTATAAGTGGCAAGTGGGGTGATATTATGTCATATGAAACAGATGTAATGAGAAATTTAACATTAGCCTTAAGAGAAAACAACAAAAATATCGAAGTACTAAAATATTTATCCTTAGAATTAAGAAGAGCTAATGAACTAAAAGAAATAGAACTAGGTTTAAGAAAAGTAGAAGATTATTCATTTAATCAAAATAACCAAAAGAAGAAGATAAAATAAAAATCTTCTTTTCTTTAAAAAGGAGGACAATATGCATAAAATAATTGTCATAACAGGACCGACAGCAGTAGGAAAAACAAAGTTAAGTATTGAACTAGCCAAAAAATATGATGGTGAAATAATAAATGCTGATGCCGTTCAAGTATATAAAGGATTAGATATAGGTAGTGCTAAAGTAACAGAAGAAGAAAAAGAAGGTATTCCTCATCACTTATTAGATTTTAAAGAAGTAACCGAAGAATATACCATCTATCACTATCAAAAAGATTGCCGTGAAAAAATAAAAGACATTCAAAGCAGAAATAAAACACCCATTCTAGTAGGAGGAACAGGCCTTTATATAAAAGCAGCACTATATGATTACAAATTATCTGAAGAAAAAAGTACTAATACTTATGACAACTTAACTAATGAAGAACTATATGAAGAATTAAAAAAGTTAGATAAAGATATCATAATAGATAAAGACAATCGTCGTAGATTAATAAGAGCAATCAATTATTATAAAGAAAATAACGAATCAATAAATAAAAATAAAACCAATAAATTACTATATAATGTAATCTTTATTGGGCTTACTACAGATAGACAAGTATTATATGATAAAATAAATAAAAGAGTAGATGAAATGATAAGTCAAGGCTTACTCGAAGAAGTAAAATCCTTCTACGACAAAGGTATAAAATCCAAGCCATTACTAAATGCTATTGGCTATCGTGAACTATATAATTATTTAGATGGTAATGGTACTAAAGAAGAAGCAATTGAAAAAATAAAACAAAACTCTAGACATTATGCTAAAAGACAGTATACCTTCTTTAATCATCAATTACCAGTAGTATGGTTTGAAACAGATTATAATAATTTTAACAATACCATAGAAAAAGTAGCTAGTTACATAGATAGTAACTAACTACTTTTATTCTTTTTCAATTAAAAATCTTTTAAGTTCACTAGGCTCTTTATCATTAATAATAATATCATAAATAAGATCAATAATAGGCATCTTAATCTTTTTATTTCTTAATAATTTCTTAATAGATTTAAGAGTATATAATCCCTCAATAGTAGTGCTTTCAATATATTTATTAATTTCTTCCTTACTTTTACCTTCACCAATAATTTTTCCTAAAGTATAATTTCTACTTTTAACAGAAGTACAAGTAAGTAAAAGATCTCCAAAACCTGCGAAAGAAAGAATAGTTTTTTTATTTCCACCAAGAGCCTTAATAAGTGCCTTAATATCATGTAGTGATTCAGTAATAAACATACTACTAGTAGATATAGGATATCCCATACCATCTAACATACCTGAAGCAATAGCAATAACATTCTTAATAGCTCCGCAAATCTCTGTACCAACAATATCTCTAGTATGTCTTAACTTAACATAATCATTTTGCATATATTTTAATAAAACATCTCTAGCAGTATTACTTCTAGTAGCAAGAGTAAGACCAATAGGAACCTTATATACAATATCAACTGCAAAAGTACCACCAGAAATAATAGCAATATTATTAGTATTAATATTCTCTCTAACTACATCATATAAAAATCTACAAGTATTTTGTTCAATCCCCTTAGAGGCAATACAAATAACTTGTTTACTATTATAATATTTTTTTAACTCTTTACTAGTACTATCCAAAAACTTAGCCGGAATAGCAATCATGATAAGTTCAGCACTATCTACAACATCTTTCATATCAGTACTAATAACAATATCCCTAGGAATAATAAAATCTACTTTATCACTCTTCCCATTTTTAAGTAATATATTTTTTTCTTCTTCACTATTAGTCCACATTTTAATTTTACATTTATTATTATAAAAAACACTAGCAAGTGCCATACCATATGCACCAGTACCAATTATAGCAATATTCATTTAATCATCATCCTTTCATTAATCTTAATATCAAAATACCCACTAGGAGTTTCAAATACCTTTCTAACTCCTTTTTTAGGAAGTATAATTTTATTTTTAGGTAAATCTCTATAAAAGTACAAAATATTATTATCATTATCACACATAATAACATCAATATTCTCTTTCATAAAAAAAGTATGAATGCTATTACATCTATCAAATAAAAGTGCTTTATCAATATTTTTAGTAAACATAAATCCTTTTAATCTAGAAAAAAAACTTTTACATTCATATAAATCAATATCTTTATTATTATATAACAGCTTCATTCTACCACCTATAATAATTATATATATAAATAATTAAAATATCAAGTCAATTTTATTCACTTCCTTGATAAAAATAGTCATTTATGATAATATATATGTGGAGGAAATAGTATGAATAGAAAAGGGTTCACTCTAATAGAGTTATTAGCAGTAATAGTAATATTAGGAATAATATTGACATTTGCAGTGCCAAGTATAACAAATATATATAAAGAAAGTAAATTAAAAACAGAGGGAATGTTTTTAAATGAGTTATCCAAAAGCATAGATAGTTATGTAACATTAAATAGTGATAAGATAGCATTTAACGAAAAAAAGACCGCTACTAAAACAGAAAAAAATCAAAGCTCATCAGTAACAGTATATAAAGGTGAGATTTCTATCAAAGATTTAATAGATGATCAAATAATAGAAGAAAAAGATTATATAAATCCAGGTAATAAAAATGCTACATGTGAAAAGACTACCAAAATAGTCGAAGTATACCGTGATTCTGATTATGTCTATTGCTATAAAGTAAATAAAAATAAATTAAATTGTCTAACTGATGAATACAAAAACTCATTAGATAGTAATTATGCTATAGATACATGTATATGGAAATAGGAGAATAAAATGACAACAATAATAATACTATCAATAATATTTCTAGTAATCGATCAAATATCTAAAATATTAATAATTAAATTACTAGAACCTAATGAAGTAATAACTATTATAAAGAACTTTTTCTATATAATATATACTAACAATACTGGAGCAGCATTCAGTATTTTACTTGGTAAAAGAATTTTCTTAATAGTAGTAGCTATTCTTATAATAGGAATATTATTATATTATATTAAGAAAAATAAAGTAGATGGAAAATTAAATATCATAGCTTTCTCATTAATAATAGGAGGTTCACTTGGTAATTTAATTGATCGTATAGTAAGAGGCTATGTTGTAGATTTCATATCTATAAAATTAGGAAGTTATAATTTTCCAATCTTTAATATAGCAGATACTCTAATTGTAGTAGGAGTATTTCTCTTACTAATAGGAAATACAGGAGGTAACAAAAATGATAATAGATGAAAACAATGTAGGTATTAGAATAGATAAATATTTAACTGATAATACTGAATACACTAGAAGTAAAATACAAAAAATGATTGATAATGGAAATATATTAGTAAATGGAAAAGAAGTAAAATCAAGTTATATATTAAAAGAAAATGATAAGATTGATATAGAAGAATATAATGAAGAAGTAGATATAGTACCAGAAAATATTCCTCTAGATATTTATTATGAAGATGATGATTTAATCGTCGTAAATAAACCAAGTGGTATGGTAGTTCATCCCGCTCCTGGTAATTATACAGGAACATTAGTAAATGCTCTAATGTATCATACTAATAATTTAAGTACTGTAAATACAAGTATTAGACCAGGAATAGTTCATAGAATAGATGCTGATACATCAGGATTATTATTAGTAGCTAAAAATGATAAAGCTCACAATATTTTAGCGGACGCCATTGCTAAAAAAGAAGTAGTAAGAGAATACATAGCCTTAGTAGAAGGCGTAATTCTTGAAGATACCGCTACTATTGATGCTCCGATCGGTCGCGATAAAAATAATCGAAAGAAAATGGCTGTAACCAGTGAAAATTCTAAAGATGCAGTAACTCATATCAGAGTATTAGAAAGATATAATACTGCCACTTTAATAAGATGTAAACTAGAAACAGGAAGAACTCATCAAATAAGAGTACATTTAAATTATATAGGCCATCCAGTCGTAAATGATCCCGTCTATGGTTATAAAAAATTAATAGATAAAGATTTTGGACAAATGTTACATGCTGAAAAATTAGGCTTTGTTCATCCAACAACAAAAGAGTATATGGAATTTACTGCTCCAGTACCAGAAAGATTTAAAGAAATATTAGAAATATATAAAAATAAATAAAATGAATAAAATTCTTCTTAAGTATTCATAATGAATATGAAAGGAGAATTTTTAATATGTCACGCCATAAAGTAGAAATAACTGGTGTGAATACTGCGAATATAAAAGTATTAACAAATGAAGAAATGTTAGAACTATTTAAAAAAATGAATGAAGGAGATCCCTTTGCTAGAGAAGACTTAATAAATGGTAATTTAAAATTAGTTTTAAGTATTTTAAGAAAATTTACTGGTAAAGTAGATAATCTTGATGACTTATTTCAAGTAGGATGTTTAGGTTTAGTAAAAGCAATTGACAACTTCAATACATCTTATGATGTAAAATTATCAACATATGCTTGCCCAATGATTGAAGGAGAAATAAAAAGATACTTAAGAGATAATAATACTCTTAGAATATCTCGAAGTATAAAAGACTTAGCCTATAAAACATTAAAACTAAAAGAAGAATTATCAGTTGGTGGAAAAGAACCTACTAATAAAGAAATAGCAGAAAAATTAAAAGTAACAGAATATGAAATATCTGTTGCTCTAGATTCCTTAAAAGAACCAGTAAGTATGTATGAACCAATATATAATGATGGAGGAGATACCATATATCTTTATGATCAAATAGCAGTAAAAGAAGATGAATATGGTTTAGATAATAGATTAGCACTAGATAGAGCAATGAAAAATTTAAAAAAAAGAGAACTAAATATCCTAAAAGACCGCTTTATAGTAGGTAAAACCCAAATGGAAATAGCGGAAGAATTAGGAATATCACAAGCCCAAATATCTCGTATTGAAAAAAATGCCATTAATACTATCAAGAAGAATATTAAATAAGCATATACTTAACTAGGTGATATAAATTGAGATTATCTGATTTACAAACAAAAGAAATAATAAATATGACAACAGGTAAAAGATTAGGTTTAATTATAGATGTTATCATAAATGCCGAAGGAAATATAAAGTCTCTTATTTTAGAGGAGAAAAAGATGAAAAGATTATCAAGTCGTGAAGAATATGAATTAGATTGGAAACAAATAGCCAAAATAGGAGATGACATAATACTAGTAAAAGATAAATATGCTGAATAAAGCCTTGTTAAAAAATAATATTTATATTATAATTAACTTAAGGTGATATAAGTATGAATAGAAAAGGATTTACCCTAATAGAACTATTAGCAGTAATAATATTAATTGCTTTAATAGCAGTTCTCATAGTACCAAATATAATAGATACAATGACCAAAAGTAAAGAAGCATCATATCAACTACTAGTAAAAAACATTGTAACATCTGCTAAAACATATTATGAAGAGTGTGAATATGGTGATTTGTCAAATAGAACTAAATATGGAAGTTATGCTTGTAAAATAAATAATAATACTATAGCAACAACTTTAGGAACACTTGCTAATACTGGTATGCTTACCGTATCAGACGTTGATCCTAACAATAAAGATAAAAAAGTAGTATTAGATCCTAGAGATACAACAAAAGATATGAGTGCTTGTCAAATAACAATAACTAAAGTAAAATCAAATATAAAAGATGATAATGGAATTACTTCTAATAAGGTAACATACAAAGTAGAAGCATCTTCTGGTAATAACTGTCCAACAACAGAAGAATATAAAAAATAAGAAGGAGAATAATTATGCAGTTAGTAGGAAATAAATGGGATGAAATATTAGAAGAAGAATATCATAAAGATTATTTTAAGAAAATAGTATTATATATAAATAAAGCATATAAAGAAAGACCAATCTATCCACCCAAAAGTTATATATTAAGAGCACTATCATTAACTGACTATGATGATGTCAAAGTAGTAATACTAGGGCAAGATCCATATCATGGAACAGGAGAGGCTAATGGGTTAGCCTTTGCAGTAAATCCTGGTGTTAAATTGCCACCATCTCTAAAAAATATATATAAAGAATTAAAAGATGATTTAAATATTCCTATATCTGATAAAGGTGATTTAACATGTTGGGCTAAAGAAGGAGTATTATTATTAAACTCTGTTTTAACTGTAGAAAAAGATAAGCCAGCCTCTCATAAAAATTTAGGTTGGGAAAACTTTACTGATGCTATCATCAAAAAGATAAATGAAAAAGATACGCCAGTAGTATTTATTCTATGGGGAAATTTTGCTAAAAGTAAAAAGAGTTTAATAACCAATCCTAAACATTTAGTTTTAGAATCTTCTCATCCATCCCCATTTTCATGTAATTATGGTTTCTTTGGTAGTAGACCATTTTCTAAAACAAATAAATTCTTAAAAGAACATAATCTAAAAGAAATAGATTTTACTGTAAGATAGTATAAAAGAGTAAAATATAGGTACCATATTATTGGTGATAATGTGTACTATATAAACTCTTTTTTCTTATATTCATTACTAGGCTTTATAATAGAAAGCACTCTTTTTAAAAATACCATTTTAAAACCAAGCGGTGTTTTAGTAGGCCCCATAACCTTAGTATATGGAGTAGGAGGCTTATCTTTATTATTAATAAATAAATATATATTAAATAAAATTCATACCAATAAAATAATAAAATTAATAATATCATTTATATTATATACCATAGCATTTACCTTAGTAGAATTCACTTGTGGTCATTTATGTCATTTAATATTTGGAATAGATATGTGGAACTATACTAGTAAAAAATATAATATTGGAAAATATATATGTTTAGAATATATGCCTATATGGGGACTATATGGTCTAACAATAACATATATATTAAAACCATTTCTAGATAAAATAATAAAACAAATACCTAGAGAAGTAACCTATCTATTCATAATACTTCTTTCTCTAGATTTAATAATAACTATATTAACAAAATAAAAAGATTATAACTTAAAATCGTCATAATCATCATCATTCATATCTTTTCTATCAAAGAAAAGTTTTTCTTTATATTTACCAAAAGTAGCAATTATATTACTAGGAAATTTTTTTAATAAAGAATTATAAATAGTAATATTATCATTATAATATTCTATAGCATTATCTATTTTAATATCAATATCATCAATTTGTTTAGTTATCTTTTTAATTTCATTACTATTATCAATATCATTATATTCTGTTCTTAATTCATTAAGTTCATTTGAAGCTCTAGTAAGAATTCTATATAATTCAAAATTACCAATCTTTCTACTTCTAAGCTTAACAATTTCTCCAAATATTTCTTTCTCACTCTTAATATTACCTTTTATAATAGGAATACTCTTATTAATTAAATCATATTTATTTCTCAAATAAGTATCAATCATACTTTCAACTTCGTTAATTCTAATAATATATTCTTGAAATTTATTATATATAGTAGCATAAAAAACAGCTATAGCACAAGCAAGAACAATAATAATAAAAATACAAATCATTAAGCCTTCCATAAACTCACATCCTAAACAAATTATATCAAAATAATATAAATTTTTCAATATCAAAAATAGATAAAGAAAAAATAATACAAATATCGTATTATTTATGTAAAGTCTTTAATAAAATTAATTGATTCATCAAAAGTAACAAAATCAAGATAAATCATAAGTATTAAGTACCATTCTCCAGTAGTAGGATTAGATACAATAATATGGTCTCTTCCTGATTGTTCAACAATTCCCTCAAAAACCCTATCTTGCCATTTCTCAGATCCAGGAACAGTAACATGAAATTTAGCTTTTTTACCTCTATTCAATCTAAGAATATTCTCAATATAAGATTGTTCTGACGTAATAGGGTTAACAGTGGTTTGCGATTGCTCATAACTTGGAACAGATTGCTGATTAGGAATAGTATTATTATTAAGTCCTACTCCTGGAAAAACCGGATTTTGATAATATCCATTATTCATAATATCACCCTTTCTATTAATATATATGAATAAATTTTTACACTATAACCAAAAAAATATGTCAAGTATAAATTGGTTACTTTACAATAAAAGAAAATCTAATTATAATAAAAATGAGGTGAAATGAAGTGAAAATAAAGATAGGACTTTCTAATAGACATGTTCATTTAACTAATGAAGATGTAGAAATATTATTTGGTAAAGGATATAAATTAACTCCAAGAAATTATTTATATCAACCAGGACAATTCGCTACTGAAGAAACAGTAACTCTAAAAACAAATAAAAATATTAAGGAACATGTTAGAATAGTAGGACCAACTAGAAGTTATACTCAAGTAGAAGTACTAGAGGAAGATAAAGAATATTTTGAGATAAATCCTCCTGTAAGAAATTCCAAAGACTTAGAAAATTCTGAATCAATGACTATAATAGGTCCAAAAGGAGAAATAACAAAAGAAAATATATGTATAATTGCTAATAGACATATCCATATTAATACTAGAGATAAAGGAAAATTAAAAGAAGACGATATTGTCACAGTAGAAGTAAACTCTACCATCTTAGATAATGTCCATATAAAAATTGATGATTCATTCAAGACAGAATTACATATCAATAAAGATGATGCAATAAAACATAATATAACAAATGAAAGTGTGGCTATATTAAAGGAGGATTAAAATGTTCTCACAAATAAAAAAAATAACCAAAATGGCAAAGAAAGAAGTAATTAATAAAGTAATTACTTCTCTTTTTATTCAAGGATTAGCCTTAGTAATACCAGTATTTTGGAGTAAAACAATAACAGAAGTAACAGATGCAAATTATAAAGTAGGATATTATTTAATAATTATAACTTTATTACTATCTTTATTCTATTACTTATGGTCTTATCTAAATCAGAAAACATGGTATACATTATATAACAAAATATATATAGAATATACCAATGCTACTATATCAGAAACCAAAAACATAAATAAAATAAATCTAGGAGAATATACCAATATACTTAATAATGATATAGATATAATATGTAATTTTTTATGTAACTTAGTAACTAGAATACTTCAAATAATAGAATTCTTTATCATATATGCCTACTTTATAAGTTTTAACTTTCCCATATTCATATCAACAGTGATAGTATCAATGTTAATGTTAATAATATATATAAAGGCTGGAAGTTTAGTTCAAAAATTAAATATAAAAAGAAAATCAACACTGGATAATAAAACCATCATGTTACATAAATTATATTCTTCATTAGCTAATAAAAAGAATAATATAAATAGTATAATGAATCTATTCAATAAAGATAATAAATCATATCTAAAATATAATCATAAATATAATGTAATAATACAAGGAATAATATATTTAGTACTAGGAACAATAGAAGTATCTAGATATGCTATAATATTTTATGCTATTTACTTAGTAAGTATAGGAAACATAGAAATAGGTACAATATTATTAATATATAGTTATTATGATAAAATATTAACAAACTTTGAAGTATTAGGAACAATAACTGCTGATTACCAAAGTTTTAATGTATCATTAAATAGATTAAATAAAGTAACAATGAGAGAAGTAATTGCTAAATAAAAACAACTATGATAAAATTATAGTCGTGATGTAAATGAAAAATATATTAATAAAAATAATAAAAAAATATCAAAGTATTCCCTTTAAATCTCATGATAGTTGTAAATTTATACCAACATGTTCTAACTATATGATTGAAGCACTAGAAGAACATGGTCTAATAAAAGGTTTATTTTTAGGAACAAAAAGATTATTAAGATGTAACCCTTTTACTAATGAAAAATATACTTATGATCCAGTACCAAAGAAAAAAACAAACTATAAATAGTTTGCTTGAATATCATATGGCAGGGGATGAGAGAATCGAACTCCCAACAGTGGTTTTGGAGACCATTATTATACCATTTAACTAATCCCCTAATAATTGGTACAACTAAATGATATCATAATTTAAAACATTTGTAAACAAAAATAATAAAAAAAATATAAATAGTTAAGAGCTATTTATATTCAATATTAATCATTTTAGCATGTACTGCAACTCTTTTAGTACCAGTATTATCACAAGTAGATAAAGTAAGAATTTTATCGTTTTCACTGACATCAATACCAAAGTTATATATACTTCTACTTTTTAGAGTAGATAAAAATTTACTATAAGGTTCAGATTTAAAATTAGTTTTTAAATAATAAGTTTGTGGATCAACAGTATATATAGAAAAAACTTTCCAAACACTATTTGAAGTAGGAGTAGATATTTTAATATAATAATTACTACTATTACTTAGATAGCCATTATATAACATGTTAGGAATAGAACCAAACATTGTTTTATTATTCATATTATGTCCATATATAATAGTATTTTTACCGAAGTCTTTAAAATTAACACGATAATCAGCAAAAATCCATCCGCCTTGATTAGCAGTCTTATTAAAGGCATGCGATAAGTAATAGTTATTATCAGATGCTTGTACAACTGGATAATTAACTTTTGTACCTTCAACTTTAATCCAGCCAACAGTGTCAGGGTTCTTTTTTAAAAGTTCATTAAAGTCAACATTCATAAAAGGAACATTCATATAATCCCAATAGTCATTTGGATAATAAACATTAGTGTTATTATTGCTTGTTTCTTCAGTATTAGGAGTCTCTGGCTCAGTAGGCTGAGTTTGTTCTTCTTTTTTAGTTTCTTTTTCAATCATTTCGGTAGAATTAATTATTTGTTCAGATAAATATTTGATTTTTAATCCTTGTACATACCATCTGCTAAATAAAAATACACAAATTAAATATACACTAAGTGAAGTACCAATAATTGCCCAAGATAACTTTTTGTTTTCGCTATTTTTAATAGTGGCTCTTTTTTTCTTACTAAATATAAATGATATTCCAATTATAAAATACTTAGGAATAAATATAACTATATTAAAAAGACCAATCAAAAAGTATTTAATAAATTTAATAGTATATAGAAAGATAGATTTAATGCCTGATATAAAATAACTAAAAAAAGCCATAATTATCTCTCCTTCCTATTCTTTAACATAATTATAACACATAAAACTAAAAAAATATATTATTATTGTAATTATAATGAAAATATTGTATAATACATTTGAAACGAGGTTATATAAATATGGATGATATAAAGGTAGGAGATAGACTAGAAATACATTGTTACAAACATAATGGAAAATTACATAGACAGTGGGATGAAGCAGTAGTACTAGAAATAAAAGACGACTATATTGTTTTTGGCAATAATAAAACAACAGTAGTAGATTCAGATGGAAGAGTATGGAAAACAAAGGAACCGGCAATAATGTTCTTTTATAAAGATAGATGGTTCAATATAATAGGGCAATTAAAAGATTATGGAATATATTTTTACTGTAACATAGCAACACCATATATAATTGATGAAAAAGTAATAAAATACATAGACTATGATTTAGATTTAAGAGTTTTCCCTAATGGAAGTTTTAAAATACTAGATCGAATGGAATATCGTTATCACAAAAAGCAAATGCATTATTCCAGCAGATTAGATTTTATATTAAAATATGAATTGGGTAATCTAATTGACATGGTAAGAGCTAAAGAAGCACCATTTAATAAAAAAACAATAGAGATGTATCATCAAAAGTATGTTGAATTGGTAGAAAATAATAAAAAATAACAATAAATGAGATTAATATTTAGACTTACAATCAAAAAAATCAAAAAAATTCAAAAAAGACTTTACAAGTTGGTAATTAAGTGGTAAGATATTAT